>Ga0310786_10012502_pt1 | contig 10508 bp, 5 predicted proteins | sample AusTroGonzalo_MG_FD_203881 | JGI IMG/M metagenome (GOLD analysis project Ga0310786, IMG submission 203881) | Bovine rumen microbial communities from tropical cattle in Woodstock, Queensland, Australia - Gonzalo_03 (v2) (version 2) | ecosystem: Host-associated > Mammals > Digestive system >... | reverse complement strand
CGACGAGGATATGTATGCTTCTTGGGGCAACCTATACGACGGACTTTACAAGCAGACCGACCCCTTCAACAAAGGTAACGGACAATGGATGAACAACTTCTGTTACTTTAAGAGCACGGGTCGTTATGGCGCGATTCCAATTGTAACGGCTCTCTATGATGATTTGGCAAAGGCAATCCCCCTGAAAGTGAAGAAGTATACATACACGACACGATGGAATACACAAACGAGAAAGGTTAGCGACTTCAAGTCCCGCTACCCTGAAATCTCGAAAGGCGACCTTTATGTGAATCGCTTCAAGAATCAGCTCGTCACGTATATGCCCTACACATATCTTAATAATAAGAGGACGGCAACAGGCGAAATTCCATTGCAATATAATACTTGCGACAGTTTGAAACTGACTCTCGGCATGCTTGGTAGCGCTTTGGCTCGTGAATACAGCGACCATATCGATTTGTATCTCAATAACTTCCGAACTGATACAACAACCCTCGTCACAGAAACTATCATTGTGACTGGTGTCAAGAGCGAGCCTACTTACTCGATGACTCAACGCGAATTGGCAAGGGGTAGTGTTACTGCGGAATGGAATGCAGAGAAGGGAACTTACACCTTAGCTGTGAAACACTTGGGTGCACTCGACTTGACGATTAATTGCGAAGGTAATGCTACAGAGCGCAGTACCGACTCGGCTGACTCAACATCTTTGGTTACAGACCTTCCTCTTCAACCTGCCGAATATCATGGCGAAATCATCATCGAAGCCGAAGATATGGACTACAAGAGCATCAAGAATTGCGTCACTAATCCTTATTACTCTTATCCTAATGTTCGAGGACATTCTGCTAACGGATTCATGGATATGGGCAACAATACAGCCGGATCTTTACGTCATCAGCTAACTGTTAGAGAAGCAGGCGATTATCGTGTTTCTGTGCGCTACACTTGCACAACAAAGAGCGGCAGGATGCGTGTTGCAGTCAATGGTACGACAAAACAAATAACTTTGGAGAAGACTGCAGAGAACGAATGGCGAAAAGTAACGCTTGATGCAAAGCTGAAGGCTGGAACAAACACGCTCATTCTAACCAACAGCGGCTCTGTGCCTGCATATATCGACCAGATTATTTACACACCTGCTGATATAGAACCTGAACGTTATCTCATCACTATTCGTGAGTCTGCAAATGGCTCTATTACTTCGGAAGTTTCTGAGGCTGCAGAAGGTGATACTGTTACGCTGAACATCAATGCCGACGAGGGTTACAAGCTGAAGGAATTGCGCATGATTAATGGCGTCAACTTCACGATGGGTACAATGTTCAGTCTGGCTACTTACGATGTAGAGAAATCAACTCTAACCTTTGTCATGCCTGATGATATCGTGACGTTGCAACCTGTCTTTGGCTTAGCTAACGAAGTGGAACCTACTTATGTGCTCGACTTTACCAACGTCAATGGAGGCACTCTGCCACCAGGTTGGCGTTGCGTGCAGGAGGATAATGTGGTTCACCAATATCCTGACACTTACGGCCAGGGTGCTCGTACATTTACGGGCTTTGTCGGATATCAGAACAAGGCACTCTATTGGCGAAACAACTGTGCTGAATATGGCCGTCAGAGTGATTATCCGCTGACATTGGATGAAGGAGATTATGTCCTGTCTTTTGCCTCAGCTGCATGGAAGGAATCGCCACAGTATAAGGCTATGATTTTGGACATTAATGACGTAGTGATTGCTGAGTCGGAGGTCTTTACGTCAACTCCTAATGCTAACGGAAATACTTCTGCGGACCTCACTTCTGCACAAGCTGCGGAGCTGCCATTTACCATTAGCGAGGCAGGCAACTACATTATCCGTTTCGAAGATGTTAGCAACTACGGAGGTTTGCACGAGTTCTTGCTCCTCGACTGCGCCGTCACTCTCACATCTATTCCCGATGCCATTCGTCTCGTTAGTGCTGATGGTTCGGAATCAATTACCATCTATGGAATAGGAGGTGAAAGGCGTCAAAAGCTGCAACGAGGACTGAATGTCATTCGCTCTGCCGATGGTAAATCAAAGAAAGTGCTGGTTAAATAATAAGGTCTGATGAATACTGAAAAGATGAACATATTCGGCCTGCTTAAGAATCTGTGGCCGTTCGTGAAGCCCTACAGATTGCTGATTGTGGCTACCGTTACGCTGACTTTCATCGGTTCGCTAATGGCGCAGGTAAATGCCGTAGTGCTTGATAAAGCTGTAGATGCCATCAATGCCTTAATTCAGAACGCAAGTTTCGAATGGAGTAAGGCTGCCAGAATCCTGATAATCATTAGCGTAGTGCTTCTCGGCAAGGAAGTAGTCTCTGCCTTCATTACTTTCTTCCAACGCCTGTTCGGACAGAAGTTGCGCATTTATGTGAGTCGAGATTTGTCGCTTCAGGTAATCGATAAAATCCTGACCTTCCGAATGGCTTTCTTTTCGGCAGAAGATAACGATACGGGCAAACTGCAGTCGCGCATCGACAGAGGCGTGATGAGCCTGAGCAATACGGTAAACAACTTCTTCATCGACATCCTGCCGCTTTTCACGAGTGCCATCCTCGCCCTCGCCTTGATGTTTGCCGCGAACTTCTATGTCGGTTTGGTAGCGCTCTGCATTGTGCCTGTCTATTTCTACATTACTTATAGGCAAGCCAAACGCATGAAAGGTGGACGAAGGAGCATTTTCAGCAGTCACCAAGCCGTGAGTCAAGGCATCCTTAATATCTTGGAGAGCATTAGTGTCATCAAGTCGTTCAACAGAGAGCAGATTGAAGCCGATAAGCAGAAGGACGTGCAACAGGCGATGACCGACCAGCAGATGAGTACGCGTCGCTGGAGCTACCTCTACGACGGCTTGAAGAGTTTCTTCGAACAGATTGGTACTGTGCTGATTATCATCCTTACCGCTTACCTCGTATTGATAGATTATCCGGGCATGAGCATCGGTAAAATCATGTACCACGTCATGTTGTTCAGTAATGTGAGTGCTCCTATCCGACAGCTTCATCTCATCTATGCGGAAGGTTTCTTTGGCATTCTGCATGCCCATAAAGAAGTGGAAGATACGGGCAAGTATCATCCCGATGTCGTGAAGGGCGATTTCGAGCTGAATGATGTGGATTTCACTTATGGCAACGGCACGAAGGCTTTGTTTAATGTGAGTATGCGCATTCAGCCAGGCAAGATAACGGCTTTGGTGGGTTTGAGTGGAGCAGGAAAGACGACTGTTGTAAACCTCTTGGACAAGTTCTATCATCCCGATTCAGGTAGCATCAAACTCGATGGGGTGGAGTTGAAGGACTGGGACACGCATTGGCTTCGCGAGAATGTGGGCTTGGTTTTGCAGAAGAATCATATCTTCAACGGCACCATCGAGGAGAATATCAAGTACGGCAATCCGAATGCGACTCATGAAGATGTGGTGAAGGCAGCGAAACAAGCTTACATCTACGACCAGATTATGCAGTTGCCAAATCAGTTCGAGTCGCAAGCCCTTCAACTGAGTGGCGGCCAGCAACAGCGCATTGCCATTGCCCGTATGTTCATCAAGAATCCGCCAATCATCTTCCTGGACGAGCCTACAGCAAGTCTCGATGCCGTTGCAACCGAGCAAATCAAGGCAAGTATCGATGCCATCAAGGCAGGACGAACTGTCATCATCATTTCCCATAACATCGGACAAATCATCGATGCCGACCAGATTTATGTCCTGCAGAAAGGTCATGTTGTGCAAGGCGGCTCGCCCGAAGAAGTGTATAAGCAAGGCGGCCTTTACAAGGAAATTTTCGATGCAAGTGCCCGAAGCATGAATGTTGATAAGATTGGCGAAGTCTTAAATCTTGCCTAATTTTATCCAGAAATCGTCGAAAAGCTTCCGTAGCAAAGCCTCGTCATCAATCATATCGCGCAGTTCTTCCAGTCGATGCGCGTTTGGCGAGTCGGCAAACCACAGCTTCAGGTAACCCGAACGCCCATATTTCTCGTGCAAATGAGCGAGCATGCGTTCGTAATGCTCCTCGCGACTTAGTTCCGGATAGTGGTCAAACCCATATTGAATGGTTCGTTCAATAATGTCCAGAGGCTCGATGTAGCGGTCCGCTTCTGCCACAATCCGTCCGTAGATGGTTCGAGGCTCATGACTTGAAGAAGCGCGATGGTCTTCCGCCGCATCTGCCATAACTTCAATTTGCTCCCTCGTGAACCATTTTCGCAGGTTTGCGTCCTCTCGAATTATCTTGGCCGAAACCTCGTGATGATGCTCCCTGCCTTCACACAAACCCGTGTCGTGATAGGCTGCAACGGCATAAACCATATCGATGTCGACATCCTGATGCTCAGCTATTTCCATGCTCTGGCTTATTGCCATTCGAGCATGTTCCTGCCGATGCGCCTTGTCGAAATCGTTGTAGCGCGGCAGAATGTTCTCCTCGATATATTGCTGCAGAGTTCGATTGACGGGTTTTGCCATACTGGTTCGATTATCGCTACAAAGGTATGAATTTATTATGTAAGATTTGAGAACCTCGATAAAAAACTTTATCTTTGCATGAATAATCTACAGAAAAACTGATATGAAACGAGGATTGCTGACAATAGTATGCATGATGTGCCTGCTGCCGTTGGTGGCGCAGACGAAGTGGATGAACCCTTTAGAGCAAGGCGATAACATAGTGCATGGACGTTGGTGGAACAGCGAGTTGAGGGACAATTTCTTCCGCCTGACTCCAAGAGCCGAGAGCAAGGTTCGTGGTGCAGTCTGGCGACTCTCCAAGCAGTCTGCAGGACTCTCGATTTGCTTCCACACAAACGCTCCGAGCGTAAAGGTTTGCTACAAACTGAGGGGCGGCCTGAATATGTTCCACATGCCTACCACAGGCGTTTCCGGAGTCGACCTCTATGCCACCGATGCCAACGGCAAGGTGCGTTGGTGTGCCAGCAAGTTCAACGAGTCGTTCCGCGATACTGTCAACTATGAGTTCAAGGACTTGACCTATTTCACGGGCGAAGACAAGGGTTACGATTTTGAACTCTACCTGCCGCTCTATAACGAGGTGGCTTGGATGGAGATTGGCGTGCCCGAAGACCGCGAGCTGCGCTTCATTCCTGTTCCCGACGAGAAGCCAATCGTGGTTTATGGCACTTCCATCGGTCAGGGCGCTTGTGCTTCGCGTCCTGGTATGGCTTGGACCAACATCGTGCATCGCGAGTCGGGCCGTCCCGTCATCAATCTTGCCTTCTCTGGCAACGGTCAGTTGGAAGAGGAGATGTTCCGGTTCTTGGCCGAAATAGATGCCCAGCTCTTTGTTATCGACTGCCTTCCCAATATGGCGACGGAGCGCACGGAACTGATATACGACCGCCTGTTGAAGGGCGTTGCCATCCTTCGCGAAAAGAGTCCGGCTCCCATCCTTTTTGTCGAACACGACTATGCAAACGGCGCCAGTTCGCAGCAGAATATCGATTGGTACACAGGCTCCAATCGCGAGCAGCAGCGTGCCTACAAAACATTGAAGAAGCAAGGCGTAAAACGGCTCTATTATCTGAGTCACGACGAGATGGGCTTCACTCAGGATTCCATGGTGGAAGGCCTTCATCCCAACGACTTGGGTATGCGCCAATATGCCGACGCCTACCTTCGCAAACTTCGCAAGATTCTGGGCAAATAAGTCGTTACCTCGAAATCGGATTGTTCTCTTTGTCGAAGCAGCCAATCACTTGCAACTTGGCGTCCGGACTGGCGTTGATGGGCGACTCCGCCTTGTAGCCCTGCATGCGACAACCTGTTAGGGTGACGGTAGCCCCGCCAGTCACCGTGATGAAGTCCCACGACTCGCCAAAATTCGTGAGGGCACCGTTCGGACCGGAGAAGCACTCCACATTCGAGATGGAGGTGTGTCCTATGCCTTCAATGAGGATGGGGTGCACGTCCTCCAATCGCTCGCCCGTATTGGCAATGATGCTGCCTTGTGCAATCTGCCAGTTGCGGTTTTTCCAGTTGCTGCCGGTCTTGTAGATGCCGTTTGTCACGCAGTCGAAGTTGAAGCTCGTTAGCTGTCCGTAACTCTCTTTTCCCAGATATATGCCGCCATAGACGCCGAAAGTGAAGAGGTCCATCAGCACGGCATTGTCCGTGAAGTCAATCCAATAAGTATAGGTCTTCCTGCGCACCACAGAGTCGATGACACTCGTCCTGAACGTCCGCCCGAACTCCCTCATGTTCGCGGGATTCACGTGGCAATGCAGAATGCGCGGAACGTCGGTACAATGGCTAATGGCAATAAACTGGCCGCTCAGCGGATAGCCGTAGCAATGCTCGAAGAGAACCTGCTCCACATAGTTCTGAGCCGAGGCACGGAAATCCATCGCCATATACTCGCCATAGAACGACAACTGGCTCAACGTAACGCCCAGCACTCTCTGGTCGGGAGCTACGCGAATGGTAGGCGGGTAGGCGATGACGAGACCCTCGTCCTTCCACGACTGCTCGGGATAGTAGAACTGAATGCCGCGCACCTGAGTGGCCGATTCAACGGTCAGGAAAGGCTGTTCCTTGTCGGTAATGACGAAGAGCGAACCTGTAGGCCCCGAGCGGTCGGGTAGGGCAGTACCGCGTCCTGTAGGGCCATGCGCACCCAGCAGCGTGACGTTGCGTCGCAGAACCAGGCCACCTTCCATCGGATAGCCGCCCTCCGTAGGTTCCAGATAGAGCACACCGCCAATCGGACTCATCTGGTCGATGGCAGCCTGCAGATGTTCGCGATTCTCCTGAGGCGTATTAGTGGGGAGCACTCCCACGGACTTCACAGAGACAAATCCCTGCGCCTTTGCAGCCCCGAGGCCCACAGCCATCCACAGCCCCAAAATTGTAAGAAAACGAGTAGCGAGTTTCATGTTTAAAAGGTTTTACGCTTGCAAAGTTACGATTTATTTTCCAATTACAAATAACAAGTAGCAAGAAAGTAGTTAAAGCGGAAAAGAGGAAAGTAGACATTAGTACATTTTGAACCAGTAAAAGTAGAGATATATAGAAATATATATCGTAATATAATTATTATAATAATAAATAATAATAAACTTTTACTAAGAAAAGTCCTCTTTCCGCTTTCGTGCCGCCCGAAACACCTTTATGTCTACTTTCCTCTTTTCCTCTTATCCGCTTATCTCCACAGGGTTCATCGCAATCTTAACACGTGATGTTGGCCAACTTCACACGTTAACTTTGCCATCGTAACACGTTAAGTTTTGATTTTAACTGAGGGTTGTTGCTCCGTCAGTTAGGAAATACTCAAATAAATTTGGTATTTCGCTCGCTTATTCGTAACTTTGTCCCCGTAATAATAATTAATAATGTGTACGAGAACTCTTTTGCTGACAATTGTGAGTCTGTTCGCGATAAGTGTTTCTGCGAGGGCGAATGGCGAGATTAAGCAGGTGCCGTTTACTGATGTGCAGGTGAAGGACCAGTTTTGGAAACAACGCCTCGATGTGATGCGAAATACGACGATTCGCTACGCTTTCCAGAAGTGTACGGATGCCGGTCAGCTGCGCAATTTCGAGTACGCTGGCAAGATTGTGAGCGGCGAGGCTCAGGTGGGCGACCTGACTTTCCAGTCGGGCAATCCCTACGACGATGCCGAGGTCTATAAGGTGCTGGAGGGCGCTTCGTATGTGCTTACAACTCAGGCAAATGCGAGCCTGGAGGAGTATTGCGACGGCGTTATCGACCTCATCTGCTCGGCTCAGGAACCTGACGGCTATCTGCAGACGAATTTTACCATCCATAACCCTTTGCATCCGTGGTACAACGGCGAGAAGTGGACGAGCGACTGGAATCTTTCGCACGAGACGTTCAATGTGGCGGAACTTGTGGAAGCTGCGATTGCCTATTATCAGGCAACTGGTAAGGACAAGCTGCTGAACTGCGCCAAGAAGGCTGCCGACAACATGCTGAGCGTCTTCAACGAGGAGGGCATCAAGATGGCTCCAGGTCATGCCGTTGTAGAGATGGCGCTTGTCCGACTCTACGAGTTGACGCGAGAGGAGCGCTATCTGCAGGGCTGCAAGTTCTTCCTGGATTGCCGAGGCATCCGCAAGTTCGACCCCACAAGTGGCGACCAGCGCGTGAACGGCAAGTATTGGCAAGACCATCTGCCCGCCATTGAGCAACGTACTGCCGAGGGGCATGCGGTCCGCGCAATGTACTTCTACAGCGGTATGGCCGATTGGGTGCGCTACACGGGCGACCAGGCCTACGAGACGGCTGTAACGGCAATTTGGGACAATATCGCCAGCAAGAAGTGCTACATAACCGGAGGCTTTGGTGCTCGCGACAACAACGAGGCTTTTGGCGAGGATTACGAGTTGCCGAATGCTTCGGCCTATTGCGAGACATGTGCTTCGGTGGCTGGCAGTATGTTCAACCTGCGCATGTTCCGTCTGCATGGCGAGAGCAAATACATAGATATGCTGGAGCGCGCATTATATAATACGGTATTGGATGGCTACGGAATTGAGGGCAAGACGTTCTACTATCCGAACCGCCTGGCTTCCACCAGCCGGGGAGATGCCCGACCAGAATGGTTTGGCACAAGTTGCTGCCCCACAAACCTCTGCCGACTCATCCCTTCGGTACCCGGCTACATTTATGCCACTGACGATGATGCGCTCTATTGGAACCTCTTCGTAGCAAGCACAGCAACTGCAACTGTTGGAAATGCAAGGCATGGCATAACTGTCACTGGCTCATATCCTTATAAAGGAGAGATGAAGTTAACCTTTAACTCTGTGGAAGGCGACGCAAGTGGCAAAACTCTAAAGGTTCGCATTCCCGGTTGGGCCATAAACAAGCCTGTGGAAAGCGACCTCTATTCCTACACAAACCCCACTACAACGCCTGTCGTAATCAAGCTGAATGGCGAGGAAGTGAACTATACTATGGAGGACGGATACGCTGTCTTGCAAAAGGATTGGGCGGAAGGCGATTGCGTGGAACTCTCGCTTCCGATGGACATCCATCAAGTGGTTTCGAATGCGAACCTGAAGACAAACGCTGGACTTTGTTCCTACGAGCGCGGACCAATTGTCTATTGTGCCGAGGGTGTGGATAATAACGGAAAGCTGGACAACCTGTTCATTCCGGAAGGGGCTACAGGAACGACTTCGACTGCTTCTTCGCCCATCTCGACGCTCTTCAAAGGCGGCATTCAGCAACTCCGCATGAATGGTATGGTTTGCACGCAGAATGGCGACCAAGTGGAAACTGCAAGCAGAGTGGTCCGACTGATTCCATATTTTGCTCGAGCCAATCGTGCCGCTTCGCCCATGCTTGTGTGGATTCCGACGGATGAAAGCAAGATGCAGCAGCCAATCGATTTCCTCGACGAAGTGAAGATTTGCAATAGCGCAAGCGAAAGTGCCCATAACTTGAAGGGCGAGAACATGCGAACGGGAACCGATTTGGGCTGGCGAGACGCTCCAAACGGCTGGATTAGCTACGACATGAAGGTCGATTCGGAACGTCCTACAGATCTCGTTTTGAAGCTATGGGGAAGCGATGGTGGCAATCGCAAGTTCGACATCTATTGCGATGGAACGGTCTTCTCGTACGAACATGTCGACAACTTCTCGCCGAATGAATACTACTACATGAGGCATCCGATACCCTTCGATCTGACGAAAGACAAGGAGAAGGTGACAATAAAGATGCAGGCTGTTGATGCTAACAATACTGTTGGCGGACTGTTTGGCGTCTATACGGCTCTCTCAGAAGGTGTTCCGGAAGGTTCTGTGACGGTGGATTATATGTGGACCACAAAGTCGGCTTCTCGCACTAGTCATCGCTATTCCAGCAACGGCGGCAATGGCACTTTCCGCAACAGGACATGGCTGGATGGCTCGGGAACAACGGGGCAGAGGTGGACGATGAAGGTGGACAAGACGCATCGCAACTACCTGATGCTCCTGTATTGGGGCGACGAAGGCGATGTGCGCAACTTCGACATTATGTGCGACGATGTGTATGTAGGCAGCGAAAGTCTTTGCCATAACGACCCGGGACGTTTCATGATGCGTTGCTATCCGATTCCAGAAGAGGGAACGAGCGGCAAGGAAAGCGTCCGCATCCATCTCACTTCCCCCTCAGGAACGAAGACTGGCGGCATCTTCTACGCCTATATGCTCTCGCTAAAAGATGATGGAACGGGGGTGAATGACGTTAACGATAACGTTAACGTTAACGTTAACGTTAACAGGGGCATTTACAATCTTCTCGGGCAACAGTTGGCAGAGCCGCAATCGGGCATCAATATCGTTGGCGGGAAAAAGATTGCCTTCTGAAAAGAAATTGAAATAAAAAGAAAGGGCGTTACCGATTGGCAGCGCCCTTTTCTTGTCGTATTTCGTTGTGCATTTACCAGAAGTAGATATAGAATGCTACTGTAATGCAAATGATAATGACGGTGTGGATAACATCCCACTTG
>Ga0310786_10012501_pt1 | contig 10508 bp, 7 predicted proteins | sample AusTroGonzalo_MG_FD_203881 | JGI IMG/M metagenome (GOLD analysis project Ga0310786, IMG submission 203881) | Bovine rumen microbial communities from tropical cattle in Woodstock, Queensland, Australia - Gonzalo_03 (v2) (version 2) | ecosystem: Host-associated > Mammals > Digestive system >... | reverse complement strand
ATTCTTCAAGATTGACTTCTCGTGTTTCACCACTTTCGACGTTGAGTATTATATCGTTGTAGCCACCCTCCTCTTTATGGACCTCTTCGACACCATCGGCACGCTGATAGGTGCTGCTGTGGGTGCTGACATGATTGATAAGAAGACGGGTAAGACTCCTTCCCTCACCAAGGCTCTCTTGGCTGATGCTATCGGAACCACGGTAGGCGCATTCTGCGGCACTTCAACGGTGACGACATACGTAGAGAGTACGACGGGCATTCTTGAAGGCGGTCGGACTGGCCTCACCTCTTTCACGACGGCCATACTTTTCCTTCTGGCCCTCTTCTTCTCGCCTGTATTCCTGATGATCCCCTCTGCAGCCACCACGAGTGCGCTCTTCCTCGTCGGTGTGATGATGCTGCGTGCTATCGTCCACATCGACTTTATTGATTTCACCGAGGCTATGCCGTGCTTCGTCACCATGCTGATGATGCCATTCACGGCAAGCATCTCCGAGGGTATCGTGTTGGGTATGCTCTCGTTTGTCGTTGTCAAGTTATGCACAGGCCGCCATAAGGAACTCTCGGCCGTCATCTATATTCTCTCTTTCCTCTTCGTGTTGAGGTATATTGCACCATTGTTTAGTTGAAAGTTTTGATATAAAAGATTATAAAGTATGAAAAGACTGATTTTTGGCGGTCTGATGGCGGTAGCTGCCCTCACCGCAACAGCGCAGAACATCCAATTGCACTACGACTTCGGCCGTAACATCTACACCGGCGAGGAAGCCGGACGTCAGAAGGTTACTGTCACCCTTGAGCAGTTCAAGGCTGACCAGTGGGGCTCGTGGTTTTACTTCGTCGATGTGGACTTCAGCAGCCATTTCACGGAGAGCGCTTATACTGAGATCTCCCGTGAGTTCAACCTCGGCAAGCAGTTGCCCCTCGCCGCTCACGTTGAGTACGACGGCGGACTGAGCCGTTCCATGAGTTTCCAGCAGGCCGCCCTTGCAGGTCTTGCGTACAACGGCCACAATGCCGACTTCTCTAAGACGTGGTCCGTACAGTTGCTCTACAAGCAGTTCTTCAAGAGCTACGACAACACCCACTCCTATGCCAGTGCCCAGTTGACCGGTGTCTGGGGACTGAACTTCTTCGACAGGAAGCTCACCTTCTCAGGTTTCATCGATTTCTGGCGTGGTGAGAAGGCCGACAATCATGGCTGTCTGGTCATTCTCTCCGAGCCACAGCTATGGTACAATTTCAATAAGCACTTTAGCATCGGTACAGAGTGGGAGTTCTCCAGCAACTTTGTCTACAATACCGATCCCACGAGCGACAAGACCTTCTTTATCAATCCCACCCTCGGCCTCAAATGGAATTTCTAAGGCCGAACAGGGTGCTCACCATTGGCATTTGTGCTGCTTGCGCAGATGTGTGAAAAGGACTAAATAGCAATTATGGAAACAATTGAATTTTTTGGCTTTGGCCTGCACGCTTGGATTACTATTGTTACGGTACTGTCGATGTTCAGTGTGCTGCTTTTCACTAAGTGGCGCAGCGACCTGGTGTTCCTCGGAGCCATCGGCGTGCTCTTCGTTACTGGTGTGCTCGATGCCAAGGAAGCCTTTTCAGGGTTTAGTAGCACATCGGTCGTTACCGTCGGCGTGCTGTTCGTAGTCGTTGCAGGTCTGACGCATACCGGTGTTCTGCAATATATCGTGAAGTATCTGCTCGGCACGCCCAACAGTTACTCGAAGGCGGTGACGCGACTGATGCTGCCCGTGGCCGTGCTCAGTTCTTTCCTCAGCAATACGACGGTGGTGACGCTCTTCGTCAACATCGTCAAGATGTGGGCCAAGAAGCTCGGCGTGTCGCCCTCGAAACTGCTCATCCCCCTGAGTTATGCCTCAGGCATGGGTGGTGTCTGTACCCTTATCGGTACGCCGCCGAACCTCATCATCAGTGGACTCTACGAGGAGAAGACGGGCGAGGCCATGAACATCCTGACGACGACCGTCCCCGGACTGTTCTGTCTGGCCGTTGGCGTGCTGTCGATTATTGCCATGCGTCGTCTGCTACCCGACCGCAAGGCGCCTGAGAGTGCTTTTGAATCGACAGGTGAATATACCGTGGAACTGCTGGTCCCGTCGGACAATCCCTATATCGGCCAGACGCTGAGCGAGGCTGGTCTCTACCATATTAATGGCGGTAGTCTGATAAAGATGTATCATTTCGACAATGCCCCGATGCCTTTCACTGAGGACGAGCCCATCATGGGTGGCGACCGCTTGATCTATGCCGGACAGATAGACGACATCATTGAGATAGCGTATAACCACAAGTTGGTGAGTGCCGACCGTCCGGTCTTTACCATGAGCGAATTAGATAAATATAGCCAGTTGCGCACGGCCTACGTCAACATCGGCAGCCGTCTGATAGGAACGACCATCGGTGGCAGTTCGTTTGAGAAGGATAACAATCTGATATTGGCGGCTGTCTCCCGACGTGGTGAGCGCATTAAAGAGGCACCGCGAAACGTGGTGCTGCAGGCTGGCGACACGCTGTTGCTGATATGTCAGAAGCACCTTAACACCGATACCTCTTCGCTGAAACGCGACCTTTACTTCTTCGACTCCGACGAAGTGCCCAACATCGGGTACGGTACGCTGATCTCCACCGCCATCATGATTGCGATGGTGGCCCTGTCGGCCTTCGGTGTCATGCCGTTGCTGCAGTGTGCTTTCCTCGCTGCCGCTGCCATGCTCATCTGCCGTTGCTGCAACATGGAGCAGGCCATGCGGGCCATCAACTGGGATATTCTCATGGTCTTCGCCGGCAGTGCCGTCCTCGGCCTTGCTATCCAGAAGACGGGCATCGCCGAGTGGTTGGCTAACGGCATTCTCGACGTCTGCGGCACCAACCCGCTTGTGGTGATGACTGCCGTCTGCTTTGTCGGCACCTTCATTACTGAGTTCATCTCGAATACCGCTGCGGGTGCCATGTTCTTCCCCATCATGTACAATGCCGCCGAGAAGTTAGGCTATGAGCCGTTTCCCTTCCTCGTCGCCCTGATGATCAGCGTCAGCAGCAGCTTCGCCACGCCTATCGGCTCGCCCACCCACATGCTGGTCTATGGCCCTGGAGGCTACCGTTTCAGCGACTTCATGCGCATCGGCCTGCTGATGAACATCATCATCCTCGCCGCCAACGTCCTCATCGTCAACATCGTGTATCCGTTAACTCCGTTGCCATAAGCGGGCAACCAATGCACCGCTGATATTGTGCCATACGCTGAAGATGGCACCGGGGATAGTGGCCATGGGATAGGCGGCGAAATGGAGTGTGGCCAGTGACGAAGCGAGGCCCGAATTCTGCATACCAACCTCAATGGAGATAGCCCGTTTCTTCGGCTCAGTAAGCCCTAACAGCCGTCCTATCAGATAACCCAGACTCAGTCCGAAGAGGTTGTGAAGCATGACTACAATAATGATGAACAGACCGCCTGCCATCAGCTTATTGGCATTGGCTCCGATAACGATTGCAACAATGAAGGTAATGGCGAGCGTTGAGACGGCGGGCAAGTAGGCTGTGGCTTTCTCTGTGAATTTGGGCCAAAGCCCTTTGACGATTAATCCCGTGGCGATAGGCAGGATGACCACCCAGAGGATGCTCAACAACATGCCCACGACATCCACATCGACGCTCTTCCCTGCCAAGGCCCACGTCAGCAGAGGTGTCAGCAGCGGGGCCAATAGGGTGGAAACGCCTGTCATTCCTACAGACAATGCCAGGTCGCCTTTCGCCAGATAGGTAATGACATTCGAGGCCGTGCCACCAGGACAACAGCCGACCAGCACCACGCCAAGGGCCAGTGCCTCGTCGAGCTGAAAGGCTCTTGCCAGTCCCCAAGCCAGCAACGGCATGATGGTGAACTGCGCCAGACAGCCGATAATGACATCCTTCGGGCGACTGAACACGATTTTAAAGTCCTTGAGGTTCAGCGTCAGTCCCATGCCGAACATGATGACGCCCAGCAGCGGATTGATGACCGTCGTTGGTACCTGTTGCAGTACACTTGGGAATGCCAGCGCCAGCAAGGCAGCTGCCAGTACCAGCACACCCATGTATTCCGATATGTAATGACAGAGTTTCTTCATTTTATTTCATAGACCTTATCGGGGCAGGAATCTGAACTTGGCCGATACGGGAGCATGGTCACCCAGCGGGGTCTTGCCGTCGGGACGCACATAGGTGGCGCTGTCGACGCTGAACGAGAGGGGCTTCAGCTGCGGACCGCCCGTGGGGTTGATGTAGATAATCTTGTCGAGTGTCTGTCCTTTGAGAGCCCATGTCGTCGAGCCAGGGTCGTTGGTGACGGGACCTTCCACCATGGCCGGGAACTTGCCGCCTCGCTCCAACGTAATCCACGCATCGCCGACGGTGGCCCGGCCAGTCCGCTCGATGACGTCGAAAACCTGCGAACAGATGCTGTCGCGCTCATAATAGCTGTTCAGGTCACCCGTCACGATGACGGGGCGGTTGTCGAGGTGAGCCAGGATATGGTCGCGCAGTTGGCGCCACTGCACCATACGGGCCCGGCGGTCTGGGCCGTCATCGCCCTTCTCTTCGTCATCCTCGCTGCTGGCATCCATGTGCATGTTATAGACCACCACGTGGTTGCCGCCACTCAGCGTGACGTCGTATGAACGGAAGCCCTTGCGCACCATCATGTCCCAGCCGTGGTCGAAGAGACCGTAGCCCGCTGTCCAGCGCACACTGTCCTCGCGGACGACTTGGAGCTTCGGCGACCAGAAGGCCGTAAGACCGTCGATATGGAAGATGCCCTCCAGATCCTCGCCTTTGGCAAGTCTCTCGAGAGCCAGTCCCACGTCGATGCATCCGCCCCAGATGTCATGAAGATAGCCTGCGGAATCGAAGGGAGCTGTGAGTGCGGCATTGTAGTTGAAGTTCTCCTGCGTGAGGATGATGTCGAACTTCTTGTTTAACATGTATCTCGCGATGGCGGGAGAGTATTCCTCCCCAGGCCCCTCAGTGTTCACGTTGATGAATACGATCTGCTTTGGCATACCATCAGCGTTGAGGGTGGCAAGGGTGAACGATTCGCCGTTGGCCATGTTCTCTATGATGGCTGTCTCCTCTGCATTGGCAGGAGTGAGGACGTCCGATCCACGGGATATGACAGTTTGGCCGTTGACATTCTCTGCTTCCCAGCCATCCGCGCTGGTGAGTTGACGCAGCTCGTCGTTAGTGCCGTCGCCATGGATATGGGACAGCACGACACTCTCGCCGCTGTCCGTTGCCGTCATGATGAACTGGCCGCTACTGGTCAACCGCCATGTGAAACCAGCCTCCTCAGGACCGCCGTACACGACGATGGGATTATCATAATCTCCCTCGTTGAAGGCACCCGCATACAAGCAGCCCGTATAGTCTTCGTTGACCTGCATGGCCAACACGACGCTCGTGAACGCCTCACCGGTATCCTCCAGTACTCCATTATATTCCAACTCCTCGTACCACAGGCCGACAAGGCTCTCTTCCGTGATTGGGGGATTATCGTCGTTCGACGTACACGCTGTGAAGACACTTGCGCCGCAGATGAGGATGGCGGCGAGCATCCATAGTTTTGCTTGTTTCATCATCGTTGGTAATCCCTTGAAATATTTATCCAGAATGAATGCTACATCCATAATGTTTTGGTTTCACGGTGCAAAGATACAACTTTTTTCCGAATCATCGCAGATATTCCAAATCTTTTATTACTCTAGTGGGAATCATGGGGACAGGTTTTTGATTCTATCATGACTTTTTTTTTCTTTTCTATGAAATTATTTGTGAGTTTCGCAGAAAGTTCGTATATTTGCAGTCGACCAAGCCAGTCACACGTGACAGGGCGGGTCGTGACATCGATGGAATCCAGAGGCCAACGATGCCTATGCAGAATTGAGTTACAACCTATTACTAAAATGATAAAGTATCGAAAACATTTTGTGGCGATGCGTGCCATGTTGTCACTTGCGACAGTCATTGCCCTCTTTGCCTGCACGAAGGACGGCGACACCATTTACCAGTGGGATTCTGACGAGCCGACGGCTAGTACGACGCCGCTCGTCACAGTGATTTACGGCATGGACGCCCTGGGCGACCGTTCCTACAACGACCTTATCTATCAGGGCGTCGAGGATGCCGCGGCCAAGTACGGCCTTCGCACCATGCAGCTCTCGCCGACGAGCTACGAGGAGGGTCAGGGCTACCTGCGGAGCATGTTTGAGACCGTCAAGAGCCAGCCCGACACCATCCGTCGCCTGTTCATCGTCTGCGCTGCGGGCTACGACGACTACATCCGCAAGAACAGCAACCTCTTCGACAGCAATCCCTACGCCGACCTGCTCTACTTAGAGACGCCCGACCCCCTCTCAAGCGGCGGCTCCACGCTCTACATGCCCTATTACGGAGCCATGTATGAGGCCGGTGCCATCATGCCGGCTCTTCTTATGAATGAATGTTTGCTCCTCGTCTCCAATCCCGAGGATGCGACGGTCAACAAAGCAGCCAAGGGCTTTGCCGACGGCTTCCAGACCGACTACTACCAAGCGAAGTACGAATGGGGCGATGTGTTTTTGGAGAAGCACCTCGAAACCCGCTATCTGGCCGAGCACTCCGGCGAAGGCTACAATATTCCCGATTCCACAGCCTTCCACATCATCAATGACGTCAACGATATCTTTGACTATGGCTATATCGTACCCATCTGCGGCGGTTCCGGCACCAAGCTCAGGTATCTGTGCGAACTGACGTACACCATCGGCGGTTGTATTGGTATAGATGTCGTGGCACCCACCCAGTGGCTCTCGGTTCTCAAGCACGTCGACCGCGCTGTTGCTCTCTGCGTCGGCCAGTGGCTCTCGCCCGAAGGTATGCCCAAGCACCAGGTGTTGGGTCTGAAGGAAGGCTATACCGAGGTGGCAATCAATTCTGCTCTATGTGATTTATCATTGTATAATGAATTTGTTCCCGAGGAACTGCGCCAGCAGATTCACGAGGATGCTATCAGAAAGGAGGCCGAATATGATAAGTGAAAAGAGAACAGTGAAAAGTGAAAAATTGGGAATGTGGCTGTGCGCAGCATTCGTCATTCTTTGTTCTTCATTCTTCATTTCCTGCTCCAGCGATGACGACAAGATTGTCCTTCAGACGGAGCATACGTGGGTGGACAAGACGGTGGCGGTGGTCTATCCCAACCGCAACGCCATCACCAAGGCGCAGCTGGAGCGCACCGCACAGTGGTTCCTCGACAACTTCCAGGAGGCACAGCTCTCCGGCGACGTCTGCGTGCGTCTGCATCTCGAATGGTACGACGAGCTTTCCGGCAACCTCGACGCCCTCAGCACCCAGCTGGCCAACGACTCCAACGTCGTGGCCATCGTCGGCCCCTTCAACAGCAACAACCTTGAGGTCTTCGCCAAAGCTTGCCAGCAGACACAGAAGCCCCTCATAGCTCCGACGGCCACCAGCGAGGAGGTCATACGTCGATATGCCGTACCCACGCAGAGCGGCGCACGCACCGTGCGCCCCTTCCTCTGGTCGCTCACCGAGAGCGACGTGGCCTTCACCGAGGTCATCATGACGGCCTACGCCGCCTTTGTGCAGAAACTCTATTTCCTCATCTCCTCGGCCGTCATCCTCTCGCCCGACAATCTCTATGGCAAGACGTTCTTTGACTGGGCTCCCTTCCAGGCTGAGAACCTGAGCATCAACCTGTCCGACAACCAGCAATATTCATCCACCGCAGAACTGCTGGATAAGATAAAGGTCGTCCTAAACAACAATCCGCAGCAGTGGGAAGGCATCCTCGTGCCTACCGTACAAATGTTCTGTGTCCTGGAGAACCTCGACCAGTTCTACAGTGTGGCAGAGATGCGACGCCAATGGTATCTGGATTTCAGTAGTCTGAACGAGGGATACGGCATCCCCGACGGCACGCCCATCGACGACCCCATCTATGATGATTACGCCAACGAGATAGCCTCCTTCCGGCGCACATGGATAGCACTGAGCGACTTCAGCCAGGAGGAGATCGACGCCCTCACCGCCGGCCAGCGACGCATCCTTGAGGACTACCAGGGCTTCTCGCCCTACGCCGACCCCACCACGGGTTTCGAGATCAGCTACGAGCGTAAGTTTGGCGTCAAGCCCACCTTCGAGGAGTGTAAGTTCTACGACGGTCTCCTGCTGGCGGGTCTCGCCTGTCACAAACTGGCGACAGCCGGCACCTCCAGCACGGAGGCAGATTCTTCACTTTTAACTCTCAACTCTCAATTCAACCAGGCCATCTACGACCTCACCTTCCCCAATGCCGACGACAACCTGAGCGCCTCAATCTGGGCAGCCGCGCCCATGCAGCTCTACCTGCGCTCCTTGGACAACGGCCAGGCGGTGAAGTTCCGCGGTGCGTCGGGCAACATCGCCTTCGATGCCGAGAGCTGTGCCGCCGCTGCCGGCACCACCTATATCCATTGGCGCATCAAGGACGGCAAGATTGTCTGCCTCAACTACTTCAGTTCCGATGTCAGCCACCGCATGAGCGAGGCCACCGTGGCGTGGAAATACTTCTATGACGAGAACATAGCCCTACAGCGCTTCGGCGAGCAGGCCACCGATGCCGACGTCGGCATCACTTACGCCCCCCTCACCGACCAGTATGCCGTCCTCGTACATGCCAGCGAAGGCTTCTCTAACTACCGCCATCTCGCCGACGTCCTCAACGTCTATCAGCAGCTGAAGCGTAATGGCTTCGATGACGACCACATCATCCTCATCGCCGACCGCTCCGTGGCCGACGACAAGAACAACCCCGAGCCCGGCACTATCCGTGCCTCTATTGGCGGACCCGACCTCATGGCTGGTGCCGTCATCGACTATGATGCCTCAGAGCTCTCCGTTGGCGACGTGGCCCGCATCCTCACAGGTCAGCGCACCGACTATCTGCCCGTGGTGCTGCCTCCCGATGCCGGACACAACGTGTTCGTCTATTGGAGCGGTCACGGACGCAGCAGCACCCACGGCGGCTCCAACGAGTTCCAGTGGCGCGAGACTCCATGCGGTCTGGGCCTTACCACCTCATTGCTGCGTCAGGCTGTCACTATGATGCAGCGCGACAATAGTTTCCGCAAGCTCCTCGTCGTGGCCGAGCCCTGCTACGCCGAATGTGTGGTAGCAACGCTCGAAGGCATACCCGGCGTCCTCGCCATGACGGGTGCCAACGCGCAGGAGCAGTCGTGGGCCGATAACTGGAACGCCGCCGGCTCGTTCTGGATGTGCGACCGCTTCACCTCGAACTTCGTCGCCGCCATTGCCGACCAGCCGGCCATTACCTACCGCGACCTCTATCTCTACTGTGCGCAGCACACGCTGGGCTCACATGCCCGCATCGTGAATGCCGCCAACTTTGGCAATCTATATCATACCGGCCCCGCCGAGTTTATTAAAAAGGTAAATAATTAAAAAATATAAGGTCACATGAAAATGATTCAATGGATGTTTGCCGCCATCCTAATCTGCGGCACAACGGTGTTTACATCTTGTGATAACAGCAGTGATAACCCAGTAAACTCTGATCCGTCAGAGAAAACAGTGCCCAGAATCAGCAAAATTTTCAAGTCTGGACATCTTATTATGAAGAGAAATATGATGGGTACGTGGGTAACAATCCGGGAAATTGAGAACGAGAGAGCTTTGAGTTACGAGTTCTTCTGGACAGGTAACCGCCTTGACAGCATTAATTTTTATAGTGGAGACCCCACATACAATGTCACGTATGATATGGAATATGACGAACAGGGCCGTCTGGTACATGATTCCAGTCGGGGCGGTAAATATGACTACGTTTTTGAATACGATAGTAAGGGACGCCTGTCCAAAATGTATTATGCCATTCGTTGGGATGGGGAAATCTATAATAGGTATGTTACATCATACATTTATGAGGGCGACAAACTGATTAAGTCGATTGAAGAGGGTTCTGTTTATAACCAGAACGGTGGCCCCTTTACCTGCACTGAGGAACACGTATTTACCTGGGATGGCGATAACGTAGTTGCTATGTCAGAAGTCAGAACAGATGTAGATGGTTATGTCAAGTCAGACAACTTTACTGTGGAGTACTCTGCCAATCTGAATCCCTTTAGAAACTTGCTTCACTTCCGGACGATAAGTCTGGGGATAAGTAGTTATGACGACTTCTGGGCTTTGAGCAAGAACGTTCCCTCGAGAATTACATCTTCTGGAAATACTCTGGAAGATTACGAATGCAAGACCACAGGAGACCTCGTCACCTCATTCCAAACTCACACGTTGGCAGAGAGTGAGACCATGTATTATGAAACGGAAAATGACTATGATTTTGAATACCTTTATTAAGTTGAATACAATATGCAGAAGATTATTCAATGGATGATGGCCGCCATCCTGATCTGCGGCACAACGGTGTTTACATCGTGCAGC
>Ga0310786_10012500_pt1 | contig 10509 bp, 8 predicted proteins | sample AusTroGonzalo_MG_FD_203881 | JGI IMG/M metagenome (GOLD analysis project Ga0310786, IMG submission 203881) | Bovine rumen microbial communities from tropical cattle in Woodstock, Queensland, Australia - Gonzalo_03 (v2) (version 2) | ecosystem: Host-associated > Mammals > Digestive system >... | reverse complement strand
CCATATGCCCTGCTCGTTGGCTTTCTTGATGGCGGGAGCGATGATTTCCTGCTCTTCTTTGCCTAATAGACCCGCGTCGCCTGCGTGCGGATTGAGTGCCAGCACGGCTATGCGCGGTTTTTCCAGCGCAAAGTCGCGTTTGAGCGACTCGTTCAGCAACTTCAGTTTCTTCAGTATCCGCTCTTCGGTGATCTGCGCGGGGATGTCGGCGATCGAGACGTGGTTGCACACTAATGCCACGCGCAGGTTTTCGCTGCATAGCATCATGAGCGAACCGCCATTTGCATCATTCGCATCATTTGCATCATTAAACCATTTCTCCAGATACTCGGTATGTCCGCCGTGTAGCGCCTCTTTGTTGATGGGCGCGGTCAGCAGCGCCTGCACCTTGCCTTCCTTCAGGTCGCGGCACGCGCGGTCCAGCGACGCCTTCGCGGCCCTGTTCGCTTCCGCACTCGCCACGCCCAGCTGCACCGGCAGGTCGTCGGTGTAGCACGTGATCATGTTCAGACGCCCGTCCTTCGCATGCGAAGCGTCGTCGATCATGTTCCATTGGATGTTACGCCACTCGTCGCCGAACGTCTGTATGTGCTTGCGGGCGACGGCCGCATTGCCGTAGATCACAGGCTTGCACACCTCGAAGATGTGGCCTTCCAGCAGCGCTTTGATGATTATTTCATAGCCGACGCCGTTCGTATCGCCGGCCGTGATTGCCAGTATAGGTTTCATATATGCACGCAATACTTCAAATTAGCATGCAAAGGTACTGCTTTTTTTTCAAATGTGCAAGAGTTGGGCATATTTTTTAATAAAATATGTTTTTTCTTTTGCTCAAAATTCAAATTCTTTGCCCGAGGCTTGTGTATATGGCGCAAAAGCAGTATCTTTGTAGCCGTTATGGGTAACAAAGCTTTCAATCTCAAGTTGTATGTCCTGCTGCCACTCGTGGTGGTGGCTACGACAGTGTTATGGTGTATTCCCACGGATGCCCTCGGTATTCCGGGACTCACCGAGTTGCAGCAACGCACGATGGCTATTTTCCTGTTCGCCGCGTTGATGTGGATGTTCGAGGTCATTCCTGCGTGGGCTACGTCCGTCACTACGATTGTCGGGCTCATTTTCGCCGTGTCTGACAAGGGTTTTATCAAGTCGTCCGACGGCACGGCGGTGGACTACAGGGAGATTCTCGCCTCGTTCGCCGACCCGATTATCATGCTTTTCCTCGGAGGCTTCGTGCTTGCGGTCGCGGCGAACAAAGTCGGGCTTGACAAGTTTCTCGCCCGTTCGGTCCTGCGTATCTTCGGGTCCCGTCCGCGTATCATGCTCTTGGGCATTCTGCTCGTCAACGGCATATTCTCGATGTTCATGTCCAATACCGCCACGGCGGCCATGCTGCTCGCTTTCCTTACACCCCTGTTGGCGCGCCTGCCGGATGGTGACGGCACCAAGGCGGCATGGGTGCTGGCCATTCCCGTAGCGGCCAACCTCGGCGGACTCGGCACACCTATCGGCACGCCGCCCAATGCAATCGCCATAGGACAGTTGGCGCAGACCGGCATTGAGGTCGGTTTCGGCACATGGATGTTGCATATGGTCCCGTACGTGATTGTCATGCTTGTCATTTCTTGGGGAATACTGATGTGGCTCTACCCCATGTCCAACGAACACGTCAGTTTGGACATAGAGGAACCCAACGAACTTGGCCGTGATTTTTGGATTGTAGCGGTGGTCTTCCCGCTCACGATAGGCCTGTGGATCACCAGCGAATGGACCCATATCGATTCCAATGTCGTGGCGATGATTCCGTTCGCCCTGTTTGCCGTCTTGGGAATATTCAAGTCCGAGGATTTCAGCAGGATCGAATGGCACGTGCTGTGGATGGTAGCCGGCGGCTTTGCCTTGGGCCACTGCCTCAACGACACGGGCCTGGCGAACGTGCTCGTACGGGCCATTCCCTTTGCCGAATGGTCCACGCTGATCTTGATGTTGGGGGCTGGATTGATTATCTATCTGCTCTCTACCTTCATTAGCAATTCCTCTGCGGCCAACCTGCTCATGCCGATGCTCGCGGTGGTGGCTACTTCGATGAACGAACAGATAGCTGCTGTCGGAGGCACGGCCAACATGCTTGTCTTCGTGGCGCTCTGCTGCTCGCTCGCGATGACGCTGCCTATCTCTACGCCGCCTAACGCACTCGCATGTTCCAGCGGACTCATACAGACCAAAGATATGGTCAAGGTAGGTCTGATTATCGGCGCAGTAGGCGCCGTACTCGGGTTCCTGTGGCTGAAGGTCTTCCCGTTCTAATACTGCTCGATGTGAATCTTGTCGTAGCGCAGTTTTTCCAGGTCGTAGTTCTTGCGGTCCTCGTCTTTGTAGCCCAACGAGATGACGCACAGCACGGACAGTTCCGCCGGAATGCCGCATAGCTCACGTATCAGCTCTTCCGCGCCTTCGCGTCTGTACACCTGACACCAGCATGCGCCCAGCCCCTGTTCCTCGGCGGCCAGCAGCAGGTGCTCGGCGGTGATCGCGCCGTCCGCTATCCACGTGTCGGTCAGGTTCGAGTCCAGCGCCACCACGATCGCAGCCGTCGCGGTCTTGAACATGCCGCTGCCGTACGTTCGGCAGCCTTCCATGGCACGCAGTTTCTTTTCGTCCCTCACCACGATGAATTCCCACGGGTTCAGACGCTTGCCCGATGGCGCCATGAGCGCACAGCGAAGCATGTAGTCTATCTTTTCCTGCTCTACTGGCTGACTCGTGTACTTGCGTATCGAACGACGCCGTTGGCATAATTCCAGAAATCCTTGCATACTATTCCAATTTGCGAGCAAAGATACTGCTTTTTTTTCATATATGCAAATATTTTCAATAAAAAAGCGCGCGCGCTTGTGTATGTCAAAAAAAAGTTGTACTTTTGCAGGCTTTTTGTGTGCAGACGCGTTTTGCATGCGCATTTTTTGATTGGATTTATTAATTTTTTATTCCCGAATATGGACTCTAAGTACAACCCGACAGACATTGAAGCGCGCTGGTATCAGTACTGGCTTGACAATCAACTTTTCCATTCCACCCCGGACGGTCGCGAACCGTTCACCGTAGTCATTCCGCCGCCCAACGTGACGGGTGTGCTGCATATGGGCCACGTGCTCAACGAGACGATTCAGGACATACTCGTCCGCCGTGCACGACTTGAGGGAAAGAACGCCTGCTGGGTGCCGGGCACCGACCATGCCTCTATCGCCACAGAGGCGAAGGTCATTAAGCGGCTCAAGGAGCAGGGAATCAACAAGTCCGACCTCACCCGCGAGCAGTTCCTCAAGCATGCCTGGGACTGGACCGACGAACACGGAGGTATTATCCTCAAGCAGCTGCGCAAACTCGGTTGTTCATGCGATTGGGACCGCACTGCCTTCACCATGGACGAGACGAGGTCCAAGGCGGTCATTCATGTCTTCTGCGACCTCTATCGCAAGGGACTCATTTACCGCGGACTGCGCATGGTCAATTGGGACCCCGAGCGTCAGACCGCCCTCTCGGACGAAGAGGTCATTTACCACGAGGAGCATAGCAAGTTCTACTACCTGCGCTATGCCGTCGTAGAGGAACCCGGCAAGTACGCCATAGTGGCCACCACCCGACCCGAGACCATTTTCGGCGATATAGCCGTCTGCATTAACCCCAAGGAGGAGAAGAACCAGTGGCTGCGTGGCAAGCACGTCGTTGTGCCCGGTGTCGGTCGCGTCATTCCTATCATTGAGGACCGCTACGTCGAGATAGGCTTCGGTACGGGTTGCCTCAAGGTCACACCGGCGCACGATGTCAACGACTACGCGCTCGGACAGAAATACAACCTCAAGACCATTGATATCTTCACGCCGGACGCCCACCTCAACATGGACACCATGGAGCCGGAACTGCAGGCCAACGTCCGCAAGTATCACGGCATGGACCGCTTCGACTGCCGCAAGCAGATCGTCGAGGACCTCAAGGCGCTCGACCTCGTTGAGAAAATCGAGGACTATGACAACAAAGTCGGCTATTCCGAGCGCACCAACGTGCCCATTGAGCCGCGCCTCTCGCTGCAGTGGTTCATTCGCATGAAGCATTTCGCCGACATAGCCCTGCCGCCGGTGATGAACGACGATATCGTCTTCTATCCCGCCAAATACAAGAACACCTACCGCAACTGGCTCGAGAACATTAAGGACTGGTGTATCTCGCGTCAGCTTTGGTGGGGCCACCGCATTCCTGCCTACTACGACGCCGACCTGCTTGCCCGAACGGGACTCGAGGACTACCCCACCGACAAGATCATTGTCTCGGAAACGGCGCCCGAAGGCAACTACGTCCAGGACGAAGGCGCACTCGACACATGGTTCAGCTCGTGGCTCTGGCCTATCTCTCTGTTCAACGGCATTGAGGACCCCGACAACAAGGAGATTCAATACTACTACCCCACCGCCGACCTCGTTACCGGACCGGATATTATCTTCTTCTGGGTGGCACGTATGATCATGGCGGGCTACGAATATATGGGCAAGATGCCGTTCCGCCATGTCTATTTCACCGGTATCGTCCGCGACAAACTCGGTCGCAAGATGTCCAAGTCGCTCGGCAACAGTCCCGACCCGCTCGACCTCATTGAGCGCTACGGTGCCGACGGAGTACGTATGGGTATCCTCTTGTCAGCACCCGCCGGCAACGATATCCTCTACGATGACTCGCTCTGCGAGCAGGGACGCAATTTCTGCAACAAGATTTGGAACTGCTTCCGTATGATCAAAGGCCTCGAGGTGTCTGACGAGGCCCTGACTGAACCAAAGACCAACGACCTCGCAATCCGTTGGTTCGAAGCCAAGCTTGGCGAGGCGGAAGCCGAGATAGCCGACCTCTTCGCCAAATACCGCCTATCAGAGGCACTGATGACCATTTTCCGCCTCTACTGCGACGAGTTCAGCGGATGGTACCTCGAGATGATCAAGCCTGCCTACCAGCAGCCGATCGACCGTGCCACCTACGAAGCTACGCTCACGTTCTTCGACCGACTGCTGCGTCTGCTTCACCCCTTCATGCCGTTCATTACCGAGGAACTGTGGCAGAACCTCTACGAGCGTCAGCCGGGCGAATCCATTATGAACGCCTCGATCACCAATCCCCAATCACCGATCACCAATCCTATCCTCGCCGAGGTTGAAAACCTCAAGCAGGTCGTTGCGGGCGTCCGTAATGTCCGTGCTTCGAAGAATATCCCGCCGAAAGAGCGTCTCACGCTCATCTCACCCGAACCGCTCAACGCTTTGGTTGATAAATTGGCTAATGTAGAAGTTTCCCTCCCTGCGGGGGAGGGTCAGGGAGAGGCTTCCTCCAAGTTCCTCGTAGGAACGACGGAATTCGCCATTCCTCTCGACAAGTTCATTGACGTGGACGAAGAGCTCAAGAAACTCGAAGCCGACCTGCAACACCAGCAGGGCTTCCTGCGCGGAGTGATGGCGAAGCTGTCCAACGAACGCTTCGTCGCAAACGCCAAACCCGAGATCGTCGCACTCGAGCAGAAGAAAAAGTCCGATGCCGAGACACGTATCGCCGCGCTCGAAGAGGCCATACGCGCACTGAAGAAATGAGAATCGAACCTTTTACGCAAAATCTTTGCGCAAAAATTTGCATATATGCAAAAAAAGTTGTATCTTTGCGGCATAATTCTATTAACCCATAAATCATACGTACTATGACACTCACGATTAATGCTATCAATTTCGAGCCGGCTAAGCAGCTCGAGGACTTTATTGACAAGAAAATGAATCGCTTCGGACGTCACCTCAACGCCGATGACAGAGTAGAGATTCGCATGTCGGTCGTTAAACCGCAGACCAACCTCAACAAGGAAGTCAAGATCCGTATCAACGGATTGTTTGCCGAGAAGACCGCCGACACCTTTGAGGAAGGCATTGATGCATGTCTCAATGCGTTGGAGACACAGCTTGAGCGCCGCAAAAACGCCTAATACAAAATAATAAAATATTTAATTACATAGGGTCCCCAGCGTAAACCAGCGTAGCGTTTGCGATGGGGAGAGCGGAGACACCGAGGACTTTAATGACGGCATGGCCGTCAGTCTGCGTCCGAGGTTGTCGACGCGACAGGATGGATTTGACTGCTTGCAACCTCGTATAAAAAATGCTAAAACCTTGCGCCACAAGTCCAAACAGTCACTTGTGGCGCTTTTTATAACGGAACACTAACATGCACTATCTTTTTACTTCCGAATCGGTTTCTGAGGGACACCCCGACAAGGTGAGTGACCAGATTTCCGACGCTATTCTCGACAACATGCTCGCCCTCGACCCGCATGCACACGTGGCGTGCGAGACGCTCTGCACCACCGGACAGGTCGTCATTGCGGGCGAAGTCACCTGCAAGGCGTGGGTGGACATTCAGCGAGTGGCGCGAAAGACCATTGCCGACATAGGCTACACCAAGGCCGAATACAAGTTCGAGGCGGAGAGTTGCGGTATACTCAACGCGCTGCATGCCCAGTCCCAGGACATTAACATGGGCGTCAGCCGGGCGTCTGAGGACGAACAGGGTGCTGGCGACCAGGGAATGATGTTCGGCTATGCCACCGACGAGACCGACAACTACATGCCGCTCACCCTCGACCTCGCACACACCTTAGTATTTACGCTCGCGCGCATACGCAAGGAAGGACACCAGATGACCTATCTGCGTCCCGACAGCAAGTCGCAGGTCACCATTGAGTACGACGAGAAGAATCGCCCTGTACGTATCGACACCATTGTCCTCTCTACCCAGCACGACGAAGGCGTCACGCCCGAACGCATTAAGCAGGATATCATTGCTATCCTCTTGCCGCGCGTAGCCACGCGTGACTCGCGATACGGACATTTGCTGCACGCTTTCCTCGAGGACCCCGACGCCAAGCTGCTCGTCAACCCCACCGGCAATTTCGTCATTGGCGGACCGCACGGTGACACCGGCCTCACGGGTCGTAAGATCATTGTGGACACCTACGGCGGTCGTGGCGCACACGGCGGTGGCGCTTTTTCTGGCAAGGACCCCTCTAAAGTGGACCGTTCGGCGGCATACGCAGCACGATGGATAGCCAAACACTTGGTGGCGGCAGGAGTGGCGCACGAAGCACTCGTCCAGGTCAGCTATGCCATAGGCGTCGCACAACCCGTCTCGCTCTATGTCAACACCTTCGGCTCGGCACGCATTCCCAAGAGCGACGCAGAGATAGCGCAAATAGTCAGCCGGCTCTTCGACCTGCGACCCGCCGCTATCATTCGCGCGCTCAAACTCACGCAGCCGATGTACGCCGAAACGGCGAAGTACGGACATATGGGACGCACCAACGAAATCGTCGAGAAGACTTTCCTCGACGAAAACGGCAACGAATACACACGTAATGTAGAATTGTTCACATGGGAGAAACTCAATCGCTTGGACGAAGTAAAGGCCAGGTTTGGCTTGTAGTGGCGATAGTCCTGTTGGCGGTGGCTGCCGACCAGGCGCTCAAACTCTATATCGCCACACATTTCCGCGTGGGCGAGGGCGTTCCCGTCACCTCGTGGTTTTGGCTGTGTTATGTCGAGAACAACGGGATGGCGTTCGGCATTGAGTGGTTCAGCAAACTCGCCCTCACTCTCTTCCGCCTCGTCGCCGTCGGATTGCTCGGATGGTACACCCACCAGCTCATTCACCGCTACCACGCCTCTACGGGTTTTATCGCCACGATCGCCTGCATTATCGCCGGCGCATTGGGCAATATCATTGACTGCGTATGTTACGGTAAACTGTTCGGCTACGCCGGGTGGTTGTACGGCCGGGTGATAGATATGTTCTATTTCCCGCTTATCCGCAACAGTGCGGGCGAAGTGCTTTTCTTCCGACCGGTCTTCAACCTCGCCGACTCGTGTATCACTGTCGCCGTCTTCGTCATTCTGCTATTCTACCTCAAAGAACTCAACGCCACCTTAGCCGCAGACAAGAAAGAAAACAAATAAACAATATCAAATCTCAAATATCAAATATCAAATATCAAATCCTATTGCTCTTGGCAATAGTCTTTGTCGCCTGCCGTCCCCACGGTATCCTCACCTCGCGCCAGATGCGTGCGGTGCTTGTCGATCTGCACAAGACCGACGCCCTTCTTCAGGTCTCGGGGCTCAGCCACGGACATAACGAAGCCGAAGACCTCTACTATGCGATGGTGCTTGAGCAGCACGGGATCACACAGGCGCAGTTCGATTCCTCGCTCGTCTGGTACACCGCCCACCCTCAACTCTTCGACAAGATCTACCCCAAGGTGCTCGCCCAACTCACCCAGGAACGCGAAGCGTTCACCGCCTTGCACGCCGACGAGTTGGCACCTGTACGCGACGAACAGAAGGCGCTCACGCCCGCTCTCACGCCCGAACAGGCGCAACACCGGTTGGATAGTATCATGTGGATGATGCACAACGGTATTCCGCTTTTCTATTGGAATGACTACCCGTCAGTGCAGAATCTTGAATATCAGCTCTTTCCATAAGTCTCCGTCTTTCGCACTCGGGTTGTTGATGCCCTTCAGTCGTGCGTCCGTCTCGCGGAAATAGCCGATGATGCGGAATGTCTTGCCTGCCGGATAACGACGGGCCGCGGCGGCGTAGTCTTTCACGAAATACGGGTTGATACCCAGTTCGCGGGCCACGGCTCCCTCGCTCTTGTCCGGCATATAGTGGTACATTAATAGGTTTTGGAAAAAGCCGTACAGTACGGCCAGTTCACGTATCATAGGATGGTCCTTGCTGCTGGCGAAATACTGCGTGATGCGGTTGGCTTTCACCACGTCACCGCGGATCAGCGCCGCCTGCAGTTCCATTATGTTGAAGTCTTTCGAGATGCCGATATTCCGTTCCACGAGCGCCGCGTCTATCGTGTTCACCCCTTCCGGACGGCCGTCTATCAGTTTCCGCAGCGCACCTACGATGGCGGACAGGTCCGTGCCCAGATGGTCCGCGAGCAGCGCCGCCACACGCGGGTCGAACTGTATCTTCGCACCCTCACCCGTACCTTCACCTTTCACCTTTAACCATTCACCATTATTGATATAACTGGTTATCCATTTTTCCACCTGATAGTCGCGCAACTTGTCGCTCTGCAGCCATACGCACTGTTTGCTTTCCGCCGCTTTCTTCCATACGTTCAGCCGCTTGTCAGGCTTGCCGTTGTAGCATATGGCGAGCACCGTGTCCGGCATTATCGCGTCCAGGTACGCACCCAGCGCGTCCCATTTCTTCACGCTCTGCGCCTCGCGCACGATCACCACTTTCCTGCCGCCTGACATGGCGAACCCGCGGGCGGAACCGATCACAGGCGCTATGTCTGCACCCGGCAGGTCACGACCGTACACCACCTGCTGGTCGAACTCGCGAGCCATGTCGTCCAGCACCTGCGTCGAGAGGTATTGATACACCTGATCGATGTAGTACGGTTCTTCGCCGCACAGGATATATACCGGTGCATAATCGCCTGCGCGCAACGAGCGCATGATGTCTTCGTATTTCTGTGTCATTATGCAGAATGGGTCTTATGCGTCATGATCGAGCGCATGGTCAGGAAGAAATATTTGATGTCGGTCCGTATCGGATGGGCGAGATATTCGGTCAGGTACTGGTCCTCGCTTGCGAACAACTCGTCGTAGGTCTCGGGGTGGTCGATGTAGAACGGCGGTATCAGACCCGGCTTGCATTGCGTCCGTTTGTCCTGCAGCCATTTCGGATAGGTGTCGAACATGGCCTGACTCAGCGGACGGACGCCCACCAGTTTCACGTCGCGTTTGAGCCAGTTCAGCAGCATGGGCAACTCGTCCAGCCAGTATTTGCGCATGATCCGGCCCCAGTTCGTGATGCGCCAGTCGTCGTTCGACTTGTTGGAAATGTCCATGCCGCCGCGAGCGTCGAACACGTATTTCTGTATGTATTCGGCATACGGGTGCATGGTGCGGAACTTGTAGAAGTACTTCACTTCGCGGTTCTTGCATATGCGAGGCAGCTTGATCAGCGGACCGTACACTTTTATCTGCTCTTGAGGATAAGGCTGCGATTGGCGGTGTGCGAAAATGTATTGGATGTGACCCATGGGCACTATCTCGTCCACCGCGAAACCGCAGTAGTACAGGCGGCCCAGCACCTCCGTCTTGCTCAGCATACGTTTCTTACCGTGCGTCACGTCGTAGTACAGACGGCTCGTCAGAAGCAGACGGGGAAGCACGCGTTTGTGTAGGAAATAGAACGCATATGCTATCCACCGTATGCCCCACGGGTAGCGGCGAAGCAGTTTCTGTTTCATGTATTCCTGCGGACGGAAGCAGCATACGTAGCGGCCGTTGTCCGGCAGTTTCTGATTGACGATGCAAAAACGCCGGTTGATGCCCTTAGCGTCGTTCAGAAGCGTCATGTCCACTACGGTCTGATATTGGTAGTCGGGTATCTGCAGAAATGC
>Ga0310786_10012499_pt1 | contig 10509 bp, 3 predicted proteins | sample AusTroGonzalo_MG_FD_203881 | JGI IMG/M metagenome (GOLD analysis project Ga0310786, IMG submission 203881) | Bovine rumen microbial communities from tropical cattle in Woodstock, Queensland, Australia - Gonzalo_03 (v2) (version 2) | ecosystem: Host-associated > Mammals > Digestive system >... | reverse complement strand
CCATGAAAAAGACTTGTTCTCATATTACAATTCTATTGTTTATTCTTTCTTTCCTGCCAGGCGCATGCGGACGGCGGCGGGTGTGGCAGGAGCCGAGATGTCGGCTGTGTTCACCTGCTGCTGGTCGCCGTCGATGTTGAACTGCAGGGTGGCTCCGTCGGTACGTACGTCGATGGTGACATTAGCACCCATCACCAATGGCAGGTTCACGTCGCCATGACCGCTTGGGAAGCCGCAGAGCACGGGGATGTTGTACGCTTTCAACTGCTCGTGGAGCATCGCTTCGACACTCTCGTAGGTGAACTCCTTGCCACAGTCGGTAAACTCGCCGAGGATAATGCCCTTGCAGCGGTTCAGCACGCCGTTCATCTCGAGAATACGCATCTGGCGGTCGATGTTGTGCATCGACTCCTCCACCTCCTCCACGAAGAGGATGAGGTCCTTGCCCATGGTAGCGTCGGCCTGTGTGCCGAGGTTTGGTGCAAAGGTGCAGATGTTGCCGCCCACCAGTGTACCGGTAGCCTTGCCTGTGATGTTCTGCTTGTGTGCAGGCACTTCGTAGCGGGGCACTTTTCCTAACAGCAGGTCGCACATCAGCGTGCTGGTGGCGTCGGTGCCGCCCTTGGCCAGGAACGAGCTCATGGTGCCGTGGATGCTCATCACGCCGGCACGGGTCAGCAGCCCGTGTAGCGTCGAGATGTCACTAAAGCCTACCAGCCATTTCGGCGAGGCCTTCAGCTCGGCCAGTGTCAACTGGTCTATCAATTGTATGGTGCCGTAGCCACCACGGTTGCAGATGATGGCCTTGATGTCGGGGTCGTTGAGTGCCCAGCGGATGTCGCTGATGCGCTCAGCCACCGTACCGGCATACTTTCCATCGACCACCTTGCCCACATTAGGCCCGATGACGGGTTCCAGTTTCCACGAGCGCAACACGTTGGCGGTCTTCTCCACGTTCTCCATCGGTGTGAAGTACGAGGGCGAAATCAGTGCCACCTTGTCGCCCGCCTTCAGATAGTCAGGCTTCTCGCAGTTCAGTACTACTGGCTGGTCGGGGTTCACAACTGGTGTATCTTCGTTGCTACACGCTGTCATCAAACTCAAGCCGCAAATTAGGGCTGCGGCCATTACCCAAAGTCTTTCTTTTTTCTTCATAATTATTTCGTCATTTTTACGCCAATCTCATAATACTTTCCGTTCACGAAGGTCTTTGTCGAACTGGTTGTATAAGTATAAGTGTCGTTGCCCACAGTTGCTGTCAGCGTCACAGTCTGATTACTAAAGCCTGGTATTGCCACAAAGAGTATGCCATCGCCATTGGTAGAGTAGGTGGCGGCAGGGATATTAGTCAGCGAGACAGTTCCTGAGCCATAATTGATGGTTAACGCCGTTGGGCTGAGCTTTGTCGTTCCATCTACCTTGTCTATAAGCGTAAACTTTACAATGGCCTGTTGATTCTCGAACGAAGCTGAGGTAACACCCTCAATGTGGTCGCTCTTGATGTCAAAGCGTACGCCTTCAGCTCGTGCATAGTCGTAATTCGCAGCAATGTCTGCCAATGTTCCTTTCTGACCTGTATAATCCAAGGCACCTGAACGTGGAAACTGAAGATTCAGTATATGCGGCGAACCGATTGCTTCGTCAACGGAAGAATACTGCCAGCCTGTCGGTAGACTGATAGCACCATTCAATCGTGTGGTTGTTCCCGCAGTTTGGGGCTGAATTGTCCCTTCGAACCAAAATTTCGAGCTATTTGATACTAACGTTCCTTGTACATAGACATGTTCCGTTGTTGCCCACGATGCTGTCAGCGTGCTACCAGACAAGGTCAGGGCACGCGTCGTGGCATCAGAGCCTTTCGTGGCATCAACCGTCAGGTAGTAGGTCTTGCCTGGCTCCAAGGTCTTCTGTTCCACGACTGTGTCGTCAGACGAGCAGGCAGTCAGCATAAGCCCCGCTATCAAAAGGAAACTTAAATATTTATTCTTAATCATCTTATTCTCCTTATTCCCATGTATCCGTTTCTGTGTCATAACCACCACGCGTTGCTTGTACACCAGCACTGCCTGCCAGCAGTGTGACCTGCTGGCAGAGCATGAGAACTTTCACCGAAGGCGTCTGATAAGCTTTCTTGTTCATCGCCATCATACTTTATTCAACGAACTTCGGCACATAGATTCCACCCTGTCCTGTTGGTGCTACAGAGGCATCGAACGTAGTCCACCGGGTGGTAAAGATGCGATGCAGCTTGTCGCAGTAGTACGACAGACTAACATCTACACCGGCTTCGTTACTGCCAATGGTCAGCGAGAACTTCCACTGGTTGCCATTCTGTACTGCAACGGCCACGCCACGCACTTCATTGCCGATAGTAGCGCACAGCAGATCCTGTGTTGAGGCATACTTCACGAGTGTGTCCTGCAGCTGCACGTCAACACTCATAATCTGCTCATACAGGTTGTAGTTCGGTGCCTGCCATGACGGACGCGTATCTGTGCCCGAAGGGATCTCCGTTGGTGTCGGAGTCGTCGGCTTCTTGGTTGTGCTGTCGTCGTCCGAGGAGCAGCCCCACGCCAGTAGGGCGAGGGCTGCTAATGCTAATATACTCTTTTTCATCATATCTTTTATTTTTTCACTTATCACTTCTTATTTCACCACCACAGCTTTGCCGTTGTAGATATATACACCGCCCTGCGTTGGCTTCTTACCCATCAGGACACCACCCACATTGTACCACTGTCCGTCGTGCGGCATCTGGTCAAGTGCCGTGAAGCTGATGGTTGTGGGCTGGTCTGGTGTACCGAGCACCTTGTTGGGTGCGTAGCTGATGCGGCTGCCAGTCATGGCAACGCTCTCGCCGTTACGCTCAATCACGAAGGTCAGCGTCTGACTGCTCTTATCGTCGCTGCCAATGTTCAGATAGTAGTTCTGTTCATCGTCGGCAGTAGCCTCGGTCATGCGCTCGGCACCGCTATAGACCACCAGACGGTCACCAGGCTCAGTCTCAAAGCCCTCTACGGCAGCCACGATATTCATTGTCGTCGAAGTGCTGACCTGACGTGGAGCCTGACTTGTATTGCTGCCACTGTAGCGATTGTCAGTAAAGTATACAGGGTAACTGAATTCAACATTGCTGTCGTCCTGTCGCTTCAACATGTAGCCCTTACCGGCCTCCATATATTGTAGCGTACCCTTCCAGATGAGTCCATTAGCACCCATGCTGGCCACGGCAAATGCGTCTTGCGACTTCAGCACATCGCCCTCACGAGCCTGGTCCAGATAGTCTGACATGGCCTGTGAAATCGGCAAGTTCAGAATTCTGGAATAACCGATGCGGTTCCAATCCTTATGGACGGTGACTGGTCTATAGTCGAACTCGCCCTGCAGATAGACCACTTTGTCGCTCATCGAGTAGATGTTGTACATCTGCGTACCCTTGATGGTGATGGGCTGGTCCTCATTACTCCAACGGTAGCCACGAGCTGCGTTCTTGTCTTCAATGCAGGTATATTGCTGCACGTCAGAGCCGTCCACGGCTGTAATCATGTCGCCAGCCTCCCATATCGTCATATCGTTCAGGAACTGACCTACTGTCTTGTTCGTTGGTACGACAGGTATGGTTACCCAGTTCCAACCCTTGTTCAGTGCTATCCACCATACCGACTGCTGTGACTTGTCCTCCAAGATGACAGGGTTCTTAGCCGAGCCAACCAGAGCATCTTTCTCGAAGGTATAGACGGTACCGTCAGCCGGTGCCACTCTATGGACGCTGCCCGCTGTGGCCTTGAAGAAGCGGAAGTCAAGCTTAGGCTTCGAGCCGTCTGGGTTGGTGTAGCCGTAGATGGTCAGGAAGGCCAGTGCCTCGTTGGCGTTGCCATTCTCGTTCAACTCGATATTCGTCACACCCAGTACCTGCTGGTTCTCGTCGAACACAGCCAGGATGTCCTCTTCCGAGTTAGCCACCACACCGTCAATCTTGACGCGGGCTACCATCATCATCGTCTGGTTCATCTGCTTCAGTCGGTCGCTGACGGCCCAGTCGGGTTCACAACCGCGTACACGCAGCAGGATAGGCAGCGGTTCCGACATGTTGTTGTCGCCTACGAGTGCCAACTGCTCGTCGTACGTACCTATATTAATATATGGCGAGATGGTGAACGTGATGGTCTCCTCGTCCAGTGCACTGATGACACCACTGGTCTGCGAAGCCGTGATCCAAATCGGCAGATCCTCCAGGCGGTAGTTCTGCGTCACTCCACTCAGGTTCTTCACCGTAGCCTCGAACGTCATACCCTCGCCGTAGTTGACTTCCTTGCTAATGCGTTTCACATTCCAGCGTAGCGGGTTACGATAGACGTAAACGTTCATAGTCAGCGGCGATGCCATTAGGTTGCCCTGCAGGTCGGGAACCTCCTTCACGGTCACATAGATGTTGGTCTTCTCTACCATGTAGTCAGGTTCGTTGATGGTCATATACAGCTCGTTGTCATTGGCTACGAAATCGTAGTTGATGTTATCCAACTGGGCATTGCTGAACATGGGTGCATAGATATTGCGATCGGCCATAGCCTTCACCTCCTCGTCATCTGCCAGGATGTCGCGACGTTCCAGCAACTTACCCTGATTGTCCTTATATCTCTTGATACTGACACCTGTGGGTTCCAAAGTCATCTGTTCATCGTCCTGTTTCTTGGATCTTCCGAAATCCAGATAGGCCTTCAGGGCGCTCATCGTTTCAAGCGGCGTATGGTTAGCATACTCCTTAATGAGGTTCAGCGGCAGCACACTTTCGAACATACCTACCTCGTCAATATGGCCTGTCATGACGTTTGTCGGCGTATTCTTATCCACATAGGTGGCGCCCAATGCAATATCATCATCGCTGTTAATACCGCTCAGGCTGTCGGCGGCAAACGAGTCGACGAGTCTCTTGTCCAGATAGATGTTAGCCACGTTCTGCGAACGCGATACCGTCATGGCGAAGTGGTGCCAGTTACCGTCGGTCGGACCGTTGACGGAAAGCGTATTGCGCTTTTCAAAGCCTGCCGAGCGTACGTAGAGGTTATAGTCCTTGATACCGATGTTGATCTGATCAGCCTGACCACGCTTGGCCTCACCGTTCGAGAACAGCGTATTGTCCTTGTCGGTGGTGCGGAACCAGAACATCAGCGTGTAGTCATGCTCCTTAGAACGCAAGAACTTTTCTTTCTTTAGACGCAAGCCCTTATCGCCCTTCAACGCGATAGATATACCGACAGGTCGTTTCCAACTGGTACCCGCCAACAAAAGATCCATACTGCCAGGAGCCTTGTCATAAGCCCAGTTGCCTTCGCCTTCATTCATGGGGTAATAGTCCAGGAGTCCGTTCTCATAGCCTGTCAATTTCTTCTTTCCATAGGCATCAAGAGAACCGCCATCCATAGCGCGATTCCAGAGGCGGAACTCCAGCATGTCACCTTTGTATATATCTTCTCCGTCAATGTCATATGCAATTCTCAGCGGCGATGAACCCTCATACTTGCCACTTAGTGTCTTGCTACCGATAGCCTTGCTGCCGTCGAAGAAGTGAATGGTCATGCTGTCGCCCGACTGGTCGAGGGCATAAGCCACCTCGTGCAGCGCATTATTAAACCGTACTGGCTCGGTCGACTGCACAGTCTGTCCGTTGATGGTAGCAGTCAGTTTGCGGTCGGCACTCAGTCCTAAACTGAGTCCCCGTTCCTCACCACCATGCGAGAAGACGGTCATCTTTTCCGCATCGGCAGTTGGATTCAGCATGACGTCCACAGTGAAACTCTTGCCTGCCAGGTTACGACTGCTTTGCGTCGATGCGAAGCTAAGGCCCGTAAAGCTCAGTGATGTCGAGGTCGATACATCGTTGCTGTTTTTCGTACCCAACACCTCAAAGTTATTGATTTTACGCAGATAATTACCGGCAATCGGTTCAGAGAACTTCACCATGATATCGTCACCAATGCCTAAGATGCCGTCTGTTGGTTCAGGCGTTCCAAAGGCTACTGGCAGACGGGTATCCTTGATACCTCTCAATATCTCTGACGAGCGTGTCAGGAATCCTCCGGCATGACGACAGTAGTTCACGGCACGGATGTCGTAGTACTGCTCTATGGGGTCCGCCTCGCCATAGAATGGTGCGATGATGGTACCGTTGGAAGGAATCGTGTCAGTCACACCGCTGGCCTTAGCCATCAGTTCTCTGTCAGCATAGTATGAGCAAACGCTCACCCAGTCTTTTTCGCCTTGCGTCGATAGCTTGTACTGCAACTCAATATGGTCAAAGCCACGATAGTTGGTGTCGAAGCCGTCAATCTTCACAGGCAGATACCATGCTTGGCGTTTGCCGTCATACGGACTCTCCGTGTTGACAACCCAGTTATCGCCTGGCATGCTGACATTCACCTTGCCAGCTGTCGGCACGAAGTGGGCCGAGAACTTACAGCTGACTATGCGGTTAGGATCTTCCGGGTCGTACAGACATAGAGTCAGGTCATTATAGTCGAACTCCTTACCTGGGTAGACCTCCAGTTCTTTAGTAAACACGACCACCTCGCCAGTCTTAGAGTTCATGCAGGGATACAGTGTGATATTCGTACCTGCCGAGGTTACCGGGTAACCATCCACAAAGAGCTTGGCACCATTGGGGTTGCTGCTCGCCAGCAGGAAGTAGTTGAATATCAGTGAGGCACGCTCCGGATAGTCGCTCTCGTTGGCCATGTGCAGGGTGAAGCGGGCAGGCTCGTCGAACGGCACATTGCTCTTCACTGGCTCGTCAATCCAGATTCTGGGCCTGTCGGCAGGAATGGTTGCCACATCGATAACAGCACCAGGATTGTACCACTTGGTGACGCGTTCTTTCTCGTAAGGCTCACAGGTCACACCGCCACGTGTACGATATACGAGGCTCGAATAGACCGTCCAGTCACTGTAGTTTGGCTGGTAGGTATTGCCCGCATGCTGCGCGAACAGGTTGTCAGCTGTAGCAAACATGATGGTGTCGAGCTTCACATGATTGGTCTCATCCAGACCATTGTTACTGGTATCGATGTCCCAATAAGTCTTCTTAGTGCGATAGACATCGACGTTCAGATTCGACTTGCTGGAAGCACTCAGCGTAAAGCCAATCTTCTTAGTGAAGGTGGTTTGCTGTGAGTTCATGCCATTGATATTATAGGCCACGATAGGATTCCACTTCAATGAGAAGCCAGAACCAGCGTCAACAACAACCTCCTTTCCACCATTGGCGTTATCTCTGACTACCGCTTCTTGTGGATTGGGATCTTCAGTTTTACTATCAATCTTGTTGAGGTCCTTCAAAATTTTGAAAGTGTCAAAAAGTGATGGGAGCGCATCACCAAGGCTTTGTCCCTGAATCAGCGGGTATTTGATTTGACCGGCATCAGTGCGGGCCACGCTGAAGTTCTCGCTATACTGGATGTTGGCTGCACCGTCGAAGTCGTAGTTCTTCACCAGTCGGTCGGGTGTTACCTCCAGTTTCTCCTTCTCGTTCAGTGCCAGATAGTTCAGCCAGATAATCATTTCAGTGTTAAGGGCATTGATACTATCAGCATAAACTAATGACGAATTCGTAGGACGATACATCTTATAGGTGTTCGCGCCACCAAACTTCTCATCATCCGTAGGCACCGTACTCTCATAGTAAGGCTTGTTGTTAGCATCGGCCAAAGCCTGGAAGTCAAGACCGGAATTCATGGGATAGATAAGCGAGTTGCGCAGTTTCATCAACCCAGGAATCAGCTCGTTCTCGATGTAGTGCTGCGAATGGACGAAGGTAGAGCTCACCTTTGGTCCGGCAACAATCACCTCGTCGCGTACCAGATAGATGGGCTTGCCTTTATCGTCGGTACCCTTGGCCAGCACCTTCATCGTGCCTACAGGAACTTTCACAGTGACACCATTCTCCGTCACGAACGAGCCTGCCTCATGGGTCTTGTAGAGCTGGTACTGATCCTCTGGGATGGCGCGTACGGCCAAGCCTTTGTACAGAATGATATTCTCATTATGGCCAATGTAGAGGTCAGCCTTGTCGCCTACCCACTTCTTTCCGCTCATGGTCTGGATACGCTCAGTGACGTCGTAGTTATATGACCAGTTCCATTTGCCGTTGTAGGATACAACCGCTGAGAACGTAAAGTCAGTACGTGACTTCGACTCATGGATGGTACCTGCGAAGGAACCTTCGCCCATAGGAGCTGCAACCATTCCATTCAATATGGTAGTTCCCGCCGTAATGGTCTTGTTTGTCAGGCTCACACCAATAGAAGCATCGAACGTTAGCGAATAAGAACAGTTCATCTTTGAGCCACTCTCGATATAGGCAGAGCTACCACCACCAGGAGGATCGCGCAGGATGTCAACCAACTGGGGTGTACCGGTTGCAACGGTGTATTGTCCTTCCTTTGCCTGACTGACAGCCATTACATAGCCCTTCAGCGGATTGCCATTCATGGGTTTGATGTCGTAGTAACTACCGTCATACTCCATGGTGAAGCTAACCTCCTTCAGGGCATTGTCGTTCTCCATTAAGAAGGTGGCATTGTCAGGTGTGAAGATATACTGTGCGCCACCTTCCTCATCGAGAGGCACATCACACTCACTGGTCGTAGCGTTGGTGGTCAGCGCGTTCTTGATGTGCACCTTGCCGCCATTCAGCTTCACGATATCGGGCACTTCATTGATATTGTTGTTCTTATAATATTTCTCACAAGCCTGCAACGTCCATACATAAGGCGACTGAGCCATGAATACAGGATAGCCGAAGCTGTAATGACCCACACCCTGCGAGTCTTTATACCAGGTGTTCACCACCTCACTATAGCCTACGTTATTGCTGGCTGTGTATTTCTTGAAGCCGTAGTAGTTCTCCGAGCCACCGTTCAACTGTTTCACTTCAAGGTCGGGTACGGCATGATAGATACGGTTATACTCGCAGGTGTCACCCTTCACGTTGAAGGTCAGGTCGACGGTCTCGCCCACCTTACCCTGCTGGAACAGTGTGGCATAGCCCTGGGCAGAAATCTCGATGACCTTATATTTGGCAGGATGCAGTGCCACCTGATACTCACCCGTCTTGTTGTCGGGACGGATGGTCAGCGTATGGCGCGTCACATTGACGCGGGTGGTGTCCTGATCGTTATCTCCAAAAGCAACGTCGTAGCTGGCCGACTTCACGGTCTCATCGTCCTGCTTACGAATCAGATAAGAGGCATTGTCGCCCTCCAGCTGCATCACAATCTTCAACGAGTCGCCCAGGTTGTTCTTCGACAGACTCTGACCGAGCGGCTTGCTGCCCTGTATGTCACCACCCACTACGCGACCGCGCAATACTACGGTGGTGGAATCCCAGAACACGCTGGTCACATTGTTCGAGAAGTTAAACAGATGCTTATCCTCCGGACGCGCTGCATTATGGTTCACCAGAAAGCCATCGTTGGCAAAGTAGTGACCGTCTTTCACGGCCTGCACGGTATGATTGCCCTTAGGAATGCTCAGCGAGAAGGCACCCTGAGTGTCGGTTACGATTGCTTTACCGCCAGCATCGTGAATCACATTGCCGTCGAGCTTGAACGATACGCCCAGCACAGGCATGGAGGTGTCGCGATAATACACATTACCTGAGAACACATAATAGATATCCAGATAGAAGTTGAAGTCTTTCGACCAGTTGCTATTCTGACCGAAGGTTACAAAGCCTTCTCCTGTGCCACTCGGACCGGTATAAGAACCGCGGTCGCCACTAGCGATTACATAGACCTTATATTTACCGTTGGAAACACCTTCGGAATTGATTTGATAAGGCAGACCTTTAAACTCAAAATAGCCCGTTTCATCGGTATAGGTTGTAAAGGTCTGCTTTCCGATAATCGTGGAGTCAATGGGTTCGCATATCAGTTTCTCGCCAGCCAGTGCAGTACCGTCGGCCAGGCGTACATAACCGTTGATCATACCCGTGGTCTCACAGTGACCTTCGCCTTCGATGCCACTGATGTGGGTACCCTCACACTGGAACACGCTCTCTACGCGATAGCGATAGGTGTGCTGTACCAGCACGGTCTTGTCTTCATAGTATTGACCAAGAATGTTGGTGGCGATGGTATCCCACTTAGCCTCCGGATTCATCTTGTCCTTACGCAGCACCTGATAGTAGTCGTGCTCGCCGCCAGTGGTCTCCCAGGTCAGCTCCACACTGCTCTGCTTGGTCAGTGGAGTAATGCTCTTGATGGTGTCGCTGTTCTGGAAGCGATAGCTCGCGTCCAACATCTTGACGGGGACTACCAATGTGTCGCCCTCAGTTTCCCAAATCTTCAAGGGCGACTTGGCGCGTGTGAGCAGCAGGTCGAACGAGTAGTCCACGCACTTACGCATCAGTTCCTGTGTGAAGTGATGCTTCTGCAGTGCCTCTTCATTGCCCGACAGGTCATAGACGCTGTGGATTACACCGTTTTCACCATGCATATTGACACGCAACTGCAA
>Ga0310786_10012498_pt1 | contig 10509 bp, 9 predicted proteins | sample AusTroGonzalo_MG_FD_203881 | JGI IMG/M metagenome (GOLD analysis project Ga0310786, IMG submission 203881) | Bovine rumen microbial communities from tropical cattle in Woodstock, Queensland, Australia - Gonzalo_03 (v2) (version 2) | ecosystem: Host-associated > Mammals > Digestive system >... | reverse complement strand
CCTTGGCAGTCTCGTCGCCGAAGCGAACGATGCCTTCGAGCATGTTCTTCTCGTCTTTCAGTTCCTCTTCGTCCGTCAGTTCGAGTGCCTGTTCCAGATCGTCGACGCTCAGCACGTGGTTCTCCTTCTGCACCACCTTGCCAGCCAGGATGCCTGAGCGCAGCAGGATGCTCGACAAGGGATAGAATAGCTTCCTGAGGAACGTGATGCTGCCGGCAAGGTTACGGCATACGGCCAGGGCGTGCTGGGCACAATAGACTTTCGGCATGATTTCGCCGAAGAGCAGCAGCAGGAAGGTGAGCAGGACGGTGATGACGACGAACTGCAACCAGACGGCATTGCCGAAATGCACCACATGGTCGAAGAAATAGTTGCAGAGCATGATGATGGTGACGTTCACCAGATTATTCGTGATCAGGATGGTGGCCAATGTGCGTTCCGAATCCTCACGCAAAGCCATGATGGCCTTGTCGTTATCGGAATTGCTCTCTTCAAGCTCGTTCAGGTCGTTGGGCGACAGAGAGAAGAAGGCGATTTCGGAGCCGGAGGCAAAGCCGGAGAAAATCAGGAGGACAGCCGCCAGCGCAGCGGCAAAGATGGCTCCCGCAGAGGGAGCCATGATTGTTACTTCACTGAATATTTGTTGAAGATAATCCATTCTCAGTAGTCTTCGGAGTCAGCATTTCCATATTGTCCGCCCATATCTCAGTCACATAGCGTCGCTGCCCCTGCTTGTCGTCGAAGGTACGGTAGCGTATGCGGCCTTCAATATAGAGCTTATCACCCTTATGGACGTATTTTTCAACCACCTCTGCCAGCTTACGCCAGAGGATGACGGTGTGCCAGTCTGTATGCTCAGGCACCTCAGTGCCGTTCTGGAGCGTATAGCCGCGCTCCGTTGTTGCCAGGCGTACCTGTGCCACAGCCACGCCCTGATCTACATAGCGAACCTCAGGCTCCTGCCCGACGTTACCAATAAGCATTACTTTGTTCATAGTTATTCGTTTTAAAGGTTTATAAAAAGGTTACTTGGCTTTACCCAAGTAACGGAACTTGAAGTTCTTTCCTTTGGCTGATGGGAACTGACTACGCTCATCAACGCGCTCCTTCAGATAGTCGATGATGCGGTTGTAGCACTCCATACCCGACTCTGCCTTCACATTGGCGATGAACTGTGTGTCGCGATACTGGAACTTGCCTGTACCTGGTACCAGCAGCACCCGCTTAAAGTCAATCATACCCTCGTACCAGCCGGGGCATACCTCATTCAGTCTGACCAGTGCCGGAGGTGTCGGTTTTCCGCTTGTAGGTGCGGCACCTGTATGGATAGCTTTCTTTTCCTTGAAATCCTGCATTGTTGCTGCTTCTGTCTTAATGATGATAAAATATACTCTGGGACGAACCTTATACCGCTTGGGATAAAAGATATCACTTGCTGCATATTCGCGAATATCAGCTTCCAGTATCGGATTCATCCCGACTTCCTCTATAGAACTTAAAAAGGCAATAGCCTCATCGACAGTGGGTACAAGTGTTTCACGGTCGAAATATCTTAAATATAAATTCATCTGAGAACGTTTTTCCTAATAAAAAGAGCGGAAAACGGGACTCGGACCCGCGACCCCAACCTTGGCAAGGTTGTGCTCTACCAACTGAGCTATTTCCGCAAAAATTAAGTGAAGAGGAGGAGACTCGAACTCCCACGTCGCAATTGACACTACCCCCTCAAAGTAGCGCGTCTACCAATTCCGCCACCTCTCCAACAAAAAAGATACTGAATAAAAAAGAGTGCCCAGAACAGGACTCGAACCTGCACGCCTCGCGGCACACGCACCTGAAACGTGCGCGTCTACCAATTCCGCCACCTGGGCTTTTTAACACATGGCCAATTCCGATGTGCCTCTTTTTTGTTCAATAAATGGAGCGGAAAACGGGACTCGGACCCGCGACCCCAACCTTGGCAAGGTTGTGCTCTACCAACTGAGCTATTTCCGCAATTTTCTTCCTCTTAAAGGAGCATTCCCCTGAATGCGGATGCAAAGGTAATGCTTTTTTCGGAACTGACAAACTTTTTAGGCATTTTTTTTCGAAAAAAGTACCATTTCATCGAAAATCGCCCCTTTTTCGGTATTAATCCATCCTGTTTCGGTAGTCTTCGTAGCCAAATTCGCGCAGAATCTCCAAGTGTCCGTCTGTATGGAGCATACCGATTGAGGGATGAGAAATGCCGTTGAAGGTATTCGTCTTCACCGTCGTGTAATGGATCATATCCTCAAATATGACCTCCTCGCCTACCTTCAGCGGATGGTCGAAGCGCCAGGAGCCCATGAAGTCGCCGCTCAGACAACTGTTGCCGCCGAGACGATAGACGAATTGAGAATTGAGAATTCTTGGACGAGCCAAGCGGCAAAGCCGAGCGGAGGATTGACAATTATTGTCATCGAGATGTTCGGCGTTGCGGACATCGGGATAGTATGGCATTTCCAGACAGTCGGGCATGTGGCAGGTGAAGCTCACGTCGAGAATGGCGGTCTTGATGCCCTTGTCCTCCACGATGTCCACCACGTGCGACACTAACGGTCCTGTCTGCCAGGCAAAGGCGCTGCCAGGCTCCAGGATCACCTTCAGCCAGGGATAACGCCGATGGAAGTCCTGCATCATCGAGACCAGCAGGTCTATGTCATAGTCCTTGCGCGTCATCAGGTGGCCGCCGCCGAAGTTGATCCATTCTAATTGCGGGAACCAGCTCGCAAACTTCTCCTCGATATGCACCAGCGTCCGCTGGAACACATCTGCCCCACTCTCACAATGACAATGGCAATGGAAGCCCTTGATGTCTCCGGGCAGCGTCTTCGGCAACTTGTCAGGCGTCACGCCGAAGCGGGTACCAGGGGCACAGGGGTTATACAGCATCGTGCCTACCTCAGAGTATTCCGGATTAATACGGAGTCCAACTGACACGTGGCTGCAATGCTTGTGGTAACGCTCATACTGCGTCAGCGAATTGAAGGTCAGGTGCGAGGAGCATCTGACAATCTCAAGGATTTCATCGTCCGTATAGGCGGGTGAGTAAGTATGGGCAGGCGCGCCGAACTCTTCCATCGCCAGTCTCGCCTCTGATAGTGAACTGGCAGTTGTCGCATGGATATACTCCCTGAAGATGGGGAAGGTCTTCCAGAGCGCGAATGCCTTGAAGGCAAGAATGATCTCCAAATCGGCTTTCGCCGCAACATCAGCAATCAGCTGAAGGTTGCGGCGAAGTTTCTGTTCCTCTATAATATAAATAGGTGTAGCCATCAGTCTTTCTTCAACGGGATGAGAATGCTGAACGTTGAGCCTTGTCCTTCGACGGACTCGACGGTACAGTCGCCACCATTCTTGCGGGCAAAGTCCTGGCAGAGCTGGAGGCCGAGACCCGATCCTTCCTCACCGCCAGTACCGTAGGTCGTCTCTCCCTTATGGAAGATCGTGTCGATACGGTCTGCCGCAATACCAACACCGTGGTCCTTTACGCTGACTTTGGCGTTATCGCCTTCTGTCGTCATAATGATGTCAATGGAGGAGCCTTCCGATGAGAACTTGATGGCATTCGACATGAAATTGCGGATCACAGTCTTGAGCATATCATTGTCGGCAAACACCTTTAACGGCCCATCCGACCGATGCAGTTCAAGCTTAATATTCTTGGTCTGGGCGATCATCTCAAAGATTTCAACCACACCAGGGATGATATCGTTGAGGTCGAGATCCTGCTTGACGACATTCAGGCGGCCCGTCTGACTCTTCGTCCACTTCAGCAGGTTGTCAAGCAGGTCGTGAACCTCTTCCGACTCTCGGTTTGCCTGGTCCAACAGCGCGTACAACTCAGGGCCGACGACATCAGGCGAGGAAGAGGCCACCACAAGATTGAGCACCATGCGGATGCTGGCCATCGGCGAGCGCAGGTCATGGGCAATCACGGAATACATCTTGTCGCGATTGTTCAGCGTGGCGCGCAGCTCGGCATTCTGCTGCTCGATGATACGCTTGGCGGCTACCAGCGAGATCTGCTGCATCACACGCATCACCAGCTCCTCCTTGTTGAAAGGTTTTGTCAGGAAGTCGCTGGCACCCACCTGGAATCCTTTCACCAGGTCGGCCGGCGTGTTCAATGCCGTCAAGAATATAATGGGGATTTCTTTCAGATCCGGGTCTTTCTTCATGATGACAGCCGTATCAAAGCCTGAGATGTCGGGCATCATCACGTCGAGCAATATCAGGTCAGGATGCTCCTTCCGCGCCTGTTCAATACAAGCATTGCCGCAGTTCGCAGTACAGACCTGGAATTTCTCGTTCGTCAACAGAATCTTGAGCAACAGCACGTTGCTCATCACGTCGTCGACGATAAGAATCTTATAGTCACTTCGGTTTATCTTTGACTCTAAACTTTCACCTGCGTCCATATAATAGGGTTCAGTAATATGTTTCAGATTGCAAAAATAATGCAATAATTTGAAATTTCCAAATTATTGCACCATTTTTTGCGTTTTTTTCAAGAAACTGCCGTATAATCGGGGCTTTTTACTCAACGGTAACGCTCTTCGCCAGGTTTCTCGGCTGGTCAACGTCCTTGCCTTTGCAGACGGCAACGTGATAGGCCAGCAGCTGCAGAGGTATCGTTGCGACAAGCGGTTCTAAGCATTCCATCACGTCAGGCAGTTCTATTACCTCATCGGCAATCCGGGAGATGGTGTCGTCACCCTTCGAGACGAGGGCGATCACCCTACCCTGACGGGCCTTGATCTCCTGGATGTTCGACAGCACCTTCTCATACATGGCGTTATGGGTGGCAATGACAACAACGGGCATATCCGAATCAATCAATGCGATAGGACCGTGCTTCATCTCAGCGGCGGGATAGCCCTCGGCGTGGATATAGGAAATCTCCTTCAGCTTCAGCGCACCCTCCAGAGCCACGGGATATGAATAGCCACGTCCCAGATAGAGGAAGTTATGGGCATAGGTGAACGTTCGTGCCAAGTCCTTCACCTTCTCGTTGGTCTGCAGCACCTCACGTATCTTCACGGGAATCTCGCTCAGGCCCTTCACAATCTTCAGATACTCGTCGCGTTTGATGGTGCCCTTGGCCTCACCCAGCGCCAACGCGATCATCGTGAGCACCGTCACCTGACCCGTAAAGGCCTTCGTAGAGGCAACACCGATTTCCGGTCCTACATGGATATAGGTACCCGTATCAGTAGCACGGGGAATACTGCTGCCGATGGCGTTACACACACCATAGATGAAGGCGCCCTTCTCCTTGGCCAACTGCACGGCAGCAAGGGTATCGGCTGTCTCACCACTCTGACTGATGGCCACCACTACGTCGCCCTTACCCACCACGGGATTACGATAGCGGAACTCCGAGGCGTATTCCACCTCGACAGGGATGCGGCAGAGGCTCTCTATGATCTGCTTGCCGATGAGACCGGCGTGCCACGAGGTGCCACAGGCCACAATGACTATACGCTTGGCATCCAACAGCTGACGGCGGTAATCAATGAGCGCAGAGAGCGTCACATGGTCTGCCTCAACGTTAACACGGCCTCGCATACAGTTGGTCAGGCACTCGGGCTGTTCGAAGATTTCCTTCAGCATGAAGTGCGGAAAACCGCCCTTCTCTATCTGGCCGAGGTCGATATCGACGGTCTTCACCGTCAGTTCCTGTTCCTCGCCGAGAATGCTCACCACGTGCAGATCCTGTCCGCGACGGATGACGGCGATATTGCCATCCTCCAAATAGACCACCTTGTCTGTATATTCCACGATGGGGCTGGCATCGGAACCCAGGAAGAACTCATCCTCGCCGATACCCACCACCAACGGGCTCTGCTTGCGGGCAGCAATGATCTGATCGGGGTCGCGCTTGTCGAGGATTGCGATGGCGTAGGCACCGATGACCTGATACAAAGCCACCTGTACGGCTGTTAGCAAGTCAATCTTCTTGTGCTCCTTGATATACTCTATCAGCTGCACCAGCACCTCGGTATCGGTATCGCTCACGAAGTTCACGCCTTTCTCAGTCAGTTTCTCTTTCAGGTCGGCATAGTTCTCGATGATACCGTTGTGGATGATGGCCAGGTTCTTCGATTCAGAATAGTGCGGATGGGCATTGCGCGACGAAGGTTCGCCGTGGGTGGCCCATCGCGTATGGGCAATACCGACGGTACCGCTCAGGTTCTTATCGCGACAATGCTCGCACAGGTTGTCAACCTTTCCCTTCGACTTGTAAACGTTCAATTCTCCGTCATCGTTGATCAGCGCCACACCTGCACTATCATAACCTCTGTATTCCAACCGGCGCAATCCCTTTATCAATATGGGATAAGCCTCTTTCTTTCCTATATATCCTACTATTCCACACATAATCTATTAAGCCTGTTTAAGAAAATCGGGGACAAAGATATAAAAAAAGAGTGGAAAGTTTTGCTTTCCACTCCATTTTTTAATAAAATTTGAAATATCTTCTTGCGTTGTTGTAGCTGATGTCCTCGACCATCTGGCCTAAGAGCTCGCGGTCATCGGGCAGCAGTCCCTTCTCAACATCGTTGGCGAGGAGGTTGCAGAGGATGCGGCGGAAGTACTCGTGGCGCGGATAGCTCAGGAACGAGCGCGAGTCAGTCAGCATACCTACGAAGCGGCTCAGCAGACCTAACACCGAGAGGGCGTTCATCTGACGGATCATGCCGTCCATCTGGTCGTTGAACCACCAGCCTGAACCGAACTGTATCTTGCCTGGCTCACCACCCTGGAAGTTTCCGAGCATCGTGGCGATGACCTCGTTGGCGCAGGGGTTCAATGTATATAATATGGTACGCGTGAGCTTGCCCTTCATATTCAGGTTGTTGAGGAAGTGCGACATGGCCTTGGCGGTATTGAACTCACCGATCGAGTCGAAGCCCGTGTCAGGGCCGAGTTGGTTGAACATCGCCGTATTGTTGTCGCGGATGGCACCATAGTGGAACTGCTGTGTCCAGCCAGCGTCGGCATCCATCTCAGCCATCACGGTCAGGAAGCAGTTCTTGTACTGGCGGATCTCCTGGTTGGAGAGCTGCTGACCACGCATGGCCTTCTCGAAGATGGTCTCGATCTGAGAGTCGGTGTATTCCTCGTCGTAGAACTCCTCGATACCGTGGTCGGAGAGCTTCGAACCCTGCTCGGCAAAGAAGTCGTGACGCTTCTGCAGGGCATCTACCATATCGGCGAACTTCACGATGTTCACACCGGATACCTGGGCCAGCTGCTCCACATACTTGGAGAAATCAGCCTTCTCAATGTTCATGGCCTTGTCAGGACGCCAGGCGGGAATCATCAAGGGATCGTCGTCAGCCTTATGCTTGGCATACTCGATGTGGTTGTGCAGGTCATCGACGGGATCGTCGGTCGTGCAGACACACTCCACGTTGTAGTGCTTCATCAGTCCACGGGCAGAGAACTCGGGCTTCTTCAGCTTCTCGTTACACTCGTCGAAGATCTCGCGGGCAGTCTTGGGCGAGAGCAGTTTAGTGATGCCGAAAGCGGTCTTCAGCTCCAAGTGCGTCCAGTGGTAGAGCGGATTACGGAGGGTGTAGGGCACCGTCTCAGCCCACTTCTCGAACTTCTCCCAGTCGCTGGTGTCCTTGCCTGTGCAGTATTTCTCGTCGATGCCGTTGGTACGCATGGCACGCCACTTGTAGTGGTCGCCACCCAGCCACAGCTCGGTGATGCTCTTGAAACGATGGTCGTTGGCCACCATTTCGGGAATCAGATGACAATGATAGTCGATGATGGGCATCTTGGCCGCATGGTTGTGATACAAGTCCTGAGCCAACGGGGTCTCCAGAACGAAGTTATCATCATTGAATTGCTTCATAAAATAGGATGTTTTTAAGTTTATATGTTTCTAAGTTCTTAATTTTTGTGCAAAGTTAGCAAATATCTCGCATAAAAGCACTATCTTTGCAGCAAAATAACACGTAAACGTTTTCTATGCAGCGGAAAGTCCTTCTCATCTACACCGGCGGTACCATCGGCATGAACCGTAACCCGCAGACAGGTGCCCTCGAGCCCTTCGACTTCGAACACCTGTTAAACAACGTGCCGGAACTCTCAATCATCAATTCCCAATTGTCAATTGTTTATTATCAGTTCCAGCCTCCTATCGACTCCAGCGACATGAGCCCTGCCCACTGGACGGAGCTGAGCCATTGCATAGCTGACCACTATGCCGACTACGACGGCTTTGTCGTGCTTCATGGCACCGACACAATGGCCTATACCGCCTCTGCCCTCTCCTATATGCTGGAGAACCTCACCAAGCCCGTCATCTTCACTGGCTCGCAACTGCCCATCGGACAGCTCCGAACCGACGGCAAGGAAAACCTCATCTCCTCCATCGAGATAGCTGCCGCCTGCGATGAACAGGGCCGGGCCCTCGTGCCCGAAGTCGGCATCTACTTCAACAGCCATCTGTTACGCGGCAACCGTACCACCAAGCAGAGCGCCGAGGAGTTCAACGCCTTCGAGTCGTTCAACTATCCGCACCTCGTCGATGCCGGCGTCAACATCGTCTACCACCATGAGCGCATTCTGAAGCCCGACTTCTCGAAGCCCATGATACCCCACTTCCGGCTCGACAACAATGTCATCATCTTCTCGCTCTTCCCAGGCATCCGCGAAGACCTCATCCGTCATATCATCCACACGCCCAACCTGAAAGCCATCGTCATGCGCACCTTCGGCAGCGGCAATGCTCCACAGAGTGCCTGGCTGCTCAACGCCCTGAAAGAGGGCACGCAACGTGGCAAGGTGATTGTCAATATCAGCCAATGTCTGCAAGGGGCTGTCGAGATGTCACGCTACGACTGCGGCTACCATCTTCAGGAGGCAGGCGTCATCAGCGGACGGGATATGACCGTCGAGAGTGCCGTCACCAAGCTGATGTTCCTGCAGTCGCATTACCCTGACGACCCTGATACCGTCCGCCAGCTGATGCAGCAGAGCATCCGAGGTGAAATCAGTTGTTAGAAAGTTCAGATGAGTCCGAAGTGCCGGAGGGCGTTTCGGATGCCGTGATCGTCAACGGAGGTGGTCACGTAGTCGGCAGCCTCTTTCAGCGAGTCGAGAGCGTTTCCCATCGCCACGCCGATGCCTGCGGTGACGATCATCGAGAGGTCGTTGCCTCCGTCGCCGAAAGCCATCGTACACTCAGGATCGAATCCCACGCGTGCCGCCATCGTGAGCATCCCCTGCCCCTTGTCGGCACCGTTAGCGGTGATGTCGGTGAAAGCCGGATGCCAGCGGCCTGAGACACATTGGGGGATGCGTGCCATCAGCTGTGCCTCGTAATCTTCATCGAAGAAGGGTGTCAGCTGGAGTATCCGCTGCCGCAGCACCTCGTCCATAGGTTTGGCCTCGCACAGATTCTCAACGGCAATCTCCTGACGGAACACACGGTCCACCTCGCCCTGAGGGTCGTGGACGGCAATGTCGCGCTCGCCTACCATGATCAGTCCGTAGTCCTTCTCCCTTGCATCGTCAGCCACGAGCCGGGCAGCCTCCTCGGGAATAGGTTCGCAGGCGATGGTCTCGCCGCCTACGAAGCAGAGGGCGCCGTTGGTGGTTACATAGCCGTCGATAAGGTGCTCGATGGCGCCAAGATTGGTGATGATCAGAGGCGGACGGCCCGTTGCAATGAACACACGATGGCCGTTGGCCTTGGCCTGCGTGAGAGCAAGGATTGTCGAAGGCGGTATCTCGTGGGTCTTGAAGCTCACCAGCGTGCCGTCGATATCAAAGAACAATGCGTATTTCTTCTCTTTCATCTATCGTTTATTGTATGGCATCAACTCTTCTGGCAGTTCTGTGAATTCTCCAAACATGGCACGCTCATGAGGCATTCGGGCATACTTCTCGAAGAGAATCTCACACTGGGTCTTGTGTGCCTTGATAAACTGTAGGATCAGATTTGAAGCCTTCTCGTAGTTACCCGACATCTTGGATTGGCTGTTATAGTAGAAATACCGCCCTTTTTCCGTCTCAAACGAATAGCCGTACCCAGAACCTCCAGAACTTGGGTTGTCGATTTCCTTGGCCGAGAACTTGATCTCCGCCAGTTCGCTGATCAGCTTGTCGAATTCCTCCCTGTCGTATTGGCAGCTGTCTGACAGACAGCATTCGTTGCGCCTTTCATTGTATCCCCAGACCAGATGGTCAGGATACAGATTCACCGTCGTAAGGATGGCCAATCCGGAATTGGAATACTGGCTATAATTGATCTTTGTCGTCCCTTTCTTGATAGGACACGACCCGTTACACGATAATACAGCAAAGATACAAGCCGCTAAAACCATATAAACTTTCATAACCCATTTTTAATCAACGCGACAAAGATAGTAACTATCTGCCAAACTTCCAAATTTTTTCCGTTTTATTTGGAACTATCGCAAAAACTCCGTATAGTTTGCAGGCGTACAATATATAAAGTGTAAT
>Ga0310786_10012497_pt1 | contig 10510 bp, 6 predicted proteins | sample AusTroGonzalo_MG_FD_203881 | JGI IMG/M metagenome (GOLD analysis project Ga0310786, IMG submission 203881) | Bovine rumen microbial communities from tropical cattle in Woodstock, Queensland, Australia - Gonzalo_03 (v2) (version 2) | ecosystem: Host-associated > Mammals > Digestive system >... | reverse complement strand
GACGCCGATGTCGTAGCGGAAGCAGAACGGGCAGTCGTAGGAGAAGACCTTCACGAGCGTGCCCTGGGGGACGGGAAGCGGATTGTCGAGAACCTTGTACTGGACATCGAGCTCGGCGGCAAGCGCCGGCATGGCGCACAGGGCGGCGGCAGCGGCCGCGAGGGATACAAATTGTCTGCGTAACATTTTTCTAAACCTTTTCAGTTGAATGCAAGTTTGGGAGTCCGCACGGCGGGATCCAGGGGGGACCCCGCCCATGCGAATGGAGAGTCCCAAACTTTTCCTGCCTGCCAGAGGGTTACTTGCCGTGCTTGAAGGCCTGCTGCACGCGGAAGGGCATCGCCTGATAGCCCATCGAGCCCCAGATGCGGATTTCAACAGAGGGCTCCTTGGCTCCCCACTTGAATTCCTGCAGATACGGGTTGGGAGCGCCGGCGTCCTTGCCCTTGACGAGCTTCATGTCGGGCGTGGCCGAGTACACCATGATGGAGTTCTTGTCGGCCTGGTACTTGGTGAGGGAAGTCACCGGGCTGAACCACTTGTGCCCCTGCTCCTTGCCGTATTCCCAGATCTGCTCGACGGTGTGCTTTTCCTGGTCGATCTTGTAGACCACTGCGCGGCTGTACTTCATCTCCGGGAGGGCCGGCTGCTCGAAGCCGCGGCCGTCGCCGTTGTCAAACGCGGTCAGATACAGGAAGCGCTTGTCGGACTTTTCATCAATGCGGAAGGCCGTGTGCTGCGTCCAGGTCCAGTCGAAGTCCGTGTTCTCGCACATGCCGTGCGAGCACTTCAGGGCCTTGCCGTCCTTGTCGACCGGCGTGAGAATGGCCTTGGCGTGTTCGCCCTTCCAGCCGTCGGGAGCGCCGAGGATCCACTTGACCTTCTTGTCGCGGCCGATCTTGACGATGGCCGACTGGTGGCGCGAGGAGATGATGATGGAGTCGTCCGTCGGATCGTAGTCGACGGAGTTCACGTGCGCCCAGTTGCGGCCCACGCCCACGCCGGTGATGTCGCCAAAGCTGCCCTGCTTGTCCATTTCGGCCAGATCCTTCGCCGAAAGCGTCTTGCCGGACTGGGAGGCGTCGATGTTCAGGCAGACGGCGCCCTGGTCAAGCGTCTTGAGAACGATGTCACGGTACGGATCCATGATTTCAAAGAGCCGCCACTCGTCCGCAACCCGGCCCTCGGGAGTGAGCTCGACGATGACGTCGCGCACGCTGCGCACATTGCGTCCGTCGGGGCGCTTGACGTCGTTGCTCGCCACGCGCAGGAAGTAGTTGCCGTTCTGGGCGCGGTCAAAGGAGTGGGAGAAGTCTCCGTAGCTCGCCGGCAGGCGGCGGTTGAAGATTTCGCGGCCCATGATGTCGTAATTGACATAGCGCTGGCCGTAGCCCCAGGAGAGCGTTCCGTCCTTGCCCTGCTGGAAGCCCATCATCACGCCGCCGTGGTAGACGCTTTCCATGTCATAGATGGAATCGGCGTTGAGGTACCAGCGCACCTCGCCCGAGGCATCGATGATGGCGTTCTGCGGGTAGTAGCACCACTCCAGGGCGCCGCCGGAGGGGTTGTTCCAGATCACGCGGGATCCCTTGGGAGGCGCGGCCAGCAGATTGTTCACCAGGTACAGGCGGTCCTTGAACTCGGGGCTCGACTTGTTCACCTGGGTGTTGAACATCGTGCTCTTCAGGCTGGCTCTGCCGTTGACCTCGGTGTAGACGGGGGGAGCGTAGAGCTTGTAGCTCTCGGAGACGTCCTTCCTTTCACCGTTGGGGGAAATGCGGGTATAGGACACCTCGACCGTATTCATGTAGTCCGGATACAGGCCGAAGACCGGAATGCCGCCGTGGGTGAGCAGCTCGCTGCGGTCGACCTCATACTTGATCTCCGTGCCGTCCTTCTTGGGAACGATGCGCACCTTGACATTGTCGAGCTTGAAGCCGCCGCTGCGGATGATGGCCGTCAGGGGAGCGATGCGGTACGGATTGGTGATGACTTCACCGATCTGGCCCTGCTTGGCGTACTTGACTGCCGGGCCCGAGGCGCCGCCGGCGGCAAGAGCAGACTGGGACATGGCAATGCCGAAACCCGCCATGGCGCAGGCAACTGCGATAGACTTCATTGTTGCTTTCATAGGATCTCTCCATTGGATGAGTGGCTGTTTGTTTCCCCGGGTTTTGCCGAACCCTCGGAAATGTCTTGAGATTTCTCGCTTTCTCAACACAGTGGAAAGTCTAGGGGAGATCCAGAAAGCGGAAAATGCTGACTTTCGGCTACCATTAATGGCGATTTGAAAGATGGATTTTCCATAAATGAGAGATATGCCCTCTATCGAGTCCCTGCGCCTGTTCCAGGAGCTTCTTGCCAAGAAAAACCTGGGCGCGGCCGCAGCCGAGCTCGGCATCCCCGGATCCACGGCAAGCCGATATCTGAACGAACTGCGCAGTTTTTTCGATGACCCGCTCTTTTCGCGGTGCAAGCAGGGGCTCATTCCGACGCGGCGCGCCCTGTCCTTCGCGGAAGACCTGGCGGTCCTGATCCGGACCTACAACTCCATCACCAGCCCCAGGCAGTTCAACCTCGCCACCGAGCAGCGCAATGTCCGCGTCGGCTGCGTGGACAACGCCCCCTTCACGCTTTTCCCGGACCTCATCGGCCGGGTGAACCGCCAGGCTCCCGGCGTCACGCTTTCGTTCACGCCGCTGTCGGGCAGCCGCTACGAGATGCTCAGACTCGGGGAACTCGACTTTTTCGTCTCTCCCTCAAAGGGTGAAGACCCCGAGGGCTTCCACTCCCTGTCGCTCGGAGAGAACCGCTACGTCCTTGTCGCTTCAGCCGATCACCCGCTTGCAGGCAGCCAGGAGCCTGTCAGCGACCAGGATGTCCTCAAGTATCCTTTCATCGACATCGTGGGCAAGCGGGCGAATATCGAGCAATCACTGCGCGAAAGCCGCTTTCCGGAATGGAAGGACGCTCACTCCGCCGCCAGGTCCTACTTCTTCCTGCCGTTCGTCCCGTCTCTTGCGAGCAGGCACAGCAATCTGCTGATGGTTCTGCCCGAAAGAACCGTTCACCGGCTGCAGCGCACCTACGATCTGCGCATCCTCAGAACCCAGACCGAGGGACCCGCCGACAACCCGAGGATCATCTGGCACGACCTGACGCACTCCGATCCCCTGATGCAGTGGATTCGGTCCATGTTTCTGGCGGCAGCCTCGGACTAAAAAACTCCCGGCTACTTGCCGGTGCTCTTCTGACCGCAGGAAAACGCCGCGGACCATGGCGACCCGCGGCGTTGGAGAGAATGACCGGACTAGAGGCAGCCTCAGGAGGCTAATCCTCCTTGCGCTCCTCGTTTTCGTTTTCCTTTTCCTTGTCCTTGTCCTTGTCCTTCTTCTTATCCTTCTTCTTGCCCTTTGAAGCCTTTGCCGGCAGTTCCTTCTGCAGCTCTTCCTTGTACTTGGCAAACGTGGCGAGTCTCTCAGCCGTGACCTGCGGATACTGCGGATCCATGTCCTTGAGGGTGTCAAGAATGATCTCGGAGACGACATAGCGGGTGTACCACTTGTTGTCCGCCGGAACGACGTACCACGGGCAGTGCTCGGTCGAAGTCTGGTTGATCGCGCTTTCAAACGCTTCCTGGTAGGCATCCCAGTAGCCGCGCTCACTGTAGTCGCTGCCGCTGAACTTCCAGTTCTTTTCCGGTTCCTCGATGCGGGACAGGAAGCGCCTGCCCTGCTCGTCCTTGGACACGTTCAGGAAGATCTTCACGGTGCGGATGCTGTTCCTGTAGAGATATTCCTCGAAATGCTTGATGTCCTCGTAGCGGTACTTGATGACTCTGTCCAGATCGATGCGGCGGGCGCAGGGCTGGTTCTTGTAGAGTTTCTTGACCTTGCCGATCAGAACGTCTTCATAGTGGGAGCGGTTGAAGATGGCGATCTCGCCCCTGGCGGGAACGAACGGAATGATGCGCCAGAGGTAGTCATGCGAGAGCTCCAGCGGACCAGGCGCCTTGAAGGCGGACTCGTGCACGCCGTGCGGGGAAAGGCAGGACAGAACGGCGCGAATCGTGCCGTCTTTTCCGGCTGCGTCCATGGCCTGGAACAGGAAGATCACCCCCTCCCGCTTTTCGGCATAGAGCTTTGACTGAAGGGCGTCGATCTGGACATTGTTCTTTTCAATCTTTGCTTCGGCTTCCTTGCGGTCGGGGCACAGGCTCGTCTCGTTGGTAGAGCATTCGGAAATCTTGAAGGTTTGGAAACCGTCGTAACGGTAGTGTTTGAAGGACACGATTGACACCTCGCTTTTTGCAGACTTTCAGACTCGGTCCGGCCAGCCGCCTGTCCGCGCAGGAACCGGGGCTGCCGCCGGCGCCGCATACCACGGCTTGGAGGAGAATATGGACAATGAGCCCATGTTCACGTGCATACGATACCACTCTGGAGGCAGACGGGTAGTTGATTTTGATCGTACCAGGCGCAGCAAACCTCTGCCGGCAGACATGGATCTCTTTCCATGGATTCGGGAGCTGCAGTACGGAATTGTTCGGCAGTTTCCTCTGCCGGAGAGCACGGGGAATTCGCTAAGAGAGCCCTGCTGATTCGAGGTTCTTTTATGGTATCTCGATACGACTTCGTTTGCTGTCCAGAAAATACCGAAAAAAAAAGGCTTAAGTCTAGAATCGGACTGCGTATAATGGAGTCAATTCCGCAGCATCGGACAAGAATTCCGAATCCTTCTGGCCGCATGCTGCGGCGTCTCTGGAAGCAGGTATTTCAGTGTCAAGGAATGATCTCATGCCGTCTACTGCAGAACTGATTCAGCATCTCAACGAAGTCACAGGGCTCGGGCTTGCTCTGGACGAGAACAACGCCGCAGCGTTCCAATACGAGGGCCGCAACGTCCTCCTGCAGTTCCAGCCCGAACTGTCCGTGTGCCTGATCCACGCCGAAGTGGGCACGCTTGAGAGAGCCGCGCTTCCCGGCGCCGTCCATGAGCTGCTCGAAGCCAATCACCTGCTGAGCGACACACAGGGCGGAGCGCTCAGCTGGTCGCGCCAGACGAATGTGGTGAGCATGAATTTTCTTGCCTCGACTGCGACCGCCGAGACCTTCATCAATCAGCTCAACCGCGTGCTCTCGGCAGCCGATGTCTGGACCGAACGCATCATCCAGATCAACTCCGAAGCGCAGGCGCGCCTTGGCGAGCATCTCAGGCGGCTCCATGAACAGGGCGGAGCCGCTGATGTTGCCGGCAGCCAGGAACTAGGGGAACAAGGAGACTTCCAATTCGTCTCCCACACGATCCAGATCTGAGCTATTTTTTCCGAGGCGGGGAGCCAGGGCTCCCCCTCCGCCCCCTCTCCAGTTTTGTACCCAAGAGGAACGTGTCATGCCAAACGGTGTCAGCAATCAGAACATCCAGCAAACCTACACCCTGAACCAGTTCACGGAGCTGGCGGCAAAGAGCAATGACAATCAGGAGCTGCGCATCCGCAAGAGCAACCATGAGCTCAGCAATACGCCGCTCGGCTTCATTTCCCGCAATGTCGGCTCGACGCATGCACAGTCCAATACTGCAGTGACCAATGCGTTCAAGGCCGCGATTCAGAGCGATCCGCGCTATGCAGGCATTGCCGAGAAGCTTGCGGCCACGCTCGATACCTCGCTTCCTCCCAACGAGCCGCTCACGCCCGCAAAGGTCAAGCAGGCCGTGCAGACTGCAAACCAAATGATGAAGGCGAACCTCCAGGCAAATGCCGCGGCAAGGATGCTTTCGGCCACCGATGTCATTCCGAAGGCGCTCGAGGCCGAATTCAGAAGTTTTACCGAGGCCTATCTCAATGCGCACCCGGATGTTGATCTCAAGCCGATTCTCGCCAAGGACGAAGGCAACCTCACCGAGGCGCAGAGGAACCTCTCGGCCATAGAAAAGGAAAAGGCACAATACGCGTTTGACTCCGAGCAAGGTCTGAAGCTTGCGAAGGTTCTGACGGAATTCCTCAGTCAGTCCGGCCGCGAGGTCACCAGCCTGATGAAGATTCCCGAAAAGTTCCTGAGCGACGATCCGGCCAAGGCTGATGCGTTCGCCAAGCTTGTTTTCAAGCATGGCGACGACTTCAGCACCAAGGAAATGCCAGGCGTCATGTGCGGCCTGTACAAAGAGGGAGAGCCCCTCGGCGCCGCGTTCAGGCGGAATCTTGACCAAAAGATCGAGTCAACGGCCGGCACGGTCACATCCTCGGAGGAGCTGAACCATTTCAACCTTCTTTCGACGGAGGATCTTGCAAGAATCGACGCGGCTCTGAGCGACAAGCCGATGAAGAGCATCAACACCCGGGCCGCGCTGCTCAAGGGCATTCATGAAGCGCTCGCGCTGTTTGTCAAAGCCCATCCGGAATTCAAGACGCCCGGAGCGCAGGAGCGCGCCGAGCTCTCGGTTCTGGTGAACAAGCTTTGCGCCGGGGCGATGCAGGGCCACGCCACCCAAGAAAGCGTGCGGGAAATCGGCATGAATCACATGTTCGAGCGCCTGCTCACTGCCGACACGCTCAAGGCCGGGACCCAGAGCCTGTTCGAGCATCTGGGCATCTCTCCGGAGATCGGCCTGAAGATGCTTGACCAGCCGGCCTCGCGCGCAGAGCTCCTGGCAGCGGTCAAGCAGCTTGGCACGTTCCGCACGGCCGATCAGATTCTGCAGGCCGTGACCGATAAGGCAAGCGAGATCCTCACCGCAAACCAGGCGACGCTGCAAAAGCTCAACGGGCTGCCCACCGACCTGCAGGATGTGGCCGTGAAGCTTGCCTTCCCTGTTCAGGACCTGCTCTCCCGCATGGCCGATCCCAACACGAGCAAGACGCAGCTGCTTGACAAGTACAATGCGCTGGCAGCCATGCTGGCCAACCCCGAGATGTCCGATTCCTTGCGCGCAAGGGCCTTGTCCGAGGTGGTCCGGGTGCTCGCCGGAAGATCGGCTCTTATTACTGCCACCAAGAACAAGCCCGCTTTTGAGGAACTGCTCGGAGAGATCAATGCGATCGGTGCGGACAAGAAGCAGCCCCAGGTGGTGCGCGATGCATGCAGGCAGACGTCTGAAATCATGCACGCCATGCATTTTGCGCTGAATTCGGCGTACAAGGCTGCTTATCCGGGGGCCCTGGACCTGCCGCCGCTTCAGCCTCGGGTTGTGCAGCGCGAAGAGGAGATGGACCCCGCGGTAGCCGCGCTTCTCGCCGAGGCGGGAATGCTGACAACGAATTCCGTTCAGCGCGATGCCTCCCCCGCTCAGCTCTTTGCTGCCATGCAGCAGCTCGATGCCGATCCGGAGTTCCCCTACAACAGAGACGAAGTCAAGGCGAAAATGGAGCAGCTCGGGTGCGCCGACTACAAGCTGGTTTCGGACATGCAACGCTCCGCCTCACTTGCTCTTCAGAACTACACCTCTGAAGACCCCAACGATCTGTACAAGTTCATGCTTCAGCTCGATGCAATAGGCAAGTACGCGATGGATCTGCAGGAGCAATACCCCGGGTACGATTCCGCAGCACTCAAGAGAATCTTCATTGACTGCGCTCTGACCTATCTGTCGCCCGAGCAAAAAACCGCAATTTTTAACAACCTCACGTCAGAGGTCAACAGGGATTTTCTGGGCGCCGTGAACCATCAACTCAAGCTCGAAGATGCGATCCCGGACGAAGCGATGGCCCAATACACGGAAACGCAGAAGAGAGCGCTGGCGGCGGCAAAGTCCGGACTGGACATGCTTGGCCGGGCAGCCAGGAGCCTCGGCAGAGAGCTCGGGCGTCAGGTTCCTGATCCGCTGTTCGATCCGAACAGCACCAAGAGGCTCTACGATCTGCCGTTCGATAACCAGTTTGCTGGTACGTTCACCTCAGCGTTCCCGAAGAGCAGCGGTCCCATCGAGCATGCGCTGTTCGACATGAAGGCCGATCTGAGCCTCGAGAAAAAGGATCGGCTCTGTCAATTCCTGAAAGGCCTGAAGGTTCCGGCCCAAGGCAAGGGCATGCCGACCAACGTCGGCGCCTACACTGAGGGCGATGATTTCGCACTCACATTCACCGACGCCAAGGGCGAGGAGCAGGAATACAACTGGAATGTCAGGAATTTCGCCGTTCTCGCGGGCTTCAAGTCCGAAGAGCTTTCCGCCCTGCTCGATCAGACCGGCGGCAATCCGAGCGCCGGGCAGCTCTGGCAGGTTCTGCACGGCGGCAATGCGCCCGCCGATCTGACCATGGACAATTTTGTTGAAAAGTACATGTCGGCGACGGTTCAGGAGATTCATGCATACGGACAGATGATCGGCAACGATACCATCGAGCCCGACTTCTTCATCCAGCTTTGCCTCGATACCGCAGGCCTCTCTCCGAGCAAGCTGCTTGAGAAGTTCGCCAACTGCCAGCACGAGGATGTGGTCATCACGATTGACGACCAGCAGGGCAAGAAGGGCTTCTTCTCTGAAACGCTCCTGGGAGACCAGTTCTGGAACGGCAAAAACCATTACGGCTTTGACTTTGACGCGCAGCGGGCAAAAATGCCGGCGGGATCGGATGACAAAGGCTCCGCGGAATGCTGCAAGATTACCCTGATCGATGAGCAGGGCAAGGAGGTTGTCTACACGCAGAAGCAGTACTTCGACACCGAGAACTCGAAGCGGGAGGGGTACCTCCAGGGCTTCGTGGATTCCGTCGATAAGATCTGCGCCAACAAGAAGCAGCTCGGAACCGTGGGCATCTGCACCACGCAGGCGCTGCAGATGGGGCTTCGCTATGCGGGTTCCATCTACCGCAATATCACCGGCGGCACCGGCGAGCACACGGCGCTCGACCACCATATCAGCAAGCTGCCCAACGGCAACGTGCTGGTCAAGGTGACCGAGAAGCCCGGAAGCCTCTTCAAGTTCAACATGCAGCTGGAGGTTGACCAGGAAGGCGTCGCGCACATGACTCAAGGTTCGATCACGTTCCCGTCGCTCGATACGATCAACACCTACAACCAGACGCATCAGCTGAAGATCAAATAGCGCTTTGCGCCGCAGGGCTGGATCCGGGCAAGCGGCTTGCCGCTCCGGATCCGGCCTCTCAAGACGGAAAAGGCCGCGAAACTGACTTTCGGTTTTCGCGGCCTGCTCATATCCGAAGCTTTTCGTGCAGTTTGCTCTGCAGCTCATCCAGGCCGCAACGCGGCCGAGTCAGCTTTTGCCTCTCCCCTCGAATTATCCCTGTCATGACGGTTTGTTATTTTTTCCGCTGCGCTCCGCTGAGGGCCCGGCCTGCAGGCGGGCAGAAAAAACGCCCGGCGCCTCTGCCGCTTGCCAGAGAGCGGGAAGGCCGGGCGCAGCTGGCGTGGAAGGACTCAGATGTACCTGCAGATGTGGTCGACCGCGATGTCCGAGAAGCCGAATGCCTCGGCCTTGGTCTGGCGGCCGCTCGCAACCTCAATCACCTCGTCGAGGATGCGTGCGCCGGCATGGGCGATGGTCTCGGTCCCCTCGATGATGCCGGAGACGTCGATGTCCATGTTGTCGGCCATCCGCCTGGCGGTTTCGCGGTTGCCGGTCACCTTGATGACGGGTGCAAGCGCGTGCCCGGTCGGGGTGCCCCTGCCCGTCGTGAACACGATGACGGTCGCGCCGCCGGCCACCATGCTCGTCACCGAGCTGATGTCGTATCCCGGGGTGTCCATGATGAGCGCCCCCTTCTTCGTCGGCCGTACGGCCTCGGGCAGCACCTCCACCACGGGGCGCGTGCCGCCCTTCTTGATGCAGCCAAGGCTCTTTTCCTCGATCGTCGAGAGGCCGCCCTCCTTGTTGCCCGGGGTCGGCTGGCCGGTGCGGCAGTCCTGTCCGGCAAGCGCCAGGTGCTTCTCATAGTCTTCGCAGATGCGGATGATCTGGTCGTGGATTCCGGCATTTGCGCCGCGGCGCGCAAGAATGTGCTCGGCGCCGACGAACTCGATGGTCTCGCTCATCATGGCGCTGCCGCCCGCATCGACGAGCAGGTCGGACATCTCGCCCACGGCCGGGTTGGAGGCTAGGCCGCTCGTCGTGTCGGATCCTCCGCACTCAATGCCGACGAACAGATCGGCGATGTCGCAGGGCGTGCGTTGCAGCCGGCCCGCCTCGGCAACCATTTCGCGCGCCGCCTGCACGGCCTTCAGGGCGGTCTTCACCGTGCCGCCTTCCTCCTGGATGCCGAAGGAGACGACGGGCTTGCCGCACATCGAGCGGATCTTCCCGGCGAGCTCCCTGTGTCCCACGGTCTCGCACCCGAGGCCGATGACAACGACTCCGTACACGTTGGCATTGAGCGCAAAGCCGGTGAGGACGCGCTGCGTGATCTCGGTGTTGGCCTGCACGTCCGAGCAGCCCACGTTGATAGCCCTAGGCGCAGCAAACCTCTGAATTGATTCAGCGGAAGAATGCGCCAGCGTGTATTTTTGCGATAATTCTGGTCATGCCCGAAGAGACCTCCACATTTCTGCTTGAACTTCCG
>Ga0310786_10012496_pt1 | contig 10511 bp, 7 predicted proteins | sample AusTroGonzalo_MG_FD_203881 | JGI IMG/M metagenome (GOLD analysis project Ga0310786, IMG submission 203881) | Bovine rumen microbial communities from tropical cattle in Woodstock, Queensland, Australia - Gonzalo_03 (v2) (version 2) | ecosystem: Host-associated > Mammals > Digestive system >... | reverse complement strand
CAGGTCGCGCCTGTATGCCGCGTCGAACTCGGGGATCGCGGGCTTCTTGCCATCGGGCCACTCCACGGCGTTCACCCAGGAGATGAGCCCGTTCAGCTCCTCCAGCGCGACTACCGACACCTGGAAGTCGTTGCCGCGCCTTCCGCTCCGCCGCGCGCTCGTCTTGAACGCAGCCTCCGCAAAGAGCTTCATCGCTTCCTCTAGCTGCGTGCGGGCGATTTCGGCATGGTCCTTGATGCGCCTCTCAGGAGTGTCGTTGGGCTCGTAGCAGTTGCGCAGCATAATCGCCTCTTTCACGATTTCAAGAAGGCGTTCCTTGTCGCCGTCGGCAATCCACGCCTTTCCGCTCTCCATCAGGACGAGCGCGAGGTCGCGACGGCTCTGCGCCTCTTCGCCCCTCAACGCAAGCGCCTTGCGGAAGGCGCGGATTGCGAGCACGTAGTCTCCCGCCTCGCGCGCCCTCCAGCCCATGGAGCGCCAGAGCGCCGCGTCCTCTAGCTTGAACTCTGCCAGGTTTGTGAGGATGCGATTCGCATACATCGCCTCCCCGGCCTTGTAGAACCATCCGGCGCAGTCGAGGAAGAACGCGGGCGAACTTCCGTACTTGTCGCGTTCGCTGAGATAAACCTTGTACGCCTCGCCCTTCTTTGCAGCCTTGAGCGCGTCGATGTACGGCGCCTTCGGGTCCCACGCCTTGAGGGTAACCGTCGGGGAGGTTCCGGAACCTGCCGCCCCAGGCGCGGCAGACTTTTCCTTCCCGCCCGCAAAACCGAGGCTGCGCTCTTCGGATTCCTCCATCGCTTCAGCAGGAAGAGGCATGCTCCCCGCCGCCATGCCATCGTCAGCGGCCATGACCGCTTCGCGACGCATCGCCCTAACTTCGTTCCGACGCGCGCTCCCCACGCTGCCGGATGCCGTCACCACGCCGTCAAAGAGCCCGCTCTTCGGAGTGTTCTTCGGCGGCTTCGGGTCGTTCCACCACTTGACGCGCTCCTCCCAGTACTGGAGAAGCCTCTGCTCGTGCTCGGCCTTTGCCTTCTTCTCGGCGATCGGGTCGTCTTCAGCCGCGCGGCGACGCACCCACTCGTCGTGGATGGCGAGGTTTGCAGGCGGCTCGATCTTGTGTTCAAGCCACTGCTCCAGGGTCTCAAGAACGATGAGCGAAAGCCCGGGACCCGCCACGCCGTACTTGCGGCCAAGAGCGAGAAACTCGTCCTTGCGGGCATCCGCCTGCGAAGCGAGGTCCTCCATCCTGCGCGCCGCCCATACCGTAGCAAGGAGCTTCCCTTCGACAGGAGCGACGCTGATAAGCTTCTCTTCACCGGGATTTAGCTTGCGCACTTCAACGGTCCGCGCAGGCGCATCGTCGCGCGAGGCTACAGTGAGGCCGGCGAGGTTCTCGTACTTCGGGCTATCTAGGCCCAACGTGTCCACTTCGTCCGAGAATAGGAGCGCGGGCAGCGGGTAATCCTCGCCGCCCAACCTCTTCAGCGCCTCGCCGATGTCTGTCCCGCCGTCGTATTCAATGGCATCGATCCTCTCAAGCAGCGACTCCTTGGTGAAGCCAAAGGTCGCAGCGTAGGACACGCAGTCGTTGCGGAAGATGACAAGCGACCATTCGCCCTTCTCGGGCAACGCCTCGAGCTTCTTGCGCCACGCAGCGGCGAACGGCTTTGCGCTCAGGCTCGCGTCCCAGATGATAGTTCCCTTGGTGAACCCGGCGATCTTGTCGCTGATGGTCTGCGAGCCTTTGCCGTCTTTCCCGGGAATGCTCGCCATGAAATAGTCGTCGCCGTCGCGCTCGAACACGACGCTGACGCAGTCGTCGCCGAACGTCTTCGGCGCAACGTAGTCCACCTCCGCCTTGCGCGGGGTGTTCGGGCTGAGCGGGAATATGCGCGTCTTCCAGATGTTGCCCTTCACCTGCTCGACGATTCCGGGGTCAACGCCCTTCCTTACCTCGTTCTCGAACGCGACGCGCGCCTTCTCCTTCTCGCACACCACGCCGGGCACCATTTCGCCGTTGACCTCGAGCGAATATCCGCAGACAAACGCCCCGTCCGGGATCGGGAACTCGAACTCTCCGGCCATCACGCGCGGATTGGGGTTGACAAAGGTGAACGTGGTCCTTACGCGCTTGAAGAACGTGTTCTCGGAAACGACCGACTCGGCCTTCTCGACGGCGACGGGCTTTTCGTCCGCCCGCATGTCCGGCACGTGTATCACTGGCGGAGGGAGAGGGGGAAGCGGCGGACGTGGTATTATTGTCTGAGCATTCATTGCCATTGGAATCACCATTAGAGTTGCGATTGCTTTTTTCATGGTAATGATTATACACCACGCCACCCTTCCGCACAATAGGGAAATTCGCGTTTGATGCGTTGGCGTGAGACGTTAGGCAAAAACCGCGTCTAACGTTTCCAGTCCCACGCCGGAATCACATGCAAGTGGTGCCGACCCCAGGTAGTAGAAAAAATATCGCAGTTGCAATGAGGTAAAGCGCGAGCCATGCAATCCAGCGGATTTTCCCTGTGCGGATGGCGACGAGCATGCTGCATGCGGGAAAGAACAGCAGCTCAGACAGAAGGAGCCCCGTGCAATCGCACACCGATCCCCTTTCACCGGCAAGCGTCCCAAGCACGACAATCGGCAGCGCCGCGGCAAAAGAGACCATGGCGCAAAAGTCCGATGCGAGAGAGCGCTCCCTTCCGCCTCGCTTCAGCCTTTCCCGGACGCTCAGCGCGAAAGCCGCAAGCGCGACAATTCCGCAAACCGCCCCAATCGCGACCCTCGCGACCAGCCATCCCGGATCCTCGGCAAGGATGGATTCGCGGACAGCCTCCCCGAATCGCCCCGCCAGGCTGCCGGACGTAGCCGCCACGGCAAGCGCCACTCCCACCGCCAGCACTATCCTGACTTTGTTGTTAACCGTATCCATTTGGCAACATTCGCGGACAGTGCAGGGGAGCGGGTCACTTGAGCAGCTTGCGCACGAGAGGGAACACGAATAGCGACAGCACGGCGCCCCAGACGAGCGAGTTGAGCACCATCACCGCCCACCAGAGCACGCCGCCGTTCGCCGCGCCAAGTGCGCCAGCCACTACGGTTCCAGGCCATCCGAGGAATCCGCCGAACAGCACGAACAGTATGAAGTGCACCACGCTAAGCGGCACATTGGCAAACAAGAACGCCTTCATTTCACAGCTCCTTTCTCATTGGACGCCCACGCGCCCAACACTGCGTATGCTACCAAATCCACCGCCCTCTTTCAACCGCGAAAACACGTCGCGCGCCTGATTCGTCGGCGGCGTCACTTGCCGCTGGACGAGGGCGGGGACTTCAGAAGGCGCAAGTCGAAAAGTCCGCCGGCGAGACCGCCGTTCGAGGCGGCGAATGTGACGCGTATCTTTCCGTCGCGCCGCACGGCAAGAGCCTCGGCTGGGACAGGATACGACTCGGTGAAGAACTTGCCGTCGTTCGAACCGTCAAGCGTCACGGTCTTCAGCACGATTCCGTTCGCCAGCACGTCGAACTTGCGCCCTCGGTCGCCGCCCCAGTATGTCGCCTCGACTAAAATGTCCTTCTCGCCCTTCGGGTCGAGCGTGTACGAAAACCACGACCCGTGACGCCAGTGGCGCCCTGAATGGTACCCCTTCTCGCCGTTAGCCGACGTCGCCATGTCGTGTTCCGTCTCGGGCTGCTGTTCGCCTGGCATGACGCGGTCGCGCGTGCGCAGATCCCTGTCCTTCTCAGCCGCGGCGGCCGCCTCAAGCGCTGCACGGCGCTCAGCCATCTTCGCGGCCGTAGTGAACTCCCAGTATATCTGGTAGCGGCAGCAGTGCAGCTTGTAGAACGGGACGAGCCCCTTCACGTCCAGCGGCTTCCCTGCCTCGCGGTATTCAACCTTGTCGGAGTCCACGAGTGGCCCCCAGGCGACATGACCCATCCGTCCGTCGTCCGCGAACAGCCCGTCGAGACGGTCCTTCCCGCAGTCCTTGCCCATTACGATCGGTCCGCGCATCACCGCGCCCCAGTCGCTGCCGTCGGGAAGCATTTCGACGTGCCAGTCCATTGAACGCGACGCGCGTATCCTGTCGCCGCGCTTCCACGATCCGTCGTGCCTTGCGTACCTGTCGCCTTCGCGCACGTAGACAGTGCCCTTGAACGGATTCAGGAACTCGATCGTCGTGTCTCCGCTCTCGGGGAATCCAGTGCGCTGGCGCAGAACGCCCTTGAGCTCGGAGTCGACGAACAGGTTGACGTAGAGCACGTCCTTTCCGGCACGCGCGTAGATGAAGCGTCCGTAGCGCCCCGGGTTCTCCATGCCGGTCCCCACGCAACACCAAAAGCAGTTCGTGGGCGTGGAGTACACGCGGTAGTGCGCGGGCCTGGTAGGCGTGAAATACACGAACCCCGGACGCTCCGTGTTGATGGACGGCAGCAGGTGGTTGAACAGCGCGCGTTCGTAGAATGCCGCATACTCCGCCCTGGGCTCGTGCTCGAAGAGCCGCTCTGTCAGACGGAGCATGTTGTACGTGTTGCACGTCTCGGGTCCCTGTCTGTCTGCCATCAGCTTCGCGAAGCTGTTGAGTTCGTGGAAATGCTCGCCAACCGAATTGCCGCCGAACGCGACGCTGCGACGCCTGACTATCGTCTCCCACGCGAAACCAGCCGCGTCCCAGCGCGAATCGTCCCCCGCAAGCTGCGCAGTGCGCGCAAGCCCCGCGAACTTCGGTATCTGCGTGTTTGCGTGGAGACCGGTGAGCTTGTCCTCGTGGCGGTAGAGCGGATCGAACACGCGCCTGTGCTCCCAGCGCTTGGCCGCGTCCAGGTACTTGGCGTCCTTCGTCATCGCGTAGACGTCGGCAAAGGCCTCGTTCATGCCGCCATATTCCTGGTCTAGCATGTGCTGCATCTTCGCATCGTCCAGACCTGCCGTTACGCCTATCGCCCAGTCGGCGAGCGCGACAAGCAGCGCACGCGCCTTGGCATTGCCGGCAAGTTCGTAGGCGTCGCGCAGTCCGGCGAACGTCTTGTGGACGTTGTACCAGGGGACCCAGTACTTGAAAATCGGCTCGACGTTGCCGGAGCGGATCGCGCTCCAGCACGCCTGTCCGTTCGGGACGCCGTCAAGCCGTCCGTCGCCGTTCGCCGCCTGGCATTCCGCCAGCTCGTCGACGGTGTAGTCCAGCCTGCGGCGAAGCTCTCCGTCCGCATCGGCTCCGGAGGCTACAAGCCCGGCGAGCGCGCTCAGGTAGTGCCCCAGCGTGTGGCCGTCAAGCCCGCAGTTCTCCCAGTTGCCGTAGCTCTTTGCCTTCGCGGGCAGCTTCGCCTCGCGGCGGAACGGCGCGAGAAGGCGGTCAGGCTCGAGCGCGAGGACATACTCTACATCGGCCTTCACGGCCGGCGCAAGGACGCTAGTGGGAAGTATGCGGACTTCCGAAACCTGGCAAAGCTCGACAGGCGCGGCAACGGCCTGCGCCGAAAGGACGACAAGGGGGAGCAGTTTTTTCATGGCGCAATTATAGCAAATGCCCGCGCAAAACGACATTCCCCTTTTGGGTTATGGCCGCAGCCGCACGGCTATTGCAAAGACGCTCCCAGCAACCGCCAGAAGGCCTCAGGCGAGCGGTGGTCGGCGTAGCGCGCGTTCTTGACTACGCGGGCAGGATTGGACGTGTTGAGCGCAACGGCGTCGAAGCCGAGACGGAACGCGTACTCCACCGCAACCGACGCTGGATCGAGCGAATGCTCGCGGCACAGCGCAAGGAAGCGGTCGCGGAACGCAAACGCCTCCGCGTCGCGCACAGGGTCGGCCTCGCGGTAGTCGAGCATGTTCGAGCCCATGAGGAATCCGCCGTTGAACACAGCCGAGTCGACAAGCGTCACTCCCGCCTTCTTGAGCGTATCGACGAAAGCGAGGAGTTCCGGCGGATGCACGAGAAGCGTAGGGGCGCATGCGAACATCGCCCAGTCGAAGCGGATGCCGCGGTTCCAAAGCTCCCTGATGATGTGCCAGTCCTTTGCGCCTATGCCTACGGACTTCACGCCCTCCTGGTCGTCCTTCAGGCGGAAGAGCGACTGGTATGCCCGGACTATGTCGTTGATGTCGCCACCTGAAGCGACGAATTCGTCCGGGTCGTGGACGGAGACCATCTGGATGTCGTAGTCGCCGCCAAGGAGTTCGCGCGCTTCGGCAAAGCATGCGATTATGCCTTGGCCGGAGATGTCCTGCACCGCGTCCCACCCAAGCCCCTTCCATGCACCAGGCTCGAACGTCGGCTCTTCGCCAGGATCAAGCCTGCGCGACCTGCGCCATCCAAGCTTCACCGAAATGTCAATGTCGCCGTTCTTCTTGCCGAGCGCCTTCAGCGCCTTGCCGATACACTCGAGCGCAAGCCCGGCGCCGTACTTGCCCGCCGAGTCTATCGTCGGGTGCGGATACGCCTTGAACCACTCCGCCGCGATCGCCGTCTTCGTCTCCATCGGGATCTCGCGGTAGAGGTTGCCAAGGCAGCTTGTCCCGAAAATGATTGGATTGATCTTCATCGCGTTCCCTCCAGTCCGTATACGCGCGCCGCGGTCGCGCCATTTACCGCCGCCCGCTCGCTTTCGGAAAGCGGCGCGACAAGGCCCTCTACAGTTTTGCGCCAGTCCGCGTACGGCATGTGCGCCGTGACAACAGGCCAGTCGCTTCCCCACATGAGGCGGTTCGGGCCGAAAGCTTCAAGCACCGTGTCGAAGACGCGGCGAATCGAGTCGCGCCCGGTGCCGATCTCTGTGACCACGCCACTGAACTTGCACGCAACGTTCTCGTGCCGCGCAATCTCGCGCACGAGGCTCGCCCACTCGCCTTCGCTCCCTGGGACAGGCTTGCCTATGTGGTCCAGGACGAACTGCATGTCATCCGGCATGGCGTCGACAAACCTGGCGGCGTTCGCGAGTTGGCGCTGAAACACGAGTATGTCGTAGACAAGGCGCGTTCCGCGCATGCGCCGCACGCCGTTCATGAAGTCGGCCCGCAGGATGAACGCGTCGTCAGGCTCGTCCTGCACGACATGGCGTAGCCCGACAAGACGCGGATTGGCGGCGAACTTCTCCAGCAACGCGGGAAACGCCGCCTCGTCCGCAATTGGAAGCCATCCGACAACTCCTGCCACGAAGTCGTTCTCCTCTGCGACTCCAAGGAGCATCTCCGTCTCTTCGACCGACTGCCGCGCCTCGCAGGCAACGGTTATGTCCACTCCCGCGGAGGCAAGTTCCCTGCGCAAATCGCCGGCCGAGAAGTCGCGCCTAAGGGAGTCGTCCGATATCCAGCCGAACTCCTCGTCGGTATAGCGCCAGAGATGATGGTGAGAGTCTATGACCACGTTTCACCTCACTGTATCTTGACTGCGAGACGGCAGACCTTGCCCGGTGCAGCGTCCCATTCGGCAAGCGCGCTCCCGGCATCGTCGAAGGCAAACGTCTTCGTTAGCATCTTTCCTATCGGGAAAAGGCCGCGGCGCGCGAAGTCGATCACGCGGCGGAAGTTCTGGGGCGTCGCGTTGCGGCTTCCGCGGATGTCGAGCTCCTTCTGCACAAAAAGCTTTGTCTCGTACTCGACCGGCGCCTTTGCGTAGCCGATGTAGGTGACCGTCCCTGCAAACGCGACTTCGTCGACGGCCGCGCGGAACGTGGCGGGGAGGCCAACGGCCTCGACGACTACGTTCGGGCCGTTTCCGGCCGTCATCTCCTGCAGCGCCGCATGGAGGTCGCCGGTCGCGCTGTTGACGGTGTCGGTTGCGCCGAACTCGCGCGCAAGCGCCAGCTTGCCGTCGTCCACGTCGACCGCGATTACGCGGCGGACGTTCTTCTGCGCAAGCCCAAGGACCGCTCCAAGCCCAACGGCCCCGCAGCCGATCACCATCGCAACGTCGTCCTCCATCGCGCCAGAACGGTCAGCCGCATGGCCGCCAACAGTGAGCGGCTCGATGAGCGCCACATGCTCCGACGCAACGCCAGAGGCGTCGTAGAGCTTGGTCCACGGAACGACTATCGAGGAAAGCATCGCGCCGTCGCGCTGGACGCCGAGCGTCTCGTTGTAGCGGCAGCAGTTCGGACGCCCCTTGAGGCAGCTGGAGCACATCCCGCAGTTTGTGTACGGCGACACGGTGACGGCCTGCCCCACGCGCCAGGCGTCCGGAACGCCGGCGCCGCGCTCTGCGATCGTGGCGGAAATCTCGTGTCCCGGAATGCGCGGCAGCTTCACGAGCGGGTTGAACCCGCGGTACGTATTGAGGTCGCTCCCGCAGAAGCCCACATAGTCGACCTTGAGGCGGACCTCTCCGGAGCCGACCGGCTGCTCTTCGCGGTCTACGAAATCTGTCTCCCTTATGCCGGTGATTGCAAACGCTTTCATATTTCCTCCTGACTGGAACACGGCATAGTATACCAAAAACGCCCCACCCTAGACATCACCCTTTAGAGTAGGGTCTTTTCTTGGAATCTCCGCCAGCTATCCTGAACATCACATATCGGCAACTACCGCTCTAGGAAACGCAACTCGGCTTCAAGCATCTCGAGGCGCGGCATTGGAAAACCGGCTTCGCGGGCGATTCGGAGCGGACGAGTGTACAGGTAATCGATTTCCATCGGCCGGTGATTGTCGAAGTCGAGCTTCATCGACGGCGAATACGGGGTCATCGCGTCCGTCATCGTGATCATGTTGTTCGCAAAGCTCTCGTCGATTCGCTCCACGCCGAGATGCCGCGCGGCGCCGATCACTTCGAGCATCTGTTCGCGTATGAGATTCCGCGTGGACGGGTTGCGCAGGAGCTCGTCCGTCTGAGTGCCGAGCGCTACCGTCATCCCGTTGAACGGCATGTTCCACACGGCCTTCTTCCATCTTGCCTCGTTGTATTCCACGATACCCGCCTGTACGCCGGCGGCGTTGAAGTCGTCCGCCACGCGCCTCAGGATTGCGACATCCCGGCACGAGTAGTCGCCGAAGTTGATGTGTCCATAGCATTGGTGGTCGATTCTGCCAGGACCCGCTTTCGCCGAGCAGATGAACGCAAGCCCCGCGGCGAGCTGCAATCCGGGGAACTTCTCCTGGACGTCCTGTTCGACGCCGATTCCGTTCTGGATCAAGACCACTAGCGTGTCGTCCCGGACCACAGGCGGAAGCAGGCTTTCCAGAAGATGGTTGTTGACGGTCTTCAGGCAGACGAGCACCACGTCGCATTTCGGCATGTCGCGCACATCTCCGTAGACCGCAGGCCTGTCGAGGTGGAAAGACCCCGCGCACGAATCGATTTGCAAGCCGTGTTCCTTGACGAACGCGTAGTCGCGGTGAAGCAGGAAATGGACATCGCGTCCGCTTTGGGCCAGACGCGAGCCATAGTATCCGCCGATGCCGCCAGTTCCGATTACAGCGTAGTTCATGTTTTGTTTTTCTGGTTTTTGAAACCGACAATGTGTTGCTCGAAACGTCCCAAGCAGCGAAGTTTCCAGCGTGCCATCAGACGAGACGGTCGCCCCAAAACGGCACGACGGCAACGGCGCCCTCTGCCTCGGCGGCGGCTTTCCGCGCGTCCGCCTTGGCGAACGTCCACCTGGCGTTGCCGATGCTGTGCCCCAGCTCCTGATGGTGGGCCACGACGGTTAGGCGCGGATGGAACGCGCGGATGCCGCGCACCGTCTCCGACGAACCGTCCTTCGAGCCCCAGCAGTAGGCGTGGTGGATCCAGATGTCGGGCGTCCTCGTGGGACGAAGGTCCTGCGTGTTGAACGTGTCGCCATTGTGCAGAATCGTGTAGTCGCCCACGTTCACCTCCACTGGCATGACGAACCCGCGTAGGAGCGTATTGTGGTCGCTCTGGTATGTGCGTACCGTCACGTCGCGTATCTGGTAGGTGCATTCCCCACGCGAGAAGCCGCCAAGCCCCTTGTGCCCGAGGCATGCGCCGTAGTTGTCCGCGAAGTTGCTGAACACCGTCTTGTGCCGACCGTCCATGGCCCTGTAGAAATCCTGCGTGAAGTGGTCGCCGTGGTTGTGGGAGATGATCGCAAAGTCAAGCGCGTCGGCGAACGCGGGGGCGAGCCGGTGGCAGAGGTCGATGGAAAAGAGCGACTGGCACGTCTTGACCACCACGCCCATGTTGTAGACGTACCAGATGGCCGGACGGTCCTCCACCGTCGTCTCGCGCGCCTCGCGCATGACCTTCTCGAAAGCGGCGTCGTAGCGGCGCAGGATCGGCCAACGCGCGTAGGCGGCATCGCGTGCCTCCGCGGACATGTTCGGCCCCGCGCGCAGGTGGGCGAAGTAGTCTTTCGGCTGGATGGCGTCGATTTCCTTCTGGATCACGTCGCGATCCGTCGCGTCGGCGCCATGCAGCGAAGAAGTTGCCGTCGCCGCCATCGCGCCAACGACGAAGCCACGCCGCGTCACCGATCCAACACATGCAGTTTCATTCATAGATTTCTCGTCCATAGTCTGTCCACATGGTTTCCTGTTCATGTTCATCCTC
>Ga0310786_10012495_pt1 | contig 10511 bp, 6 predicted proteins | sample AusTroGonzalo_MG_FD_203881 | JGI IMG/M metagenome (GOLD analysis project Ga0310786, IMG submission 203881) | Bovine rumen microbial communities from tropical cattle in Woodstock, Queensland, Australia - Gonzalo_03 (v2) (version 2) | ecosystem: Host-associated > Mammals > Digestive system >... | reverse complement strand
ATCACCAATGACCAGGACATCTTCCAGACCTGCTTCTCCCTGCGTGACTACGGCTTCGACACCAGCAATGGCCTGGACATGATCAAGGAAGAGCAGCGCCGCCTGTATGTGCACAACCGCATCGGCTGCAACTATCGCATGACGGAAATCCAGTCCCTGATCGGTTCCTGCGAACTGGAGCGGATGGATTCGTGGAACCTGCCGCTGCGCAGAAGGAACGGCCAGTATCTGATTGACGCCTTGAAGGATCATCCGCTTGTCCTGCATGTCCCATTTGACAGCGAGGAACGGAAGAACTCCTTCTGGTGGGCTCCGTTCGCCCTGGATATCGAGAAACTGAAAGTCCCCATGAAGCAGTTCCTGGCCGCCATGGGCGCCGAGGGCGTTCCCGTGTACGGCCCCCTGTGGCCGGAACTGTACAAGGAAGACGTCCTGCGTGACAAGTGCGGCATTGGAGCGGACAATTATCCCTTCAACACTCCCGCCGCCGCGAAGATGGATTATGCCAATCTCGTGCTCCCCACCGCCAAGTGGCTGGCGGAGAGGACCATCTCGTTCTTCGCCCATCCGCACTATGAAATCAGCCACCTGGATAAATACGTGGCCGCCTTCAACAAGGTCGCCAAGGCTTACATGAAATAAATCGCCTTGACCCCGGAAACGCGATTTTGGGCCAGTGTCGCCCAAAATCGCGTTTTTTTGTAGTTACGCTGTAGGCAATTTAGCCGCAAAAGCGGCAGCGCGACTTGGGACATGAGACACGGGACACTGGACGCGCGCATGGCTGGGACGCGGGACGTGGGACGCGCGCATGGCTGGGACGTGAGACATGGGACGCGGGACGTGGGACGCGCGCATGGCTGGGACGTGGGACATGGGACGCGGGACGTGGGACGCGCGCATGGCTGGGACGCGGGACATGGGACATGGGACGGGTGATGAAGAGAACAGCCGACTCTGACGGGCAAACAGAAGTTCGTCCCTTCTGTGCCCTGCCCTTATCGCAGTTCAAACAGCCAGGTCTCGGTGTCGCCGCAATCAAGGTCGATGCGGTCGGTGTCTTCGGCCACGAGTTTGTCGGCGAACAAGTCGAAGACCTTTTTGCAGGCGGGCAGTTTCAAGGTAAATTTTCCAGCCTTGCCCGTGTGGGCCATGAGCAAAGTGCCGTCCGTACCGACTACCACGCCGGGCTCGGCATATTGATGTAGGCCTGACAGGTCAAAGATGCGTTTCCACATTTTCCCGTCAGTCACAGGAGAGCCGCTGAAAAAGGTCAACCTGCCGCCGTCCTGACGATAGCCGATGGCTGGCGAACCGTCATCCTCGAACCAGCCAATGACCGTGGCTTGCGGGTCGGTGAGATTGACGCGAGGGTTATCCTCCAGCGACATTTTCACGGAATAGCGCATCACTTGGCCATCTGCGTCCTTGACGGCCAGCGGCAGACGGCGGTAGTCGGCGGTCAGACCAAGCCCCGTGAGTTCTCGCATGGCCTCATCGGACAGACCAGTTTCGGTGGAGAGGCCAGGCGCGTACAGCCAGGCGGCGTGACTGCCATCCCTAGCGAGTTTCTCCTGCATCTTCCTGCGCTCGTCCTGGGACGGCGAGAAGGCATTGAGGAAGGCCGCAAACTGGAATTTATGCGGGCTCTTCAGATAGTCTTCCAACGTCAGCACGGTGATGGGGCGACCAGTCTGCCGCATCGCATGCAAGGTCTCGTCGGACAAGGCGTCAATCATGAATATTGGGTGCACGGTATGGTTGTGCCTGGCCATTTCGCGGGGATCGTAGACGGCGGCGATGTCAGCCGCGCCGGAGGGCGGATTTTCCTGGCGCAGATGCGCCATGATGTGGGTCACTTTGTTGATTACGGCAAGCTGCAAAGGGTCGGTGAAGACGCCAGGAATGTTCCAGTGATTCCCCAGGTCATTGAATTGCAGGCCAATCTTGTCAATCAGGCAGACGCTGAAATTGCGTTTCAGGATTGATTCCGACTGTCGTGGCGTGTCGGCATTGAGTTCGTGCGGCGCCCCGGCCAGATGAGTCCTGGAATCGTCCTCGAAGAACGCCAGTTTGCCATAGCGCGTGAACGGAGAACTGATGATGCGCGGATGGCCGTCGCCGCCAGGACGGCGGTTCTTGGGGCCGTAGCCATATGGCGAGGACAGGAAATCGATATACGGGGAGGACAGCACCCGGTCGTATTCGACGGTCTGTCCGTCCGCAGGATACGCCATCTCGAAGACATAGCCATACCAGGCACCGACCAGACGCCCTGGGGCAATCCGCTTGAACTCCTTCGCCCAGGCGAGCAACAAGTCGGCGGTTACCTTCTGCTGGCAGTCGTAGTAGTCGAGCACCTGGCGGTCGTTGGGGTCCGTGAAGTCGCGGATGAAGCGGAGTTTGTTTTCGCGCTCCGCGCGTCCTGGCACCAACGCGCTGTCGAGGGTGACATTTTGGTTGCGCCAGGCCTGGCGCAACGCGTCATCGCTGCCGTAGCGGGCGGCCAGATACTGCCGGAATTTCTCTGTCATGCGCGGTCCGATATCGGGCATGTGGCGGCTCATGCCGTAGTAGTGCCATTCGCTGTACACGCCGTAGCCGATGCGGAAGCCGACGACACGCTTGAACCAGAGTTCCCGCTTGAGTTCGCCCAGCATTTTCTCCAAGGCAGCAGTCGCGTCCTGCCGCCACTTGTCCGAGGCCATGGAAATGGCCAGAGTCTGGCGGATGGCATCGACTCCAGGCTCGCCACGGCCAGTGACATACAAGACACATTCGTCGGGATTCGCCTGCTTGTACCACGACGGTGCCTCCATGGAGACGGTCAGGACCAGATGTGCCTTCGGATTGGCGGCAAGAATCTGCCGGACGGCGTTGGACACCTTGCGGAGGTAGGCGCCGTTACCCGTCCCGTCTTCCGTCATGTAGTCGCGCAACGGCACGGGATACTGCACTAGGTCAATGCCGTTCTTGTGCATTTTGGCGACATTGCCGCTGCTACGGGCGGGAAGCATGCCGCCCATGCGGCCATTGAGCCAGACGATGTAGAGAATCGGCGGCACAATCTCGCCATTAATCTCAATGGCTGGCTGCCCTCCCTGGCGGACGAGACGCGCCGAGGCGTCCGGCTCGCTGTCCAGATTGAGCCGTTTTTCGACGTCATCGACCGCCTTCTGCCAGGCGGCCTGGTTCGCCTTCTCCTGGGGGCTCATGAAGACCTCGTAGGCGTTGGAAATGTCCTGCCAGGGCCAGCACAGCCCGTCGCCCATGACCCAGACAGCGGCTTGCTCGCCGTCGGGTTCCTTGGCGGATGTCCAAGTGCCGTCCGTGATGACACGCTGCTGGGAGCCATCGGCATAGTCCAGACGCAATTCGGCAATAAGTCCAGCGTCGCCGGCGACATTCTCGACCTTGACCATGATTTCGTTTGTTCCTGGCTGCATCAAGTTGGCCACGTCGAAGCGGTGAGCTGGCAAGGCGCTGGGAGATTGCTCAAGCGGCACTTCTTGGGTGGCGGCCTGACCATTGACGGTGATGGTGCAGGCATCGTCGGCGATGGCCGTGAACTCCGCCGTCGCCGGAACCTGCGCGACCTCGAATGCCTTGAAGAAATAGCGGGGCGTTTTCGGCACGGCGACGGCAATTTCCGGATACCAAATCCATTTCACCGCGCCGATTCCGTCGCCTGGCATTGCATAGTCAATGCGCTTCACATAATCCGCAGCCTCTGCCGACAGTTTTTGACGCCAGGCTTTCTCCTCTGGGGAGAGGAAAAACTCCTCGACGCAGGTGAGATTTTTCCAAGCAGGGTACGAGACATCGCCCAGGACGACGGCAGGAGTCCAGCGAGAATCGTCGAAATCAGGCTGGTCAAAACCATCCGATGCATCGTCTGAAGTTTTGAACTCGCTGTCGGTCACGAGAGAAAACTTTTTGCCATTGACCAACTCGATGTCCAATCGCACAATCACGCCTGCCACTGCGATATTGTTGTGCACCGCCAGCGCCAGCACATTTTCGCCTTGATGCAAGGGCGCCACGTCATAGCTCATCACCCTGATGGGCTTGCCTGGCTGCGGCGGGTCTGGCAGACGCTTTGAGGCGACGCCATTCACCGACAGCAGGCGGCAGCCGTCATCGACGCAGACGAGCAGCCGCGCCTCGGCGACCTCGGCCTCCAAGGTAAACTTCCGGCGGAAATAGCCCATTGAATCTTTGTGGAAAGTCTGGCTGTTCCAAATCCACTTTGCCTGTCCCGAGACGCCTGGTTCAGAGGTCATTGCCGTCAGCGAGAGGAACATGAGAAAAAAGACGAAGAGTTTTTTCATGGGCTGCCTGCTACTGTTCATACGATTCACAAAAGGGGTTTGTGGCGAGTGGGTCAGCCGAACCGTCGTCGCACGTCGAATCGTCGATTGTCGCCCGCGTGTCGCATATCGCTTGTCGCGCGTCGCGCCGGCAATCACGTCGCATGTCGCACGTCGCGCGTCGCGCCGGCAATCACGTTGTACGTCGTTTTCCCCAGGGAACAACGGCGCGCACAGAGACGCGCCCTCCCGCCACTATTGAATGATAGCACCAGTGTGGCTAATCATCTTGGTGAAGCCGTAGGTGGTTATCTGGTTGGCGGACCAACTTTCCGCATGGCCGTCGAAGAAGGCCGCGTTGGCGACGCCATGGTTCAGACCAATATTGCCCTTCTGGCTTTGCGCGGTATTGATTGTGAGAGGATTGACCATCGGCAGGCAGCGCGTAGTCGGAGCCAGGCTGGAAGTGAGCCGCCGGCTGTCGAAATGCGCCATGATAAGCGACGGGGCTTTCATCTTCAGAGTAACGAAATAGATGTCAATGCCCTTGCTGGCATCGTAGGCGCCGTGGAGATCCTTCCTTGCGTTGTACCATGACATGTTCTCCATGTGGAAGAACATGCCGTAGGCATCGTAGACACGGTGGTCCAAGGTTTGTGCCTTGAAATTTGGACAGCGCAGAATGTCCTCGGAAGACAAGTACTTTCCCCACAGCATCCGTCCGCGCCAGGAGGTGTCTACCTCCAGATTCGCACCGGGCGCGGTCTGGCGCGTCTTGACATAGCTGTCGTAATCGTCGGCATACTGGAGTGTGCCAACAATGCACTGCTTGAGATTGTTCAGGCAGGTGGCTGCCTTGGCCTTGTCCTTGGCCTTGCTCAGAGCCGGCAGCAACATTGACGCCAAAATGGCGATGATGGCGATGACGACCAGCAATTCGATCAGGGTAAACCGCCTGGCAAAATGACAACTCATGGTCTTCTCCAATTCAGTTGAGTGGTTGAACTTAAATTAGAAAACTTGCGCATAGAACAAAATAAATACCCCTCCAGATTTGTCAAGTCTGAAAGTTGAAAAAAAGGCGTTTCTTTCTGACAAGCGGAAGGCTGGCTGTTCGAAATCCGTCATGCGTATGTTCCCAACACGCACCCTGCCCTAACCTGCCCCCAGACAATTCACAGTACGCAGTATTCCCCATGAGGGGCGGTAATTTGAGCCGCAAAGCGGCGTCGGCGCGATAAAATCAAATGTGCTTGCTTGCGCAATACGGCTTTGAAAAATGGACGATGTCCGACAATCGACGCTTCGACGCGCGATGTGGCTGCTGCGACGAGCGACACGCGACGCGCGACATGCGGGCGACAATCGACGTTTCGACGCGCAACAAGATGAACAGCCGACTAAACAAAAGCAACACTTTGCTGGAACGCAGCCAGCACTACCTGACCTCTTGGGACCAAGAGCGTCACAGTAAAGCCAGAGTTTCTCCCCAAAACAGACCATTTTTTCGCGGATTTTGCAAAATATGCCTGACAAAACGAAGATTGCGACTTGAAATCTCCGAAAATGGTAGTATGTTATATTTTTGCGTTTTAGTATCGTGTTTCCAGCCTGTTTTTTTCACATCCAATACACAAAGAAGGAATGACGACAATGGCCGAAAAGCAAGAAATCTTCGCCGATGGTATGGGACAGATTCATTTCGCAGGTGGCATGGTCCGCTTTGACTTCGTGACCCTGCAGCCCAGCGAAGACGGCAAGGCTCCCACCGCCGAAGCCTCAACCCGCATCATCATGCCTCCCCAGGGCTTCCTCTCCGCCTTCAACTCCATGCAGCAGCTCATCGACCGCCTGGTCGAGGCTGGTGTCCTCAAAAAGACTGAGAACGCCGACTAAGTAGCCTGCCTCCTCCGAAAGCCAATGGCTCCCGCCAATGCGGAACAGCCATTGGCTTTTTTATTGTCCTGCGCGACTTCACGCCACAAAATCCGTCCGCAAACCGTTTTTCCCGACTTTCCCGCCCTCTGCCCAGTTGAAATTTCCAGTACAGCGATTATCTTAATAGCATATACATTTTTCGGGGCAGTAGCTCAGTTGGCTAGAGCACCACGTTCGCAACGTGGGGGTCGAGAGTTCGAATCTCTTCTGCTCCAAAAACACCAGCGTTTTTGTCCGCCGAAGCACTCGCAGAGTGCGAAAGAGGACGAAAATATCTCATATATCATGTCTTTGCAGCCTCTCCCACAGAGAGGCTTTTTTGTTGCCATCGAAGACTAACAAAAGGCGCACATTCGAGACTCACCTGAAATCGGACAGCGGTCATGCCTTCGCATCAAGGCATTTCTAGAATAACCACTTCTCGTTCTCCGATTTTTTACTGCGAGCAAAGATCGTGGCAAAATTGCGATAACGCCCATTGACAGGGGGGGTACATTGTCAGTGCGTCTTTTTAGCGAACGTATCCGATAAAAGAATGGAAAAGAAACCAGAATATTCACGCGAAAACTCGTCCAGTTGGATTATGGCAGAAAGCCAGAACTATATTCTTACAGGCGAGTACGAGGAGGCTGTGCTGTATCGCAAGTCGGACAACACGCGCGTTGCAGTTGTAGGAGATTTCTATGGAGACCCTAATGCCGGTATCATTGATGATGACGAAAGATACTGCGTCACCGTCGGGTGCGGCGTCATAGTCTACAGGCTACAGGAGCCCTTTGAAAACTATATGTACGACACGGAGACCTCCCAATGGTATGAGTTCGGCAGGGATCCGAAAAGCATAGACTGGATTGATGAAGTTAGGCAAATCGGTCCGGACAAAATTAAACTCATAGGCGCCAGTGGGAAAGAGCGAATATATACCATATTTGTGTAGAGGGACGTCAAATATCAGATGGGAGGCACCAATAGAACCAATGGTGTATGACAATTGAAGAGACTACGGAAATAATGTGGAGCCAGCCGCCGGACAACCATGCCCAGCGGTCTTGTGTTCTATTTGACAGTTCTTTTCTCCGAGCAGCTCACGCTCCTGCTCGCCTCAGTCGAGGGAGATGCTTTCGCGCAGCCGTAGGACGGTCAGTGTCGGCGGGAGGTCGTCCGACACGATGCGATGGACGGCTTCCGACGAGAGCATGGCGAGGCGCAACGTCCGCGAGACGCGGGAGCGGTCGATGCCAAGCGCGTCCGCCAGTTCCTTGCCGTTGGCGTAGCGCCCCTCGTCGATCGTGCGCTGCCCGGACGGGGCTTTTTCGTCTCCCCGCTTTTTAGTTACTCCACAAACATCTCAATCTTGCAGAGTTTGTGTAGCATGCAACACAAACTTTCAAAAGCAAGGCGAACTGCGAATTGTCAAGGTGTATTCATAATACTTTCCATTCCTTTTTCAAGACTGTCAATTGACATCAGCGCTGCAGCCATTCCAGGGCATTGAGCTTTCGTATGCCGTCGAAGTCGTCCGACGGGTCCTCGTCAAGGGTCAGCAGGAACTTTGGGTAGTGGTCGTGGATTTTCTGAAGCGGTGCAAGTTCGCGCTGGAGCGTCTCGGATTCGCGCACCGTCGCGGCGACCTGGTAGTATTCCGTGCCGTTGGAGTTCTCCGCCACGAAATCAATCTCCAGAGAGCCGACTTTGCCGATGCGTATATTGTACCCGCGTCGGAGCAGCTCCAGGAAGACGACGTTCTCAAGGACGTGGCCGACGTCCTGCGAGCGCCCCGACAGGAGATGGCGGCGGAGGCCGGGGTCCACCACGTAGTACTTCTCCAGCGTCTTCAGCAACTGCTTCCCCTTCACGTCGTATCTCTCCGCCTTGTAGATGAGGAAACTCTCCAGCAGCGCGTCCAGATACCTCTCGATTGTCCTCGAATCGGACTTGCGCCCGTCTGATGTCAGCGTGCCGGCGATTCGACGCGTCGAAAGTTCGCTGCCGATGCTGTCGAACACGAATTTCGCCACGCTGTCCAGCATCAGCGGATCTGGTATCTTCCGCCTCTGGACAATGTCCTTGAGCAGGATGGTGCTGTAGATTCCCTCTAGGTAGTCATCCAGTTCCCTCGGCGAGTCTATCAGCGCCCCTGCGTATGGGAAGGAGCTCCCGCCAACATACTCTGCATACAGGCGCGAGCGTTCGCCGCCGCCCCGCATCTCCACGAACTCGCGAAATGACAGCGGCAGCATCCTGATCTCCACATAGCGCCCGGAAAGCACCGTGGCGATCTCGTGGGAGAGGAGGTTCGCGTTCGACCCTGTGATGTAGACATCGACGTTTGGGCGGATATAGATGCTGTCGATGACCTCGGGGAAATCCTCGCACAGCTGCACTTCGTCCACGAACACGTATGTCATCTCATCCGCTTTCAACCTGCCCTTGATGTGGGAATGGAGGGCATCGGGATTCCGCAGCGGACTGTTGTCCCTGTCCTCCAGATTCACATATACGATGCGTTCGGCAGGGACGCCCTGCGAGCGAAGCCACTCCTGGTGCATTTCCAGAAGGACCGACTTGCCACAACGGCGGACGCCGGTTATGACTTTGATGACCTGCCTGTCGCGCCAGGCGCACAGACGTTCCATGTATTCCTTGCGTTCTATTCTCATTTGCTGTCTCCTGTTGATGGTATCATTGACTTAATCTTAACATATCCCACAAACCTCAACTTTCAACAATGTTTGTGTGATTTACAACACAAACCAAACAAAAAATCTTGTTTTGTGCAGATAAATTCCAAGTCTTCATCACATCAGGCAGATGACGCACACTCAGGTTGGTAGTGACGGTCCTCGCCGTCGTCGGAATAAAAAGTCCCGTTGGTCTCATAGGGTTAAAAAATCCACATGTTGCTGTGAGATTTACATTTCATCCCAATGAATACCTTGTGTATTTGCTTTACTGCGAAAAAAGCAAAGACACGGGATTTTTGTCACCACGCCGTTATAGTAATCTTCAGATTCCTCTGTGTGAAGCCAGGGGGGAATCGAACCATTGAGGTCGAAAGACTTTTTGGCAATCGTGCCTTAAAAATCGGAGCAGAAGTGTGGTATCAATCAGTCTCATTTGTGCTTGAGGAGCTCATTTTGAGTTGGTCTGTCGCGCCCGCTGATTCCACTACCCGGTTTAACACGGGGTCTGATGGCAATCGCTGTCAGACCTCGCTTCGTTTCTGCTCTTTATCCCTGCAAGACAGGTACTTGTGCGGATTCTCTCGCGGAGAATGAATAGTTGCCAGAGAAGGCTTTTTCGGGCGTTTTCGCCCTCCGGAAACGCCGAAATCCATTCTCGTTCTCCGTTTTTTCTCTGCGAGTAAAGGTCATGGCAATTATTAGCACTATGCGCGAACCCATCCTTGTTCTCTTTTTCTCCGCGAGAGCGTTTTTGAGTAGGTAGCAGGGGTCATCGAAAGTTGGATTCGGGCTTTTCTGGCGTCGTTTGAGGTCCAACTCGTGACCTTTACTTGGACGATTTTCGGCGTTTGCAGGCCATTTTGACAAGGAAAAGTTGGAACTCGTTTAGCCAAGGTTGAGAACGCCTTTTCGAGTTTGAACACACTTCAATGCGCAAGATAAAAGGCCGCCAGGCAATCATGCCCGACGGCCTACGAATCTTTGCCGTTTTTGAGAGATAGTTCCTTGGGGAGGAAAACGTTATCGTCTCATTTACATAGATTTTGAAGATGTTTCTGCCATTTGCGGATGACTCGTTTCTCGTATGTTTCTACGCCGTTTCTTGGAATCACAAGTGTCTCCATGCGGGCGTAATGACGTTGCCGCCAGTTCGAAATTGGACGCAAAATGCCGCCGATGGCAAGCAGGAGCACCACAAGAAGGCAGAGCATGTTGAGGGAGCGCGAGGCTCTGAACGTATCATGATTATCGGCTCCGATGGAATGCATCCATCCCGTCAGGAGACGATGGCAATATGCAGCGTAGTACAATGGCCAGAACAAGCATAAAAATGCACAGGGGAGCCCCTGAAGAAGAAATCCAAGGCCGCCTTTCCCCGCAGTATAAAAGACCATCGCAAGGTAAATCAGAGCAGGGAGCAGGATGCCTTTCAAGAGAAGCCTCGCGTATGCAGTCTTTGGCAGGATGAAAAGGAATGGCCGCCGTCCTTCAATACGCAGGAAGAACGCATGGAAACCAAACAAGACGATTGCCATGAGTAGTACCAGACAGGACAGTCCGATGGTCATGGAGTCGAAAG
>Ga0310786_10012494_pt1 | contig 10511 bp, 10 predicted proteins | sample AusTroGonzalo_MG_FD_203881 | JGI IMG/M metagenome (GOLD analysis project Ga0310786, IMG submission 203881) | Bovine rumen microbial communities from tropical cattle in Woodstock, Queensland, Australia - Gonzalo_03 (v2) (version 2) | ecosystem: Host-associated > Mammals > Digestive system >... | reverse complement strand
TGAACATCTCGGGGATGATGGTCATCGGGCAGTGCGTAGCCTCGCCGATACCCAGGGCCAGGTGACCGGCGCTGCGGCCCATGGCGCTGATGATGAGCCAGTTGCCGCTGGTGCGGGCATCCTCATACACGGTGCGAGCCAGGTGGGCACCTTCGTCCTTGGCGCTGTTGAAGCCGAAGGTCGGGGTGTTGTTCGGCAGCGGAAGGTCGTTGTCGATGGTCTTGGGCACGTGGATGTTGTGGATGGGATAGTGCTTGGCTTCCAGGAACTTGGCAATGCGGTTGGCCGTGGAGGCGGTGTCGTCACCACCGACGGTCACCAGCAGCTTGATGTTGTTGTCCTGGAACAGGCCCAGGTTGAAGTTCTCTTCAAAGTCCTTGTCGGTGGGCTTGAAGCGGCTCATCTGCAGGTAGGAACCGCCACGGTTGAAGTAAGCGTCTGCCTTGAAGAAGTCGATATCCTCCGTGCGGGGAGCCTTGGAGAAAAGGCCGCTGTAACCGCCATGCAGGCCGATAACACGGTAACCGTTGGACAGGAACGTCTTGGCAACGGACATCACGACGGTGTTCATACCCGGAGCCGGGCCGCCGCCACAAAGGATAATGATGGAATCTTTCATAATAAGAATTAAATGTTGTGTATTAAATCTGTATTTTTCTTTTTCTTGTTGAAGATGACGAATTCGCTCATGACGAAGTTGAACCCGCCGCTGAAGCACAGACCCGCGAGGTTACACACAACCGGCTCGATGGTGAGTTCCTGCATCCAGCCCAGGCTCAGGAACAGGAAGTGGAATCCCTGCATGGCGAAGACTTTGAGGATGTAGGCGCCAATGCAGGCCGCGTTGTAGGCAGCCAGATGGCGGAAGAAGGAGCGGGTGCAGCGGTGGCTGATGCGTTCTTTCCAGACGAAGAAGTAGGCAATGACGAAGTTGGCGATGGCGGCAATTTCAAAGGAAATGGTAGGGGCGATCCAGTAACTGCCCCAGTAATTGCCACGGAACGCGTAGGTGCTCAGTACCCAGTGCAGGCCCAGGTCTATCACAGTGCCCAGGCTTGACGTAAGGACGAACATCGCGAACTTACTCAAGAGTTCTTTCCAACTTCTACCCATAACTAATCTTAAAGTCTACAAAGATACAAAATTTTGCATTTGTCGCAAAATGTGCCTATTTTAGCCGTATTAAAACTACGTACGAAACCTTATGGAACCTATCATAGAGCCCGTTAGCAGAGAGGCTTTGAAGGCCGAACTGAATCCCCAGACGCTCCTTCGCACCACCAACCGCGCATCCAACGAATTATACATCGTCGGCCCGGAAGCCGTCAACGTCATCCGGGAGATCGGCCGTCTGCGCGAAATCGCCTTCCGCAACGACGGCGGCGGTACCGGCAAGGCCCTGGATATCGACGAGTTCGACACAGACCCCGCCTACGGCTACAAGCAGCTGGTCCTGTGGGATCCGGAGGCCGAGGAAATCATCGGCGGATACCGCTTCTGCATCTGCGACGAGGCCGTTTTCGATCGCGAGGGACAGCCCATCCTCACCTCCTCGCACATGTTCCAGTTCACCAAAAAGTTCATCCGGCAGTACCTCCCGCTCACCATGGAGCTCGGCCGCAGCTTCGTTTCCGTAGAGTACCAGAGTTCCAAGGCCGGCGCCAAGAGCCTCTATGCCCTGGACAACCTCTTCGACGGCATCGCTGCCATCGGCATTCTCTATAAGAAGCGCATCAAATACTTCTTCGGCAAGGCTACCATCTACACGGAATACCCCGACGAAGCCCGTGAGCTCATCATGGTCTTCCTGCACAAATACTTCGGCAAGGGCCACCGGCTCATCAAGATCCGCAAGGAAGTAAAGCCCGAAAGAAAGACGCGCCGCCGTTACGCCCGGCTCTTTAAGGGCCTGGATTTCAAGGAGGGATACCGCGTGCTGAAGGCCGAGGTACAGAAGCGCGGCGTGTCCATCCCGCCGCTGGTGAACACCTACATGAACCTCTCCCCTTCCATGATTTTCTTCGGAACCGGCATCAACGACGAGTTCGGCGACGTATACGATTCCGGCATCCTCGTTACCTTCAACGACATGTACCCGGAGAAGCGTAAACGCCACTTGGACAGCTTCTTACAGCAGGGATGGCAGAACATCCGTAAACTCCTGAAGCGCTTGCAAAGAAAATAAAAGTTGCTATCTTTGTATTTGCTTAAACTGCAAAAGCTATGAGTGAAGAGAAGAAACAAGCAACCCGGATTCAGACTTCTATCCTGAACCCTTTAGAAAAAAAGATCCTGGTTTACATGGCAGAGCGCATGCCTTCCTGGGTCAATTCAGACATGCTCACTTTAGTAGGCTTCTTCGGTGCCCTTGTCATGGCCACCGGCTACGCCCTTTCCAACCTGAACCTGCACTGGCTGTGGCTTTCCTGCCTGGGCCTTGTCATTAACTGGTTCGGAGATTCCATGGACGGAAGCCTCGCCCGCGTGCGCAACGCCCAGCGGAAGACCTACGGTTTTTACATCGACCATAACGTAGACGTCATTAACGAAACCATCATGTTCATCAGCGTGGGTGTGAGCCCGCTCGTCAACATGAGTTTCGCCATGTTCGCCCTCATCGCCTACCTGATGCTCAGCGTATACGTCTACATCGACTGCCACCTCAAGGGAGAGATGCGGCTCACATACGGCGGCCTCGGCCCCACCGAGTTCCGTCTGCTGCTGATTATCACCAACATCTGCTTCATCTACATCCCCTGGCTGTCGGAGTGGAAAAAGCCCATGACGCTGTTCCACAACGACTTCATGATCGGCATCTTCGACTACATCGCCGTGGCAGCGGCCCTCCTGATTATCTTCTTCTACCTGAGAGGTTTCTTCAAGGATGCGAAGTACTTCGCCAAGATAGACCCGCCTAAGAACCAGGAGTAATGGTTATTACACCCGAAAACGCAACAAAGCTTTCCCCTATTTTCGCAGGAAAACGGGGAAAGCTTTTGTTAAAAATAGGTTTGAAACTCACCGGTATAGACCACGTGAACGAGATTCACCAGTGGGTGGAGGACCAGAACATTCCGGCGGGGCCGGAGTTTGCCAGCGGGCTCCTGCGCGGGCTCGGGGTAGACTTCCGTATCGGCCATCCCGAACGCCTCTCGCAGCTCCCTGAGGGTCCCTTTATCGTCATCGCCAATCACATCTACGGCCATCTGGACGGCATCTGCCTGGTAGATCTGCTGGGCCATCTGCGCCCCAAGACCAAGGTCATGGTGAACGAGTTCCTCATGTGGATTCATGGCCTGGCCCCGAGTTTCATCTCGGTAAATCCGGTGACCAACGCCAGCACCGGCACCACGGCCACCAGCATCAACGGCGTCAAAAGCGCGCTCCTGCAGCTGCGCAGCGGCGAACCGCTGGCCATTTTCCCTTCCGGCGCCGTGGCCGATGTAAAGCCCTTCAGCGGCTGGATCCTGAGCGAACGGGACTGGCAGGACGCCGCCATCAAACTTATACGGAAGGCGCACGTTCCCATTGTGCCCGTCCGTTTCTTCGACCGCAATTCCCGGTTCTACTATGCGCTGGGACTGCTGGATTACCGTATTCGCTTCGTGCGGCTGTTCCACGAACTGTTCAACAAAAAGGGTTCGCATCCCCGCCTGGGCATTGGCGAAACCATCACTGTAGAGCAGCAGGACGCCGTTTCCGAGGCCGATTTCAAGGCATTTCTCCGCGCCAGCGTGTACGACATGCCCTTACCCGAAACCTTTACCTTACGCTCTGAGTTATGGAAGTAAAAGTGGTTCTTCTGACCGGCGGCAGCAGCGGCATCGGTGCCGCCACCGCCCATCTGCTGGCCAGCGCCGGCATGAAAGTGTACGCAGGCAGCCGCCGCGGCACCATTGACATCCCCCAGGACGGCATTGTGCCCGTGAAACTGGACGTAAACGACGCGGCCAACACCGCCGCCGTTGTGGCCGATATACTCGCGGCCGAAGGTCACCTGGACGCCATCGTCTGCAATGCAGGAAACGGCGTCTACGGGCCCATTGAAGGGACGCTGGAGGAAGAAGCCCGTAACCAGTTCGAAACCACCTTCTTCGGTTCCCTGAAAACCGTGGAAGAATGCCTACCCGTCTTCCGCAAACAGGGCTTCGGCCGTGTTATTACGGTAGCCTCCGTGATGAGCATCCTGCCGCTTCCCTACCAGGCCTTCTACGCCGCCGCCAAGGCCGCGCTCATGTCCCTGTCGGAGTCCATCTCCATGGAACTCGCGGGCACGGGCGTAGAGTGCTGCTGCGTGCTGCCCGGAGACGTTGCCACCGGCTTCACCCAGGCCCGCAAGCTGAACGCCGCGGCCCAGGCACCGGACTCCCCGTACAAGGAGAAAATGGCCAAAAACCTGGCCAAGATTGAGAAGGACGAGCAAGGCGGTATGGCGCCGCAGGTCATCGGCAAAGCCATCCTGAAGCAACTGAAGGCCCGCCACATGCGTGCAAGGGTGATTCCGCGCATCGATTATGGGGCTGTGGGATTCATTGTCCGCATTTGTCCTGTTAAATGGCGTCTAAAGCTGGTCAATTTCTTGTATAATTAAATAATTTGCCCTACTTTTGAAACTATGTTCAAAAAGTGGGGCATCTTTATTTTGTGTCTGCTGGCCACGCACATAGCGCTGGCCCAGGAGCCGCCGATGCCCGAGCCGGAAGTATTGAACGCCGCCGTGGTGCGCGCCGACGACCATTACATCCGCGCTTTCCTCAAACGGCTGAGCCAAAGCCTCGCCGCCAACGACCCGGACAACGCCCCCGACTGGCGCAGCCGCCTGTACTCCAAGATCGAGCTGGACATCACCAATATCGAAGACATCGTAGACAGCAAGCTCCTGCGCAAGAACCTGGGCTTTGTCATGGCCTACGCCGACTCATCGGCCCTCCCCGGCAAGGTGGCCGTCCCGGCCATCTTCTCGGAGAACCTGAGCGAAGTCTACCACAGCCAGAAGCCTTCCTTCAACCGCGAATTCATGCGCGCCAGCCGCATTTCCGGCTTCAAGGACGACAATGTGGTGCGGGAATTCACGGGCTCTTACCTGCTGAAAGCCAATTTCTTCAAGCCCACGATTGACATCGTAAACCTGGCCATTCCCAATCCGGCGCACGAGAGCGCCCATATTTTCTACAACTACTACCTGGTGGACAGCCTGGAGGTGGAAGGCCGCAAGACCTATGTACTGCGCTTCCATCCCAAGAAACTGGTCACTTCCCCTACCCTGGACGGCGAAATGCAGATTGACGCGGCCGACTATGGCATTCGCGCCGTGCATGTGTCGCTCTCCAGGAAGGCCAACGTGAACTGGCTGCGCCACCTGGACCTGGACATCGAAAACCGCCGCCTGGCGGGCGGAAGGTGGTTTTACGGGAAGGAAAACACGCTGGTGGACCTGTCGGTGACAACCAGCGAGACCTCCCAGATTCTGTCCCTGCTGCTGCGCCGGGAAATGCGCTACAGCCTGCCGGTGTACGAACCGCTGGAGAACCGCGACGAGGTGCAGAAGGAGAACGCTGTCGTCATGCGGGACGTCATCCGCGGCGACACCGATTATTGGCGCCGCATGCGCCCCGTACCCCTGTCAGACCGCGAAAAGGGCATCTACGACATGGTGGCTACCATTCAGGACAAGCCCTTCTATAAATGGACCTACGCCTTCCTGGACACCGTCATCAGCGGCTACTATGAGATTACGCCGCTGCGCTTTGAGATAGGCCGATGGGAGCGGTTCTACTCCCGCAACGAGATGGAAGGCACGCGCCTGCAGTTCGGCGGACGCACGCTGTACACCTTCTCGGAAAAGGTACGTCTGAACGCCTACGGAGCCTACGGCTTCCGGGACCACAAGTGGAAAGGCATGGGCTCATTGGAGTGGATGATCGGGCGCGAACGCACCCGCAAGCTCACGCTCACCTTCAAGGAGGACTACGAGCGCCTGGGAAGCGGAAGCGGGGTATTCTCGGCCCCCAATATGTTCTCCTCTTTCCTGGTGGCCAGCGCCAATCGGCAAACCCTTGTCCGCACGGCCGACTTCCTCTATCAGCACGAGTTTAACCCCTGCATCAACGCCGAGATTCAGTGGACCACGCAGCGCATGTGGAGCAACCCCGACGTGCCCATTTACTCCGTCGACGGCACGCACACCGTGCTGGAGAGCATGGGCGTGAACCAGCTGCACCTGGCTTTCCGCTTTTCCTTCGACGAGCGCGTGAGCCGCAACTACTTCAAGAAGACCTACCTCTTCACGCGGTATCCGGTCGTTGCCATCGGCCTTACAGGCGGCTTCAAAGGCATCACGCAGAACGACTTCCAGTTCGTGCGCGCCGACACTTACATCCAGTGGAAGAGCCCGACGACGGCCATCGGCTACGGCCAGCTTTTCATCAACGGCGGCCACATCTGGGGCAGCGTCCCGCACACGCTCCTCAAGCAGCATAAGAGCAATACCACCTTCTTCTTCGACAAGAGCGCGTTTTCCTGCATGGATGCATATGAATTCGCCTCGGATTCCTGGGTAGAAGGCTATTACGAGCATAATTTCGACGGCTTCTTCCTGGGAAAGATTCCCCTTATCAAGGAACTGGATCTTCGCGAAGTGGCCACTGTCCGTTTCGCCTGGGGTAATCTCTCAGACGAAAACAAACAGAACACCCTGCAGGAGACCGGCGTACTCACCCGCCCTTACGTAGAGGCCGGCGTGGGTATTTCCAACATCTTCCGCCTCCTGCGCGTAGACTGCTACTGGCGCCTGACGCACCGCCGCGAGCAGCGTAACTTCTGCGTCAATGTTGGACTGGATATAGGATTCTAAACCATGACGAAACAGATTTTTACCATTCATTCCCTGAATGTAGAGGGCTATGCTGAACAGCAGCAGACCACGCCATACAGTGTACCGGCTTTCGCTTATGCGTTCCTCATGGAGGGAGAGGCGCTCGTAGAAATCGAGGGCCAGAACATCCTCATCGGGCCCGGGCAGCTCATTCTGGTTCCGGAGAATCAACACGTTACCGTGCGCCACTTCAAGGGATGTACCGGCTTCGACGGCTGTTTCTCGATGGATTTCCTGAAGGACGCCTCCTACCCCGTCCTGCGCCTGGAGCAGCCCCTGCTGCAGAGTTTCTGGTTCGACGACGCCGTCTTCATGGGTGCGCTGTTCCGCCGCATGGTGGCAGCCTACGACGACAAGGACAAGGCTTTCCTGCAGAGCGGCCTGGACATGATGCTGGGCCAGCTGCGCAGCAGCAGTCATGTGGCTGCGGCCATCCCGGAGAAGTTCCTCCAGCTGGTCTTTGAACACGACAAAGCCCCGGCAAACGTGGCAGAATATGCTGCTTTACTGCACGTTACACCCAATTACCTGAATAAAGCCGTCAAGAGCAGCACGCACCGTACGGCCATCGACTGGATTGAAATTGCGCGCCTGAACCTGGCCAAACAGCTGCTGCGGGACCGCGCTTTATCCATTGCCGAGATAGCAGAAAAGACCGGCCTTGTGGACCAGTCTTACTTCTCCCGTTTCTTTAAGAAAAAGACGGGGGTTACCCCGTCTGAATATCGGAACAGCCTTTAGTTGGCTTTCTGTACGATGTACTCGTACTGCTTGATGCTCAGGAGTTTTCCCTTGGCATTGTAGGTGTACTGGGTTTTACGGCGCTGCAGCTCGTTGTACTCCATCTTCTTGTAGGTCTGCAGGCGGTTGCGGTTGTCGTATACGTATTCGGTAACAACCTTGCCGTTAAGGTCCCGCTCGTAGCGCTTGCGCCACTTCTGACCGGTGGAATCGTACTCGATTTCCTCAATCTTCTGGCCTTCCACATTGTAGGTAGTTACGTGGTCCAGGATTTTGTGACCGCCTTTGGGGTCTGTGTTCCACTCCTTGATGACCAGGTTCTTTTTGTCCGTCTTCTGCTCCTGGGCCAGGCCGATGAAGGGCATCAGGCAAAGGGCAAGTACCAATAACTTCTTCATTTATTCAACTGTTAACACGGTTACGGTTCCGTTTTCCACGGAAAACCGGATGTTCCTATTATCGAAAACCATGCCGTAGGCCTTGCCGGGCGTGTCCTGGTAGGCAGGGCGCGGGTCCAGGGCCAGCACCTGCGTGAGGGCTTCGCGCTGCCGGGCGTCCAGCGGGAGGTTTTCGGGAATTTCCACCTTGAGTTTGGACTCGGGCGCGCCGGTGACGAAGCCCGACCGGGAGTCCGGGTAGGCGTCGGCATAGGGAATGTACGGCTTGATGTCGTAGATGGGCGTGCCGTCCATCAGGTCGGCTCCTTTCACCACGAGTTCCATGCCGTCGACGCGGATGAGCTCCACGCACGAGAGGCCCAGCGGATTGGGCCGATAAGGCGAGCGCGTGGCCCATACGCCCATGGCAGCGTTGCCGCCGAGGCGGGGCGGACGCACGGTGGGCTGCCAGTCCCCTTTCGCGGGTTTGTTGGCACTGAAACCCCACATCAGCCAAAGGCGCTCAAAACCCTCCAGGCCGCGCAAAGCTTCCTGGACGCGGTACGGCTCGGCAAAGACAATCCGGCCTTCTACAGCGGGCGCCAGGGCGCTTTGCCGGGGAATGCCGAACTTGCTGCCGAAGGGACCCCGGTAGTAAGCGACAGGCTTGATGGTGATTTCGTCCATTATGAGAGGTATTTTCCGTGGCAGCGGCAATAACGCAAGCCACTGCCGCAGGGGCAGGGATCGTTGGGCGCCACGTGCGGAATGGCGAAGCCGAGCGGCAGGAAATCGGAGTCCAGCTCCGAGGCATAACCCTCCGTGATGGTAGGTTCAGGCATGGTCCAGTGCGGATATTCATCGGGGCCGATGTTGACACGGCTGCTCTCGATGGCCTGGGCGGCCAAGTCTGCGTCGTTTTGCATCTGACGCTTCATGCGGTCCCAGTTCACGAAGAGCTCGGAATTTTCGGCCGGAGCGCCACAGAGCACCCAGCGGGGCACGCTGTTGGCGTATTTGACGATGATTTCGCAGCAGGCCAGCCAGCTGTCCGAGTCCAGTTCCTGGCCCATGGGGCTGTCTACCAGCGGCTGGAAGAGAGGATCGGCGTTAACACCGTCCTCCATGTACTGGGACTCAATCCAGACATCATGTTCGGCCTTCACCAGTTCGAAGCCGTCGTAGCCCACGCGGCGGAGCATCTCCTCCAGGGCCATACCGGCTTTGGATTTCATGCCAATGCGGAAGTAAGGGGCACCGGAGCCGGCCTCGCGGGCATCCTGGGTGCTGAAACGGTCGAAGCGCTGCTTCTTGCCCAGTTCCTCCCGGCGGGCGAAGGTTTCGTCGATGTTTTCCACGCAGGGGCTGCACAGGTAGTCCCCGTGGGCATCACTGAAGCGGTTCAGTTTAATCACCGTGCTGCGGTGCAGCATAGTAGTGAGCTGGCGGTTGCTTCCTTCCGGGTACTTTTCCTCGAACCAGTCCATCATCAGGTCTACGAACACTTCCGTGGGCACAATGCCGTACAGGTTCAGGTATCCCAGGGCCACACGCTCCAGGTCATACTGGCCGCTCTCTTCCCCACAGTGGATCACATAATCGATGGTCGGGGACACAATTTCGTACAGTTCCCGGCTGATCCACACCTTGTGATAATTCTCGTCGGAGTCGTCGTACTGCACCAGTCCCGTCACTTCGAGCAGCGAGGGATAATCGGCAAAATCCTGATATTGAATCTTTTCCGGACCGGCATGCACCAGTTCCTTCAGCAACCGGGCATCCCGCTCTGTCAGGAACGACATCCAGCGGGTAGGCTCCCCGTGCAGATAGGAATCCAGGTCGTTCACCAGTTGGGATTTCCGCATGCGGGGATTCAGGTCCTGGCCCAAAAGACTGGCCATGTCCTGCAACTCCGGCTTCTGGAACCCATCCAGGATCGTATGAAGTGTCCGTACTTTCATATCAAGATTGCAAAGATACGAAAAAAAACGCAGAGCACATCGGACGTAGATCCGCCCGGTGTGCCCGCTTTCATATCCACAGCCCCGTTTTTGTTAAAATGCTGATTTATATCATATTACAAAAACTCCTCCCGACCGTGAGGACGGGAGGAGAAATTATAAGAATTTGATTATTAACGACTTAACAAAAACGCTATTCGTTGCAGACGAACTCGATGCTGATGTGCCCTTCCTGCCAGCCGTCGCGGGCCCAGTCGTAGAGGACAGAATCGGCGTTGAAGAAGATACTGCCCTCTTTGAAGACAATATCCACATTCTCCAACTTCATGTGTTCGTCACCCGGATGGAAATCTCGCAAATCCTTCAATTCAATCTGTCCGTCAGCATCAATCCAATAATGGAACTGAAACGGAATGACATTGAGGGTACAGCGACCGTTTTTATCCGGACGGCCGGTGAGTTTATTGGTAAAATCCGAAACGGGAATGTAGAGATTCACCTGGGAATATGCCTCCTTCGCACCGGAAGAAGGTTCACATACCACAGACCGATTCAGAA
>Ga0310786_10012493_pt1 | contig 10512 bp, 16 predicted proteins | sample AusTroGonzalo_MG_FD_203881 | JGI IMG/M metagenome (GOLD analysis project Ga0310786, IMG submission 203881) | Bovine rumen microbial communities from tropical cattle in Woodstock, Queensland, Australia - Gonzalo_03 (v2) (version 2) | ecosystem: Host-associated > Mammals > Digestive system >... | reverse complement strand
GAGTTTGATAAGCATATGTATAGTTGGGCTTATAACTTATTTACTTATGGAGATTTATATTTACAAACATTTACTAAATCAGAATATGAAGAGGATTTATTCTCTAAATTTAAAAAAGACCAAGATATTGTAGCTAAAGGCCAACAATTAAATGAAGCAAAATTAGATGAAGCAAATTTAAAAGAAAATATTTATGTAAATGTTGAAGATAAAAATGACCATTTAGAGCATTATGTTGAAGCTGTAGCTAATCCAGGTGAGATGTTTGAATTAACAAAATTTGGTAAAACAATGTCTTATATTAAAGCTCCTACTAATATTCAAACAACATATGATACTAATGATGTATTGAATTATTATATGACTTATAAAATGCAAAGTAAAGATGTTGAAGTATATAGTCCATTAAAATTTGTACATATTTATTTAACAACAGGTATTAATAGAAATCCTGAACAAGTAAATATATTTACTAATGAAGATGATTATAAAACTGATAATGTTAGAGCTTCTTATACAGTAAGAAGAGGACAATCAATGTTATATAATAAGTTTAGAAGTTGGAGAGAATTAAGTTTACTTGAAAATTCTTTAATTCTAAATAGAGTTACAAAATCAGCTATTATAAGAATTGTAAGTGCTGAAGTTAAAAATATGCCTAAAGATAAAGTTAAACAACATATGCAACAATTAAAGCAAATGATTGAACAAAAATCAGCAGTTGATACTGATAAATCATTTAGTGAATATACTAACCCAGGACCTATTGAAAATATTATTTATACAACAACAAGAGATGGAGAAGGTACTTTAAGTGTTAGTACTTTAGGTGGAGATGTAGATGTTAAATCATTAGCAGATATTGAATATTTTGAAAATGATTTCTATGGTGGATTTGGTATTCCTAAACAATATTTTGGAAGAACAAATGATAGTACAGGATTTAATGGTGGTACTTCACTAAGTATTATATCAAGTAAATTTGGTACTAATGTTAAAACAATTCAAAATGCATTAATTCAAGGTTTAACAACTTTAATTAATATATTCTTATTAGATAAAGGTTTAACTTCTTATGTAAATAATTTTACTCTAAGAATGCAAGAACCTATTACTCAAGAATATAAAGATAAACAAGAAGCAATGAGAGATAGAGTTGGAGTAGTTCAAGATACAACTAATTTAATTAATGAAGTATTCACTGATGAACTTCTTAAAGCTAAAGCTACAAAAGAAATGGTATCTACAATAAATGTACCGCCAATGATTATTCAATTACTTCAAGAACAAATTGATAAAAAAGAGGCTGAACAAAATCCAGAATCTGATGAAAATAAAGAGGAAAATGAAGAAGAAAATAATCCATCTAATTCAAGTAGACCTAGTAGAGAACCTTCATTTAGTGAAAAAGATTTACCAGACATTGAATTAGAACCTGAATCAGAAGAAGAAATTGAATTCAATAATGAAGTAGCTGGTCCAGTAGAACCAGAAGGAAATGAAACAACTTTACCTAGTCCCGCAGACCTTGGGATAGATTTAACAAATAGTGAAAATATTTAATTAGATAAGAAAGGAATGATGTAACAGTGTTACAGAAGAATGATTTAGTATTATTACTAAGTGAAATGCAAGAACAAGGTGTAAATGTAGAAAAGGAGTTAGCCATAGTGTTAACTTCTCCTTCTATACCACTTAATATATTAAAATTAATTAATGATAATAGACCTTTACCAGTAACTCAATTTTATGAAAGAGTTAGAAAAAATCATAATGAAAAGAAAAGTGACTTATATAAAAATATAATGAAAGAAATAAATGAAATAGATAAAATATTAACTACATTATCTGCATTTGTATTACAAGTAAATCTATTTGCAAGATATTTAGATGAAAAAGATTTACAAATGTTTTATAAACATAGTAGGGTAGAGGAAATTACAAGAATATTAAATAATTATTATAAAACTTATGATTTAACTTCTTGTATAAAGATATTAAGATTAATTAAAAGTGATATATTAGCATTTGAAACTATAAATAGAAGAAGAGATTAGGCATTAAAAACCTAATCTTTTTTTATTTTCTTGAAAATATTTTCATTTCTTATTGCTAAATTAAATGTAAACATACAAATAAAATGTTAAATTATTTGTAGAAATATTAATTATTCCTTTATATAAGGAGGTTTTATAAAATGTTAGAAGCATTAAATGGAAAATTTGAATATACAAAATTATCTCCAGAAGAACAAAAAGAAAGAGGTATTTTAGGTACCCTTTATGGAGTAATCGCTGATACTACTAAACCTACTAGAAATGGTAGATTATATCCAAGAGAAGCTTGGGAGAAAGCATTAAGTGATGATTTATTTCAAGAGCAATTACAAAATAAAGCTATTTTAGGTGAACTTGAACATCCTGATAGAGAACAAATTGACCCAAGAGAAGCTTGTGTTGCTTTAGCCTCAACACCAAAGATTGGTAAAGATGGATTAATTTATGGTGAATTTCATATTCTAGATTTACCTAATGGTCGTATTTTAAAAACATTATGTGATTATGGAACAACAGTTGGTGTTAGTTCTAGAGGTAATGGTGACCTTGAAGAAGATATTAATGGAGATTCTAGTGTAGTTCCTGATAGTTTTGATTTAACTTGCTGGGACGTTGTTCTTACCCCCGCGGTAAAAGCAGCTAGACAAAATTATGTAAGAGAATCTTTAGGTAAAAAATCTTTACAAGAAAGTTTAAAAGATTTAGTATCTCAATCAGAAGGAAAAGACAAAAAGATTATGGAAGCAACACTTAAAAAAGTAGAACAAAAATTAAATGAAGGTATTAACGCTGATAATAGCGTCACAAATACAGCTACAGTTGAAAAAGCTGATAATACACTTGTAGCCAAGGATAATGGAACAGTAGAGATTATTAAGAGTTTAACTGAAGCATTAAAAGATAAATCTAATTTAGAAAATGAAATTAAAAAATTGCAAGAACAATTAGCAGTCAGAGATTCCGAAGTTAATAGGTTGAAAGAAGATTTAGATAAGTATAAATCATCTACTTCTAGATTATCAACAATTGCAGTTAAAGGTAAAGATTTATCAAAAGAAAATTCTCAATTAAAAGAATCTATTGCACAAAAAGATGAAGAAATTAAAACATTAAAAGCAAAGGCTCTTAAATTAATTGAAATGAAGAAAGAAACTTCTATAAAAACTAATTCATTAAATGAGTCTTTAACTACTAAAGATAATAATATTAAATCATTACAAGAAAAGTTAAATACTCAAACTAAACAATCAGAAATTCAAATTAATAAATTAAAAGAAAGTTTAGAAAATAATAAAAAACAATATACTGAAAGTTTAGATAAATTAAATAAAGAAGTAACAAGACAATCTAAATTAGTTGAAAGTTATAAACAATTAGCTAATAATATCGTTGAAAGTTATATTGAATCAAAAGCAGTTATGCTTGGTAGAGATAAAAATGAAATTAAAAATAGACTCCCAGAAAAATATACTTTAAAAGATATAGATAGAATTTGTGAAAATTTACAATCTTATTCACTTCGTATGGGTAAATTACCTTTTGATTTAAGTGAAGGTAAATATTCAGTAGAAGTAAAATCACCTAAAGATACAATGATTACTGGAGGTAAGAAAGTTATTGATGACCCAGATGATATTGATAGTTCTTTAGTTGAAATGATGCTTAAAAAATAATTTAAAGAAGGAGAAAGAAAATTAATGAAAAAGACATTAATGGAAGCTTATGCAAAGAGAATCGCTTTTGCAGAAAGTTTATATAAAGAAGAAAGAGGTTGTGCAATGCCTCAAGCTAAAAAGTCAATCATTGCTCAAATTTTAAATAATACTAATAAAGTTTTAACAGAAGCTTTTGCTTCAACAGCTGCTACTCAAACAGCTAATGTTGGTGGTGTTAATGCTCCAGTATCAGAGATGAAGAAATTTTGTCTTGATGTTGCCAACATCGCGCTCCCTAACTTAATTCTATTAGACTTAGTTATTACAAAGCCAATGACATCAGAATATGGAACATTAAGATACTTAAAGTTCGTTGCTGGTGTTGATAAAGGTGGAGTTGAAGCTGGTCAACCATTCAATGAAGCATTCAGATTAGGTAAGATGGATGCTGCTAGAGCTGCTTACACAAGTAATTCAGTAGTTGAAACATTTGATGCTGAAGCTGAAACAATCAAATTATCTTGGGCTCAAGGTGCTCAAATTGCTAAAGCATTTGATGCTGAAGGAAATGAAATGTCACTTGAAGGTGTTGAAATTGCTAAAGATGGTACAGTTACAGGATTAGATGGAGCAGTTAAAATTGCTTATACATATGATAATGTAATTATTCCTCAAGATAAGATTCCAACAATTACAGCTAAGTTTGATGTAATCAATCTACAAGCTAAAGCTAGAAGAATTGCTATTTATTACTCAACACTTGCTCAATATACTTACAAAGTTGAATCTGGTGAAGATTTAGGTGCTAAGTTAAAAGAACAAGCAATGTCTGAAATTCAATATGAAATTGATAATGAAGGTCTAGATTTACTAGAAGATTTAGCATTTGCTGAAGATAACCCAAATGAAGTACAAGTATTCTATAAGAAGAAACCAGTTGGTATCAACTTAAGAGAACATTATATGGCATTCTTATCAACACTTGAAGAAGCTAGTACTCAAATTTATAACACAACTCAAAAATATGCTGCTAATGCAGTTGTATTAGGTTCAGCATTCAAGCCAATCTTAACAATGATTGAAGGATTCAAGGCTAATGAAATTAAACCAGGACCTTACTATTGTGGACAAGTAGCTGGATTAAAAGTTTATATTTCACCAAGATTAGGAACTAAGGGTTATGTATTATTCAATAACAATGACTTAGTAGCTTCTCCAGCAGTATTCGCACCATTTATGGTTTGTACACCAACAATGTTACTAGAAATGCCTGATAATGCAGCAATGCAAGGATTCGCTACATTATATGATTTAAAACCATTAAACAAATTCCTAGTTTGTGGTATTGAATTAAATACAACAGATGTAGACCCAATTTATATTGCAGAAGCTTAATATAAATTAAATAATTAAAAGCAAGGTGAGGATTAATTCCTCGCCTTGTATATATTTTAAAAAAGGAGAATAAATAATGGCAGAAATTAAATATGGTTATAAAGCTATTATTTCTGATGGTGCTAAACAACTTTTAGTTAACGCTATTCAAGGAAGTGTATATGTATTTGCTTATACAGGTGAAGCAGTATTTGGAAAAACTCCAGATGAATTACAAAAAGATGTAAAGATTGTTGGAAACAAAATCCAAGGTACTTTAAATTACATTGAAGGATGGACTGAATTTAGTTCTAAACCAGAAGAACAAGATGGTTACTTCGTTATGATTCAATCAAATTTACCTGAAGGTGAAAAAGTATATATGTCAATTGGTGCTAAGTCTGATGTTGAATTAGATGATGGTATTATGGTATTAAGAATAATCAATGGTAAATCAGTTAAATTAACAGCTAAGAAAGATGATGAAATCGTAGAAGAAAAAGAATATATCTTTGATTTTACTCTTGAACCTCAACCAGAAGTTGAAGGCGAAATTGCAGACGCAACTGAAGAATAATACTTAAATTTAATATTTAAATAATTAAGACATCTTATTAATTTAAGATGTCTTTTTATTTTTGTAAAAATTTTTATTTTACTTATTTATTTTTTGAAAGTTTTATTATATAATATAATTATAATAGTGAGGAGGAATGATATATGTTTGATTTATTTCCTAAAGTATATAAACCAAGTTGGCAAGTTATTATAACTAAATTTGGAAAAGAGTTGTATAATAAATTGTATAGTACTGCTGATTATTTATTAGATATTAAAAATAAAACAGGTTGGTCTACTACTTATAAATATGAAGTAGAAAAATTAAATAATGGTTTATCTAATATATATTATAAGTATGATAATGGCATTGTAGTTAAAATATTAATGATAAGGGAGGAAATTTAATATGAGATGGTTAGAAAAAGATGAATACAAAGCAAAGATGGAATGTATAAACTTGTTAAGATATAACAAATTAAATATTATTAATAATGATAGAAAATATTTATTAATGCAAATATTAAATGATAGAGATAATGAAAATTGTTGTGATTATATAGGTCATAAACAATGGTTAATTGATACTTATGGATTAAAGGAGGAAAAATAATATGAAACTAAAAGAATTAAAAGAAGTAATATTCACTGATTTAACAATTATTGATATGAGAACAAATAATACATATAATAATGTAATTGTATGGAGTGAAGACTTTGATTATCTAGAAGATGCTGAAGTAATAGGTATTAGAACTAGAATAAAAGAAATTGGTAATTGTGCTTATTCTTATTTAGAAATATTAGTAAAGTAGGTGATTAATATATGTTTATTAAAACAAAAGATAACAAAATACATAAAGTAATTAAATTAGAAAAAATAGTTTATATGGATATTTGGTATTTTGAATATCAATGTGAAGATGGTAATTTTTATGAACCACAAATTATTGCTAGTGGTGATACAATAGAAGAATTAGGAGGTAAATAATATGCCAAAATATAAATTTGATTTTATGTTAAATATTTGGATGCAAGATGTTGAAATTGAAGCTGATAATTATGAAGAAGCTGAAGAATTATTATATGAAATGACTAGTAGTGATATACTAAGAGAAGGTTATGAAAAACAAAGTGACATAACTGATTTAGATGCAGAAGAAATTGAAGAAGATAATTATTTTGAGGAGGATTAGTATATGTATAATGAACTAAAAGGTAATGATAAAAAGAAACACGCTGAATTATATGTTAATAATGTTTGGCTTGGTAGAGTAGTTTATTATTATTGGAGTGAAACAAGTGACCTTATTAAATTATATAATAAAAATATGTATATGACTGCTCAGTTCTTTAAAGATAAAGTTAAGGTAGTTCTTGAAGAAGAAAACATTGAAGATAAAGCTTATGAACATATTTATAATAAATATAATAAGGAGGAATAACTTATGGAATATATTATAATAGGAGATACTTATTTAGAAAGTAGTAATAAAGTAGAATCTTGTTTAATTAGACCTGCAGGTAAAACAAAAGAAAATGCTGATTACTGGCTTAATGATGTTTTAACAAACGCTAACGAGGAAGATACAAGAAAAAAATTTACAAATATTAGAATAGATACTATTAAAGATGAAGATGCTTGGTGGAATGACCCATATTATACTAGAGACTAGAGATTTTTTAAAGAGGTGATAAAATGTTTATTTTAATATTAACTAAAAAAGATAAAAGTACATATTTTGTAGGCTGTGATGGTTCAGTAGTAAATGGTTATGATTGTAATAATGCGTTTAAATATGAATTTGAAGATTATGAAGATGCTGAAAATACAAAAATGGATTATGTATTGGACCATTGGCAAGATGAAAATGCAGATGAAATAGAAAATATTAAAGTAGTACAAATGTAGTACTACTTTTTTTATTTATTAAATATTTTGCTAAATTATATGTAAACTAACAAAAAGAAAACAATTAAAATTTTAATTTTTCTTTTTATTATAATATTTTATATATATTAATAAAAAAAATTGAAAATACAAAAGATTTTAATAAGGAGAATAATTATTTATGAAATTAAATGAATTAATGACAGGTAAAGAATATATATATAATGACCAAATTAATAGATGTATTAATGAAGTAATTGATGATATTAATACTAAAACAAATTATAAAATTAATAATAATATTGAATGGATGTTTGGTGAAACTAGTCATACATTTGGTACAACTTGTTGGCCTAAAACAGCTAGTAGTAAATATACTATTACTTTAAATAAACAAATGTGTGGTGAAGATGATAATGCTATTAAAAATGTAATTGCTCACGAATTATGTCATTATATACATATGGAAGAGCAATTTGAAAGAAAAATTGTTTATTGGTTTAATAATCATACTTTAAAATATAATCAAGATATGATTAGAAGATTAGATAGAGGTCAATATAGTAGTCATGGTTCTAAATGGAAATTAATTGCTGATAGAGTATCAAAAGCTTTACAATTAAATCCACCTATTACTAGAACTAATACTTTTGAATTACATAATAAAGTTGGTGAATATAAAAAATCAAAAGAAAAATATGAAGTAAAATGTTCTAATTGTGGGCATACTTGGCATTATCAAAAAGCAACTGATTTTGTAAAAAATCCAAATAGACCTGCTAGAAATCCACAATATAAATTTGCTTACTATTGTCCAATTTGTAAACAAGAAGGTAAATTTATTACAAATTATAACGAAGTAAAATAAATTAATAAAAAATATTATTTACTTTTTATAAAAGATGTGTTATAATATATAATGTAAGAAGTAGATGTTTCTTATAATTATAAAAATAAAAGGAGATAAGATAAAATGAAATTTAATTTAAACACACCAATAACAGATGAAAAAATTATAGAAAGATTAAATAATTTTTTAGAAAAAACTTCTTTTAAATTAAGAAGTGTAGAAGATGGGGAAGTTTATTCAGTAATATTTATTAAAGTTTTTAATAATATAAAAAATAAGTTATGTATTAAATTAAAAATTAAAGATTATACTAAACCAAGTTATATTATATTAACTTTTAATAATTTTATTAAAGGTATTATAAAAGGTGGTTCAGTAGAAGCTCAAATAATGGGATTTAAAGATGAAATAACTATTGAATTAATGAATAAAAATAAAAATAAAGTTAATTATATTATTAAAGCTTTAGAAGATAAAAATATTAATTCATATGAAGATTTAATAAATAAAGCAGAAGAATTATCTATATCTAAAATTACTACTTATGTAGATAATAATACAAAAGAATCTATTTTTTCAGAAAATATATTAGAATGGTTAAATGATAATATATCAGCAGTAAAAGTAATGTTAGGACAAAATTCTAATGGAAAAGATAATTTAACAATTATAGAAAGAAGTTTACAAAATGATTTTCCAGATTTAGATTTAGATGACCCTAATCAAGTTTCTTATTATAATAACTTAGCAACAGAACAAGGTAAAGCAATTAAAGGTATTCAAATGTATATAGCAATTCCAGCAAAACATATGATGGATGCTCCAGATATTATTAAAGCTAAAGTTAAAAATAATATGATTATAGATACTAATTTAGTATGGGAAATTTGTAAAAGAGCTCAAAAATTAGATTTATATAATTTATATCCAGGATTTAAAAGAAAATAATATTAATTAAAGGTATATATTATTTATATACCTTTTTATTTTTATATTATTTAATTATTATACTATATGCTAAATTATATGTAAGTTTAAATAATAAAAAACAATTGAAATTTTAATTTTTGTATTTAATTTAATATATTATATATATTTATTTAAAAAATTAAAATACATTAAAATTTTAATAAGGAGGTATGATTTATATGCCTTATTATAATAATAGTGATATAATTATTAGAGATAAAAGGAAAAATCATCTAAAAGAAAATGATAATATTAATGATGATATCTCTACTTTTGAAGGACCAGAAGTAGAAGAAGATGATACAGTTTATGATGAAGATATTATTAAAAATGAAGAAATATTATCTACATTATATAAAATGACTCATATTAAAAATGTAGATGGTAATGATGCAAGTTATTGTTTTTTAGAAGAAATAAGTAATATATATGGTTTAGATGAAGATACTATTAAAGATATAGCATTAAATAATGGATATAAATTAATGAAAGTATCTCCTGGAGAAACTATTGATGGTGGTTTATTAATAGCTGATAAAAATTGTTCAGCACAACATATTAAAACTGATTATATGAAGTTTTATGGCACTGAAGTAGAAGTAGAAGAGTATAAAGGAGAGTAGAAAGTATGGATAAATTAGATAATATTAATCTTGAAGATAATGGTATTGATTGTGAAATGGTTACTTGGGAAAAAAATAAAAAATATTTACATCCTAAGACAATTAAAGAAATGAAAGATTTTTATAATAAGTATGATATAGATGATATTAAAGTAATTCTTCCTAAAAGTGGTCTTATAAGAAGTTCTATTTTACAACATATTATAGACAAAATAAAAGAATATTTAGATAAAAAGGTGGATAAAAAAATGAAATTAAAAGAAGAATTTATTTCAAATGATTTTGGTTTTGATTGTCCAAAATGTCATAGTAAAAAATATGTTCAAATAGAAGATGGTGAAAATGGATATGGAAATCCTGAATATCATTTTGAATGTAAAGATTGTGGATATGTATCTGAAGTATCAGAAATTGATAGTGAAGATTTAGATGAAGTATATCAAGATAATATTATATTAGATGAAGATATTAAAGAAACAGAATATAATGTAGTTATTGATAATATTGAATGGTCAGCAGAAAATGAAGATTTACC
>Ga0310786_10012492_pt1 | contig 10513 bp, 9 predicted proteins | sample AusTroGonzalo_MG_FD_203881 | JGI IMG/M metagenome (GOLD analysis project Ga0310786, IMG submission 203881) | Bovine rumen microbial communities from tropical cattle in Woodstock, Queensland, Australia - Gonzalo_03 (v2) (version 2) | ecosystem: Host-associated > Mammals > Digestive system >... | reverse complement strand
CCTTAAGGGCGGCATCAAGACCTTTCTTGTTGATGATTCTCAGGCCGGCAGCACTGAGTTTAAGGCTGATCCAGCAATTCCCCTCTACATAGAAGAACTTCTTAGTGAACAGGTTAACGTCAAATGTCCTCTTGGTTCTGCGCTTTGAGTGAGAGACATTGTTGCCAACCATTGCCTTCTTTCCGGTGATCTGACAAATTCTTGACATATCTATCTGTTTTTATTCGTTTTTAGCACTGTTCTCAAAACAGGGTGCAAATTTAGATGATTTATTTTATTCTTCCAAACAAAACCACCTTTTTTTCTTTTAAAGACGCGTGTTGGAATAGATTGGCACATCGATTGAACAGAAATCGCCGTCCAGATACTTGAAATAGCCTGTGCAGGCTATCATGGCGGCGTTATCGGTGGTATATGAAAAACGCGGTATGAACACTTTCCAGCGGTAGCGGCGTGCATGGTCCAGGAAGGCTTCACGCAATCCCGTATTAGCCGATACCCCACCCGCCACGGCAATCTGCGTTATGCCGGTATCTTTTGCTGCCTGACGCAGTTTCTTCATCAGGATTTCCACTATCGTCCGCTCCAACGATGCGCACAGATCCTCCTTGTGATGTTCGATGAAATCGGGGTCTTCCTTAACCCAATCACGCAGATTGTACAGGAACGATGTCTTAAGACCGCTGAAACTGTAGTTGTAACCGGGGATATTGGGTTTGCTGAACGTAAATGCCTTAGGGTTCCCCTGACGCGCCAAGCGGTCTATGATCGGCCCGCCCGGGTATCCGAATCCCATCACCTTTGAACACTTGTCCATAGCCTCGCCGGCGGCATCATCTATCGTCTGGCCCAGAATCTCCATTTTATTATATGATTCCACCTTGACAATCTGTGAGTTACCGCCCGAGACCAGCAAACACAGAAACGGGAACTGCGGCGTCTCAAGTTCCTCGCCCGGTTGCTTGATGAAATGAGCCAGAATGTGTCCCTGCAAATGGTTGACTTCAATCATGGGAATATCCAAAGAGCGTGCAAATCCCTTGGCGAAAGAGACACCTACCAGTAGTGAGCCCATAAGACCAGGACCGCGTGTGAAAGCAACGGCGCTGAGCTGTCCGGCATCGATTCCCGCCCTTTTCAACGCGGTATCAACCACCGGGACAATGTTCTGCTGATGAGCACGGGATGCCAGTTCCGGCACCACCCCACCGTACTCCTCATGCACCTTCTGGCTGGCCACGACGTTTGACAGCAATTCTCCGTTATGTATCACTGCAGCCGACGTATCATCGCAAGATGATTCAATTCCCAGTATATAAACGTTATTATTATTCATCAGCCCATTTTTTTGCTTTCGGCCTGCAAAGTTACCACAAATATTCTCTTATTTTGCACCTGTTAAGATACTAACGTTATATACCTCATGATTTGGAACCCTAAACTGGAATGTATGTCGCGTGACCAGATGCGCGAACTGCAAAGTGAGAAACTCAGGAAAATCGTAGCACACGCCTACAACAACTCGCCTTTTTACAAGAAAAGATTTGATGAACACGGTGTTCATCCAGATGACATCAAGAGCATTGATGACATTGTCAAACTGCCTTTCACCGTCAAGCAGGACCTGCGTGACAACTACCCGTTCGGAATGATGTGCGTCCCGATGACAGAGATACTCAGACTGCACGCTTCATCAGGCACCACAGGTAAGCCGATAGTCGTCGGTTACACCGCAAAGGATCTGGACAACTGGGCCGACGCTGTAGCCCGCTGCCTTTCAGCCTACGGACTGGGAAGCAATGACATGGTGCAGATTGCATACGGATACGGCCTTTTCACCGGAGGTCTGGGCGCCCATGACGGAGTAACCAAGATAGGGGGAACAGTTATCCCCACCAGCAGCGGCAACACCCAGAAACAGCTGCAACTCATGCAGGATTTCGGAGCCACCGCAGTAGCCTGCACCCCATCGTACGCACTTTATATGGCCGAGGAGATACGCAAGCAAGGCCTTGACATAAAAAATTTCAAACTTAAGGTAGGAATTTTCGGAGCCGAGCCTTGGACAGAGGCTATGCGTAAGGAGCTTGAGGACAAGCTGCAGATCCGCGCATTCGACATCTACGGGCTGACCGAGATAAGCGGTCCCGGCGTAGGCGGTGAGTGCGAGTGCCAGAACGGCACCCACCTGTGGGAAGACCTCTACTACCCCGAGATCATCGACCCTGTTACACTGCAGCCTGTTGAACCAGGCCAGAAGGGAGAACTTGTATTCACCACTCTCGACAAGTGGGGAATGCCTATGATACGTTACCGCACACGTGACCTCACCTACCTTAATTATGATAAGTGTGAGTGCGGCCGTACCGCAGTACGCATGGGCAAGATCCTGGGCCGCAGCGACGACATGATGATCATTCGCGGTGTCAACGTATTCCCGTCACAGGTTGAATCCATACTGCTTGAGTTCCCGGAGTACGAGCCTTACTTCCTTATTGAAGTTGACCGTGTCAACAACACTGATACATTCGATATCCAGGTTGAGGTCAAGCCTGAGTTCTACACCGACCAGATCAATGAACTGGTACGTCTGCGTCAGCGTCTTACCGCACGCATCCAGAGCGTTATCGGCATCCAGCCCAACATCAAGATCGTTCAGCCCGGAACCATTGAGCGCTCCACCGGCAAGGCCAAGCGTGCAATCGACCATCGTAAATTCGAGTAATAACCTTAATATATACCTATATGCTTATCAGACAGATTTCAGTGTTCCTTGAGAATGAAAAGGGCAAGTTTGCCGAGATAGCAAGACTTCTAGGCAACAACGGCATAAACATGAAAGCTTTCACCGTATCCGAAACCCAGGATTTCGGTATAGCCCGCATCATAGTGGAGCGTGACCAGATAGAGCGCGCATTCAACCTGATCAAGGCCAATTCATACGCAGTGACAATGACTCATGTAGTGTATCTGGAGTGTGCACATAAACCTGGAGCTATGGCCGAGGCTATGGAGAAGTTGTCGGCCGCCGGTATCTCTGTTGAGTACATGTACGCATTCGCAGACTCTTCATCAGAGTTCTCACGCGTAATCATACGCCCCGATAACACCGAACTGGCAAACCAGATTATTGCCGAGTTATAAAAAATCTTTCGGGCGCTTGAGATAGCCGATTTTTCTATACCTTTGCACCCGAATAAAGGAAAGATGCCAGAGTGATCGAATGGACCGGACTCGAAATCCGGCGTACGGCCTAGCCGTACCGTGGGTTTGAATCCCACTCTTTCCGCAAAACACATTTTCTCAATACAGCAAATGGGCGGATTTTTTGGAGTCGTCTCTAAGGAGAGATGCATCAATGATCTTTTTTACGGAACTGATTATCAGTCACATCTTGGAACAAGCCGCGCAGGTATGGTAACCTATCACCCGGAACTGGGTTTCAAGCGCAGCATTCACAACCTTGAAAACGACTACTTCAGGAGCAAGTTTGAATGTGAACTTGGTAGATTCTGCGGCAACAGCGGTATAGGAGTCATCAGTGATACAGATGCCCAACCAATGCTCATGAACAGCCACCTGGGACGCTTTGCCTTGGTTACTGTGGCCAAAATCAACAACAAGGAAGAGATATGTGACCATCTGCTGGATGAGAACATGCACTTGAGTGAGTTCAGCAGCGGCAAGATAAATCCCACAGAACTGGTAGCTTTGCTCATTATCAAGGGTAAGAACTATGTTGAGGGTATTGAGAATGTCTTCAATACGATAAAGGGCTCATGCTCTATGCTTCTGCTTACGGAAAACGGCATAATAGCCGCCCGCGATTCATGGGGACGTACCCCTATCGCGCTTGGTTGCAAGGATGGAGCTATAGCCGTCACGACCGAAACCACAGCGTTTCCCAACCTTGGATATGACACCAAACTGTATATCGGTCCAGGTCAGATAATAAGGATTACTGAAAACGGTTATGAGGAGTTACGCAAGCCCAACAAGAAAATGCAGATTTGCTCTTTCCTGTGGGTATATTACGGATTCCCCACCAGTTGCTACGAGGGTCGCAATGCCGAGGACGTGCGCAACGAGCTGGGTCGCGTAATGGGCCGTGAGGACGATGTTGAAGTGGATGGCGCTTGCGGCATTCCTGACAGCGGTTTAGGTATGGCCGTAGGTTACGCCGAAGGCCATAAGTGCCCATACGTCAGGGCCGTGGCAAAATACACTCCCACGTGGCCCCGTTCATTCATGCCTACCGATCAGGACAGACGTAATCTTGTAGCCAAGATGAAGCTTATCTCCAACAAGGATATCCTTAACGGCAAGCGTCTGGTATTCTGCGATGACAGCATTGTCCGCGGCACACAGCTCAAGGACAATTCACATGATTTCTATGAATCAGGCGTTAAGGCTGCTCACATGCGTATATCCTGCCCACCTCTTACTTACAGCTGCCCGTTTGTAAACTATTCGGCCAGCAAGAATGATCTGGAGTTGATAACACGCCGGGTCATTCAGGACTTTGAGGGTGAGAATCCCAGCCAGGAAATACTTAAGAAGTACTCTACTACAGGTACTCCTGAATACAACAGAATGGTCCAGGAAATAGCTAAGCGCTTACAGCTTACAACACTTAAGTTCAGCTCGTTAGAAGCACTGGTTAAAGCTATCGGCCTGCCTAAGGAGCGCATCTGTACCCATTGCTTTGACGGCAGCTCGTTCTACACACTGGAAGAGCAGAACAATTGAAAATTGAGAATTGAGAATTGAGAATTGAGAATTGAGAATTGTAAAAAGCCTTCGGAAATCCGAAGGCTTTTTAATGTCGCGGGCTTATTACGCAGGTGCGTGTAATTCTCAATTCTCAATTCTCAATTCTCAATTAGTTCTTTGAATTTCAGCATGCCGGCCGTGGCAACATCCTTAATATGTACCACCCCGCTTACATGTGCTGCTGCCGACGGGTCCGGGTCAATCATATAGATCTTGCATTCTGATGGAGCATACTGATAAAGACCGGCTGCAGGATAGACCTGCATTGATGTTCCCACAATAAGCAATATATCGGCCTTACTGACTGCCTCGGCAGCTTTTTGCAAGTTTGGAACCTGTTCACCGAACCACACTATATGGGGACGCAACTGAGTGTTGTGCGGACCGCCCTTATCGCCCATATTGATGGCCTTATAGCCTATATCCTGCACATAACGCTCACTCCAATGGTCCATATCTGTGTATGTATCCTCAGGGCGCACCTTGGTCAATTCACCATGCAGATGGATAATATTGCTGCTACCAGCCCGCTCATGCAGATTGTCCACATTCTGAGTGACAACAAAAACATCATACACCTTTTCAAGTTCAGCCAGAATCGTGTGTGCCTCATTAGGCTCAACGGTTGCCAGTTGGGCTCGGCGCTCATTATAGAAACGCAGCACACGTGCAGGGTCACGGTACCAACCGTCGATGGTGGCCACAGCCTCTACAGGCTCATTGTCCCACAGTCCGTTTCCGCCGCGGAATGTTGCTATACCGCTCTCGGCACTGATACCGGAGCCACTCAATACTACAAGTTTTTTCATTTTACGATATTCATTTCATCAAGCAGGTAACCTGCACCTCCAAACTTGTCCATCATCCAGAGCACGTAGCGTATATCCACGCAGATACAACGCTGTAACTCAGGCTCAAATATCACGTCGCCGCTCATGGCCTCCCAGTTGCCGTCAAAAGCAAGGCCTATCAGGTTACCCTCCGCATCCATTACGGGGCTGCCGGAGTTTCCTCCGGTTATATCCAGATTGGTTATGAAGCAGGTGGGCACCTCGCCGTCAGGACCTGCATACTGGCCAAAGTCACGCTTCTGATACAATTCTTTCTGACGTGCCGGCACACGGAACTCATAGTTGGTGGGATCCTCCTTGTCCATGACACCTTTCATATTGGTGTAGAAATCATAATGCTTACCCTCCTTTGTGGTGTAGCCCTGTACAGTACCGTATGTGAGACGGCAGGTGGAGTTTGCATCGGGATATGATTTGGCACCCTTGGTCCACTCCATGAGTCCGGCAGTAAATACGGTAGAGGCAGAATCACGCAGTGCTGCAGCTTCGTATGAATACGATGCGTTTATGCGGCTGCGGGCCTTGCTTAACTGCGCATTGATATCTGTTGTGGGATCCATCGAGAGATTCTGGCCACTGAATGATTCCAGTCTTGAGGGACTGGTGTACGCGCTGTATATGAACAGGTTATCCACATTCAGTTTTGACAGGTCCAGTGAATCCTTGGGGCTGGCATTCTGCATATAGAAACTGACCATAGCCTTTGTTATGTCCTTATCCAATGAAGAGCTGTAGTTGCGGTAGAATGTCTCACGGTCCAGACTGTTCATCTGTGCTATGCGCAGCAACTCTATGTTACCCAGACTTTCGCTGAACACTGTGTTACGCAGGTTGTATTCAGTGTTCTTTTTTACGTTTTCCTCTATCACGTCTATCACATTGCCGTACTTGGCCTGACGCTTGGGTTTGGCATTGACCCAGTCCATGAAATCGGCCTCTTTCTGACGCTGACGGCCTATCACGTCAAGACTGGCAAAACACTCACGCATACCCTGCCATTTCTTCCAGCCGTTGGCCGACGATGCGTACTTGTTGGCATACTGCAGACCAATGGTGTCATTGGAGCGCATACCCTTCCACATCACATCCTGACGTACGGTACGGGCTGCTATGCGTACATCCTGCACCTCCATCAGCTGCTCCAGCTGGGCGGCAGTCTGGAAACGCTGCGTGCGGCCGGGATACCCCATAATCATGGCAAAATCGCCCTCGTCAATACCCTTGAGCGATATGCTCAGGAAACGCTTGGGGCGCAGCGGCACGTTGTCAGCGCTGTAATCAGCCGGATTGCCTTCGCGGTCGGTATAAACACGGAACATGGAGAAATCACAGGTATGACGCGGCCACATCCAGTTGTCGGTCTCACCGCCGAATTTACCTGCCGATGCAGGAGGCGCACCGACAAACCTTACGTCACGATACACCTTATTTACGATTATATAGCGCTGGTTGTCATTATAGAAACCTGTCACCTGCACCTGACAGCCTGGATTATCCTTACGTATCTGTTCAAGCAATGCATCGGCTTTATCCTTTTTCATACCTGTGATATCCGTCATACTCTGCAGGAACGTAACCGTAAGACCGGGAACAGGAATCTCCTCCTCCAGGTTCATAGCCCAATAACCGTCTTCCAGATAGTTATGCTCAGGAGTTGACAGCCCCTGGATGCTGGAATATCCGCAATGGTGGTTGGTAACCAGCAGACCGCGCTCCGAAATTATCTCGGCCGTGCAACCGCCTCCGAAATGCACCACTGCATCCTTTATTGAGGCTTTCTTCTCATTGTAGATATCCGCAGCCTTTATCTTCAGGCCCAGTTTCTTCATATCGGCCTGGTTCATCTTCTTGAGCGTCGGAAGCATCCACATACCCTCATCGGCCCGGACCGATGTCACCGCCAGCACCACCGCCAGCATCATAATTACCTTCTTCATATATTTTATGGTTTTCAATGATGCAAAAATAGCATTTTCCCGTATCTTTACGTCTGTTAACCGGATTCTATTTGATGAAAACAGCAATTAACCGCATAAAGAAAGCTTTCACGTACATTATCCTGTTCCTTCTGCTGCCCGCCAATGCCGCTGCCCAGTGGCCAGGACTACCGGAATGTGACACCTACATGTTCGTGCAACGTGACACAGCGCTTTATCTGGACGTTTACAGACCTGAAAAAGCACGTCAGGACAAAGCAGCGGTGATGACTCTGTTCGGCGGCGGGTTCTTTAAGGGAGAACGCAACAACCGCCAGCAGAGACAAACCGCACAGGCACTGCTGGAGCGCGGATTCACGGTTATTTCCATAGACTACAGGCTGGGACTTAAAGACAGTGCTATGGTGGCCCGGAACGCCACACTCTTCAAAGCTACGGGGCTTTTCAAGTATTGCATAGACATAGCCGTCCAGGATTGCGCCGCAGCTGTGGCATGGGTGTGCGCCAATGCCGGGATGCTGGACATAGACCCCTCCAGGCTCATACTGACAGGCAGCTCTGCAGGAGCCATCACCGTGCTTCAGCTGGACTGGTGTCGGGCCAACTCCATGAAAGAGGCATCGGCATTACCCGATGGCTGGAAACCTGCAGCGGTGGTTCCGTACTCCGGAGGAGTCATGTGCCGTGACAGCAAACTCAAGTACGCTACAGCCCCCGCCCCTACCATGCTCATTCATGGAAATAAAGACAAGATAGTGTCATACAAGAGTTTCGGTCTGCCTTTCAATGAGAAGATACACGGCGGAAAGAAAATGGACAAGGCCTTGAAACGTCAGGACATACCGCACTGGTTCATTAGGTTTGACGGAGCCGGGCATGAGGTTGCCAGCTGGTTGCCGGGTTCTATAGACCTGTTCTGCACGTTTGCAGACCTTACGCTACAGGGCCGCATTACCACGCTCGATGCCACTATGACAGACTCCAACCTGAAACCGTCACGCTGGACCAACATGTCCATGCTGGAGATGTATGCCGGTGGACGCAGGCGTAGATGACCTGGATCAATGCTTAAAAACCGGCCTGTCAGTTTCGTTTGTAACCCTCCAGATTTGCCTTAACGGTCTCCCATTTGTAATAGGGACCTTCAAACGGCTCCAGGCCGCGCAGACGTGTTTCCTGCTCCTGATAGAGGAACTTTACTATCACGTCATTACTCTTGTTGCGATAGAATATAATCTGCAGGTTGCTACCCATAGGTATATTCCAGAATCCCAGCCAACGGTCACAAATCTGGTCGGCAGGGATGCGCTCGCCTACTCCTTCAATGCCCAGATAGCTTACCAAAGCCATGAGCGGGTAATCATGACCAAAACGGAGGTCTGCAGCATACTTTCCGGTAGCAATGCACTCATCGGCTTTGGCCACTATATCCTCCACGCATGACTGTGCCATGGGCACGCGGTCATCGCCCGATTCCACAGAATTGCAGTGTCCGGTATAGAGCGATACATTACTCTGCGCCCAACGCTTGTAGATGGCGTCGAAAGGCAGGAATCGGAACAGGTTGTCCTCTACATCAAAGTCCTCGGCAATGATGGCTGTGTTCCATACGTTCTCGGTAAAGCTACGGGCGCTCCTTATGAACGTGCGTGCTCTAGGCACATCGGTAAAAAGACGGGGAAAAACGCCTAATGTATCATCGGGAAGACCCTGAAGGGCTTCTCTTGCAGCCCTTGATGCTGCCGATGACTTCTGCTGCCAGCCGCGTTCATTGTCCAGATAGTCCATGAACTTCTCGCCGGTATCAAGATAGAAATAAAGATCCGGGTTCTGCCGTACAAGCGATGTGGTAAATGCGTTCATGCTTATAAGGCAGCGTTGCACCGTGCTGCCGAATGCGCGAACCTGCTTCTTACCCTTGAATACGGCAGGATAACGCTTGTACATACGCTCGGCAATGGCAGTATGCTCACGTACTCCTTTCTGGGTAAGACGGCCATCCATTCCGTTATAGGATTCCAGGACCTTGCGGGCTGCCACAAGCAGGGAGTCACCGCCGGGAGTGAGTATGCCCAGCTGCTTAGCCGTATCCAATGCGGCAATAAGGTTCTCATATGAACTGCCACCCCAGTTGGAACGGGAACCGTGACGGCCGTAATGGCTGATATAGAACGGTTTGTACCCTTTAGGAGGTTTGGTATCATGAATCTCCTTGAACTCGTATGAATTTGTATTGTTGCCGGCTCTGGTGGGATCCTCCTTGAGAGCACGCACGGCGGCTTCTGACTGATGTGCCTGCGCAAATGCTGCTGTAGCACAGATAAAAAATGCAGATAATAAGGTTAGTCTTTTGATTCTCATATAGCACTTGGTTTATATTATTGATTAAATCAGTAATGCAAATATAGTGCAAGCAGAGATAAATATAAAGCATGTTTACCTGTTTTTTATCCCGAAACGCTTCATGATTACTTACTTTTAAGTATCACTTGTTGTAACTAAAACTTATATTTTTGCAATCAGAATACTAAGTAATAGTGACGGATGAAAACTGAATATACCCTGCAGGATAAGATGAGGGACCTGATTGATGACAACAACCTGATCCTTCTGGTACTTAGCCGTTTCGGGATTCACTTTGGGTTTGGCGACAGCACCATCGGTGATGTTTGCCGCGAGAACAATGTGGATTGCCCCACGTTTCTTGCCGTAGCCAATCTGATAGCAGGCAAGAACTTTACGGAATACAATGTATCACTGCCAGCATTGATGGATTACCTAAAACGGGCCCATACGTATTTCAGCGATTTCATACTGCCGGGCATTCGCCGCAAGCTGATTGAGGCGCTAAACTGCAATGACGTGAATGATGTGGCGTTCCTGATACTCAAATTCTATGATGACTACACCGTTGAAGTTGAGAAACACATGAAACATGAGAATGACGTGATT
>Ga0310786_10012491_pt1 | contig 10513 bp, 5 predicted proteins | sample AusTroGonzalo_MG_FD_203881 | JGI IMG/M metagenome (GOLD analysis project Ga0310786, IMG submission 203881) | Bovine rumen microbial communities from tropical cattle in Woodstock, Queensland, Australia - Gonzalo_03 (v2) (version 2) | ecosystem: Host-associated > Mammals > Digestive system >... | reverse complement strand
AGGCGTCGAGTACGCGCTTTTCGATAAACGGGAGGGTCGCCTCGAACTGTTTGGCAAGCGCTGTCGCAAAGAACCACGCGACCATCATATTGAGGTAGTATTCCTCGCTGCGGATTTTCGCGACCCATTTCAAGAACTTCGGGTCAAAGTCATCGTCCAGAAAAAACGACATTAGCGTTTCAATACCAAAGCGCACCGTGTAAACATCCGACACCGGGGCATCAATCCAGCGACGAACATCCTTCAAAAGCTTTTCACGATTTGCTGCTTTAGCAAAGGCCTTGGGGCGCATCTGGTCGCAGGTCGCCCAGTTATCCACATACGGCAAGAAAGCATTGATGTGCGAAATGCAATCATCATAGCCCTTAATCAAGGACAAAATAAATGCGTGAACTTGATTTTCGTCGTAATACTTGTGCGGAAGCGTGGTCAAGAATTTTTCCACATCAGGATGGCCTGCAAACTCTTTCGCAATCGCACGCAAGTCGGGAGTGCGCACACCGATAATCGACTTTGCATCCGTCGTCGGGATAAGCTTGCTATGGAATGCCTTGAACTTTAAATCCTGCTTTGCAAAAAGCGATTTTTGAATTTCGTTAATGATGGACATAGTTAATTAGGGGTCGAAAGGTCCAATTCTCAAAAGGGAAAATGTGAACAGAAAACTCACATAAGGATTCTTTTTTTCGAAAAAATAACCCGCTTCAATATTCAACAAGCACATCAAATCCAAACGGACTGATGCACCATAGTCAAAACCCGTCGATGAAAACCAGCCCACCTGAGGGCCAACGGCAACACCAAAAAGAGGGCGCAGATACTGAATACTCGGATGGAGCAATACGCCATATTCATGGTCAATATAATCATAAACATACCTAGTACGGATAGACCACATCAACGCATCATTTGGCACCCACAGACCTTTTTCATTTTCAGGACGTTCCTGCACATAGATTAAACTTAAAGGCGAACCCCACTCCACTCCAGCCACAAACATACTCCCACCACCTATTTCAATTCCCAAAGGCATTGGTATATAATCTGTAGCTTTTTTCTTGGGCGTGTAAACAGAATTCTCTTCTGCCATAGAAACACACGGCAAAAGCAAAGCAAAAAGAAGAACGAGAGTACGAATAAACTTCATTATGTTATGAATATAAAAAAAACATCTCCGGAATTTTGGACTCCGGAGATAAATTTTTCAGGTTGGCAAGGAGATCCCCGGTCAAGCCGAGGATGACATTCCAGTCAATTAAGCGCGGACCGTCGTGAAGCTGAAAGGCTGTGCTCTTCGAGCACCAACTGCTGCGGCTCGGTCATGCCCGTGCAAGCACGGTCGCGACTTTGACGCTTTGCGTCATGCAAAACGGCTCACTTATAGGTCCGCAAGCGGCCCTGCAACATTCGCCTTGGGGCATACTCGCCTTTTGCAGTTGTCACCATCAGCGTCGTTGGCTTCGAGGCCTATCTCACTGCTTCGACGAAGACCTTTTCGCCATCTGCATCAGATTCCTGCAAACCAGCAGTAGAATCCTTCCACACGATAGCGTTAGCTTGGGTCTCGCTCTTGATGTAAGATTCGTTTTCCTTTACAGCCTGTTTAAGCACTTCGCTTTCAGAATAAAGTTCAATGCTGATACGGTCAGAGATTGCAAAGTTCTGGTCCTTACGGCGGTTCTGGATGCGGTTCACGAGTTCGCGGGCCACGCAGGCGCGGCGGAGTTCATCCGTGATTTTCAAGTCCAGAGCCACGGTGAAGTGCTGGTTGGCTTCCACAGCCATGCCGTCGGCCACGATGCGGTTGAGCATCAAGCAGTCAGCACCGACTTCACCGAATTCGAACTTGATGGTTTCGCCATTCTGCAGAGCCTTGATTTCATCAACCGTAAGGCTGTTGAGCTTGGCAGAAATCACCTTCATGTTCTTTGCGTAATCCGGGCCCTTAGCCTTGATGGCAAGGAAGTTCGGCTTGGCGGAAAGCTTCACGAGCTTGGTTTCGTCTTCGAGGAACTTCATTTCGCGAACATTGAGTTCTTCGAGAATCAAGTCCTTCATCGTTTCGGCGACGTTCTTTTCTTCGTTACCGTGAGCAACGACCGTCATGCTGGCAATCGGCATACGGTTCTTTACGTTGTTCGTTGCACGAATCACGCGGCCCATTTCAACCATGCCACGCACCATAGCGATGCGTTCCACGAGCTTTTCGTCCATCAGGGACTTGTCAGCGCTCGGGAATTCGCAGAGGTGCACGCTCACCGGAGCGTTGGCATCGACTTCGCGCACGAGAATCTGGTAGATTTCTTCGGCGAGGAGCGGGAGGAACGGGGCGAGAATCTTGGAGAAGTCCACCAACACCTTGTACATGGTGGCGTAGGCGGCGTTCTTGTCGCCATCGTTTTCACTCTTCCAGAAGCGACGACGGCTGCGGCGCACGTACCAGTTCGTGAGGTCATCAACTGCGGCAATCACGGCGGGCACCACGTTGTACAGGCGGTAAGCCTTCATTTCCACTTCGACCTTAGCAGCGAGATCCTGCAACGTTGCAAGCATCCAGCGGTCAAGTTCATTGTCGCTCTTGACTTCCTGACCCGGCTTCCACGTGAGCTGGCCCTTGGCGGCGTCAGCATTGTGGTTCGAGACAAAGAATGCAACAGCGTTCCAAAGCGGGAGCATCACCTGCTTCACGATGCCCTTCACGCCTTCTTCGCTAAAGCGGAGGTCTTCGGCCTTCAAAGCGGCGGAGTTAATCATGAACAAGCGAATTGCGTCAGCACCCGTGCGTTCGATGAGGTCGTTCGGGTCCGGATAGTTGCGCTTGGACTTACTCATCTTGGAACCGTCTTCGGCCAAGATAATTCCGTTCACAATCACGTTCTTAAATGCCGGCTTCTGGAACAAAGCGTTCGAAAGCACGGTCAGCGTGTAGAACCAACCACGAGTCTGGTCGAGGCCTTCAGCAATGAAGTCGGCCGGGAAGCTAGCTTCCACCACTTCCTTGTTTTCGAACGGATAGTGGCGGCTGGCATACGGCATGGAGCCGGATTCGAACCAGCAGTCAAACACTTCGGGCGTACGGCGGAAGACCTTGCCATCCTTTTCAATCGTGAGCTTGTCAACAAAGTGCTTGTGCAAGTCGTCGAGCTTCACGCCTGTGTACTTCTGCAATTCTTCGATGGAGCCCACAGCAATCATTTCGCCATCATCGGCAATCCACACCGGAATCGGAGTACCCCAGAAACGGTTACGGGAAAGGTTCCAGTCACGGGCGTTGGCAATCCACTTACCAAAACGGCCATCGCGGATGTGGCTCGGCACCCAGTTCACGGTCTGGTTATTTTCGACCATCCATTCCTTCAAGGTCTTGGTCACGCCGTCCTTGCTTGTGACAGGAGCGTCGATCTTCAAGAACCAAGTCTTGAGGGCGCGGTAAATCAGAGGAACACCGGTACGCCAGCAGTGCGGGTAGCTATGGACAATCACGTCCTGCTTGAACACGCGGCCCTGTTCCTTGAAGTAGCGGATAATTTCCTTGTCAGCTTCCTTAGCGCCAAGGCCCTTCCACATCGGAACCTTGTCGGTGAACTTGCCTTCGGTATCGAGCGGATCGAAAAGGCCGAGGTCGAGTTCAGCACCCTTCTGGAAGTCTTCTTCACCGAAGGAAGGAGCGGTATGCACGGCACCGGTACCGTCATCGGTACTCACATAGTCGGCGGGGTAAATCTTGTAGTGGCGGGAAAGCTGATCCGGAGTCACGTATTCGTCAGAGATACGGGAAAGCGGTTCGTAATCCTTGCCCACGAGTTCAGAACCCTTGCAGGTATCCACAATGTTCGGGTTCTTGAAGTAAGCGGCGGTACGGCTTGCGGCAATCCAGTACTTCTTGCCATCCTGTTCCACCAGGTTGTAGTCCATGTCCGGGCCCACAACAATGCAGAAGTTGGAATAAAGCGTCCACGGAGTCGTCGTCCACACGAGGATGCTCGTGTCCTTGAACTTAGCTTCGTTCGAATTAATCGGGAAAATCAACGTGAGGGACGGATCCTGACGGTCCTTATAGCCCTGGTTGGTTTCGAAGTTCGAAAGCGGAGTAGCAAGAGCCGGGCTGTACGGCTGGATGCGGTAGCCCTGATAGATGAGGCCCTTGTCGAAGCACTGCTTGAACACCCACCACACGGATTCCATGAAGTTCTTGTCCATGGTCTTGTAGCCAGTGTCGAAGTCGACCCAGCGACCCATGCGGCGCACAGTCTTCTTCCATTCGCTCGTGTACTTGAGCACCTTGCTACGGCAGGTTTCGTTGAACTTGTCGACGCCGAGCTTCTGGATTTCGGCAACGCCAGCGAGGCCGAGTTCATTCTGAACGAGAGATTCAATCGGAAGACCGTGGCAGTCCCAACCGAAACCACGCGGAACCTTCTTGCCCTTCATGGTCCAGTAACGCGGAACGATGTCCTTAATGGTACCGGCCAGCAAGTGACCGTAGTGCGGAAGGCCCGTTGCAAACGGAGGGCCATCGTAGAAAGTGTACGGAGCAGTTGCCGGGCGGCTGTCCAGCGACTTCTTGAAACTGTCGTCCTTGTCCCACAATCCGAGCACGCGCTCTTCAATCTGCGGGAAGGTCTCTTCTTTCTTTACTTCACGAAACATGATTACCTCTTGGCCTTCGGCCAGGCAATGAGCAATGAGCCGTGAGCAACGAGCACTTTCAGGAACTCATCGCTCAAAACTGAAAGCTCACAGCATCATTAAATTTTCGCGCTATAAGATAGAAAATTCCACCCCCCAATATCAAATCAATAGAGCAAAACAGCGCCCATACGGTACATAGACCGTCCATCCTTATACAGGAATTTTTCAGGAGCGCACTCCACATAAAAACCCTTTGGATTTTTGCTATTCCAAAATGCGCTGACTCCAAGCGTCAACACATTCTTGCGTTTGGCGTATGCGGGCAAATTTTCTTTCCCCTTGATATCATCGAAATACAAATCGATAAAGCTATAGTCTTTCTCGACAACGCCGCCACTGTTCAGCGCCACCCTGTCAAAATTGGCATAAGCGCCCAAAGAAAACTCATCACCGATATCGAACATGGCACCGCCGCCAATGTTGTACAAAATAAATCCGTCAAAGCGGCCTTTCGGATTTTCCACTTTAGGCTCGTAATTCTTGTTTTGCTTATTAACATAATAACCGCCAACAAAAGAAATTCCCGCACCAAAATAAACAGGACCAAACCACTGCACAAAACTAGGGCGAACACCTATATCCATCGGAAGCGATACCGGGACTCCTAAGAACAAGCCTCCCTTTTGCCCATAGAGATCATAATCAAAAGAGAATAGGTTGACGTTCATATTCAGCGACACGCCCCCAACAGTCGTCGTATAGTGAGGCGACGAAATGGTATCGTTTTCACCCGCCCCCGCAACAATCATTGCAGCATCCACATAATGGTATTTTTTCTGGTCCGTCGAATATTTAAGAACCGCCGCTTCCCCCAGCAAGTTTCCAGACGATGTCGCTGCACATCCCGAAAACATCAAAGACAACAGACTAAGCAACAAAATTCCGGCACAAGAGTTTCTGATAAAAGATAAATTCATAAAGTTTTCTCCAACTACAAAAGCACTTTTTATACAAACTACAAATTCATTTTTTCAGCGAAAAATATTCCAACTTGGAATATATAAGAAGGCCCAGTAAAAAAATTTTCTGTTCCGATGTAATAAAATTATATATAATAAACATACAGGGAGCAGTGGTATCAAGCCTCTAACCATGCTGAAAAGTAAGAAAAGCGTTAGTCCATTTTGGACTATCGCGATTCATTGTAAACCTTGAATTTACAATTTCTTGATAGCTATATTAGCGGCTAATCCATTTGACAAAAATCAAAAAAAGAGGTACGAAAATGGCAGTAGAAGACAATTACAAAGTTGGACATGTCATCATGATAACCCTTTCCGCCGCCATCGGAGGGTTCCTATTCGGTTTTGACTCGTCCGTGATCAACGGTGCAAACGTGGCCCTCAAGGGTTACTTCAACTGTAACGACATGCAGCTTGGGCTTGCGGTTTCTCTCGCATTGATCGGCGCTGCCATCGGTGCTTATTTCGCCGGCCGCCTGGCCGATAAGTTTGGACGTGTGCGTTGCATGCTCGCAGCATCCGTCCTCTTCTTTATCAGTGCAATCGGTTCCGGTCTTCCGTTCACCATCTATGATTTCATCGCCTGGCGTGTGATTGGTGGTGTCGGTATCGGTGTTGCCTCCATTATCGCCCCGATTTACATTGCCGAAACTTCACCGGCGCATTTGCGTGGGCGACTCGGTTCCATGCAGCAGTTCGCCATCGTTATCGGTATCTTCGTGGCATTGCTTTCGAACTACATCATCGTTAGAATTTCCGGTTCCGCAAGCAACTTGATTATGGGCATTGAATCCTGGAAGGTGATGTTCTGGGTCGAAGCCATCCCGGCATTCCTCTACGGTGTCGCCGCCTGGCAGCTCCCGGAATCCCCGCGTTTCCTCGTGAGCAAGGGCCGTATGGAAGAAGCAAAGAAAGTCCTTTCCATGATCGCATCTGTGGGCATTGCTGAAAAGGCTCAGGAAATCGAAGATTCCTTCAAGACTCACAAGCCTGCTATGCTCGCTGACCTCCTCGAAACGGTCGCCGGCAAGAAGCGCATCGCCCCGATTGTCTGGGCAGGTCTCGGCCTTGCCATCCTCCAGCAGCTCGTGGGTATCAACGTGATCTTCTACTACGGTTCCATGCTCTGGCAGAGTGTCGGTTTCGGTGAAAGCGATGCATTCCTTACGAGCGTGATTTCCAGTGCTATCAACTTGACCATGACTATCGCTGCTATTCTCCTTATCGATAAGGTTGGTCGTAAGCCGCTTTTGCTCATCGGTTCTGCAGGCATGACATTAACGCTTGGCATTCTCGCCTGCTGCTTCATATTCGGTTCTGACGCAAGCGGTAACCTCACAGGCAATAGCGGCATCTTCGCCCTTCTCGCTGCAAACTTCTACGTGGCATTCTTTGCCGCTACATGGGGCCCGGTGATGTGGGTGATGCTCGGCGAAATGTTCAACAACCGCATCCGTGCCGTGGCAATCGCAATCTGCGGCCTTGCTCAGTGGGGTGCAAACTTCTTGGTCAGCTGGTCGTTCCCTGTGCTCGTCGGTAAGGACGGTATCGGCATCGGCCCGACCTACTTGATTTACACCGCATTCGCCGCCATAAGCTTCGTGTTCGTTGCAAAGCTCGTCAACGAAACCAAGGGCAAGAAGCTCGAAGCGATGTAATCACAAAATTCCACCACCAATCCAATCGTCCCGGACTTTTGTCCGGGGCACTTTTTTTTATCTATTTTGATTATTGTTGGACAAGGATTATGAATTACAAAATATTAGCACTCTCATTCGGACTCGCAGGATTCAGCATGGCATCACCTATCAAAACCATTCCATGGAACGGCCATGTAGGTGCCGTCAGTTTTACCTTTGACGATGCGCTTGAAAATCAGGTCAAGAACCTCAAGCCCATACTAGACGAGTTGCCAGATGTCCACGTCACGTTCTTCTTGACGGAAATGGGCAACGGTCTTAAGCAAAACGCAGCCGGATTTGCCGCCCTTGCCAAGGCGGGTCACGAAATCGGGAACCACGCCAAGAGTCACGGACACCTGAGCGGCATAACAAGCAACGAAGAACTGAAAGAAGAAATCGTCAAGTTCGCCGACACCATCGAACAGGTTCTCGCCGAAAACGGAGCAAACACCAATGTCGTCTCGTTTGCGACTCCATTCTGCGAAAACAATAACCAAGTCAAAATCGTCATCGACTCGAGGCATTTCATCAACCGCGATTGCGGATGGCACGGCCGAAATGAATGGGACGAACAACCTGACTGGTTAGCGCTTAAGGCTAAAGTCTGGACGCGTTCTGGTGCCACGGTCCCCGAAATGCTTTCGTCGATGGATACGGCGGCATTCATCGGGAACTTCGAAGGCGCCAATCCGTGGGATGTGCAAATCAAGGGCGGCACATGGCTTGTCGTCTTGAATCACGGCGTGACGGATGACCAAGGCGACGACTATGCGATTGACCCCGCCGACATCAAGAAGATTTTTGAACGCGCCATCGAAGACAAGCTTTGGATAGCTCCGTTCGGCACCATCGGGGCCTACTACCGCGCGCACTTTATCATCGATCAAACCATCGTGACACCGACCGAAGACGGCTTTACCGTTGATTGGGATATTCCGAACGCATACATGCCCAAGAGCGTACCGCTCCGCGTGAACATCGACACGAAAAGCGTCGGCGAAAAAGTCGTCGTCGAGCAAAACGGCCAAAAGATTTTGCCCGAAAGCGACGGCAGCTACGTCATTGAATATATGGCGAGAGAGCTCAGGGTGCGAAAGCCCAAAGCCGGCGAGAATCCAGATTCCGAAACATCTCTTCCGGGTTCGGCAAAATGCTCGCCAGCCGATTCGCAAAAATACACCAGATACACGCTTTTTGACCTGAACGGGAATGACCTTGGGAATGTCAGCGGCTTTGAAGTGCCTGCAAAGTTTCCCAAAGGCACGTACATCATCCGGGCTGAAGCGGGCGGACAAGCGACCGTTTCGAAGAAAATCGCTCGATAAATAATGTGTAAGGTGATCCCGGAACGGTGTCCGGGATGACAGTTTGATGTCATGCCGCACTTGTTGCGGCATCACCTTTTTATAGACAAGTCCGGGGTGACAATGTAAGGGGAATCGTGTAAGGTGATCCCGGCACTGTGGCCGGGATGACAATGCAAGAGTAACCGTGTAAGGCGATCCCGGAACGGTGTCCGGGATGACAATGCGGCCGGGATGACATCAAAAAAAGCCGAGGCGTGAGCCTCGGCTTTTTTGCAAATTCGCTTTGTAACGAGAATTACTTGACGTTGACGCGGTTCATTTCGGAACCGACGCGAACGATGTAAGAACCCGTCGTCGGAACGCGGACCGTCATGTTGCTGCTCAAGAGCATGCCACCGGCAATTGCCTTGCCCTGCATGTTGTAGACAGCAAACACGCTACCAGCCTTGGCGCCGTTGATTTCGATCTGCATGCCGTTTGCACGAGCGCTGAAGCTCGGCAACATAGAGACCTTGTAGAGGCTGACCGGCTTGATTTCAATGCCAGTGAGCTTGACCGGATCAACAGCCGTCTTGCTAGCATCGAGGAATTCGACAGCCTTGATGGAGATTTCGCCGATACCACCCTTGGCATCCTTGACTTCCCACTTGAGACCCTTGATCTTCTTGAGGATCAAAGCGCCTTCCGGAGCGTTCGTTCTGCTGACCCAGTCGAGAATGTCGATCTTTTCGCCACCAGCAACGCCCATGAAACCGTAATCATACGGAGTCATATCGTAGAGCACTTCCTTGTAATCTTCGGTGTTGTCGACATAGATACCCGGTTCAGAACCTGCACCAGCGTTTTCAACCTTGTTCTTTTCGTTGTCGTCGGTGATAGTATTGAGGATTGCCATACGGATCGGACCAGAAGACTTTGCAGTCACGCGGATGTACTGGATGCCGAGAGCAGAGAAGTCCACACCGCAGCTATTGTCGGTCTTGCATTCGTCCTTCTTGAAGGAAACAGCGATACCAGCAGACGGGTACTTGAGCGTGCCAGCGGCAGCTGCTTCAGCAGTCCATTCCGGTTCCGGACCAATATCCATAGAAGCGCGAGCAATGACAGTGCCGTCATCCAATCTGTAAAGCGGAGAATCGCCAGAATCCGGGACCATCTTGGTGCCGATACCGAGCTTGTCGTGGTATGCACCCCAGTTCCAGAGACCAGAAACAGCAACAGTCGTATCACCGAATGCCAAGTGTTCACCATCGCCTTCCTTGATGGACGGAGCAAGGCTCGGATCCGGAGTGAAAGCGGTAAAGCCGGTGAGGTTATAGAGGTTCGGCATGTTACCCGTCACGAGGAGGAGGTAGAGCATGTTCAAAGTTGCCGGATAGTACTTTTCACCAGCGACAGAGCCTTCACCGCAACCCTGAGCGGTAGTGCAGCTCTTCTTTTCCTTGAGAACCTTGTAAACGGTACCGAGGTAGGTCTTTGCTTCGGCGCTTTCGATAGAAGAAGCAGCGAGACCGAGACCACCAGAGAACGTAGAAGAAACAAAGTTACGTTCAACGCTCAAGTCAGCGTCATAGGAGTTGCTGACATAGCGGTAACCAGAGTTCACGCCACTAGCCGTACGGGTTTCCGGAATGAGCCAGCTAACAACCTTCTGGTTGAATGCCTGAGCCTTGGTATCACCGTACCAGTAGTATGCCCAAGCCATACGCCACGGAGTACGTGCAGCGTCATCATAGAAACCGATATCGTTAGAAACGGCAGCAGATGTCAAAATCGGCTTGTGGGAGTTCCAGTCGCACCAGTCCGGAACGAGACCAGTCTTAGTATCCTGGCAAGCGTTCAAGTCGGTATAAGCCTGGGAAATCACACT
>Ga0310786_10012489_pt1 | contig 10514 bp, 5 predicted proteins | sample AusTroGonzalo_MG_FD_203881 | JGI IMG/M metagenome (GOLD analysis project Ga0310786, IMG submission 203881) | Bovine rumen microbial communities from tropical cattle in Woodstock, Queensland, Australia - Gonzalo_03 (v2) (version 2) | ecosystem: Host-associated > Mammals > Digestive system >... | reverse complement strand
ACCGCGACGAACAGCGTCAGCCATTCCGCACGCGACGGCAGGTGCCAACCGCTCGGGCAACTCCCCTGCAACTTTTTTGAGAAAAGGCATGTTTTTCCATTACCGCAAACCTGCGGATTCGTTCTATCGTTCGCGAGCGCAATCGAATCGATGGCAGCAGCCCAGGTGTAAAGGCGGCCATACTTGTCGCAGTATTTTGACGAATCGTTATAGCACCAGCTATTTTCCGTTTCGTAGTTCAGATTTTCGGCCATCCATGTCTGCTTGCCGATTTTCACCGCCTTGTAGGTCTTGCCGTCGCGCAGGTCCTTGAGCGTGCCTGCCGCTACATTGTATTCGCTTCCGGCATCAGTATTCACCCTCACCGAACTCGAAGATGCGCCAGAACCCGAAGACACCGAAGAAGTCGTATCGTCCTTGACGCAGCGGGCTGACTTGCCGAGGTTCTTGGATTGCGCCGTCAAGAAGGCTCCACCATCGTCGGAATTCAGGTACATCGCATATGCACTGGAACCGTCCTTGTCTTCGGTAGAGGCCCAGAAATCCGCATTCGTGCCTTCGCTGTTGTATGTCCCGTCGAAATACCGATTGCCCGCAGGGAGCGCCGAGAACCCGTATTCATCCCCGAGATTGAGGTTTGTATTCCAGCCGGTGGCGGCCTTGAGTCTATTGCCCGCAACCGACTGTGCACCCACGGCCTTGAACAGCGTGTCGAATTCAGCGCTTGCCGGCAAGTGCCAGCCCGTGGGGCAGGCGTCTACTGCCGCGGCCCACGTGTAGAGACGGCCATACTTTGCACAATATTCGGCAGAATCATTATAGCAGAAACTACTGTCTGTTTCATAGTTCAAGTTCTCCGCCATCCAGGTCTGGTCACCGATGGTTACGGTCTTATAAACCTTGCCGTCGCGCAGATCCTTGAGCGTATTTGTGGCCGGGTCGTATTCGCTGCCGGCATTCGCTTTTGCGGAACTGCTGGAGCGATCCGCGCTTGAGGAAGAATACACGACGGTATCCGGGAATTCGGCGGTAATGTACTTCTCGAAGGCAGGCACGGTATCGCCGACGTTCCAAGATTCGATGTTCTTGCGGATGGAATCGAGACCGTTACCCGCAAGGGCGTCTGCAGCCCAGTCTGCAATCGTAGCCTTCGTGGCGGAATCCTTCCAAATGCCGGTTTCGGCGAACGAATCCGTAAACTTATCCAAGCGCTTCGCAAGTCCTGCGTCATCCGTTTTCGCCTGCATCATCACGCTCACGGCAAGCAATGCCGCATTGCCGTCGCCCGACTCGAAGATGTTCAGGTTTTCAAATTCTTCGAAACTGCCCGCGATGTCGAACGCTGCCAACACTTCCGCCTCGGCCTGCGCCTTCGCTTCCGCAAACGTCTTGCCCTTCTCTGTCACGAGGTGCAAGAGTCGCTCGTATTCTAGGTTCGTAAGGATGTTGATGTTCACGTTCTCGCGGTCCTTGAGGTCGGTCAAGGCACGAAGCGTCAATTCCTTCGAAGACTTCTTGCCGGTAATTTCACTGCGGTACAAGCCCGTCACCTCAAACAGTGCGCACGTAGACTTGAGCGAGACTTCCTTGACAGTAAAGTCGCCCTTGTCGCTCTTGACTTCACCTTCAAAGTGTTCATCCGTCTGTTTCAGCGTCTTGCAGTCGATTCCCTGCACCGTCACGGCGGAACCCTTCACGAACGGGCCCTTCTGCGTCACGCCCGCCACGTCCAAATCCTTGATGGCGATAATGCCCGCGTCTTCGGTAGAACCGCCCGCAACGCTTTTATCGTCGGAACACGCCCAGAACATGGCGCCCACCACGAGCACCCCAAAGAATTTACTCCACTTCAAAACAGAACTCTTTTCCATGAACATAAGTCTTTTCCCCTAACGTTAATCCTTGAGGCAACGGACAGATCGTGCATTGTATTTATAAGACCAATACAGCTTGGCACTTGTCATATAGTAATCCATTGCAAGCGCATAGCCATCGTCATGGTCTCGGCTCACGATACTCCAGAAATACGTCAACTCGCCAGCATAATCAAAATGAGGGTATACTGAATGGTCTTCATCACGGTAATCATAACCACCTGCCGGCAAAGCCGAGAAGCCATACGGATCTGCATAAGTTTCCTTCCACGCTTCATTCGCCTTCAATTTGGTACCAGAGCTATCGCCAACGAAATTCAGCAACGTTCTAAATTCCGAGGTGTCAGGCAAATGCCATCCCTTCGGGCACACACCGCGAACAGACCCTTCAAATTCACAGACGACCTCATTACCGCACCCTTTTGCATCATCACTGAATTGCGCTGCAGAATCAAGAGCGGCAGACCAAAGGTACAAACGGCCATACTTACCGCACGAATCTGGTTCATTTCCATAGCAGAAACTGGAAGCAGAACCCGACCGAGTTTTTTGATTGTAAGCATAGTTTAGATTTTGAGCCATCCATACCTGATCACCAATTTTCACAGATTTGTACGTCTGGTTATCTCGATCATCGACAAATTCTCCATATTCAATCGCAGGATTAAGGAAATCAAGCGCAGTCTTAGCCGGTTCAACGCTACTGCTGCTTTCTGCACCAGACGAGATTGCAACAGAAGAACTTGAAACGACCGGATCCATAATGCAGCGGACCTGATTTTTGCACGTTGTTGTAGGAACAAAATTATCCCATATCCCCGCATCTGTAAAGGCAAAGAACAAGGCCTCGTCTCGATAAAGAGAATCTACCCAGAAATGCGGATCATACGAATCCAAATAGCAGTCCTTATATTTCTCCGAGCTATCGCGCATCAAAGGGTCGTAATCCGGCATCGCCAAAACAAAGCCAGCCACATTTGTTGGTTGCATTGAAAAAACCGGCGAGACATCGTCCCAATTATAATTTGCCCACAGGTAACTGGTTAAAGTATCCCATTCGGCATAAGAAGGGACATGCCAGCCTTCCGGGCAAGCATTCACCGCCTCTTCCCAGGTATACACAAGCCCATGAAACGAGCAGGATTTTTCTTTTGCGGAAGGGCAAAGCATACTCGACGCATTGGGGGTTGCATAGTTCATGTTCTGAGCCATCCAATTTCTACCCTCTATTTCTACATATTTGTACACTTGGCCATCGCGCTCATCTGTAAATTCGCCATAACTCACATTGGGGTTCAAGTAACTCCAAATGGACTCTTTATCAAAAGAACTGCTGGAGCGGTTCGCACTTGAAGAGGAATTGGCAGAAGAAGAATACACGACCGTGTCCGGGAATTCAGCGGTAATGTACTTTTCGAAGGCGGCCACGGTATCGCCGATATTCCAAGCTTCAACGTTCTTGCGGATGGAATCGAGACCGTTACCCGCAATGGCGTCAGCTGCCCAGTCCGCAATCGTAGCCTTCGTGGCGGAATCCTTCCAATTGCCGGTTTCGGCGAACGAATCCGTAAACTTGTCCAAGCGCTTCGCAAGTCCCGCGTCATCCGTTTCCGCCTGCATCATCACGCTCACGGCCAAAAGCGCCGCGTTGCCGTCGCCCGACTCGAAGATGTTCAGGTTTTCAAATTCTTCGAAACTGCCCGCGATGTCGAACGCTGCCAACACTTCCGCCTCGGCCTGTGCCTTCGCTTCCGCAAACGTCTTGTCCTTTTCAGTCACGAGGTACAAGAGGCGTTCATATTCCAAGTTCGTAAGGATGTTGATGTTCACGTTCTCGCGGTCCTTGAGGTCGGTCAGCGCACGGAGAGTCAATTCCTTCGAGGACTTCTTGCCGGTAATCTCGCTGCGGTACAAGCCCGTCACCTCGAACAGCGCGCACGTAGACTTGAGCGAGACTTCCTTGACGGTAAAGTCGCCCTTGTCGCTCTTGACTTCGCCCTCAAAATGTTCGTCCGTCAGTTTCAACGTCTTGCAATCGATTCCTTGCACCGTCACGGCGGAACCCTTCACGAACGGCCCCTTCTGCGTCACGCCCGCCACGTCCAAATTCTTGATGGCGATAATGCCCGCGTCTTCGGTAGAACCGCCCGCAACGCTTTTATCGTCGGAACACGCCGTCACGCCCATCAACGCAAGCGCAAGCGACACAACCCAAACAATGCCGCGGAGTTTCTCGCACGAATCAGTTCTCATTTCGTTCTTCCCCTTTTTTCTCAAATTCCTTGTCCAGGCGTTCGCTCATCGGGAACAGCTGCAAGTTCAAACGGTATACCTGTTCCGTTTCGTCATCTTCCGTCGCGATCGCCACGATGCGGCGGCGGCAATCCGCCAATTCTTTTTTGATACGTTCATAGGCGCGACGCGTGAGCCCGAGCGTAAGCCCGGACATATCGCGTTCCGAAAGCGGCAAGTCCAGCGACTGTATCGCAAATTCGCCCATCTGGCGTTGCATATCGCGAGCCGCCACGGGGACGGCGTCTACGGGGCCCATCGACACGGACTTTTCCGTCTGATGGTAATTCCCGTCTTTGTCCCTCTTCAAGAGACCCGCCCTCACCAAAAAATCAAGAGTCTCGGAGACCTCCGTTGCAGAAATCTTCTGCTTGCAGGCGTGTGCCATATCGAGCGGTTTGGCTCCGGGCATGTGCGGAGCCATTTCACGCAGCACCGGATTTTTCCACGACTTGAAATAGTCGAATTCTTCGTTCCCGAGCACATGCACCCTGTGGGCCCTCGCCAGCGCGCACCGTTCTTCAAAAGCAGCTCTCTTAGCAGCGTCCCCCTTCGCATGGGCATAAGAGACCATCAGAACAAAGTACGTATTTTCAAAGCCGGCAAGGCCCATGGCGTTCGCGACCGACCCGGCGGCCCCGAGACTCAAGTTTTTCTTTCCCTCGCAAACATACTTCAGATAGACCGCCGACGAAAAACCGGCAGCCCGCGCAAAATCGCGCCACGTAAATGCGGAACAGCGCTTGCGCTCATCGTAGTAATCCTGGATGTACTTACGATAATCGGTATATTCGATAATCTCCTTCATGTGTTCAAATATAGGTTTTACGCAACCATTTTAGAACACAAAAACTGCGTTTTTAGCCAAATTTTACAGATTTTCACGTTTTTAGCAAATTTAAAGCATTTTGGAATACAAAGCTGTATTCCAAGAATACAGAAAACCCCGCTTTCGCGGGGTTTATAGCGTAGGGAAAAAGCAAGGAGGTTATTCAAAATCGGCGTACTTGTCGCAACTGCCGTCGTAGGGGCCGAAGGCCTTGATGTTGAACGAGCCCGACGTGCCTGCGTCACCCGAGAGATTAACCCTAAGGGCAGTCAGCTTCTGTACCGACTTCTCGTACGAATCAACAGACTCCGCCCAAGAAGGTTCCGCAAACGAAGACCAGGGAATCCTTTCTACGCGAACCGTGTCCGAATGAGGGAGCTCAAATTGAGCAAAAGCGTAGTCGGGAGCGACACTCCGCGGTACAACCATCATGACGGTCATGTCTACCGTAGAGCTATACGCAATGCACACCCCTCCGAAAGACGCCACGTTATAGCCTCCCGCCACGGCATCCCAAGAAATGTCTTGCACTAAGGAGAATCCTATTTCCACATAGGGACTCACGAACCCATCGCCGAACGTCACGTCACCGCAGATGCCCTTGCACGTATCGATAATGGTTTTCAGCCAGTCCGCATTGGACGTATCCACCGCAACAGGCCAATCCACAACCGTGTTTCCACCATCGATTTCGCTGTCCTTGACCACATACCATCCGGAAGGATCCTCCGAGAAAGTATGGTAGATCGAATCGGAACCGTTCGCGCCGAACCAAGTCTGCATCGGAACGGCAAGGACGAATTCGCCTCCGTTGCAAACATATTCCATGGAAGTTTTTGCACCCACGATGGTCTTTCCCTCGACACATTCAGCATCTATGGCATCGTAATCGGAATTCTTGGCAACGTTCCAGGCACCTTCTTTGCAGATATAGCCGGATTCAATCTTTGCAGGCATTGCCGCGGTACACCCGGCGCCGACTTCCAATTCCAGGGACGTCGCCTCACGCCACTTCCCGTTATCATAGACGTACTTATTCTGCGAATTGACCGAACCAGCACGCATTTCGCCTTCGGTACCTGCGCCAAAGTCGTCAACATCGGACTCAATCGTTTCCGCCTTTTTCCACTTGCCGCTTTCGCAGACAAAGCGCAGGTCTGATTTCTTGTAATAGAACACGCTCTGTTTATTGCTATCCGCAGCAACTTCTCCCTCGCGAGCTTCTGTACAAGCGCCCAGTCCATAAATATCGTACCAGAAGTTACGTACATACTTGACAAAGTCAGGAACTTCGTCATTGCCCCATTCTCTCAAGTTATTCAAAAGTTCCGGAAACATTCCGTAAACGTCCGCTTCGCTAGCCCAGTCAGCCATCGCCACCTTGGTCTTGGGATTGTCCCAACTACCTTCAGAAGCAAGGGTCGTACTGATATCGCCCATGCGTTCGGAAAGGTCAGCCGCATCGGCATTTCCCTGCATCAAGACGCTCACCGCAAGGAGTGCCGCATTCCCGTCACCCGACTCAAAAATGTTCAGGTCTTCGGAATTTTCCAATTGGACATCGATACCGAATGAGGCGAGGATTTCGGATTCCGCCTGCGCCTTTGCCTCTGCAACCGTCTTGCCTTCTTCGGTCACAAGATGCATCACGCGCTCGAATTCCAGATGCGTGAACAGGTTGATATTCACATTATTGCGGTCAGAAAGGTCGGTAATGGCGCGAAGCGTCACCGTACCCATCGATTTGCACCCGCAAATTTCACTCCAATAGTAACCGCTCGCCTCAAGCATGGCGTACTGAGAAACGAGATTGATTCCGTTGATTGCGAAATCACCCTTGTCACTCTTGATGGAGCCCTTGAAGCTCTTGCCGGTCTGCTTGAGCGTAATGCCGTCAAGCTCCTGCACCGTCACGGTAGAACCAGTGACAAACGGACCCTTCTGCGAAACGCCGGCCACTTTCCAATCCTTCACCGCGGTAACGCCCAGGTCACCCGAAGCGCCGCCAACAACCTCCTTGCCATCGGAGTTAGCATCGGAACAGGCCCACAGCGCGGCACCGAGCACCAGGCTGCCCAAAATACGATTCCACTTCATAATCATCCCCTTGGTTTTAGATTTACACTTATTCATGACAGCCTCCCTTTAAATTCCTTTTTTAGTTCCCAGGCGTTCGCTCATCGGGAACAGTTGCAAGTTCAAACGATACACTCTATCCGTTTCGTCTTCTTCGGTGGCGATCGCCACGACGCGCCGGTAGAAATCTTCCATTTCTTTTTTGATCCGCTCGTAAGCGCGGTCCGTAAGGCCAAGCGTATAGCCCGACATGACTCGTTCGGAAAGCGGCAGCCCCAATGACTGGATGGCAAATTCCCCCATTTGCCGTTGCAGTTCGCGAGCGGCCACAGACACCGCGTCCGCCGAGGCCATCTTAATCGCCTTGTCCGTCTGATGGTAGTTCCCGCTCTTGTCCTTCTTCAAGAGTTTCGCCTTCACCAGGAACTCGAGCGTTTCGGAAACTTCTGCCGCAGAGATTTTCTGCTTGCAGGCACGGGCTATTTCGAGCGGTTTTGCGCCGGGCATGTGCGGAGCCAATTCGCGGATTACCGAGTTTTTCCACGACTTGAAATAATCGAACTCCTCACTCCCGAGGACGCGCATCTTGTGGGCGTTCGCCAGGGCACAACGTTCCTCGAACGCGGCGCGCTTGGCCTCGTCACTCTTGGCGTGCGCATACGACACCATGAGCACAAAATAGTCGTATTCAAAGCCGACCAACCCCATGGCGTTTGCCACCGAGCCCGCCGACCCGACACTCAAATTCTTTTTCCCTTCGCACACGTACTTCAAGTAGACATCCGAAGAGAATCCCGCCTTCTGGGCAAATGCATGCCACGAGAAAGCGGAGCTGCGCTTGCGTTCATCGTAGTAGTCCTGGATGAACTTGCGATAATCTGTATATTCAATGATTTCCTTCATGGTATCAAATATACGTTCATTTGTATCAAATGGAACATAAATTTTGCGTTTTTAAGCAGATTTTACCACTTTTTGAGAATTTTGGAAAATTTTAGCAATTTAGAACATGATACGGATGTTCTGAGAACATAAACCCCAAGCACAGAAAAGCCCCGCCAGTTTCCCGGCGGGGTTTCCTATCCCTCTAACAGAAAAGTTATTTGTCGTAAATCGTAATCTTTATGGTGGCACGGGTCTCATACCACGACACAAGCAGGCCCACGCAGTAGGCGATGCGCGGATAGACTTCCGCCTCGTAATGGAAACCGTCCACTTCTTTTTCAAAACGGTACAACGCCACCGTTTCGCTACCCCTATCGACACCTGTCAATGCCGCCGGGTCCGAGTAACCCATATTTTCGAACTCCTCAAGCGAATACTCCTTTTTGCTAATCAAGGTGAATCCATGCGCCTTCATCAATTCGGCATATTCATCGGCCTTGGCCTTGGCTTTATTCCAATTGCCCGTGCCATTCGTGTCGGTAAGATAGGCATAAAGCCAGGAAGTCCACATTGAATCGTTTGAAAAATACTTACCAGTTCTATTGGGCGTTTCAACAGCTTCCTCAATAAATTTCAAGTCTTCAGGCAAATCCCTGTACTGCGGAGAAGTGTAATCTTTAGGCTTTTCTGTAGGAATCTCCGTAAAATTCTCATCACGATCAATCATCGTCAAAAAGAAGTAATTGTATTGAAAAGTAAAATCCCCATACGATTCTTGCATTGTAATGATAAAGGTATAGACCCGTCCATTCGAAGTTTTGGAATAGATATGCGAATCGTTAACGTATATGTTGTCCAAGGAATCGTTAGAATAAGATCCCATATATTCAAATCCATTCGTAACAGCATCCTTGATTAACGCAGAAGCCGCAGAATCCCATGGAGCAACAGTACTATCATCCGCGAGCACTATTCGATGCATTGACGGGGCATTTCCACGCCACACAACCTGCTTGCCATCGGCATACTCGATGTATTCCGTTTTCTTTTCAAGGTACTTTTCGACAAAAGAAAGCTCATCGGGCAAGTCCGGCAAAGAATCCTTCTTTTGAACAGCACTCGAAGAAGATGATTTCTGAGCGAACGGGTCAAAGTAGGAACTGGACTCCGGTTCAGCCGAACTGCTCAAGTTTCCGTCCCCGGAACTCGATGACGAGTTGGGCTGCGGTTCTTCACCCGGAAGATGCCAGCGCCCGCCTTCACACACGAAATACTCGTTGTGTAGCTTGCTCAGCTTGTTCACGTTGCGTTTGGTCTCGTTTTCGCGTTTGGAATTGCAAACACCGAGGCCGTAATTATTCCACCAGAAATTCGTGACATACTTTTCGAATGCAGGCACGGTATCGGCATACTTCCAGCCTTCCACGTTCTTACGTATCGTTTTCAGCGAACCTTTCAAGTCAACATCGCAGGCCCAGTCCGCAATCGCCGTCTTGGTATCGGCATCGTCCCAGCTACCGCCTTCGGCAAGCGCGATGCTGAATTCACCCATGCGTTCGGTGAGGCCTGCCACATCCACGTCGCTCTGCAACAGCACGCTCACCGCCAAGAGCGCCGCATTGCCGTCGCCTGACTTGAAGATGTTCAGGTCTTCCGATTCGGCAAATTCGCCCTCGATTGCAAACGACGCAAGGACTTCGCTTTCGGCCTGCGCCTTCGCATCGGCAATAGGCATTTTCTTGTCGGCCACGAGATACGACACGCGTTCGTACTCCAGATGCGTAAGCAAGTTGATGTTCACCGTCTTGCGGTTAGACAGGTCCGTCAGGGCGCGGAGCGTTACCGGAGCCGCAGACTTCTTCCCCGAAATCTCGTCGCGGTAGTAACCCGACGCCTCTAGAATCGCATACTGAGACTTGAGATTAATGTCCTTGATGACAAAGTCGCCCTTGTCGCTCTTGATGGAGCCCTTGAAGCTCTTGCCTGTTTGCTTGAGCGTAATGCCGTCGAGTTCTTGAACGGTCACGGCCGAACCCGTCACAAACGGCCCCTTCTGCGACACGCCAGCCACTTCCCAGTCCGTAACGGCGGTAATGCCTTCCGCTTCTTCGCTCGTTCCAGCCGTATCGCTGCCCGAATCGGAACAGGCAGCCATGAAAATCGTTCCCATCGCGAACGCCGGCAGAATCCATTTTTTCATATTCAAGTCCTTTTTATTAAACATACTTTATTCTCCTTTGTCCGGCGTTACCTGGACTCCGTTTAAATTCTCTGTCAGCGGGAAAAGTTGGAAATTGAGCCTGCAGACCTTATCCGGGTACTTTTCATCCGCAACCATCGACACAATTCTCTTGCGGCACTGCGCAAGTTCCTCCACCACCTTCGCGTAGGTCTCGGCGGTCATCCCCATGGTAATCCCGCTGAAGTGGCGTTCCGAAATGGGCAGCTTGTCGAGGGCGTCCAGCGCGAATTCGCCCATCTGGCGCAATAGCGAATGCACCGCCACCGAGACGACCTTCAGGCGCCCCGTGGTGAGCGAACGGTTCGACTGGTGGTAA
>Ga0310786_10012488_pt1 | contig 10514 bp, 4 predicted proteins | sample AusTroGonzalo_MG_FD_203881 | JGI IMG/M metagenome (GOLD analysis project Ga0310786, IMG submission 203881) | Bovine rumen microbial communities from tropical cattle in Woodstock, Queensland, Australia - Gonzalo_03 (v2) (version 2) | ecosystem: Host-associated > Mammals > Digestive system >... | reverse complement strand
CATCGCCAGTTTGTCAAAACCGCTTTGCGAATCAATTACCTACCCTCTTGGGGAATACAGCGTTTCGGGAAAAATTGCTTTTTTCTCAAAAAAACGGGAACATGTCCTCAAACAATACGTCTAAATAAACTGAAGAAATCATTAATTCCTTGCTTTGGTTTCTTCAAACTTCTCCTTCTCTAAACCCTCCATCCCTCCTTCCCAGGAAAAACCGCACTATGGATGTTGCCAACCGCAATCAATGTCCATCAGAGGAAAATCTCAGCCTCTTCATCGACGACCCGACGGATTTCGAGATTCTTGAGCATCTCGAAAACTGCCCGAAATGCCGGGAAATGGTTGAGGAATATTCCCTGGTCAACGAACTGGTAGGGGAAATTTCCCGTCCCGCCGCCGATTTCGGCGAACGGCTGCTGCAAAATCTGCGCCAGCGCCGTCAACGTGGAAAATTCTCCCTGTTCATGGACAGAATCCGCCCCGCCCTGCACTGGTCGGCGGCTGCGGCTCTCGTGGTGCTCGTCGGCATCACCGCAGTGCGGTTTTTCCCGTCAGCCTCCAATTCCCAGGCTGAAGTGGCGACTGTCACCCAAAATGCGCCACTCATCCAGCCCGGTGATGTCTATAGCCTGAAAGACCTGACCAAACTCCAAGGTGACATCAGCAATGTCGCCTTGCGCAATGTTTCCGTGACGCCGTCCCTGCCCACCAGAACGGTTTCCGTGCGCAACCAGGAGACGATTCCTGCGAACACCGAGCAAATCTGGCTGGTCAACAATATGGACGAGGCCATTGCCACGGTCGAGCAAATCGCCAAGGCTACTAGTTGCCAGGCCATTTGGCGTGGTGGCAACAACGGCAATTCCGCAGTCGTGACCCTGCCTGTGACCGATGTCCAGTCCCAGGGCATCGCCGATAGTCTTTACGCCAAGCACTGGCATTTGGTTTCACCGCAACTGCCTCAGCCCGGTCAGGCGGATTCCGTTGCCTTTGGCAACAGCAAAGTCAACTATACCCTGCGCCTCCTGGTGAACGAATAATCTCATTCAGGACAGTCGTATATTCCCAGGCATTCTCAAACGAGGATGCCTTTTTTATTGTCGCGGAAGGGTGCGCTCCGTCCGCGCCGTCGTACACTGGGAAGAAAACCGCGCCACGACAGGTAGGGCGGCGAGACCCTTAGCCGCCGTCGTCACCCTTGGAAAGGCGCACCTCCTGGCTGGGATAAAAGGGACGGCGTGGCATGCCGCAGGCTAGGATAAGAGGGATTTTAGGGATGAGAGAGATAGGGATGGCAGTGATTCTAGGGATAAACGGGATGGCATGGCATGCTGCGGGCTGGGATAACAGGGATAAGAGGGATTATAGGGAGGGGGAGGGCCGAGCGTCTGCTCGGCCAAGGTGCCAATAGGAAACCGCGCCACGACCGGTAGGGCGGCGAGACCCTTCGCCGCCGTCATGCCTGTAGGAAAGCGTGCCACCGTGCGCGTCATCGTGCCCATGGGCAATCCACCGTCCTGGGCGGCGTGATATGTCACAAGGCTCGCCAGCCTTTGAAATTGCAGTTGCCGCCGGAGATGCGGAACATGATGTCGCGCTTGCCATAGACAGGTCTGGCAAGGGCTGCAGATACGGTCTGGTAGTCGTACCAGCCACCTGGTTTTAGGCTAAAGGTAGCAAGCACTTCATGCGGATGGTCGAGCGTGAGATCGACCATCTCGACAACGACGCCCTGGCGGTCGCAGGCGAACTCGCCCTCAAGGCGCGAACAGCCATCCTCGCCGAAATCGACATGTCCGAAATAGACGCAGGACTTGTCTGGGCAGACGGCCCAGTTGTCGGGGGCGGAACTGGGCGAATATCCCAGTGTGGTCTTGGAGAATCGGCAGGCGCCGAGGAGCCACGAGGCGTCCTTAAGACGAATGAACTCATGCTTGGTAGCGTCAAGTTCCTTGCGTTCCGCGAATGACGAGCGGTCGTTGAGCAGGAGTCCCAGGTCGTCCATGACGGTAGCGATTTTCTGCATGACGCGGACATGCCTGTCGGTCCAGGTCTGGTCTGGCTTGGCGGACAGCAGCCACAACTGGGCCTCGTAGGGCTTGAGAATGACGGCGGGGGCGGAACTACCTTGACTGACGAACAGCGGATCTCGACCTTCGGCGAGGATGGCAGCCGTCCTGTCGGCGAGGAGAAAATCTGGCGGCAATACCGTCTGCGGCTCGTTGACGGTATTGAGGAAAATGACAAGAAGGCGTCCGTCCTTGTGCTTCCAGACCCCATGGAGAATTTTGTCTGTGGTGCAAATGTTCTTGCCCTGTATGCCCCAGGTGGCGGTCAGCGTTTCCGGCGGTTGCTGGAATTGCAGGCTCTTCTGCATTTCCGAACTATTGAGAAACTCGGCAAGGTCATAGCGAAGCAACGCCAATTTCTTGAGCCAGGAGCGCAAAGGCGAGGGATAGCGAACTGTATTGATATTCACCCAGCCTATCTGTTCGCCGAAGACAAGTTGTTCGCCGTATTTGGGGAAGAAACTCGCATATTCTGACTCGGCGCTGAAGCAGCCGCGTCCTACGAACTGGATGCGCGGTGCATAGATTGATTGGAACAGCGGGACATGGCGTGTCAGGCCGTAGCACCAGACCATGAAGCCGTCGAGGCATTTCAAATATGGCTCGGAGCCATCTTCGCCCGTGTGGACTAAATTCGGATATTGGCGGCGCAACTTTTCCATGATGCCCTCGCCGTAGGTCAGCCAGTGTCCCTGTGAGAGATAGGAGGCAGGGTCGCCAGGAAGATGTCCATGGTTGGTAGCGTAGCAGACATGCGGGCGGGCGGTAGGCAACTGGTCGTGGTAGAGGCCGTCTATGCCGCCTGCCGCCAATGTTTCCACGGTCTTGAGCAAATGTTCCTGCCAGTTCTTGGCGGCCGGGCACATGACGGCGTAGAGTTTGGTATACCGTTCCTTGGCCAGGGAGCCGTCGCGATGACGGATGGCATACGGTTCGCCGCGCGTACTCCAGCCGTTCTCCTGGTCGGCACCCTCGTCGCAGTACCAGAGGCGCTCGTTGTAATAGGGGACGAAATGGACGCCGAGGGCATGGAGGCGGGAGAAACTGTCGACGATATGGTCATGGAACTTGAAATCCGGCCCCAGCCGCCAGGGACCGTGGGCGGAGCCCAGGAGACCGGACACATGGGCGACTGGCACCTCGAAATATTCGTTCAGATAGCGGTAGCCTTCGACGGGCATCACGCCATTCGTGGGGTCAAGTCCCATGATCCACAGAGGATTGTTGCGAAACCATTCCGGGGTGGTTGTGCGCGGGAGGTCGGCAATCCACCACGGCGCGGTTTCGGCGAAGCGGCGGTAGATCCTTCCCGCCTCATACCAGTCGCCAGCGTACAGTTCGAGGGCTGCTTTGGCCGCGCCGCAGGAGAAACTGTTGCCGGCAGGCGACTCTGCAGACTTGTAGGCCACGGGATGCTTCCATTCCTGCCAGATTTGGCCGTCTTTGCCACGGACGGCCAGGATTTTCGTGCGGGCCAGAGCATCTTCAAATCCAAGGTAGACGCCCTGCCCTTCCTCGTTGTAGTAGCAGCACATCTGCAAGGCGGCGGCTCCCCCTGGATACATCCAGTCAGAGACCTGCAAATCGACTGTCGGATTGTCGAAAAACTGACCGCACAAGTACGGCAGAACCATCCTGTCCTGCCCCGGCAGCCTGGAAAGTCGGAAGCGCGGGAAAACGACATGCGTCAGTAACTGATCCTGGGTGAGATTGTCAACGGTCAGGGAACATTCCAGACGCGCCCCATCCAGCCTGACTAGCATCGTCACGGCGAAGCCGTCAGTTTTCCAACTGACAGTAAAGGCTTGGGCGTTGCCGTCCTTACGGAAAGCCGTCTGAAATTCTGCCGTAGATGGTGAGATGCGCAAACTTTCCTTCTGTGCGTTTTCGTATTCCAGTTCCCAGTCCAGGGCCTCGCCCTGGAGCAGCGGGGTAGCGGTGCGGCGATTGAAGGCACCGAGGATAGGGTTTCCGTGGCCGTGCTTGGCGACCAGCAACAGCATGTCCTTGGTGGCCAGCAGCCGCAGGGTATCTTGCGCATTGTTCCAGCGCGCGAGCAGTTGTTCTTCCTCGGTGCAGGTCAGGACAGGCTCCAGGTCAGCCAGGCTTTCGCCCTGGGGCAGGCAGAAAAGCAGCCATTTGGCGGACGGCAACGAAAGCCTATCCGCAAGTGACTGGGCGCCATCCTGACCAGAGACAAGTATGACCAGTGGCAATAGAAGCGTGAGGAAAATTGCTTTGGATTCTTGACAAAACATTGTTTATCCCTTATCCCGGCCAATTTATTCGGTAACCCGCCATTTGCGAATGACACACCCCTTGCCGACAAAGCGGGTGATGACGTCCATTTTTCCGGAGACCTTGTGGAGAAGCGGAACCTGGAAGGTCTGAAAATCAAACCAATCGCCTGTCTCCGTGACCTTGACGACGGCAAAAGGGGCTCCGACGGTTTGGCCGTCTTTCGCCTCGTAGAACTCGAGAGTGCCACCGGCATTGGGCGCATCGGCGGCGACCATCAGCTCCAGAGTCTGCGGTCCGTTTGGTTCGCCGAAATCGACTTCTCCCCAGAAGACCTCGCCGTCGGGAGCGCCTTGGATGAAGCGTCCATCCGCCCAGCCGAAGGTTGGCTCGACAGGCATGAAGCAGTTCTTCATCCAGGAAGATTCCGCTGGGGCAATCCAACGTCCATCTAGGGCGCTGAGTTGGTTGCGTTTCTGGAAATTCTGTCCGCGCGGCAGGATTTTGCCTGTGTCGGTGTAGGTGGCGAACTTCTGCAGGAGGTTGGCGGCGTCCGCGGCCAATTCCGCGCCACCGTCGCCTGCTTTGGCGAGAAGCCAGATTTCCGCGGAACGCGGAGCCAGTGAACAGACTTGCTGAAGGGATTTGCCAGTCAGAGGAAGCGTTTGGAGCGGATGGCCTTCACGGCAGAGGTACAAGGTATCGTAGTCGTCCTTGTCCAAAATGACGGTGGCATTGACGGCAGTATTGATGGGATTGGCGAAAATCAGCATCTTGACGCCTGTCTTCTCGTGGCGCCAGGCGCAGGAGAGTAGCTGCGGGAGGGTTACGCGCTGTACCTTGCCAGACCAGGCCCAGTTGGAAGTGACTTCCGGCGGGGCGACGGAGAACTCCACCGGCTCAAGCATCTCGGAAGCATTGAGGAAAGGAGCCAGTAGCTTGCGTAGCTGTATCATCTTTTTGGCGAAGATGCGCTGCGGACTGGCATAGTACATATCGTTGAGATGGAAGCCCCCAACCTGCTCGCCACAGACCAGCTGCTCCGCCATTTTGACGAAAAACGAATTGAAATCACCTTCGCCGCGGGCATTGAAGGCGTCGGGACAGCGGGAGAAGAACTGCGTCCTGCCAGCGTAGATTGACTGGTAGAGAGGAATGCGGTCTTCGTTGACCCAACGCCAGACCATGCAGCCGTCCATAATGTTCAAATACGGGTCGGTAGTATCCTCGGAGGTCAGCACGAAATCAGGATGCTCCTGGCGGATGTCGGCACGGAATTTCAGCCAGAGCGGCCATTGGCCTTGATTCAGCCAAAGCGCGGGATCGTTGAGCTTGTGGCCGTGGGAGGCGTCAAAACAGAGGGCGGGCTCGTGGCAGGCAAGCTGGTCGAGATAGCTGCCGTCGAAGCCGTAGTTGATGATATCGATGTTCTGGTCGTAGACATCCTTCTGGCCGTGTTTTTCGGCGGGACAGATGACCAGATGCTTCTTGCCGTAGATTTCGTATTCAGGCGAACCGTCGGCATGCTTCACGGCAGAGCGCAGGGCGGCGGGATTGTCAAACCAGTCGATTTCCAGTTTGTGACCAGGAGCGAACCCCCAGATATGCGGGTTCATGTAGGGCAGCAGACGGATGCCGTGCGCATGCGCATCCTTGAGCATTTGGTCGTGATATGACTGGTAGGGAAAAATCTTAAGTCCCTCATCACTGATGTCGTATTTGTGCCAGATGGCCCATTCGACGACTGGCGGTACGCCGAAATAATCCGTAAGGTAGATAAGTTCCTTGATGGAGACAGGCGAGGCCGTGGCAATCATGCTGTAGGCGTTGTTGCGGAACCAGGCGGGGGTTGAGGTGCGCGGCAGTTCCTTAATCCACCATTTGGCCTTACTCTCCAGGAAACGGCGGTAGACACGTCCCGCATGATACCAATTGCCGTGGAAGATTTCGAGGACAGCTTCGCCGCTCATTTGGTAGTCGTTATGTCCCTGCTGGCCGACTTCGTAGGCCACGGGATGTACCCATGAAACCAAAATTTCCTTATTCATTCCGCTGAGCGACAGTCGTTTGTAATGGGCATTAGAGTCTTCCAAGGCGCAGTAGACGCCGTTGCCAAGTTCGTCGTACATGGCAAAGAATTGCATACCAAATTCTGCGCGTGGGAACTCAAAGCCGAAATTGCAGCCCTGCGTGGGATTTTTGACCAGTTTGCCGCTCATGTATGGATAAACCAACTTGTCGTCTTCACCAGGGAGTTTGGATAGCCTGAACATAGGAAAATCCACGTCGGTGAGCAGACGGTCGGCGGCCTGGTTCTTGACCTGAAAATCGGCGGTCAGGCGACCGCCAGTGAGTTTCAGGCGGGAGGTTGCCGTGAACAGGTCGTGAGTCCAGTCTACCTGAAACTCATAGCCGTCGGCAGTCTTATTCGCCGTGCGAACGACATAGCGAACATCCTGATCGTAGCTGCGGACGTCCTTGTTGGCGCCATTAGCGTCGCGGAAGCGCAGTTTCCATTCCAGCTGACGGATGGAGAAAATATCTGTCTGGTCAAGGCGGTTGAACAGTCCCAGCACGGGGGATGCCAGCATACCAGAACTGGCGGCTAGCATGAGGATGGCTTCTGGCGTCGCATACAGGCGATAGTTGCCCTGGGCGGCGTTGAAGGTCTGTACCATTTGTTCCACATCCAGATTAAGCCCCAGTTTCTCACAGCCGCAGTCGAGGACGGCGCAGAGTTTGTCCTGACTTTCGCCTGTGAAAGCCGCGCGGCGCAAAGCTTCCCAGACCCACCGTCCGTGCGGGGTGGATATCTGCGGACGGAGGACATTGAGGCGGCTGATGACCTCTGGCGGCATGGTGTACCAACCAGATGGCGGCAATTTCACGAGGGCACGTTGACGGGCGATGGCACGGATTTCCTCGTCGTTCATCACGCGGGGAACGGCACTGGCTTCGGCAATGTCGCCGCACATCTCGTAACCGCCGAGCCCAGAGCCAAGCATCAACGGTGCGTCGGAGGCGTCGATGCGTTCTCCACGGAAGAAGGTGCTTTTGAGGAGTTCGCCGTTGACATAGAGCGAAAGCAAGGTTCCGTCATTGCCTTGCGCTCGGTCATCACTGTATTTCAGGACGGCGGCGATGTGTGTCCAGACGCCGAAAGGCGGCGCCTCGCCGTCAATCATGGCCAGCGACCATTTGCGCCCTCCAGCACCGATGCTGAAATTGAAAGTGCGACGAGTGATGCCGAGGAAATAGGCGTTATCCTTGAAGAAGAGCATCATGTTGCCGCCGGAGTTCTTGGCGTCTTCTGGTTTGCGAAGGCGAAGGATAAGATTGACAGTGATGCCGTTGGTGTCGACGTTGAAGCGTTCGCTGTCGGGGACAGTCACCGAAGCACCTCGCCTGGCGGAGAAGACGAGCATATCGTTTTCACGCTGGACGTCCTGTAGGATTAACGACTTGTCGATTTCAGCAGCCGTCTTTCCGAAAAGGTCGTTTTGCCAGACACTGGCGTTAAGGTGGCAAGCAATGAGCAGACAGAACAGCGAGATTACGCTTATTGGTTTCATGGTTTGTGATTAGCGATTAGCTATTCGTAGTTAGTGATTAGCGAATTGTGTCTATCCCATCTAGCCACTAGCCACTCCTAAAGCCCCCAATCATCGGTTCTGAACGGCTCCAGCGGCAAATCGGCCCCGTTGTAGATGCCGATAGGGAAATAGGCATAGCCGATCATGGCATGGCGGACAGCCACTGGCTCTGGCACGTAGGGGCAGCTGACGACCAGCGTCTCGCCCTCGATGGCTACAGAAGCATTGTACCAGCTCTGATCCTTGCCAGCGATGGCGAAATTGGCGATTCTGTCTTTGTCGGATTCAGGGGGATTAAGGCCATTGCCTTTCTTGGCGGCATGCTTGAGGCCAGCGGCGTTGTCAAGGAAGATGCGAATCTTGTTGCCCTCGATTTTCATTTCGCGGAAGGTCGGACCCTGCCAGACAATATCCTTGTCGTAGTCACGCGCCAAGGCGATGCGGGCCAAGCGGTCACCGACATCCTGCTTGTTCTTCGGATGAATGTCGCGGACGAGACCGATATCGAGGGTGACGACCATCGCGCTGTTGGGGATGAGGTCGAGGGCTTTGCGCTGCTGTTCGCGGAGGGAGGCGAAGCCGCTGTAGGCGAAGTAACTGTAGTGGTTCTCCAGCCCGGACAGTTGCACGTAGTAGAAGGGGAAGTCGTATCCCCAAGCCTGGCGCCAGCCTTCGACCATGGTCTTCATCAGCCAGTGGTACTTGTTTTCGTAGGCGTTGGTGCAGCCCTGGTACCAGAGGACGCCCTTGATGGGCAGCCTGGTCAGAGGATGAATCATCTGGTTGTACTGGAGAGTGGCGAAGAGCAGCTTGTCGTCATTCGGACCGCGACGGTAGGCTTTGCCCTGGGGCGTATCGACGAAGGCCGCGTCGAGCTTCTCGACGAAGCCGTCGAGATGAGCGCGGTTGGCGTCAAAAGCCTTGTAAGGGATGAATGGCTCGATGCGGGAGGCAGACCAGTTGTCGTCGAGGAGACCGATGGGGATGTCTGTTTCGCGGAAGACGCGGCGCGCGAAGAAGTAGCCGACGGCTGTACATTTTTCCATGTTTTCCGGGGAATCGCAGGTTTGCCAGGCACTGTCGCATTTGACGGTGTCGTCAGGCAGTTCTGCGCAGACATGGGCAATCTTGATGTGACGGACGAGCGGAAACTTGGCATCCTGCATTTCCTTCTCGCGGTTGATGAGCCCCCAGCGGGCCTCGAAATTCATCTCCATATTGCTTTGGCCGCCGCAGAGCCAGACATCCCCGACCACGACATTTTGACAGATGACATTGTTGGTGGGGCCAGAAATCTTGAGGTCGCCACCCTCCTTGTCCAAGGCTAGCGGATCCAGCGTCACTTGCCATTTGCCATCCTGTCCGGCGACGGCGGTCTTCTCCTGCCCCGCAAAGGTGACTGTGACCTGCTCACCAGGCGCAGCGGTACCCCAGACTGGATGCGGCATATCGCGCTGGAGAACCATATTGCTGGTGAAGATTGCCGAGGGTACGACCTCAGCGACGACGGGCAGCGCCACCAGCATCAGCAGGCAGAGAGAGGGTTTCATGGATTGTGGCTCCTAGATGAAGGTTATGACAACATGGTAATGAGCAAGGGGCATGCTGGACAATATTCATATTCTGCGCAGGACGGGGTCTGCTCATCTTCACGCTCGCGGCGGAGCCTGCGCATCTTCGTGCTATTCGCCGTGCAGAGGAATCAGGCAAGGCATGGAGAAGTTGCCCGCGCGGTCGCGGATACGCAGACGCAGCCACTGGAAGCCTTTGACCTTGGCAGCCAGGACGGCCATCTCGCTAGGCTTGTCAGCGGGAAGGCTTTCAGTCCACAGTTCCTTGTCATCGAGAGCGAGGGCTGTGCATTCCAGGGAGTCGATGCCGCTGATGTCAACGCCGCTCCAGGAGAGCTTGTCGTCCTGGCCGACAGGCCCGTAGATCCAGATGTTGTCTAGGAGCATCACGTCATTATGGTTGACGTTCTCGACATAGAATCTGAGCTTGACGACAGTCCTGGCGGCGAGAGTTTCCGCCGATACGCCTTTGGCGTTGAGCATCTGCCGGACGTCGAAGTCATACCGGAGCCATTTGCCGGCAGCGCGGTCGTAGGAAGTGGCAGTGTTGAGTTCCAGCTGGTCTCTGCCAGAAGGGGCGTCTATGCCAATTAGCCTGGTGACATTGTCGCCGATCTTGTCGTCAAAGACAAGCTCCACGAATGTCCGCTGTTTGTCGCGCCTAGCGGGAACGCACATCATGAACGAAAGATACGGGCGTTCGGAGACTTTCCACTCCGTCTTGAACTCAACCACGGACTTTCCTTGGGTGTTGGCCTGGACAAGCAGGCGCGGAGACTGTCCGTCAGCGGGGATGTCAACGCCGCCACGGGTGCCGGCGATGAAGGCGGAGACGCCGCGGGTGTCGCTGGCCATACCGTCCCAATGGCGCAGGAAACTGCAGTAGGCTGGCCGCTTGAGACTGAGCCATTTCGGCCCCTGCTTGTCGGAGGCGAAGTCAACTTTGACGGGCAGCGGCAACTTGTCCACGACATTGCCGGCTCCGTCCTCGATGTGTTCCATCTGTAGGTTGATGGTTGAGCCATCGGGGGCGGTCAGAAGCTGCG
>Ga0310786_10012487_pt1 | contig 10515 bp, 5 predicted proteins | sample AusTroGonzalo_MG_FD_203881 | JGI IMG/M metagenome (GOLD analysis project Ga0310786, IMG submission 203881) | Bovine rumen microbial communities from tropical cattle in Woodstock, Queensland, Australia - Gonzalo_03 (v2) (version 2) | ecosystem: Host-associated > Mammals > Digestive system >... | reverse complement strand
CGGTATTCCTGATGCAGTTTCTGTAACTGGTGGAAAGCGCTGATCACGTCTTGCTCTTCAGCCAGTTTCTCGGCAGCCTCGCACAGGCGAGTCTTGGCTTCCAGATTCTTCTTGAAGTCCAGTTCGCGTGCCTCTGAGTTCAGCTTAAGCAGATCATAGAACTGCTCTACATAGAGCTGATAGTTGCGCCACAGCTCGTTGGCATGCTCGGCGGGCACGTTCTTAATGTCGCGCCACTCCTGCTGCAGGGTTTTGAATTCCTGATATGTTTTGCTGGCCTCCTCGGGCGAGGTGACCATTGCTTTAAGTTTTTCAATGATTGCGAGCTTCTTCTTCATGTTCTCTTCCTTTTCAGCTTCTTGCTCACGGAAGAGTTGGGCACGACGTTCTTTGATGATGCCCATTTCTGCTTTGAAAGCTTCTTCTGTTGCGTCGGGAGTAACTTGGTAGGTTTCGGGATCGCCTCCGGCAGCCAGGTATTCCTTCTGCTGTGCCTCGCGCTCGGCCAGATGCAGCTTGTAGAACACCGTCTTCAGGTATTCCACCTCGTCTTTCTGCGGAGCTTCTTCAGCATGCACAATTTCTCTGATGCGCTCCAGTACCTCCTGCTTGGTTTGGTATACCTTGCGTTCCTGTTCTTCTACTTGAGAAGAGTCGGTTGCTTCCTCCAGCTGTGCCGTTTCTTCTACATTTACTTCCATTTCCTTTGCCTGTTCCTCGGTGGCTGCACCGTTAACAAGGGCGTTTTCTTGAGAGTCCATCATTTAACTTTTTTAGTTACTGATATGGTTGTTTCATTCACAAATTGGCTTCAAAGGTACAAAAAAAAATGAATACCGTATCGTGAAAAGAGAAAAATTTGCTGCTGTACCCCTTTTTTTTGCGGACAGTAGCAAATTTTCTCGCTATTTTGTTCTTTTTTTTCTAAAATCTTTCTACACAAGCCCCTTTCGGTGCAGCGTCCACCAAGCTAAGAACGAAACCACTACCGAGATGACGAGTGCCAGCGGGAAACCGAATGGGTGGTCTTCCATTCCGTTAATCAGGTTCATGCCAAACAATGAGGCGATGAGCGTGGGGAACATCATAAGAATCGATACGGTGGTCAGCGTCTTCATCGCCGTATTCATGTTGTTGTTGATGATGCTGCTGTAGGTGTCCATCGTCGACTCCAAGATGTTAGAGTAGATGCTGGCCGTTTCGCGTGCCTGTGCCATCTCGATGTTTACGTCCTCAATCAGGTCGGCATCCAGTTCGTCAATCTGCAGTTTGAATTTCAGCTTGGCCATCAAGGTTTCGTTGCCTCGGATGGACGTGTTGAAATAGGTGAGTGAGTCTTGCAGACGGCTCAGACCGATCAGACTCTCGTTGTTCACATCCTTGTCCAGGTTGCGCTTGGCCTTGTCGATGAGCGAGTTAATCTGCTTGAGTCGCTTCAAGTACCACACAGCTGAGGAGTAGAACAGACGGAAAATCATGTCTACATGGTCGGTGAAGCCTACACCGCGCTTCTGCTGATAGCTTACGAAATCAATCATCATGTTGGTTTCGTAGTAGCACACAGTGATGGTGACGTCGCGCTTATGAATGATACCGATAGGCACGGTGGTGTAGGGGGTGCGTGAGCGTATTTCCTTTACGTAAGGAATACGCAGAATGATGAGCATCCAGCCGTCGTCATATTCGTAACGGGCTCTCTCATCGGTATCGCTGATGTCGGTAATGAAATAATCGGGTATGCCGAAGCGCTCTTCCAGTTCGCGCTGGTCTTCTTCTGTGGGACACGTCACTTGTATCCAGCAATTAGGCTGCCACTCATTGAGCTGGCTCAGCCCCTCTTGGGTGTTCCAGTAAGTCTTCATTGTGCTAATCCTTTCTTAGAAATGGATAATTGTTCAATCGATAATTGACAATTAAGCTAATTGACAATTGATTTTGCGGCAAGAGGATTAGCAGCCTTGCTCGCTATCCTCCAGCCTTACTTCTTTAAAGTATCCGCCGGGTAATCGTCCATAATTTTGTTGTTAATTGGTTATTTTCGGGTGCAAAGGTACGAATAATAATTAAGAATGAAGAGTTAAGAGTTAAGAAAATTTTCGCTGAAAGACATTTTTTCTTAATTCTTAACTCTTCATTCCCTAATTGTTACTTCACCGGAGCGTCTTCCAGTGTTTTCTTCAGCAACTGCCAGAAGGGAGCCACCGTTTCGATGAGTGCGCGCTCAGTAGTAGTGTGGGGCGACTTCATGGTGGGGCCCAGGCTCACTACGTCCAGATGCGGATATTTGCCTAAGATAACGGAGCACTCCAAACCAGCGTGATCCACCTGTATGATGCCGTCCTTGCCAAATAGTTCCTTATATTCCTTGAGCAGCAGGTGCAGAATTTCGCTCTCGGGGTTGGGATCCCAGCCACCGTAGCTGCCAGCTGTTTCCACTTTCATGCCAGCCATGTTGAACACGCTCTCCAGCGTATCGACCACATAGCCCTTCATGTCCTCGCGGCTCGAGCGAGCCAGGATCTTGATGGCAGCATGACCGTTCTCAATGTCGATGATAGCCAGGTTCGAACTGGTCTCCACCACGTCGGGATAGCTGGGAATCATGCGGATGACACCATTATGACAGCCGTGGATGGCGTTGATCAGGTTGTCCTGAATCTCTACGGGCACCTCCGTCTTGGGTGTCTCTACCTCTTCCACCAGTACCTCGATGCCCAGTGTCTCAATGGTCTTGTACTGATCGCGGAAATCACTCTGCCACTCTTCGGCCAGTTCTTTCAGCGCAGCCACGTTCTCCTTGGGCAGCGTGAGCACAGCCTCAGCCTTGAAGGGGATGGCGTTGCGCATGTTGCCGCCGTGCCAGGTAGCCAGACGGGCATCGCACTCAGCGATAAACTCGCGTACCATCTGTACCAGCAACTTGTTGGCGTTGCCACGACCCTCGTGGATCTCCAGTCCTGAGTGACCGCCGCGCAGTCCTTTCACCGTTACGCGCACGGCTGCATCCTCACCGTCGGTCTCCACCTCTTTATAATCGAGCGTAGCGGTCACGTCGATACCGCCAGCCGAGCCAATCACAAACTTACCCCAGTGCTCTGAGTCGAGGTTCAGCAGAATGTCGCCCTGCAGCTCGCCCTCTGGCAACTCGTTGGCACCAAACATACCCGTTTCCTCGTCGCGTGTGATGAGTGCGTCGATAGGACCGTGCTTCAGCGTCTTGTCCTCCATGATGGCCATGATGGCAGCTACGCCCAAGCCATTGTCGGCACCCAGTGTAGTGCCCTTCGCCTTCACCCATTCGCCGTCAATCCAAGGCTCGATGGGGTCCGTCTCAAAGTTGTGGGTTGATTCCGGTGTCTTCTGTGGCACCATATCCATGTGAGCCTGCAGGATGAAGCCCTTTCGGTTCTCCATACCAGGAGTGGCGGGCTTACGCATCACGATATTGCCTGCTGGGTCTTTGAATACCTCTACACCGGCCTTCTGTCCAAAGTCGAGCAGGAAAGCCTGTATTTTCTCTAAGTGTCCGCTAGGGCGGGGCACTTGTGTGAGTGCATAGAAATTCTTCCAGATGCACTGCGGGTTCAGGTTGCTGATTTCGTTCATAGTTTTTAGCAATACTATTTGATTATTGTTTTTATTATCCATGCAAAGGTACGATTCTTTTTCGGATTACCTATAATATAATGTAAAAATTAACAATCCTTATGCTCTGCCCAGTAGGACCTACCCAATGTGCCCGTCGTTCTGGTGTGAAATTTGATTACAGACCATTTTCCTCCAAAAACATATCGGCTGTTTCTCATTGTCATATCGGCAGTTTGACGATGTCATTCTGCCGATATGAGTTTAGTCCGATGCTGACGTACGCTCAGTCCGACGCTGACGTACGCTCAGTCCGACGCTGACGTACTCATAGTCCGACGGCGACGTACTCATAGTCCGACGGCGACGTACTCATAGTCCGCCAGTGACGTACTTGTAGTCCGCTGGTAACGGACTCACGTCGTTACGACCGAATGACAACCTCCTTTGGTTGATATGTTTTGGAAAGTTGCCTAATTTCTCATAGAAAGTTGCCTAATTTCTACCACCCGAGGTGCTTTTTGTAGTTGGGTGGCTGCGCTTACAGCTTGTAGGTGACACCAGCACGGATCTCGAAGGTCTTGGCATCGACATCGGTGAAGTGACGGTAGTGAGAATGACGCATGAAATAGCTGCCACGGAAGTCGAGGGACATGTGGCGGCTCAGGTAAAGACCAAAATTGGCATTGAATGCCATGAGGCGTGCGTTGCCGGGGTCGCCCTGTGCGTTGGTGTAGTCGAGATCGAAACCGGTCTTGCCCACCCATTCAGCACGGTCGTAGCCTTTCCATGTGAAGATATGGAAGTAGTTGGCATCGATATTCATGTAGCCAATCTTCGCGATATCCATGCGGGTTTGAATCTTAGCCGAGAAACCGCTACCCATGTTGTAGTCGCGCTCCTGGATATAGAGGTAGTCGCTGAGTGAACCGCCGAGTAGGATGCCGCTGATGAAGATGCGCTGCTCCAGGTTCATGCGATCCTGCAGATGGGGGAAGCGATAGATAAGGCCTGGGCCTACTGAGGCTGCCTCGCTGATGCGGTAGGGAATAAGGTCGGTACCATCTTTCACAGCCTCGGAGTTGTAGAAATTGAAGTGCTGGAAGATACCGAAGTCGGCTTCAAACTTGTCCGTGTCGCTGATGGGAGTGCCCCAGATGCGGCCCAACAAGTTCAAGCGGTTGACCACCGGCTGGTTGCTGGAAAGACCGAACGTGACGCTGGAGGTGAAGAAGTCGAATGGCTTGTTCTCTTCGTTGTCGTAGGCATCGCCATACTCCATGCCCAGCTCGATATAGGGGTTGTGCTCGCCGCGGAAGAGGGCACGGTCGTCGGCCAGATAGCGTGAACCAACAGAGATGTTGTACTTCACGGGAATACGGTTGTAGTTGTGATAGAGGTAATGGCGGCTGCGGTGCTTCCAAGCCTCGCCGGTGAGCACACGCTTCAGTCCCTTCATGGGTGATACCACGGCACCGCCCAACTCGCGTAGGAATCGGCTGAAGCCTATCTCGCGGTCGTCGTAGAACAGATCGCTGATGCGGAAGGTGATTTCACCAATACAGGTACCGCCAATCGAAGTGGCCATGAGGTCGTTGATAGCGGGTGGGGTAATCTCGCCGAAGAACTCCCACATGAGCGAGCCACTCAAGGCGGCGGGGTACGACTGCCAGAAGTTCAAACCGTTGCTACGTGCAGAGTTGAAGTAGAGATTGCCGTGATAGGGATGGGCAAACAGGTTGGTGTTGAAGTTGTCGTTATCCCATACGAAGGCATGTTCGAAGTTGTGGCCGACGGTCTTGAAATTGATGCGGGGGAACTCTTCGTTGAGCACCCAATCGTCCCAGCGGTTTACAAACACGTTGAGGGCGGTAATCATGCCTGCGGTGCGCCACAGGTTGGGCTTCTGCGGCTGAGCATAGCGGTCTTCGTCTCTGGTAGCCATATCCTCTTTGGAGTGCAGGTGGAGTGCACGATCTTTCTCGCTGTTGTAGCCTGCATAGCGGTAGGTGAGACCCAACTCGCCCAGCATGCGGTGGCGGAAGCTGGTGTTGTGGCTGTAGTAGCGGGTATCGCCATAGCCCACGGTGCCGAAGATACCCCATTTCTTGCTAAGCTGGTAATCGAGGTTCAGTCGGGCTTCGAGTGAATAAAGACGCTCAGGATCGTCGGTAGAGTGCTCCTTGAAGGTCTCGATATGGAAGAAGCCTACATCGCCGCTGAGCGATAGGCGAGGGGTGAGCTGGAAATACTGTCCGATACGATAGAACAGAGCGCCTGAGAACTTCTCGTTCAACCCCATGTAGTGGGTACCGGCACCGATGATGTTGTAGGTTGAGCGGTTACGGAAGCGCAGGGCCATGTTGCCCTTGGAATTGGTGCCGCCGAACGCCATCACGTCGATGCGCGTATTGGGGTTGATGTTCACCAGTCCGTAGCGTTTCGACGTGGGGTCGTGGGTGAGGTTGATCAACCCCACCTGCACACCTTTCTGGTAGTCGCGCGCGTTGTTGAAGATGCCGATCTGTACGCCTCGCAGCGTGTCGGTGGCATTGCGGAAAGCCAGCTGTACACCGCGCAGCGTTCCTACGTTCTGGTTGGTGAAGCCTGTGAGCATCAAGCCGTGGGCTTCGCCAATCACGATATTGTTGAGGGCTGAGAGCTGGAAGCCCGTCATTCCGTCGTAGGCCACATTACTGAAGGAAGACAACTGGAAACCGATGGCATGTTCGGCAATGTTGGAGACAGGCGAGAACTGCACACCCTTCACCGAATCGGCAATGGTGATCAAGCCCAATCCTACGCTCGAACTACTCCCTGTTTTCTGCTGTTTGGCATCCGTTTGCTCTTGTGCTTGAATGCTTGCGGCAGCCATCATGGAGACTGCAACCAATGCTAAAACAGATTTCTTCATAGGCATTTGTATTTTTTTGTGTTATTATGTTGATTTTCAAAATGTTATTGCTAAATCAAGTGTGTTGCCGCTACAGCCTATCGCCACTTCCTTGTCCTTGCGCTTAAACACCCGATGGGTGAGCCACCAAGTACCTTCGGTTAATCCGATACCCAAGCCTGCGCCAACCACTACATCGTGCCAATGATGGCGGTCTCTGAGCACGCGGTCGATACCCACGCAGGTGGCCACCGTATAGCCTGCTACCGATATCCAAGGCGATACCTGACCATACTCTTTGTGCAGCACGGTGGCGCCGGTGAAGGTAAGACAGGTATGGGCCGAAGGAAACGAGCGGTGGTTGGCACCGTCGGGACGGCGCTCACGGATATTATTCTTCAGCAGATAAGTGGTGCCAGCTGCCACAACCCACGAGCCAACGGTGGTCACAGTGAGTGCCCCCCAGTTGTCTTTCGACTTCACACCGCATGCCTTCAGCAGAAAAATGGAGGCATAAGGCACCTGCTCCAGCACGTTGTCCACCCCGTCGGATTTACGGTCTTGGGGAAACATGGGAAGGCTCAGTCCCAGCATGATGAGGAGAATAAGCAGGTAGCTATTTGTCATTTATTAGGCTGTTTAGCTTTGTAATAGTTAATATTTTGTTACAAAGGTAAAACTTTTTTAGATAAATGGACTTAATTTATACTTAAATGTTGTTAAAGAGACTATAGGCGGAAGCCGAAATAAATCTGTGTGCGCCATTTCTGGTTGCGAATGGCTAAATTGTCTTCATGGCCTATGTTGGTATAGTTGTAGAGGGCAGAGATACCCGCAAACTTATTGTTGCCTATTTGCTTGACGATGGCTGCACGAGTGGTGATGATGCCCTCGGGGAAATGATGCTGCAAGGGAATCTTGTTGTCGGCCATCTTGAGTGATGTGTGGCTGTAAATAATATAGGTGGGCAGTACGGAAAGATGGAACATCCAATTGTGGGCAGGTACATAGTTGTAGCCATAGCCCGCACCGAGGCCGATGTTGGTCATTTTGAAGTCGACAGCCTGTCGGTTATTGCCGTCCTCAAAAATAAGTGACACTTCATTTTATCGGTAAGTCTATTTAAGAAATATATATGCAAAGATACAAATTTTAAGGAGAATGCTGTAGGCACTCCCCTTAAAATTTATTAAATATCGAAGGTGTTTCGGAATAAAAGAATCTCTTTTTGGCCAAAATGGCGTATTAACGGCCTCTGCGGTCGTTGTTGCCCCATTTCTTGTCGTAGCGGCCTTCGGTATCGACCTTTCCGCCAAACATATTCAAACGGTAGCGAACGTGGAGCATCGCATAGGAGTTGATGCTGTTGTAGCGGGTATCGCTACGACCGGTAGCGCTCACCCAGCGTTCGTAGTTGCTCTGCTGTCCTAAGAGGTCGTAGAAATTCAGAGCTACTACGAGGGTCTTGCTCTTCAAGAAGGCTTTTGATATCTGTCCGTTCCAGATCAGTTCGTTGGTGTTGGATGAGGGGTCATTGTAGCCTCGGCGACTGTTCTCGTGTAGGTTCGTGCTCAGCTCAATATCGGCAGGCAAACGTAGCATGAGCTGTCCGCCATAGCTGAAACGCCAGGTGTTCAGGTTGGCTGAGGGCTGCAACTCGTTGCGTGAGTGCTGGTAGTTCACGTTGCCGTCGAGGGTTATTTCGAGCCAGTCGTTGCGATAGCTGGCATTGAGGCGTTCGTTGAGCGTGATGCTGCGTGTTGTGTTCTTTTCGGCATCAGCCTTCTGCTGCGAAATATAGCTCACGTAGTTGTTGTAGCGCACACGACTGTCGGTACCAATATTGAAGTGGGCAGCCGAGTCGATGGCGGTATTGAAGTTGAAACCGCCGTCGGCGTTCCAGTTGCCGTTGATATTTTCAGGGCGAGAGAAACTACCACCTGTTTCGGCATTGTAGCGTACCATGTTCGAGATGGAGTTGCGAATGTGGCGATAGTTACCATAAACCACGATGCTACGCTTGTACTTGCTGATATAGTTGTTGTAGTACACGTTGAGCGAGTTGGTGAACTGCGGCTTCAAACCGGGGTTACCCTGGGTGATGTAAAGTGGGTTGGAGTCGTCGGTAATGTCGAGCAACTGGGTGATGTCGGGCTGTTGGGTATCGCCGCGGTAATGAACCCAGATGTTCTGCTGGTCGCTGAACTTATAGTGGAAATCGAACGTGGGAGTGAGGTTGGTCACATTACGCACGGTATCCACATACACGCCGCGATAGTCCTGAATGAAGTTGGAATGCTGCGGCTGAACAAGGAAGCCCACGTTGTAGTCGTATTCCTCTTGCCAGTGGCGCAGGGTAAGTCGGATATTGTGGGTGTAGTTCTTGTATTCTGAGAAACGGCTCAGCGAACGGTCGAAATAGTTGTCGAGCGTGCTGTAGACAGGCGACAACCACGCATCCCATTCGCGGTATTCGGGATCAATGCCCGAGAAAATGTTGGGCGACTGATGACTGAAATCATAGGCCTGTCGGTCACTCTTGTTCTGATTGTAGCGCAGCTCGTAACTGGTTTGCAGGTGGGCTCCCTTCCAAAGCGGTTCGCTGTAGGAAATGCTGGCCACATAGCCGCTATTGTCGCTGGGGGTCGTGTTGTAGCGGGCGGTGTAGTAGGTGGAGTCGGCACCGTATTGATTCTTCACGCGCAACAAGTGTACCTCGTTGTTGGAGGTGTTGCGGTTCTTGTTGTCGCCTACGCTGCCTTCTACACGCAGGGTGATATTGCGGCCGCGCGGGTTCAGGCGACGATATAGTTGCAGCATGGCCCATGCGTTCTTGTTCTCGCTATACGTAAGACTTGCGCTGTTGTTGTGGTTCACCAGATAGGGCGTCAGCGGACTTGCTGGGTCGAGTGCTGCCAGGGGATCTTCGGTATAGAGATAGGGATCGTCGGTAAAGGTGGCGCTGGCCGATGTGGTGATACCGTCGCTCTTGCCCATGCTGGCGTTGGCACGCATCAGCAGGTTAGTGAGGGTGTCGGGCTTCCATTCCAGGCGCATATTGCCGTTCCAGTTGTCATTACGAGTAAGGTTCTTGGAGTGACTGTTGGAGAAGGTACGCGATGTTTGACTGTAGAAGTTCTCGCTGGCATTCTCGTTTTGGTTGTCGCCATCGCGATGGTTCCAGCGCACACTCAGGTCAGCCTTCAATTTCTCGCCATCGTCGTAGTTAAGGTTGGTACCAGCCATCTTGCGGGCATTCAAACCGCGGCGGTTCCACCAGCCGGCATTCTCTTCCTTGTTGTTCAGGTTGCCCATCAACACAATACGCGTCTTGTCGGTAAAGCTGCTGGCCATTCCGCGCGAAGCATAGCGATGCTCAGTACCGCCAGCCAAGTCGAGGTTAGTCATGTAGCCGCGGTTCATGCCTTTCTTGATGGTAAAGTCAATGACCGTTTCCTTGTTGCCGTCTTCAATGCCGGTGATGCGGGCTTGATCGCTCTGCTGGTCGTAGAACTTCATGTTTTGGATAATGCTCACGGGCAGGTTCTTCAGCGCCGTTTCCACGTCGCCCAGCATGAACTCCTTTCCATCGAGCAGAATCTTCTTTACTTGTTTGCCGTTGATGGTGATATTTCCATCTTCATCCACTTCGGCTCCAGGAATACGCTTGATAAGCTCTTCAATAGGCGAACCTTCGGGCGTGCGGTAGGCATCTGGATTGTAAACCAGCGTGTCCTTACGTACGATGACCTGCGCAGCACGGCCAGTTACTACGGCTTCTTTCAGCATGACAGCCTCGGTCGATAGCTGCAGAATACCCAAATCTTGATTCTGATTGCGGCGCAACGTAATCTCTCGCTGAATAGATTGGAATCCCACCGACGAAATCTTGAGCCGATAGATGCCGTGCGAGGGAGCCTCGATGGAGAAATTACCACGAAGGTCGGTCACCGTGCCGCCCACAAACGTACTGTCCTTGGCTCGGAACAGCTGAACGGTGGCTTGCATGATGGGTTCTTTGGCATCGGCATCGGTTA
>Ga0310786_10012485_pt1 | contig 10515 bp, 9 predicted proteins | sample AusTroGonzalo_MG_FD_203881 | JGI IMG/M metagenome (GOLD analysis project Ga0310786, IMG submission 203881) | Bovine rumen microbial communities from tropical cattle in Woodstock, Queensland, Australia - Gonzalo_03 (v2) (version 2) | ecosystem: Host-associated > Mammals > Digestive system >... | reverse complement strand
AGCTTATTGGATACTTATCGAAAAAATACGAGGTAAAAGTAAATTATGATGTACTGAAAGAGGTAGATGAATCGATAGATCCTACAGCCTTGGATGACGTGTTTTGAGATTGTTTAGCTCTTGAAAAATAAAGAGTTTTTTTGTACTTTTCGGTGTTAATGAATGAAGGTGTTTGGCATTGAAACTTGATGAGAGAGTAAGAGAGGTAATAGAAGCTCCGCTGGAAAGCAAGGGATATGATTTAGTTCGAGTCAATATAGTTGGTGGTAAGAAAAGGCTGGCTGTTATAATAGATATCGATCGCTTGGACGAAAAAAATGTGACAGTTGATGATTGCGTGGAGGCTAATCGCTTGATCTCAGCGATTTTAGATGTTGAAGATTTTATAAATGGAGCGTATACTCTAGAAGTTGGTTCGCCTGGTGAAAGCCGTCCCCTTGCAAAGATCAGAGATTTTGAACGTTTTTGTGGTCATGTTGCAAAGATGGAATTGGTTAATCCTGTGGAAGGAATAAAGAAGTTCACGGGGAGAGTTGTTGGAGTCGATGGAAGGGAAAGTTTGGTTCGGGTTGGTATTCTTGAAGAGGATGATCGGGAGATTTGTCTATCTATCGACAACATAAAGAGAGCTAATGTGAAGAGAAAATTTTAAAGAGGAGATAAGTTATGTCGACAGCTTTGTGGACGGATTCCAAGTTTTATGGACCTGAGTTATTGCAGATAGCAGATTCTGTTGCGAGGGAGAAAGGGTTGAAGAAAGATCAGGTCTTGGAAGCGATGGAAGGTGCTATCCAGAAAGCGGCGAAATCTAAGTACGGATATGAAAGCGATATAAGAGCAAGTATTGATAGAAAGACCGGCGAGGTCGTGATAATGAAATACTTGACGGTTAAGGATCCTGTCGAAGATGAGTTTAATCAAATAACATTAGAAGAAGCAAAAAAAATGGATCCGAATGCTGAGATCGGAACTGTATTTACGACGAAGTTACCTCCTATAAATTTTGGACGAGTTGCTGCTCAGGTTGGTCGACAGATAATTGTACAGAAAATTCGTGAAGCAGAGAGGGAAAAGCAATATAACGAATTTAAAGATAGAGTAGGAGAGATAGTCAGTGGAGTGGTGAAAAGAGCTGAGTTCAATTCAGTTACTTTGGATGTAGGTCATACAGAGGCTGTAATTCGAAAGGATCAACTCCTTCCAAAGGAGAATTTTCGGGTTGGGGATAGAGTTAGGGCTTATATTGTAGATGTTTCTAGAGAAGAGAGAGGTCCTCAGATATTTTTGTCAAGAACACATCCTCAGTTTTTGGTGAAATTGTTTTTTCAAGAGGTTCCGGAAATTTATGAGGGAGTCATTGAGATTAAATCTGTAGCGAGAGATCCGGGAAGTCGCGCTAAGGTCGCTGTCTATACGAGTGATTCCAATATAGATCCTATCGGAGCTTGTGTCGGTGTGAGAGGAAGTAGAGTTCAATCAATCATTCAAGAGCTCCAAGGAGAAAAGATCGATATTATTTTATGGTCTGATGATTTGGCTACTTTTGCTGTTAATGCTCTTGCTCCTGCTGAAGTTTCTAGAGTCGTTGTCGATGAAGAAAATCATAAGTTTGAGGTTCTAGCTCCAGATAATCAGTTAAGTTTGGCAATAGGACGACGTGGGCAGAATGTTCGTTTGGCTTCTATGCTGATCGGATGGAATGTTACAGTAGTCTCCGAAACAGAGGCCCTTGATCGAAAGAATAAGGAGTATCATGAAAGTTCAAAAGCCTTTATGAGTGCTCTGGATTGCGATGAAGTTATTGCTCATCTTCTGGTCACTGAAGGTTTTTCGAATGTTGAAGAGATAGCCTACATTAGCAAGGAAGATTTAGCTTCGATCGAGGGATTTGACGAAAATCTTGCTGAAGAGCTGATTGACAGAGCAAACGCTTATCTTAGCAAAAGGGAAGCAGAGATAAAGAAGCAGCTGGAAGAGAAGAATGTTGATAAAAGAATAATGGACGAAGGTTGGTTCTCTGGAAGTGATTTGCTTGCTTTGGTCGATGCTGGAATTACAAAATTGGATGATGTTGCGGATTTGAGTACCGATGAGTTGGTTGAAATTTTACCAAATTTTTCTGACGATGAAGCTAGTGGTATTATCATGAAAGCCAGGGAACATTGGTTTAAATAGGTTGGAGATATTATGTCAGAAATAAAGAAGGGTACTTTAAGTTTATCGAATTTAGCAGATGCCAAGAGAAATACGGGAACTCCAACTGGAAAGGTGAGGCAGAGTTTTTCTCACGGTAAGTCTAAGGTTGTTACTGTTGAGGTCAAGAAAAAGAGGTTTGTTAGTTCTGTAGGAAAGCAGGTGGCAAAACCTCAGGCTTTTGAGTTGAAACAAGGAGATTTAACTTCCGAAGAGTTACAGACCAGGTTAAAGGTTGTTAAAGATGCAATAAAAGAGAGCAGAGATCAAAAAGAACAGTTGAATCATCAGATAGTGGTTGATAAAAAGCAAAGCCGCTATCTCGAGAATGGAGAAGATCGTAGTTTGGATCGAGTGGATGAGAAGCAAAAACAGGGTGATTTTTCGGAAGAATCTTCTGCGCGAGTGAAGGAAAAGAGTGAGAAGAAATCTTATTCAAATTCGAACAATTTTACGGTAATTAAAGAAACTCATAGTAAAGTTCAGCAGAAGAAGGCTTTGCGTTCGGATAAATATTTTGATCCTTCAGAAAATGATGATAATGTTTTCAAATCGGGTGTTTCTCAGAAAAGAACTCTCACTGTAAAAAAGGATATAAAGGAGTTAAAGGGGAAGTATAATTCCTCTTCTGGGAAGATTTCGATATACAACGCATTAGATGATGAAGGAGAAGGAAGAACGCGTTCCTTATCTTCTTTGCGTAGAGCCAGGCAGAAAAATAAGCCAAGTGTTTCTAAGCCCCAGGAAGAAATAAAAGTTATAAAAGAGGTAATTATTCCTGAGACCATAAGTGTTCAAGAGCTTTCAAATAGAATGGCGACAAGAACGGGGGAGGTCATTAAGTGTCTGATGAAGCTTGGGATGATGGTTACGGCAAATCAGATCGTAGATGCAGATACCGCGGAGCTTGTAGTTACAGAATTTGGACATAAGGTGAAGCGAGTTAGTGACAGTGACGTTGAGTTAGGTTTGAAGAAGGTTGATTCTGATGAAGATATGAAGCCGAGACCTCCTGTCGTTACGATTATGGGACATGTCGATCACGGTAAAACTTCTCTTTTAGATGCATTGCGCAGGACAGATGTTGCTTTGAACGAAGCAGGTGGAATTACTCAAGGGATAGGTGCCTATCAGGTCACTTTGAAAGACAATCGTAAAATTACATTTATAGATACTCCAGGACATGCTGCATTTACCGAGATGAGATCTAGAGGAGCCAATGTTACCGATGTTGTTGTTTTAGTTGTAGCTGCTGATGATAGTGTAAAAGATCAGACGATTGAGGCGATACATCACGCGAAGGCCGCGGAAGTTCCGATAATTGTTGCGATCAATAAAATGGATAAGCCGGGAGCTAATCCGGACAAAGTAAGAAAAGATTTGATGAATTATGAAGTGTTCATTGAATCTTATGGTGGTGATGTCATGGATGTGGAGATTTCCGCGAAGTCCGGACTAAATCTCGATAAATTGGAAGAATCTATTCTGTTACAGGCTGAAATGCTGGAATTAAAAGCGAACCCTGATAGAACAGCTGAAGGAATTGTGATTGAATCTAAGGTTGAGAAAGGATTGGGATCCGTTGCCACTGTGTTGGTAAATAAAGGGACTCTTAAAGTTGGAGATATTTTTGTTTCAGGGACGGTCTATGGAAAGGTTAGAGGAATTAGAAATGACTGCCGAAAAGCTTTACGTGAGTTGACTCCTGGAATGCCTGGAGAAATTATTGGATTTAATGGCACAACAATTCCGGGAGATGACTTCATAGTTGTTGAAGATGAGTCGAAAGCGAAGGAAGTAGCTAGTTATCGAGACAGAAAGAAAAGAGAACACTCGTGGGTTGTATCTAGTCGTACCTCTGTTGAGCAGATGTTTTCAAAGCTGGAATCAGATGAGCGATTGCAGGTTTTATCTATTATTTTGAAGGCGGATGTTCAAGGTTCGGCGGAGGCGATCAGTTCTAGTTTACAAAAGTTGTCCAATGATGAGGTTGCGGTTAAGATAATTCATTCTGGTATTGGAGAAATTACTGAGAATGATGTTGTTTTAGCCAAAGCGTCTCAAGCGATGATTTTAGGATTTAACGTAAGAGCTAATACTCAAGCGAGAGATCAAATTTCCCGTGATCAGATAACGGTAAAGTATTATTCTGTTATCTATGATTTGATTGACGATATGAAGGCTTTGTTGTCGGGTATGCTAACTCCTGATTTGAAGGAAAAGGTACTTGGAAGTGCGGAAGTTAGAAAAGTTTTCGATATTTCGAGGTACGGAAGAATAGCTGGTTGCATGGTTTTGGATGGAACAATCAAGCGAGGAGCCAAAGCTCGTTTGTTGCGTGATGGTGTAGTTGTTCATACGGGAACGGTGAAGTCAGTAAGACATGAAAAGGATGATGTAAAAGAAATTCATTCAGGATTTGAGTGTGGTATATGTCTTGAAAATTACAGTGACATACATTTGAAAGATATAATAGAATGTTATGAGATTGAAGAAATAGCTCGTGAGTTATAGTGGGTTTTTATGAAGTTTGGTAAGGATTGTTCAAGGTCAATCAAGGTTGCTACGGAAATAAAGAAGGTTATTTCTGATTATCTGATTCGTGAAAGAGGAGGGGACTGCGGAGGCATTGATCCTTTCATGATAGTTGTTACAGACGTTGTTGTCAGCTCGTGTTTGCAACATGCGAAGGTTTTTGTGTCTTCAATGGACGGAAAATTTGGTGATAATTATTTGAACTTTCTTAGATCTCATTCTGCTCAAATAAGGAAGGCAATAGGCGATAGCATTAGATTGAAATTTGTGCCTGAAATTAATTTCATAATTGATGATTCATTTGAGCAAGCAAAAAGGATAGACGATATTCTTTCACATCTCAAATCGTAAGAATTGCCGAGGGCGTTACAGGAAGCGCCTGGCGAGTTTATATAACGGTTCAATACATCGAGATTGCTTTAGTTTACGGAAACCGCAAGCTTAAGCAACTTGTTTATCAATTTCAGATAGATTGAATTCAAATAACTTAGAATCTCTCTGATGTCTGGAAATCGCGAGCTCAAGCAATTTATCAATCAATTGAGGATAAGAAAAACCGCTCTTTTGAAGTAAAAGAGGGTACACACTTGTTCCGTTCACAAACCCTGGGATTGTGTTCATTTCGTTAACAATTATTTCGTCTTCGGTGATGAACATATCAACTCGACACATTCCTTCACAGTTTAAAGTTTTGTATGCTTTAAGAGCGGTAGCTTTTGCCTTTTCCATTACTTGAAGTGATAATTTTGCGGGAATTTCAATAGTTGCTCCGTTTTCATTAAGATATTTAGCTTCATAAGTATAAAAATCATCCAGAGAAATTACTTCTCCACATATATCGGAAGTCTTAGGATTCTCATTACCTATAACTGCGCATTCGACTTCTCTTCCTTGAATTGCTTTTTCAATTAACACTTTGTTGCTGTATTTATAAGCTTCGTTTATAGCTATCTGCAATTCAGAGGCATTTTTGACTCTGCTTACACCGACAGACGATCCAGATGACGCGGGCTTCACGAAAACCATACTTCCTAATTTCTCAGAAATATCTTCATATGAAATTAGATCGGGTTTACGCAAACTAATATAATCCGCAACAGGAATTCCTTCTGCTTTAAGCAGTATTTTTGTGATTTCTTTATCCATACACGTGGCGGAAGCTAAAATATCAGGACCAACAAAGGGAATATCCAAAATTTTCAAAAATCCTTGTATAGCTCCATCTTCTCCAAAGCATCCATGAAGGACAGGGAAAGCAACATCTATGTATTCAGAAAGATACTCATTGAGTTCAAGAGGAAATTTTTTGCAGAACTTATCTTCCGAAAACAGCTCCACTGCTTTTGGGATATGTTTTAATATTTCTTCTTTTCCGAAGTGAAACTTTCCTCTTTTATCTATGCCAATAGGAAGGATTTCATACTTATTAGGATCTAGATTTGTAATAACACTCTTGGCCGACCAAATCGTAACTTCATGTTCAGTCGAACGACCACCAAAAAAAACTCCGACTTTAATTTTTTCCATACTTCTCACCTCAGCTTAGACTTTCTCTTGTAACAACTACACTTTTTTTCGTCCAGTTTTTTTCTTAACTTACTCAACTGGCGTTCTATCACCTTTTTTAACGATACGACGAAGACCAAATTAGGTGTACGTTTTATGTATCCATACCCTATCGGAAATGTAATTGGTTCAGCTTTGTGGTTTAGATAATATTCACTTAAGCTGTTTTGTTTGTAAGAGTGAAATACGGGCAAAGTCGGCTTAGTATAAGTTCCGAAAATATGGATATCCCAATTCTGTCTGAAGAAATTAAAAGGGATGCCTGTATCATCCTGAAGAATACAATTGGTTTCACTTAAAATAAAACTTCGAAGTTTTGAAAAGTTTCTGCTGTCGTGCAATGTATATGAAGCGCTCTTCAGAAAAGTGGAAAACTCAAACTTATTGACGAATTTAAGTAAATTATCTAATTTACTGCTTTCATTTTTGAGGTTTGTTTTTATGTAATAGATTTCTTTCTTTTTCGAATCTTTTTCGCATATTATTTTTACACAGTTGATACCATCTGAATCAGATTCCGTAATATTTCCGTTCGCCTCAATCACGCAATTTTCGATTTTTTGTATACTAAATCCTAGTTTCGGCAAAGCAAGAAGTATTAGGTTAAGACCTCCTCTTGTGTTCGCACTTGATAGCTGAGTTTGCATTTCCGAAGTTATAAAGTAACCTTTTTTGAGATAAGTTGAAAACGCAACTTGAACAGAATCATAGTATGCTGGACTCTTCAGGCTTTCTTCGATTTGATCAAAATTCCCTAACGGTTCTAATCCAACCAAAACATAACGTTTGGCGTCGGGGAAAAAACTAATAGCATAAGAAACATCTGGTCCTCCAAATGGATAGAACAAAGTATCGTATTTTCCGATATATTCTTTTAAATTTTTTTCAGTCCAACTCGGAATATGTGAGAGACTGTCTTTATACAACTTGTTCCATGAACTTTCGATAAACTTCGAATGTTTTTTCATTTCCGAAGTAATTTTTCCTTGGGAATAAGTTCCGGATATTTTTTTTGCAACTATATCGAATCGATTACCGGATTTAGGTTGCTCTCTTTCGGTTCGAACCAAACTAACATTGGTGTCAGTTGCTACTGGACTATTAACTTCAGCGATTGCTTCAAAGCATAAAAAAACGACAACAGAACACCATACAAACTTTCTCATGTTCACTTCCTAAAAAACACCTGAATAAATTACGGTGCCTCATTGTAATTAAATAAAAGAACTTTTTCAATTGTTACCTCTTGTTATAATGGAGAATAGCCTTTATATTTTTATTCGGGTGCTGAGGGTAAATAATGTTTTCATTTTTGCGCGGCTTAATTTCCTCCGACATGGGAATTGATCTCGGAACGGCTAATACTCTTGTCTATGTGAGAGGTCAAGGTATCATATTAAATGAGCCTTCTGTAGTTGCTTTAGCAGAAGAGGGAGGAAAGAAGAGAGTCTTGGCTGTTGGAGAGGATGCCAAATTGATGATTGGTCGTACTCCTGGAAATATTACAGCTATTCGTCCTATGAAGGACGGGGTCATTGCTGATTTCGAAGTTGCAGAAGAAATGATCAAACATTTTATCAGAAAAGTTCATCACCGCAGAAATTTTGTCTCTCCTCAGATTGTTATATGTATTCCCAGAGGGGCCACAGCTGTCGAGCGTAAGGCTATCCAAGAATCAGCGGAGGGAGCAGGAGCAAGACGAGTGTTCCTCATAGAAGAGCCCATGGCTGCGGCTATTGGGGCGGGGCTTCCTGTTACCGAGCCGACTGGGTCAATGGTTGTGGATATAGGGGGAGGAACCACTGAGGTTGCTGTGTTGTCGTTAGGCGGAATCGTTTATGGTAATTCTGTTCGTGTTGGTGGAGATAAGATGGATGAGGCCATCGTTAATTACATAAAAAAGAGACATAATCTTCTAGTGGGATCAGCAACGGCAGAGCGAATAAAGAAAGAAATAGGAACAGCGCTTCCTCCGGAGAGTGGTGAGGGAAAGAAGATGTCCATAAAGGGGCGTGACCTGTCTAACGGACTTCCCAATGAGATTGAAATCACTGAGGCGCAGATTTTTGAGAGTTTATCTGAGCCTGTATCTGCTGTAATTGATGGTGTGAAATTTGCTCTTGAAAATACACCACCAGAGTTATCTGCAGATATTGTGGATAAGGGTATCATTATGACAGGAGGAGGATCTCTTCTTTCTCGTTTGGATGAATTGTTGAGGATCAAGACAGGGTTGCCTATTGAATTAGCGGAAGATCCTTTGCTTTGTGTAGCACTTGGTACAGGAAAGACTTTGGAGGAGCTTAAAGTTATGAGGAGCGTCTTGTTAAGATCTTACTAACATAGATAAGGGGTAGCAATATTAAAAGAAGTTCTTTTCGTTTATTCAAAAGCAACAAAAGAAGAAGAATAGAGGTGATCTTGGTGGCGGTTGTTATTTTGGTAGCTCATCGTCACTCGGGTATCGTTTCATGTGTGGACAGTTTTTTTTCAAGTTTGAGATTTGGTTTTTTTGAAATTTACGATAAAGTTTCGACTTATTTTTCAGGGTTAAAGTATAACTTTTCTCAAGATGCTGGAAATAAAATTTTTGATCTTCAATGTGAAAATATAAAACTGAAATTGCAGACAGATAGATTAGATTCTCTCATTTTGGAGAATGAGAGATTGAGGTCATTACTGAAAATGAAAGAATCTTCCTCAAATGAGGTCATTTTTGCGAAAATTGTTAATATTTTTAGTAATGATTTTGTTCGTTCTGCTCTTGTAAATGCTGGAAAAAATCAGAATGTTCGACAAGATGATTTCGCTTATAATGAGCAAGGCATAATAGGGAGGGTTATTGAAGTGTCGGATAATTGGAGTAAAGTTTTATTCATTGTTGATGCTAACTCGAATATTCCGGCAAAGATCTCTGGAAAGAATGCGATACTATCAGGAGATAATTCGAATTTATTAAAAATTAACTTGTTAAATGAAAGTGTAAAAGAAGGAGATATAGTGGAAAGTTCTTCTTACGGCAGGGTGTTTAGTGAGAAGATAATGATCGGGAGAGTTATAAAGAAAAAAGGTGAGTTTTTTGTACAACCAGCAGTTAATTTTAACGATTTGAAGTATATTTGTATCGGGAAATGTCGAGATTAGAAAAAATTATCATTATTTTTCTAACTGGTTTATTGTTTTTTTCAGAAAACACGGGAAAGGCTTTTCTTTATGGTTGTTGTTTGTTTTGTGATCTTGAACAAAGACGCTTTTTTTTCTTGTTTAGTATGGTGTCCATAATTTTTGATATATATCATTTCGCGTTTGTGGGACTTTCCTTTTTTTCTATCTTGATTATTAAGATAGCTACAGGGAAGTTTAAGTCTGTTTTATTGAATCTTCCTATATGGGCTAGGTTATACTATCTGTTCTTGATCATTTGCGGAGCGGAGTTGATAAATTGTTTATTCATAGTATTGCTTAACGGGAAATTGAATTTCCATGCTCATTTTTGGGTCGTAATAAAATCGATCTTCTTCTATTATGTGTTTGAAAGCTTAGGGAAACATGCTAAAAGATCCTGAGTTCAAAGACTTATTATTTTTTAGAAAGAACTTTATGCTGATACTGATAGGTATTTTCTGTTTGGTTCTGATCGGTAATTTATATCTTCTTCAGATTAAACATGTTCAAAAATATCAGTTGATGTCGGATAGAAACAGAATAAGAGTTCTTCCGTTAGTTCCTAAACGCGGAAGAATAATATCTGCTGACGATAAAGTGTTGGCTTTTTGTAATTACAAACATAAGTTGGTTATGGATTATTGTTCAAAAAAGGTGTTCGAAGAAAATATAAAAATTCTGGATGAATATCTGAGTTTTACGAAAGAAGAAAAAGAAAACCTGTTTAACTTGAGAAAGAAAAGAATGCCGAGCATCACGATAAAAGACGAGCTGTCTCGTGATGAGTTCGCGAAAATATCAATGAATCTTTTTCGTTTGAAAGGAATTCATCTTTTGAATACTTTTTCAAGACATTATTACATGCCGTTGGAGTTCAGTCATTTGCTGGGATATACATCAAAAAATACCAATGAATTTAAAGTGTTAACGGGAAAGACAGGACTGGAGCTTTTTTTCGATAAAAAATTGAGAGGAAATATTGGAAATATCCAAAAAGAAGTTAATGCCGCAGGATGTAGTATTCGGATTATTGATCAGGAAAATCCCGTTAACGGT
>Ga0310786_10012484_pt1 | contig 10515 bp, 7 predicted proteins | sample AusTroGonzalo_MG_FD_203881 | JGI IMG/M metagenome (GOLD analysis project Ga0310786, IMG submission 203881) | Bovine rumen microbial communities from tropical cattle in Woodstock, Queensland, Australia - Gonzalo_03 (v2) (version 2) | ecosystem: Host-associated > Mammals > Digestive system >... | reverse complement strand
CCGATAATATCGATTGATTTTGGCTTTCTTTGCCCCCAAAACTAATTATAGGTTAATTTTTTATCATTTTCTCCCGAATAATTTTCACTTTTCTCTCGAATAATCTTCACCTTTCTCCCTATAATTTTTCCTTGTTCTCCCTATAATTCTTTACTTTTCTCAATAAAATTTACCTTTCCTCTTGCATATATCAAATTTTTGTTGTACCTTTGCAATCGCAAATGGCAACCGGGGTCCCCGATGGATGCCAACAAAGTGCATCCGATGGGGAGAGCGGTGCACATTCGAGTACTTACTACTAAAATGAGTTTTAGTACATGTACGAGAATAGTGACCGCGATGTACCTTTGCACAGTTTTTTAGCTGAATAACATATATCGTTCATATGTAAAACTTATGTGATTCATATGTTATTTATATGTTATTTATATGATATTTACATGTAATTCGTATGATATTTTGCTTATAACACCGTAACAACACTATAACGACATACTATTATGGCTGAACTTGTTTACACACCTCTCGTCGAGAAAACAAAAGGTGCCTTGTCCAAACGAGGAATTATCACGCGTCAGAAGACCTATCGGGACGCTCGCGGTCGCATCATCGCCTATGGCAAACAGGAGGGATATCTCATTGATAGACCGCGCGATTTCAAGCGCCATCCCATGCAAGGCAAGGAACTGGAGCACCACAATCTGTGGCGCGACATTTGCTACCAAGCCAAGACAGAGCTTGCCGAGCCCGAACTCCGCGCACAATGGGAACTCCGTTTTAACGCCCAACTGCCCTCTACCAAAGGCACACACCCCGACCCGCAGGCGCCGATAGACAAATCCACCGGCGCGAAAAAACGCTACATCCAACTCTATGCCTTTACACGCGCCATGCTCTACCAGGCGCACCTCGCAGAGCAGTCACAATAAGCTTGAGAGCGTGGATGCGTACGCCAAGAAGGTGAGGTGATTTTCGCCTCAAAGTTCATCAATGTATGCAATAAATTTGCATAGTTCAAAAAAATGTAGTAACTTTGCAGACGCAATCAAAAAGTAGAACCGAAGATTATGGATACCTATCTTTTCAGAAAACATATACACCGCCTGCCGGGCAAGGTGATACACGCCATTCCGCTGCCCGAACCGGAAGTGACGGAAGGCCGTGGTGCACGCGGGCTGATCGGTGAGATATGCCGCAAGGCGGGTTACAAGCAGGTATTGCTGGTCACCGACAGGACACTGAGCGGCATAGGCTTTGAAAAAGCGATTACAGCCTCTCTCGACGCCGCCCAAATCGGCTATTCCGTGTTCAGCGACATTCATTCCGAACCCAATATCGCCATTATCGAAGCCGGGCGCAGGCAGGCCATCGAGACCAACGCGGAATGCATCATCGCCCTGGGCGGCGGATCGGTCATGGACAGCTGCAAGATGATTGCCGCGGGTGTGAGGATGCCGCACGTGGCGGCGAAAGCGCTGCTGCTGAAGTTCCTGCCCGTTCCCGGCAAGACCCTGCCGCTTATCATGGTGCCTTCCACCGCCGGCACAGGCGCGGAAGTGACGGTAGGCGCCGTGGTGACGAACGAACAGGGAGCCAAAGGCTCAACCGTACTCATCGGCCTCGACGTGACGCATGTGGTACACGACAGCGAGCTGACGATACACGCCCCGAAAGCCGTGACAGCGGCTTGCGGCATTGACGCCCTGAGTCATTGCATTGAAGGCGCCGTAGCGGATGTGGAAGAGGACGAAGAAGACATGCGCATGTCGATGGAGGGCGTACGCCTCATTCTCGAGAACCTGCCTCTGTTAACGAGTGAACGAGTGAGAGAGTTAACGAAGGAAGGAATGAACGAAGCGCGCCTGAACATGTGCCGTGCTGCCATGTACGGCGGCAATGCCATTAACACCCAACTGGCAGGCTACGTACACGCTTTTGCGCACAGCATTGGTGCCCGATACCACCTCTCGCACGGACAGGCGATCGCGCTGATGCTCATGCCCGTGCTGGAGTTCCAGAAAAACGCCTGCATGCCCAAATATGCGGAGCTCGCACGTTTCTGCGGCTTGGTGGAACAACCGCTGACGACGAGCGATGAAGCCGCCGCGGAACTGTTCCTGCAGACGGTGCGTAACTTGCTGAAAGAGTGCGGACTTGACACCATTGATTCGCCCGTACGCGCCTGCGACCACGAGCAACTGATTCCGATGATTGCCGCCGATTCGATCAACTATTCCGCACCCGTCACCCTCAGCAACGAGGACATAAAGGCTGTATTGGAAAAAATCACAACCCACGGAGCAAAGACCGCAGACCAATATACCGAAGAACGGATTGCGGAGATTGTAGCCGCCCAACGCCGTTTCTTCCGTACCGGCACGACGCTGCCCGTCTCATGGCGTATCAAGCAGCTCAAACGCCTCAAAGAGGCGGTTATAGCAAATCAACAGGAGTTCATGGACGCTCTGACAGCCGACCTCGGGCGCAGCGGATTGGAAGCCTACCTATGCGACGTAGGACCGATTATCGTCGAGATCAACGAGATGCTCAGCGGACTCAGGCGGTGGTCGCGTCCCGAGCGGCATTTCAGCGGACTGATGTGTTTCCCGAGCCTCGTCACCAAGGTCTATAAGATGCCCTACGGCGTGTCGCTCGTCATTAGTCCGTTCAACTTCCCTATCCTGCTCACCATTGGCGTGGTAGCAGCAGCGATGTGCGGAGGCAACACGGTCGTCATTAAGTCCAGTTCCAAGTCCGCAGCCTGCACGGCGGTGCTCAAGAGATTCTTCGCCGAGGTCTTCCCGCCGGAATATGTCACTCTCATTGACGGCGGCCACGACGTGGCGGACATGTGCCTCGCACAGCGTTTCGACAAGATTTTCTATACCGGCTCGCCCGCCGTAGGCAAACATGTGCTTGCCGAAGCAGCCAAAAATCTCACGCCCGTAGCGCTCGAGTTAGGCGGCGAGACAGGCAACTGGTGCGTCGTCCGTGCCGATGCCGACCTCAAGGATGCCGCGCGTAAGATCGCCTTCTTCAAACTCACCAACGCCGGACAGATATGCATTAATATCAACCAGATAGCCGTGGCGGAAGAGGTGGCGGATGCTTTCCTCAACGAACTCAAAGCCGCTTTCATTGCGCAGATAGGCGAACACGCCGAGACGAACCCCGAATACCCGAAACTCATTACCGAGGCGGCGTACTACAAGTGCGCCAAGCTGGCGGACGAGTACCGCGACCGTATCCTCTTCGGCGGCACAGGCGACCGAGAGACGCGCAAATACGCCCCGACGATCATTTATCCGGTAGGCATAGACGAACACATTGTGCAGCACGAACTCTTCTGTCCCTTACTGCCTGTCGTGCCCTTCAAGGACGCCGAAGTCGATGCACTCATGGACGTCATTGCCGACCGCGAACACCCATTGGCGATGTACCTGTTCACCCAAGACATGCGCTGGGCGAACCGCACGATGCAGACACAGCAGTACGGCGGAGGATGTATTAACGAGGTATGTATCCACATGATGGTCAAAGGCGTGCCGTTCAACGGCACCGGCCATTCCGGCATGGGCGCGTACCACGGCGAGTGGGGCTTCCGCGAGTTCACGCACCCGCAGACCGTACTCAAGGGTAGCACCCGTTTCAACCTGCCCCTGCGCGAACACCCCTACAGCGGCGAGGCGGGCAAGAAGAAAATGTCCCTACTTCGTTTGTTCGAGCGATAACCATAAAAAGATAATACGATGAAAAAACTTCGAGAAATAGCCGGCTATGTCCTCGGCGGCGTGATGTTCGTCGTGCTGCTGCCGACGATCATGTGGCTGGTGTCCGGCGAGCCGGACCTAATGGTACACATTGGCGCTCTACGCGCAGCCGGCACCGGTATTCTGATACTCGGAGGCCTGAGTCTCAGCATTTGGACCATTGCCTACATGAAGACCCGCGGCAAGGGCAATCCGATGGACGCTTTCGGCAAGGAGATAGGCCCGCGCACCCAACACTTGATGACGGATGGTCCGTACCGCCTCAACCGCAATCCTATGCTCACCGGCACGCTCACCTACCTTGCCGGTTTCGTGGTGTGGTTCTGGACGTGGCAGGCGGCGCTGGTGTGGGTGTTCTTCTTTATTATCATGTTCGTGCAGGTGCTCACCGAAGAACACCGCCTCAAACGCGATTTCGGCGAGGAGTACGAAGCCTATTGCAAACGGACGAGACGTTTCTAAGGCGCAAGAGAAAGCGGCTTATTCGGACAGACGTTCCAGCACGTGCGCAAGGAAAATGCGTGCGGATGGGATGTGATGGCCGTACTCGCCAAAGTCCCATGTGATATTCGGGCAGTCGGCGTAGCGGCGCTGCAAATGCTGCGCATTGCGGAAAGGAGACACATCGTCGGTGGTGGAATGGAAGATATACATCGGCGATTGAGGTGTCCATTCGGGAAGGACGGTCAGCGTGTCACCTTCCGTTATCGGATAGTGCACGAGGCTGGAACGCAGCAGACCGCTGTACAGACGCTGCGTCTCGGGCAGGCTCTTGTCCATTGCTTGCCGCGTCAGCCAATGCCGGAGCCGGTGGTTCGGCATGCGCAGATAGAGATCTATCGGACTGACATTCTTCGGCTCTATCCATTTGGCATAAGCCCTTTTCAGCGCAGGCGTAAAGAAGTAATCCTGCTGCAGGTCCAGGTCGTAAGCTACCGAGGTGCCGACAATGAGAATCGGTATATTCATCGGCATGGGATAGTGCGTACTGCTGAGCGACTCGTCATAGGTCGATGCCACATCGTACGGTCCGCCTCCGGCGAAACAGCAGATGACATGTATGCGGTCGGCGTACTCTTCCTCTATCAGTTTGAGCGTCCACACGGCCGTGGCACCGCCTTGCGAGAAGCCCAAGATATACACGCTGTCCAGCGGAATATCCAACGCCATACTGTCCAGCACCGGCAGCATGGCCAGATACAGGTCCACGGTGTTACGCGCCGCCAGATCGCCGTTGAGATACGGGTGCACACGGTCGGCCGTCACGCCAAAGCCCACGTAGTCAGGTTCCAGGACGACGTACTCGTTGCACAACGCCCGGGCGTCATGAGTAGGCCGGTTGGAAGGCGCTTCACTGTTGGAGAAGATAGTGTAATGCGGCAGCAGAAAGATGCCTTTGGGCGTGCTGTCCTGCGGCACCATTAGCCGACCCGAGACGGTCAGCGAATCGCCGTGCTGGTCCACCGAACGGTACAGCACCGAACGTTCCAACACCTCTGCACAAAGCGAGAAGCAAATGGCGCAAGCAAATAGTATCAACGTGGATTTTCGCATAGCATACAGATAAAACCTTACAAAAGTATAACTTTTTTCGGACATACACAAAAAAATCTTCTTTTTTTTGCATATTTCGAAAAATTATTATACCTTTGTCGCAGATTTATCCATTAAAACTGACAATAATATGAGTCTGACTTTGATAGCGGCGGCATTGGCGCCTGTAGTACTCTTGTTTTTGTATATATGGGCGAAAGACCTGCATCAGCCCGAACCGATGAAATGGCTGCTGCGGGCGCTCTGTTACGGAGCCGCAGCGGCAATGCTGGTCATTGCGGTGCTGACGCCGTTTCCGAAGATTGAAGTGATGGGCTGGCCTTCGGCTTTTGCCAATGCGTTTCTGATGGCCGCCATTCCCGAAGAGGGAGCCAAATTGCTGATGCTGTGGCTCTTGCTGCGCAAGAACCCCTATTATGACGAGCGTCTCGACGGTATCGTCTATGCTTCCTGCGTAGGCCTCGGCTTTGCGGGCCTGGAGAATATCGGTTACCTCGTCGCCGCCGCTACGAGCGAGGGTTCGTGGCTTGCCACAGGCGTGGCACGTGCCATTTTCGCCGTGCCGGGACATTTCTTCTTCGGCGTGGTGATGGGTTTCTTCTTCGCGCTCGCTACCTTCGGCAAGAAGTCGATGAGAGGCTTTAATCTGTTTCTGGCATGGTTCATGCCGATGATGCTGCACGGCCTGTACGACAGTGTGCTGATGGGCATGGGCACGACCAGCGCGGCCGTGAGCGGATGGCTGTTCATTCTCTTCCTGCTCGCCTTCAACCGCATGCGCAAATACAGCGTCAGCCTTATCAAACGCCATCAGGAGAAAGACAAAACCAGCCCTAACATACAATTCCTGTCCCATGACTAAAGAAGAGACGTATCAGACCTTGCTGCCGCAGATTCAGTCCCTCATAGCTGGAGAGACCGACCTCATTGCCAACATGGCGAATGTGGCGGCTGCGCTTCACGAGACCTTTCATTTCTGGTGGACGGGCTTCTACTTGGTAAAGGAAGGAAATGAAAGGATGAAGGAAGGAGGGCCAACGACCAACGACGAACGACCAACGACCAAGGAACTGGTGCTCGGACCGTTCCAGGGTCCTATAGCCTGCACGCGTATCCCGTACAACAAAGGCGTGTGCGGCACCGCCTGGGCGCAGAACAAGACGCTTGTTGTGCCGAATGTGCATGAATTCCCGGGACACATAGCCTGCTCCTCCGCCTCCAAGAGCGAGATTGTTGTACCTATACGCAAGGACGGCGAAATCATTGCCGTCCTTGATATCGACAGCGCCGACTACAACACCTTCGACGCCGTTGACCGGAAATACCTGGAGCAGATTTCGCTCTAACGCTTATCTATCCTTCTGTTTATCCCAAAATCAGCCAGGCGAGGAGGTAGCCGATGCCGATAGAGACAAAAGTGGTGATGAAGCCGGCGAGCTGGAACGAATGGTTGATGACATATTTGCCTATATGCGTAGTACCCGTTCTGTCGAAGCCTATAGCCGCCACCTCCGTGGGATAGTTAGGCAGGAAGAAATAGCCGTTGACGGCAGGGAAGACCGCCAACATGACATACGGCGGTACGCCCAACGCCAAGCCGATCGGGTAAAGGGTCTTTGCCGTGGCTGCTTGGGAGAAGAGCATTATACTGAACAGGAACAGCGGTATCGCGAACAATATCGGCCATGAGGTGAAGATACCTGCCACGGAACCCATGATCACCTCCTGGTTGCCGAGGAAGAACGTGCTTCCCATCCATGCGACACCGAAGATAGACACCATGGCGTTCATACCCGATGCGAACACGTTGCCTTTGACCGCCTCGCGCACATCCGCCTTGCCGACAAATAGTATCAACGCGGCTATACTCATCATGACGATCTCGATGATATAGTTCATGTTCATCGCCTCACCGTTGAAACTCGGTCGCATCGCAGGTATCGAACCGAAGAGCACTACCAGAATGACACCCACGAGGAAGGCGAGCACCGCCCATTTGGCGCGAGGGTTGATGTTTGTCTTTTGTGATTTGTCATTGGTAATTTCTGCATCATCGAGGAGTCCTTCGCGGACGCGTCGCTGGTACTCAGGGTCCTCTTCGAGGGGTTTGCCGACGAAGTTCTGGACGAAGGCAGCAACGAAGATGGCGATGAGCGATGCCGGAACGGTGATAATCATGATCTCTTTGATGCCTATTCCTGCCCCACCGAGCATCGTCTGCGACAAGATAGCCGCCGTAGCCGCCGACACGGGTGAACCCGTGATACCTAAGGATGCCGCTATCGTAGAGACAGCCAGCGGCCGTTCGGGGCGCACTTTCTCCTTATAGGCTATCTCCGAGATGATCGGCAGCAGCGCATAACAGGTATGCGCCGTGCCGGCCAGGAAGCAGAAGAACCATGTGATAAACGGAGCGAAGAACGTGATACGGTTCGGATGGCGTCGGAGCAGCTTGGCGGCGACAGTGACCATATAATCGAGTCCTCCTGCCGCCTGCAAAGCCGCCGAAGCGGTGATGACAGACACGATGATAAGCATCACATCGACGGGTATGACACCCGGCTCGAGGCCGAAGCAGAACACGAGGATGAACACACCTACCATACCGTAGATACCGAGGCCGATAGACCCCACTTTCGCGCCGATGAAAATCATCGCCAGCACGACTAATAGTTCCAGTATTAAAAGAAAGGTGGACATGGCAATATTACGATTTGTGATTTGTCATTTGTCATTTGTGATTTAGAGCTTCTTGCCGGTCACGTCGTAGCGTTCGCCGTTGCGGATGATGATGACGTGGTTATCTTCGATAATCTTATACGGACGATCTCCCTCCGCCGGACGCAGCACAATCGGCGCCTTGAGCGAACCGTGATGAGAGTTAGCGACATACGTTATGACGTTATGACGTGATGACGTCATGTCGACAGGCACAACGGTCTCACCGTTAAGTTCGAAACGAAGGTCTCCTACCCGATCACTCTGAATCGTCAGGAAGTAGAGAGCCTCTTCCTGACCCTCTCCCGTAGAGATGGCGATAGGCGAAGCTACGGCTGCGAGCTCATCGCCCACATAGACTTTCAATTGTCCATTGTCCATTGTCCATTGTCCATTGTCCACGGTCGCTATCATCGTCATGTTGGACGAGGCGTGCGGGTTGGAGAACGTCGCCGTTGTACTTTGTACATTCGCACTTTGTACTCTCTTCGGGGCATTGGAGAGGACGTTAGCGAAGTGAACGGTAACGGTGCCGATGCCGTTGCGTCGGAGCATATAGCCTCCACCCGGACGGAGGGCGGTGAGGTCACCTTCCCAGCGTTTGTTATGCGAGAAGACGGCGAACTGGTCGTGGCTCTTAAGCACATCACCCGTTGAAGCCTTTTCGTAATAGTCCGCCAGAGCTTGGGTCACGGGTGTCACTTCGTCGAAGAAACACGGCACGGCATTCCATTGTCCGTCGCCCCGCAGGGAGATAAATTTATCCGTAGCCGCCAGCGGGTCACCGTTGACAAGCAGTCGGTTGCCGTTAACGGTATAAACCATATAGATCTGGCTGTAATCCAACGAGTCGAGTGTACCGGTGAAGACGCCCTTGGCTTCATTAAAGGTATTGAACTTACTCAGCGCAGGCGTTTTGAATCCATCTCCCTCCTGCCAGGGTTCGGTAGCTACAACGACTTCGTTGAAGTCAGTAGTTCCTGTCGAGGGTTTGAGGTAGGTAGATATCCAGTTCCATCCCGGGTTGAGTGTTATACTCTGAGTCTCGGTGCCGTTGATATGGAATACCAGCGGTTCGTCACCGCTGCAGCCGAAATATGCACCGGTTGTGAAGATGATGGTAGTGTCCGCCGTCATGTTATAGAGTTTGCCGGTAGAAGCCTGCCAGAGTTGGAAGCGCAGTTTCTGTCGCATCAGGTCGTCGTTGCCATAGACAGTGAGATAGACATTGCTGGTGTTGCGTTGCGCATCGAAATTTATATTCGCCTGTCCCAAGCATTCGTTGCGGCAGAAAGCATAGATGATGTCGTTCGGATCGGTGTCGTAAGCACCGTCGATGAGCACCTGGGCGCAAATAGCCATGTTGTACTCGTATTTGCTTTTGTCCACGTCAGAATACGGCGGCGTAGCCTCGATTGTCATCTCTATGCGTAGCGGCTCGCTCAGTCCTTCTTCGTCGGTAAGATAGATAATCTGGGAATAGGATCCTACCGCCAGTTGACGGTTAACTTGGAACTCGAGTGTCTTCTCCTCGAGCGGTGCGAGTGAGCCGGACGGCATATCCGTCTCCAACCAGTCGGGGAGGTTCTCGATCTTGTACTGATGGGTCTTGCCGTCGTTGTTGATGATAAGGATAGTGTACGAATCGGGGAGATCGTTCTCATTGATAGTGAACGTGAGATAACGGTTGTCCCACTTGAGTGCGTTCTTGTCCACAAACGCCGTCCAGGTGACAGGCGAAGCCATCGGGTTGCCGTTGATGTCCTCTACATCGCGGACGGTGATATATACCGACCGCTTGTTGATATCGCGTACCGGCATATTGATGTTGATGAGCAGTTCGTCGCCGTTGAACGCCCAGTCGAACGCCAGTTTGCTGAGGTGTTCACTCTCGGATACGGGTGCATAATCTTTCTTGTCCACCATCGCCTCGACTTGGCTGATCGGGTTGTTGATGACGAGCAGGATGTCCTTGTTGACGATGTTGCCATTCGAGTCGCGAATGACGCGTTGGTCGTATGGAGAGAAGACAGTCTCGATGATACCGTTGTCGTTCTCTTTCTTCGTGCAGAACGGCAAATATCCGATGAGTCCCATCTCTTCGCCGGTAGGCTCGGTGGCATCGAAGGTAGCCACTAATGTCCTGGGCAGTGCCTGCTCGAAGAAGACGAAGGCATCCATATGTCCCTTGAATCCGTTGTCTCCGGCATACATCGTGCCGCTGATACCCGCCAGTTCGGTGGCTGCGAAGGTGTTGGTCAGCTCGCCGTCCACATACAGGCCGACGGTGTTGAACGAGCGGTTGACGGAGAGTGTAAGGTGATGCCACTCGTTGTCGGCGAAGTCACCTATCGTCCAGTCCTGCGCATCGCTGCGGAGCATCAGCACACCGTTCACGTACTCGATAGCGACACCCTTGCCTTCCACGCGGTTGGCGGAGAAGAGGGTACCCTTCGGCTCGGAGGTCTTGAAC
>Ga0310786_10012483_pt1 | contig 10516 bp, 9 predicted proteins | sample AusTroGonzalo_MG_FD_203881 | JGI IMG/M metagenome (GOLD analysis project Ga0310786, IMG submission 203881) | Bovine rumen microbial communities from tropical cattle in Woodstock, Queensland, Australia - Gonzalo_03 (v2) (version 2) | ecosystem: Host-associated > Mammals > Digestive system >... | reverse complement strand
AGGCGGATATTGTTCTTGGTGTAGGTTGCAGTTGAGTTGTCTTTGTAAATAATTCTGAATGATGCGTCAATGGCTGCGTCAACGGGAATGGCATCGATGCTGTACAGAGTCTGCGGTATCATGAGATAATCCTGATAGGCGGGCTGGGCATCAAAGGTGATTTCCTTGTCAGTTATGGCCGGAATGTTCATTATACCGTTTAGACCGGACCATGTACCCTGGGCGCAATCCTGATTCCATGCGGTCTGGGTATATGTACCTGTTGACTTGATGTTCTTGAGCTGCATGCTGGTAAGCATCACCTTGCTTATACCGGCGGTGTCAAGACCCTGTCCCACCTTTATATATATACTAACGTTACTGAGTATATGGTGGAATATCATATCAACCGTGTTGTGCGGCAAAATCCTGCGGCGCTCTGAAATGAGCAGGTCAGTCTGCTGCGCGGGCGCATCGGGAGTGGTATAGTTGGCAATGGTTACATAGCGGTTGGTGTCATTGCTTACGGTGTAAATGCTCTTGGAGTAGGGGAACACACCGTAGAACACGTACTTGGAGCCGTCATTCCACAACTTCTTGTTGTCATAGGTCCATGTGGTACCGCTTACGTATCTTACCGGCTGGTTGATGAAAATGTGGTCAACCTGGGTTCCGGTTTTCTGTACACCCCATACTGCCATGGTGTCGCCGGCCACAAAACTGTTGTCGCCGCTGGGCTTTGATGCGCGTGTCATGCGGCTCACGTAGTTGCTGAACTCGATTGTTGAATTACGTACGTAATCCGGATCAATCTGTGTGTAGATGCTGTTATCTGAGCATGAAACCATAAGTGTCACGCCTAAAAACAGGCTTGCTTTGATAATCTTTTTCATTCTATGTCTTTACCTTATATATATACTGTTGTAATATTCTCTGTTGTCCCAAACTGATACACCTCCGTTAAACGTGATAGGCTCAACACCGGATCCTATCACGGCCGTAAGTATGTAGTTACAGCCTGTTTCAAATGTGCTGAACGTCTCATTGAGACGGAACAGATGGCTGTAACGGTATGTTGTACCGCCCGTATGGGTAATGCTGTACCATATACGTACGGTATGATCTGTACCTACCGTTTGCGGTATCATGAGCGATTCCAGTACGTAGAGTGCGGAATCCGGTATGCTAACATTGCGTGCGCTGTTAACGGTGTATCGCGGCAGGGTGTCAACCTGTACCCATTCGGCATTGGGCGTGGCAGGAGGCAAAACGCTCTGCGTAAAGTTGCCCTGGGCTATCAGTCCCTCAATCTTTAAGCTGTCAACAATGAGCGTAGCATCCTGCTCCAGCGGGAATGTGCTGCTACGGCATACCCTGACGCATAGTTTGGACAGAATGTGCTGCATGTTGAACGTAACCTCCTGGTGTGTCATTCCGTCCATGGACTGACCAGTGCGGTCAATCATCCAGTCCGTGTCATCAACCAGGTTAAAGTTGGCCGGAGGCTCCGGCGTGCCTGTGCTGATGGTGTTGCTGCCCTGCAGGGTAATACCATTTATGCTTATGGCATGCGTAACATCATCAATAGATGCGGTAACTCCAGGCTTGCTGCCGCAGTGTGGAGCGTAAGCGTAGAATTTGTATGAACTGTGCAGCTCCCAGTATTTTGTAGGGCTGTAAGTCCACATTCCGAGAGAGGGACTGAATGTCACTTCCTGATTCAGGAACAGACATTCAGTACCTACTTCCGGCGTGTTTTGCCATCCCCAGACGCCCATAGTGCTGCTATGGTCGCTGAGCAGAGATGTGGCTTTTGTGGTAACAGGCTTGTCTATCAGTCCGTTTTCAAAGACAATAACCATCCGGCGGCTATCAGTCTGAGCATTATGCAAAGATCTGAAAGTCTCATCATACGCGCATCCTGTCAGGATTGCTCCCGCCAGAACAAGCATCAATGTATGTCTGAACAATCTGTTCATCCTTCCGGTTTAAGTCTCCTTATTATAATACAACCACATTACCGCCAAATTCCCTTGACGGCTCTCCTTTTATAAATACCATTGGTCTAAAACTTACTTCTAGCACTCACGCTCTCTTTCTATTTGTGACCATCAGGGCGGTCAAGCCCTGATGGCCTATCTAAAGAAAAGAGTTAGCTGATGATTGGTTAGAACTCAAAAGCACCTGTGTTTTCAGCCCAAGGAGTAACACTTGTGGTAAAGTAGATGGGTTCAGGACCTACAGTAATAGTAAGTGTATACTCATTTCCTCCTAATATCTTTACTGATGTGTTATTTGCATCATTGTCGAACAAGTTTGCTAAGCCCCAGTGTCCGGTGTATTCCTCAGAACCAATGGTGTACTTAACATAAATGCACGGTGCTGCAAATTCTGCAAGCTGGCTTGCAGGAGTTGTCTTGGCGATCGTTTGAGGAATCATAAGACGCTCCATGATGAAGTAACCGCTGTAATTGGTAAAGGATGTAGCATCTCCATCAATATCTCCATTTACTTGGTAACCTGTAGTTGCGCCGCCAACACCTTGCGCGATGTATGCTATTTCAGTTGTAGGTGTTGCCCATCCTGACAGGTAACCATTATTGGGAGAAGCAACATCTTCAGCACTTGTGTAGTAGCTGGTGCCATTAATGTTCTTTATGCTAACCTCATTTACTGTAACGGTCTGAGTGGTTGTTACGTTTGGATTCATCTGAATCTTGATGTTGAATTTTGCTAACTCGTGAGTGAATACAAGCTGCACAGGACTAGCGTTGGTTACACCGCTTGTTGCAACAGCAGCTGTCATATAATCGTAATCAAATCCTGTGTAAGCAAGCTCTGTGGCAGGTGTAGCCATCAGATTCTCGGTGTCAACTGTTATGGTTCCTTTTGCGCCTTCTCCAGTTCCATCATCGCCAATTTTAATTACACCGTCAGAAGTGCAGACAACCTTAGCGCTTGCGGTAATAGGAGCGTATGCACAGAACTGATAGTTAGTAGCAAATTTATCCCAGTATTTAATGCCTTCGTAATACCATCCGGCATCCCATGCAGAAGCACTATGTCCATACTGTCCCCATTCATCTCCAGGGAGAGAGGTGGCGGTATAAATCACCTCGCCGTTCGTATTTGTTGCAAAATATTCGTTAGTTTGATTGACAAATATTTCACTCCAGTTGCTGTTGTCATAACTCTTCCATCCGTATACATTGAAAGTTTTATAGAAGAAGTTTAAAGTGTTATGATTATCTGCCTTGGTAGCCTTGTTAGAATAAGCGGCAAATGTGAAGGGGATGTTTTCATTGTTGGAAACATCATTCTTGAGACTTTCGGTCTCCGCACAACCTATTAAAGCTATCGCTGCGGTTGTCAGTATGAATAAATTCTTTCTCATATTCATAATTCGTATTGTTTTTAAATAATTCTTTGTTTTATAAGCAATTAGTTTATTTCTACGTTAGTGTCTTGTGGGGTAGCCCAACCATTGATTGCATCAACATTAAAGTAGATCTGATCAAGACCGATTGTTACGGTGATATTATAGATATAGTTTTGTGCCATTGCAGTGAATGCGGCACTCTCAGTTGACAAAACAATTGTACGAGTGAAAGAATCAGATACGTTATCAACATAATTGATAGTATAATTAATGTTGAGCTTATATGTATCGTGATCAGTGCCAGTGGGAGTATTAGGAGCAACCCAATAGTGGAAAGACTGATTAATATAAGTTGTTGGAGCTGTTACAGGGTTACCATTGGCGCCACCGTCAAGAACATATAAAGGTCCAGCTGTTAATGCATTTGTGCCGCTTATAATATTAAGATTTGTAGTATAATTGGCAGGAGAGAAAGTTCCGGCAGCGCCATCAGTGGCAGTTTGTGTATAAGTTACGTTTGCTGCTGCGTTAGGAAGATTCTCAATATTAAGACTGGTAACCTGGATGTCTTTAACACCTTTGTATTGGTGTCCAGCGCTCTCATCCTTGGCCTGAACTATTACATTAAGTTTTGAAAGAATGTGGGAGAAGGTAAAACCTACAGTCTTCTGATAACCCGTATAAGTTGTTTGGTTGGTAGCTGCATATTTTTGCTGGGGTACACAAACAGCGAATAAGTAATCAATGGCACTTGCCTCATTGGCTGTTGTATATTGTGTCCTGTCGTCCGAACCTACAGTCACAGTCGTGGTGGCATTTGTTGATTGCAAAGATTGTACGTCTGTGCGAGTAAATTTACCAGTAGACGGTGCTAATGTAACTGTTGATGCATTCCAGGGAGCATAAGCAAAGAAAGTGTAGTACTTATTTTTATTCCAGTATTTGGGAACTTCATAGGTAAAACCTTTTGTTGGGGTGTTGGAATCTTCATACCACACTTTTACATTGTTGAATACATTGCTTGTTCCTGTGGTAGTCATATTGATGCTTCCATTAGAAACGGCCCTGTTGTCTTCGTGGTTGTAGCCGAACACACCAAAACCTCCGTTTGCGGAAGTGAGATCAGATCCGGCAGAAACTGCTGCCTTTGTGGCTTTCTCGTGGAAAGTTTCAAATCCAATTAATACATCTTCATTGTCAATCTCCTTGAAGCTGTCGTTGCTTGAGCAGGCTGCGAACATTGCGGCAGCGGCTGCGATCATCAAATAACTCTTTTTCATAATTCTCTTTTCTTTAAAGTTAATATTTTGTTTGTTTCTTTCTTTAAATCAATTGCTTACTGGTATGTGTTAGCAGTTGCGGTCTTGTCGGCCCAAACGGCTGTTGAGGCGTCAAAGGTGATGATGTTAGGCTTAACGGTGAGCTTGATGGTGTAGTTGTTACCCTCCATGAAGTTCTCAAATACTTTGATTGTGCCGTCATCCAACTTGAGAACGTAAACGTAGTTCTCGGCGTTGGTGCCTGATACAATTGTGTAGTTTATCTTGAGCTCCTCAATATTGGTCTCAATTGTCTGAGGCATGATGAGTGACTCAATAAAGTAGAGTGCCTTGCCCGGCTCATAGTTCTCACCGGAACCTGTACCCTTAAGGAGCTCAATACCGTTGGCGTTTGCCCAGCTGAGCTTGTAGTTGGCGGCGTTAGCTGATGCACTTGCGCTCCATCCGCTTGCGGTTGTTGAGCTGGTCTCTACGTATGTGCCTTGGTCAGCAAGTCCTGTAACTTCAACACTCTTAATGAGTACTTTGGTGTTGTCAAGAGTGGGATCCTTGGCTATTGAAATGTTCAGCTTAGCCAGGATGTGTTTGAATATGAAGTTGACCTCTGAAGGTGCTGAGCCGCTCTTTGTCTGCTTGCCAGCGGTCATAAGGTCTGTGTCCTTGCCGGTGCCGCCAACAAAGCCTTTCTTGATCTCGCTCTCAGCGGGAGCTGTGCTTGACTGAAGGTTCTGGCCCTCAAGTTTGTAGGCTGCAGTTGTTACATATGTGCCTTCACCGTCAGCTACGTTGGTGGGCATGTTATACTTGATTATGCTTGTGTTGGGGGCTACGGCAACAAAGTTGTAAGTAGCCTGCTTGTCCCAGTAACGGTAGGGGGCGTATGTCCAGTTGTTGGGAGCCATCTTGGTCTCATCATATGTGATGATATCGGCCTTCAAGTTGGCGTCAACGGGATCGTCCTCGCCGCGGAATACTACCTCGGTGGGAGCTGAAGTATCGGTTGTTGATTTCTTGGTGGCATATACGGCAAATGTTCCGTGATAGAACTCCAAGTCATTCTCGTTGTCAATTGCCTTGGTGGCATTCTCTGAGTAGGTTGAGAATCCTATTACTACAGGGTTCTCCTGTGCATTGAAACCATTGTTCAATTTCTCACTTTCTGCGCAGGATGCCAGAATTGTGGCAGCTGCGGCTAAGAATAGATAATTCTTGTTCATAAGTCCTTTGTTTTTTATTGTTATTAATTTACAAATTTCAATGTTGTCTCAGTAGTAAGGCTAAAGTCGCCGTTGATGTTGACTTGCCTGATCTCTTGCGTGGCTCGGTCCCTCGATTGTCCCGCGGTACGGGTACAGATGAAGGTAGCCACTGCTGCAACTGCCAGCGATGCCAGCGCTGTCAAGAACATGTAGTTCCATTTGGCCATCTTAAATTCTGTAAACATACTTCTTTTATTTTGTTATTATTTATTGTTTCTGTTAAAATTTTCTCTCATCCCTGCATTTAAATGATTACCTCTGCATTAACCTCATTGGCCCAGTTCTCAACGCTGGCGTTGAAACCGCCGTTATTTGTGTTGGGTTTCTGGTCCATCACATCCTGAGGTATATCATTTGCATCAAATATTATTGTAATAACACCGCCGGCCGGATTGTCATGCATCTGGTCGGTGATGTTGCGTGTCAGTGTGAATGTGTAGCCGTTGCGGAGCGTCATGCCTATGCCCACATAGTTCTCGTCAATCTCCGGGGCACGCTCGCGTGCCTTGGTGTTGTCAAGCGGGCTCATGCCGGGAAGGCCCCATGTGAGAATACGTGCGGCAAAAATATCTGCGTCATTGTACTGGCGGCCATCGCTGAAGGAGATTGTGTCGTGTCTCTGGATGGGCTTGATGTCATCAGTTGATACTGATACGGTGTTGTCAAATGTTCTGCGTGTGAACAGCTCAACACCCTGGGCCAGACCGGTTGCTGTGAGGCCCTTGGCGCCTGTAATGCGATCACCCTTGCCGTCATCGTTGTTAAGGATGATAACCTGGAACATGTAGATGAAGGAGTAGGGGCGGAGCGATGCGTTGATTTTATATATATATGTAATATTGCCATCCGCATCATACTCCTTTGTATATACTGTGGGGTCCTCATTGATGGTGAGGCCGGTCTCAAGTGTACCAAACAACTCGTCAGGTTGGTTGTGATCAACGTAGCTCTTTACGGTGTCGGGCATTTCACTGAAACTGTTCTGTGCACGGGTACGTACCCATGATGACTGCGTGCTTGTACGGGTGGAGGCTGTATATGTATAAAAATCGTCACTCTGGTAGTAAGATGTGTATTCTGTTCCAAAATTATAGAACAGCATATCATAGGTTGCGCCGGCTGTAAGTGATACGCGGCCGCCGTTTGCTCCAAATACCTTAAAGAATGAGCTGTAACGCTTTCCTGTGTTGGGGTCAAGGTTGTAAACCGTGCCTTTAATGAGCTCAGGCTTGGTATAGCCTATTGTACCGAACTTGATTGATGACTCATTCCAGGTGTACTGCCAGTCGGTTTTCCACTCAACTCCCCAGAGCATGCTCAGGTTGATGTCTGCTATCTCAACTGATATCTGGATTTGGTCAACGCGCAGGAATAACTCCTTGCGCTCACAAGCGGAACTTGTAAACAAAACAATTGCAAGACCCAGGATAACCTGTATCTTTGCAATCAGTCTGTATATTTTTGTTCCGCCAAACATTTGTTTTTGTTCTGTTTTGTTTTATCCGATACAAAGGTACGCGTAATATAGGTGGTGATTTTCTAACATCTTCAAAATAGGTTCCAAAAATCACAAAACGAATTTCAAACAACTGTTTAAATATCAACAACCCATGCGCGATTTGTAAATTCATAGATGAAACAACAATTGTCGAATTGTTGAAAGGTGTATTTTTGCACAAGATTTGGCGATATTCTGTATTGTGGAGTCGATTTTAGTGGTATATTTGCATTGCTTAACGTTTAGTATTGCATTGAGGACTTAAAAAAGAGGACTGTTTATGTTTAGTGTATTTGCTTTTCAGTTGCCGTTTTCGGTATGCCTTGTGTGGTTTATAATTGCTCTTATCAAACCCCATAAAAATCATTCAGACCGCTTGTTGACTTCAGTATTCGCGTTATTGTCCATATCGCTTCTGAGTGGTTCCAATTACCTGTTTGTGTCACCGGACTTTAGGCGGCAGGTTGTTCTGAATCTTTTACTGCAGTTTTCATCGCTGTCAGTCTTTCCCGTTGTATGCTTTTATATAAGGTCTCTATATGATGAGCGCCATGAGGCTCTCTCATCTTATCTTTTGTTTCTGCCGGCAATCCTTGTAACAACCTCAAGCCTTGTCATTACTGTCCAGCTGGGTCTGGAGCGGGCGTCCTTGCTTATCTACTCGCTGTTTAACCATACAATAGTCTATGATGCGCTTGATGTTACGGAGAAATCATATGTGATTATTTGTTACAGGACATACTATCCTGTTTTTATCTCGTTGCTTGCGGCTTCACTTATATACCTGCTGTCACGTCTGTTCTACGGCAAGTTCAAGTTCAGCCATATACCCGTATTTATCCGTGGTAAGAAAACATCATTTGTGGCAAACATCCTGTGCCTGTTTTTTGTTGTATATTTTGTTATGTGGGGAGGATGCGTAATCTTTGAGGAGCTGTTTCTTGATATAAGCTCACCGTGGTCCATTACATGGGCTATACTTTCGGCCATGGTGCTGTTCCTGATAGGTTTTGTATCGTCGGTTCCTCCCTTGCCGGGCGGATATGTCACTATTGAGTGCCTTAGACATCCTTTCAGCGCAAACAAAAAGTCGCCGGGTGAGTATCTTACGGGTATTGACTCGGGACCGGTGGCAGAGGTGCCCAGGTCGGGGTATGACAAGATTATGGAGTCTTTCCGTCAGGCAATGATTGCCGATAAGTGCTATCTGGATCCGGAGATGTCTATTGATGAGATATCGCGCAGACTGGGCACTAACAGGACTTATGTTTCAAAGCTGGTTAATATATATTACGGGATGCCGTTCAGGGATTACCTTAATAAGATGCGTATTGACTATGCCAAGGAGCTTATGGTGGATGAGCCGGATGCGGTTATTGAGTATATATCGGTTAAGAGCGGTTTCCAGAGCTCTACTCAGTTTATTAGAAAGTTCAAGGAGCTGGAGGGGGTTACTCCCTCGGTTTGGCGCTCCCAGCGCAAGAAAGTTTGATCTCTTGCAAGTTTTTTTGGTCTCGCAGAAATGGCAGATTTTCCATCCGGTGCGTGGAATCTCTGCTTTTTCTGCTTTTTCTGCGTTTTCTGCGATGGATTATTATTCCTGCGAGTGATGGTTTTTGAGTATTTGTGTGTGAAATAAGATTAACGGGGTACGGGGTTTGCGCGAAATTATTATTTTTGCGGAGTTGTACTAAGAATTATCGTTATTAACCTATATGAATACCAAAATCCAGGAACTTACCGACATTATATATAATGAAGGTGTAGCTAAAGGTCAGGCCCAGGCCGATGAGATTCTGGCTGCCGCCCGTGCTCAGGCTGACAAGATTCTGTCCGATGCCCGCAAGGAGGCTGCTGCAGCGCTGGCTGCCGCTCAGAAACAGAGTGCCGATAACGCCGAGAACGTGCGTAAGGAGCTTAAGCTCTATGCCCGTCAGGCAGTAGAGGCATTAAAGAGTGAGATTGCCACCGTGGTGACCGATAAGATTGTACAGGACTCAGTAAAGGGCTTTACCGCTAATCAGGATGCATTCAACGAGTTTATTCTTACTCTGGCCAGGGAGTGGGGCAGCAAGCAGAGCATTGAGATAAGTGCCAAGGATGCTGCACAGCTTAACAAGTACTTTGAGGCCAAGGCCAAGCAGTTGCTTGACGGCGGTGTCAAGATATCGGCTGTGAACGGACAGCAGGCTGAGTTTACCATTCAGCCCGCTGACGGCTCATACAAGGTGAACTTTGGTACTGAGGAGTTTGAGAACTGGTTCAAGTCAATACTGCGCCCGCAGTTGGCCCAGACTCTTTTCTGAATGGGGCGTTACTACTATCTTATTGCAGGCCTTACGGACATCTGTCTTGATGACAGCAAGGCGCCGGTGAGCGTAGAATCTCTGCGTGCGGAGCTCTATGAGGCTCTTGATGCGTCCGACCGCAAGGTTATGGATATGCTCTCCCTTGAGGATGAGTGCCGTAATCTGATAGGCTCCGAGCGCATGCAGGAGCTTATAGCCCAGGTAAAGGCCGAGGAGCTGAGCAAGGATGTGCCGCAGTTTCTGTACACTTTTGTTCAGGAGTGGCTTGATGAGAGCTGGAAGGAGAAGTCTGCTCATGCTCAGGACCGTCTGTGGAGCCTGTTTTATGAGTATGCAATGAGCCATGGCAATGCGTTTGTGCGCAAGTGGTATGAGTTTAATCTGGATCTGAACAATGTGCTGGCTGCCATTACGGCTCGCAAGTACAATCTGGATATTCAGAAAGTGGTAGTGGGCGAGAACGCTACGGCGCAGGCTCTGCGTACAAGCGGTGCACGCGACTGGGGGCTTAGCCAGGAGCTGGAGTGCTTTGATGATGTGATGCGTCTTTTTGATGAGACGGATCTTTCACAGCGTGAGCGCAAGATTGATCTTATACGTTGGCGCTGGCTTGAGGAGAACACTTTCTTTGAGTACTTTACTGTGGAGCGGCTGTTCTCTTACATGGTCCGTCTGGGCATGGTGGAGCGGTGGTGCTCGCTTGATAAGGCTGAGGGCCAGAAGCTGTTCCGCAAACTGATAGGAGACTTGAAGGAGCAGACAGAGGTGCCAGAGGAATTTAAAACTAATTGAAAATTGAGAATTTAGAATTC
>Ga0310786_10012482_pt1 | contig 10516 bp, 7 predicted proteins | sample AusTroGonzalo_MG_FD_203881 | JGI IMG/M metagenome (GOLD analysis project Ga0310786, IMG submission 203881) | Bovine rumen microbial communities from tropical cattle in Woodstock, Queensland, Australia - Gonzalo_03 (v2) (version 2) | ecosystem: Host-associated > Mammals > Digestive system >... | reverse complement strand
TCAAGCAGGCGCAGGAACTCCTGGCCTACGGCACCTGAGGCGCCAACAATTGCTACTTTCATCTTCGCCTATAAACTTTAAATGATAATTTTGGGTGCAAAGGTACGCATTTTACGGCAAAACAACAGTCCTTTAACTCCCTTTAACTACTTTAACTACTTTAACTACCTAAAAAATGCGTACCTTTGCACTCAGAATGGCAACTTTGGCAACATATTTCCCCATCACCGACCCCACGCTGATCTTCTTCGTGGTACTGCTCATCATCCTTTTTGCACCTATCGTGATGAGTAAGTTGCGTATTCCGCATATCATCGGCATGGTGCTGGCGGGCGTGGCCATCGGCAAGTACGGGTTCAACATCCTGGAGCGCGACAACTCCTTCGAGCTCTTCGGCCGCGTGGGTTTGTACTACATTATGTTCCTTGCCGGACTGGAGATGGACATGGAGGGTGTGAAGCGGAACACGCGGCGTTTCGTCATCTTCGGACTGCTCACCTGTTTTGTGCCCCTCGGCCTAACTTACGTCATGGCCACCACCCTACTCCACTACTCCGTCGTTGCTTCGTTCCTGTTAGGCTGTATCATGGCATCGAACACGCTCATCGCCTACCCTATCATTGTACGCCACGGCCTGCAACAGCACCCGTCGGTAACACTCAGTGTGGGGTCGTCCATGATTTCGCTGTTCATGGCACTGGTTATGATTGCAGCACTCGCGGGCAGTTTCCCGGACGGAACCCATGAGACCAATGAGACTCATGGGACGTATATGACATACGTCATGTTCTGGGCATTGTTCCTGCTGAAGCTCGCCGTGTTCATTGCCGGCTCCATCCTGCTCATCCCCCGACTGACACGCTATTTCCTGCGCCGTTACAGCGACGCGGTCATGCAGTACATCTTCGTGCTGGCCATCATGTTCTTCAGCGCAGCTATCTCGAGCTATATCGGTCTGGAAGGCATCTTCGGTGCCTTCTTCTCAGGCCTTATATTAAATAGGTATATACCGCATGTGTCGCCGCTGATGAACCGCATTGAGTTCATCGGCAACGCCCTGTTCATACCATACTTCCTCATCGGCGTGGGCATGCTTATCAACGTACAGACACTGACAGAGGGGCCGCACATGCTGTGGATAGTGTTCCTTATCGCTTTCTTCGGTACTTTCGGCAAGGCCGTGGCTGCCTACATCTCCAGCCTGCTGTTCCGGCTACCAAAGGCCGACGGGCACATGATGTTCGGCCTGACATCTGCTCACGCTGCCGGAGCCATTGCCATGGTCATGATTGGCATGCGTCTGGAAGTGGCTCCCGGACAGTATCTCGTCAGCGACGACATGCTCAACGGCGTAGTCCTGATGATTCTGGTCACCTGTGTCATCTCCACACTGATGACCGACCACGCCTCCAAGCAAATCATCCTGAACGAGAAGACACACCTGAAACGGGAACTGCCCAAGGGCGACGACGAGAAAATACTGCTCTGCGTAAAATACCCCGACATTGCGCCGCAGCTGCTCGAACTGGCCATCCTCGTCCGAAACCAGCGGCTGAACCGTGGACTCGTGGCACTCAACGTGGTATATGATGACCAGAATGCGAAAGACTATCAGGAACAGGGAATCAAGCTGCTGGAACGACTACAACAACAGGCCAGTGCTTCGGAAGTACATATTCAAACACAGGTGCGGCTTGCCTCGAACATCGCTAACGGCATCAAACACGCCTTCCGCGAGTTCGCCGGCTCGGAAATCATCATGGGTATGCACGTCCACACCGAGAACAATCCCAAGTTCTGGGGCGACTTCATCCAGAGCCTGTACAACGGCCTAAACCGGCAGATTCTGCTGGCGCGCTTCGTACAGCCCCTCTCCACGCTCCGCCGCATCCAGGTGGCCGTGCCCAGCCGGGCTGAATTCGAACCAGGCTTCCACAGGTGGCTCGAACGCCTCTGCCGGCTGGCGGGACAGCTCGACTGCCGCATCCAGTTCCATGGACGCGAAGAGTCGCTCGCGCTCATTGCAGAATACATCAACCACTTCCACCCGTCCGTGCGAACGGAATACACACCGATGGCACACTGGAACGAACTGCCGAATCTGGCCGCCAACATTTCCGAAGACCACCTCTTCGTCGTCGTGACTGCACGTAAAGGCACCATCTCATACAAGAATGCGCTCGAGCGACTGCCGAAGGAACTACAGAGCTATTTCTCCGGCAAAAACCTCATGATTATCTTCCCCGACCAGCACGGCGAACAGAAGGAAGACACCATGAGCTTTACCGAGGCTCAGCACCACGAGGAAAGCTCCATCTACGACACCCTCCTCCGCTGGCTCCACAGTCATAAGCCCCAGTAGCCCCAGTCGCCCCAGAAGTCCCAAAACGCCCCATAACTCCCATAACAATGATAACAACCCAAGGAATCACCAAGAGCTTCGGCTCCCTCCAAGTTCTCAAAGGAATCGACCTCCACATCGACCGTGGCGAGGTAGTCAGCATTGTCGGCCCGTCGGGTGCCGGCAAGACCACTCTCCTGCAAATCATAGGCACCCTCGACCGCCCCGACCAGGGCAGTGTACGTGTCGATTCCGTCGACACGACCACCCTCAGTCAAAAAGTCCTCGCCGACTTCCGCAACCGCCATATCGGCTTCGTTTTCCAGTTCCATCAGCTGCTGCCGGAGTTCACGGCCTTGGAAAACATCATGATTCCCGCCTACATCGCCGGCACGTCGCAGAAGAAAGCCAAAGAGCGTGCTCGCGAGCTGCTACAGTTCATGCAACTCAGCGACCGCGCTTCACACAAACCCGCCCAGCTCTCTGGCGGCGAGAAGCAGCGTGTGGCCGTTGCCCGCGCCCTCATCAACAACCCTGCTGTCATCCTGGCCGACGAGCCTTCCGGCTCCCTCGACACCCAGAACAAGCAGGAGTTGCACCACCTCTTCTTCGACCTCCGCGACCGCTTCGGCCAGACCTTTGTCATTGTCACCCACGATGAACAGCTCGCCACCATTACCGACCGCACCATCCACCTCCGCGACGGTCTCATAGAACACCCACAGTCCCCAGAAACCCTATTGGTCCCAGTAGTCCCAGAGGCCCCAGAACCCCCATTCCCCCCAGTCCCCCCAGTCCCCCAACAATGCTAAAACTCGGCAATTACAACACCCTGCGCATCGTGAAGCGCGTTGACTTCGGCCTCTATCTTTCCCCAATAGAAGGTCGGCCATGCAGCGGCGCCGCCGCTGCCCCCACTGCCCCCGCCGCTCTCGCCGCCTACGAGGAAATCCTCCTCCCCCAACGCTACGTCACTCCCGACATGCACATCGGCGACGAGCTGGAGGTCTTCCTCTACCTCGACCAAAGCGAGCGCATCGTCGCCACCACCGAGCACCCCATTGCCAAAGTCGGTGAGTTCGCCTGGTTAGAGTGTGCCTGGACCAACGAATACGGTGCCTTCCTGCGCTGGGGACTGCAGAAAGACCTCTTCTGTCCCTTCCGCGAACAGAAGCAGCGCATGGAGATAGGCAAGACCTATCACGTATACATCAAGGAAGACGAGAAAACCCACCGCCTCATGGCCACCGCCAAGGTAGAGCGCTACCAGCACCATGAGAATAGTCGCCGCAACGTCCTCGACTTTGCAGAGCAGCTACTTCGCTACCTCTACGAGAACGACGGCTACTGCGAACTTGGCGACCATTCCGATGCCAAGCTCATCTACGACCGTTTCCAAGTCTCAAAGAAAGCCTACAAACGTGCTGTCGGCGACCTCTACCGCCGTCGTCTCATCACCATCTCCGACGACGGCATCCGCCTCGTATAGCAGTAATTACTCTGGCTCCGTATAGGTTCCTGCAATAGAAAGAGTGATAACACTATCTACTGCATTTGAGCGCATCAAGATATGCTTATGGTAACGTCCCGGAAGAAAGCCATTACCATTGTATGAAACATGAATAACACCAGTATCACCTGGCTGAGTTGGCTCCTTGGCATAATCCACTCGCGTACATCCACACATGGCCTTAACTTCATCTATAGTCAAGGGAAAGTTACCCACATTCTTAAAGACAAAGTCGAAATCCTTATCGACCCGTTCACTATAGATACCAAACTCATGATGAGTTCCTGTAAGCCATTCTATGGCAGTAGTGTCACGTGGCGTGGTTTCTACAGACGTGGATGTAGATTTACTGTTACAACCTATAACAAGAATAGTGATTAATGCTAAGAAGACTCTTTTCATAAAATATAACTCTCCCCCCTTCATGAGTAAAGAGGGGAGAGATTTCTCAAAGTTAGTCAATGTAAAATCTTACTCTGCGATACAAATAGTAACACGGTTCATGTCGTTCTCAGCAAACGGCTGCACGCGGGCACCCTTCGAGTCGTAACTGATGCGGTCGGCAGAAATGCCGTACTGCTCCTTCAGGGCCTTCACAACGACGTCAGCACGCTGGGCGGCCAAGCGGTCGTTGATGCGGTCGTTACCAGTACCAGCGTCAGCATAACCAGTGATAACCACCTTTGACTTCGGGTACCTGTTCATGTAGTTGGCAATATCACGCACCTTCTGAGCCTCGGTATCGCGAATGTCAGTCTTGTTGATCAGGAAGAAGATGTCGCGGCGAAGCGGCTCAATCTTCTCTTCAACAACGACGGGCTGAGGCTCGGGTTCCGGTTCCTTAGTAACCACGACGGGCTTCGGCTCAGGAATAGGCTCAGGAACAATCTTGTTGTAGGTCTTACCCAGGTTGATGCGCAAACCAGCCAATGCATTGAAGTACCAGTCAGGGTTATCAGCCTTCTTTGAGTTATACTTGTCAGAGAGGATGTTGGCGTTACCCTCGATGAGCAGACTCACGGCATCACTCAGACGGAAGCCTAACTCCAGACCACCACGTCCGAACGGACGTACCTTCGATCCGTCCCAGAGATATTCCAGATTGTAGCCAGAAAGGCTCTTCAGTGAGCTGGCAAACTTGTTCACATCATCATTACCCCAGGCAATGTTGGCACCACCACCGACAAATGCTATCAGACTAACTGTACGCATCGGATTGTAGCCTGCAAGAAGGCTTGACAAGTCGAACATCAAGTCAAGTCCGGGAGCCACGTAGTTGTACTTGTAGTCGTATGCTTTGACGTCGTTGGGCAGACCTGCTGACCAACCGCCTTTTGACTGCCAGGCATTGGCCTGTAAACGCAGAGCCACAACAGGTGAGAACTTATAACCAAGTCCGAGCTGCACGTTCGGAGACAACAGCTTGCTGAACTTGGCTTCGCCTAAGGTATACTGAGCACCGCCCTGGAGATCCAGAAACATGTGCTTCTGAAACTCATACTTCACGCCGTCGGCATCAGTATATGTTGCCTGAGCGTTTGCCGTAGCAGCTCCGATCAGAAGCAAAGCACCGGCCAATAATGTCTTCATTCTTTTCATAATAACACCTTTCTTAAAATATTAATTTTCAGGTCTCTCATTTGCATTCGTATCTGTGAGGCTATTAAGAGTGGTCAAATACCATTCACCTTCCCTACGAACAGGATTCAGATGAAAAGCCACACCATTTGGACGAGTGTCTCCTTCTTGCTTATCAAACAATACGATATTTATTTTCGCATCGTTAAACTTCTCGTCCTGAATCTTAATATACTCCAAGTCATAACGAATACCGCGAACACGAGCCAGAGAACGAGCTTGATTTTTGAACTGAGTATCGTTAAGCTCACAGATAGAATCACCATCTAAAAAGTAAATCATACTGACTGCCTCACTAATCTTATTCTCTTGCAACCTCTCGATAAATGTGTTTACCAAATTCCTAACGGTAGTGGAATCCTCCTTAGAAAACACTATGACAGGTTCCGTATTCTGATCATCAGCAGGTTTCTCACGCTTACATGAGACAAACAGAGATGTCAGGCCGCTAAGGCAGAGTATGAAAAAAAGACTTCTTTTCATTGTTTTTAAAAAAGGGGTGCCAACTCGTTGACACCCCTCTGAGTTATTTGACTAATTTTATTTTTAATAGTCGACTTACTCCTCGCCAGAACCGCCGAGATAAGAAGGATCTACGGTAATCACAGCCCATACGGTCTGAGTGTAGTTCTTATCCAACTTCTTTCCAGCAGCATCAAGAAGCATATCCTTACGGATGTTACCCCAGTTGTACTTCACTGCGATAGGAACGTAGATGTGGAAGAGCTGAGTGATACCAGAGTTGTTGGTGTACTCAATCTTACCAATGTTACGGCTATATGCACCATCGTTAACAACGAGATACTTAGCAACATCCCACTGTGTTTCCTTAGCCATAGGAACACCTGCGTAAGGAGCATCGGTAGCAATTGTGCTCATGTTGCTGTAGAGGCTGACGACACGTGCAGGCTTAGAACCAGTCAGCTCAGAAGCCAGTGAAGACAGATCCTTAACCTTAGTCATCTTCTCAACAGAAGCTACAGGAATTGCAGCACCGAGCTGGTCATTCGCAACACGATCAGCATACTCAGCATCGTGGTCGGTACGGATGTTGTCATAGTAGACAGCCAGGTCAGTGATACCATAGTACTCGTATGGCACACCCTTGTTCTGTTCGTTAACTGTCAGACCGTTATCGGATGTAACGAAGCTGTAGTTAGGAGCAAAGAACTTAGTACCATTGTAGTTGAATACCTGATCAATACCACCAGCTGCACCATACTCAGCGTAATAAGGAACAACAGGAATATCACGGTAGTCAATAATGTCGAGCAGGTCACTAATCATGATACGCTGCATCTTGTTGAGCACGTCACGTACACGGTAGTCCTTAGCGGCTACGTTGATCGGACGGAGGAAGCGTACATTGAAGTAGTTCATACCCATCAGAGGACTGTAGCACTCATGTGTAACATTAATCTTCAGATAAGCAGTGAAGGTCTCATCAATGTCTTTCTCAAGATAATCAGCCTTATCAAGAATACCCATAGAAGCCTTAGTTGCATCAGCACTCTTCTCGTAACGATCGTTACCAATTGCGTCATAACGACCAGACTGGTTCAAGAGGTCAGTAGCTGCAGGATACAGATTAGCAGCATCCTCAAGACCATTGTAGTGGATAACAGAACCATCAGTTGTAGTGATAGCATAATTATCAAGTGCGTCAGACAGGTAGCAAATGACCTCAGGTCCATAAGCAGCACCATTCTTCTGTACAGCAACAATACTCTTATTATTGTTAGCAAGCTTCAGAGTCCATACTGTACCAGAGACACCCTTAACCTTCCACTGACCACCAGTAGCAGTTGTAGTCTGACTGTTAAGATCCTTCTCAGGAGTTGTGAACTCGAATGTGCAGACAGGAGCAGTACCACCAGTAGAAGTATAGAACTTACTCATCTTATCAGAACCATAACCGAGGCTCAGAATTTCCTTATTCTTCCAATAGTCATAGAGATCCTGTTCGAACTGTCTAACAGTAAGAGCCTTGTAAGCATTTGCTGCAGGCACAGGCGTGTTAGCATGTACATCGAACTCATCCCAATACGGCTTCAGTGAACCAGATACACCTTCTGACTGAGAGTTAATCTTCCACCAGTGTGACCAGTCCTTATTACCGATACCGGCATACTGGAAGTGGAGCTTTTCTACGGGAACCTTCAAAGTAACCCAAAGAGATGCACCAGTATTCTTGTTGATGAAGCGAATGACTGTTGTAATCTCATTTGCATTAATACCCTTATTGTCATAGGTAGCACCAGCAACTTTCATCAACTGCTCGTAAGCAGCAGCAGTCATGTTACCACCAAGTTCAACAGTAGCACCCTCACCAGGATAGAGGTTCCAGATAATCACGTTCGTATTCTCATCCCATGCGTGAGCATTTGTTGAGTTATCGTGCGGTGTGTACCATACGCGACCGAATTCGTTGTTGACAGCAGTACCCTTAGCCAAATTGCCCTTACTTTCCTTATAAGAGTCACTTACAGGCTTGTAAGCCTTAGCTGTTGTGTCATAATAGTAGCGGGTAGCCTGCCAATCATACTTCTGAGCATCACCATAGAGAGTACCAGGATCAGATGCGGGATCGGTCAAACCAGTCTCACTCGGCATCACCTTGTAACCACCAGCATTCTCCATGTAGTAGTTCTTCTCGAACTCCTGCTTGGTCATACCCTTGCCACCGTTCAGCTTAGCAAGAATCTGGTTCTCCATCTGTGCCCATGTGACACGGAACTCAGCACCACAGTTCATGTAAGCATCGCTGAATTCGAAGGTAGCGAAGTCATCATTGTACTGCTCTTCCTCAGTGAACTCAGTAATACGGAGCTTGATATAACCATAACGTACAATCTCACCACTTTCAGCAACGAGGTCAACACGGATCAGCGGCTCACGGTCGATAACCTCACGGGTAGCAACCTTACCAGAAATAGTCACACCCTTATCGGTAACAGAACGAGGAGCAAAGATACCAGAAGTCTTGTCAGTAGTAGGATTACCCTCTGCATCAATCTGCTCGATGTGAGCTGACTGGTCGGTTACGTTCTTATCGGTAATGTAAGTGATAGGAGTGAACTCGTAGTGCAGGCCAAATGCCTCCAGATCATCGTCAGTCATCAGCTTCTCGCCAGTGCTTGTACCATACTGAGTATAAGAGGTATAAGTATAGTGAGTCTGGATGAACGGCTTCAGATCAATAGTCTTGTCATACTGAACACTGTGAGTAGCAGGCATAGGAATAGCACCAAGGTTTGTAGAAACACCATCAGAGTGATCCAGTGCACCGTCATAACCAACGCTCTCATAGAGGTGGTTTGCACGGATAACGCCAGCGTGCTTGTCCCAACCAACGAAGGTACCCTCGTCAAGTGCGACCTCAGGATTCTTGTCAGCCAAAGCAACAATCGTATAAATTGCAGGAACAACCACTGCATAGTCAGAATTCACAGTTGTATCCTTAGCAGCAATCGTCAAACCGACAAACGGAAGTTCCTTACCTGTGCCAAATGCATCATGTCCATCGATATCCCAAGTAGGATCGGTGGTTGTGCCCTTTGTCCAAGCATTGAACATGGAGAGAACCTTATTGAAGTTAACCTTGAAGGGAACCTTCAGGATACCATTCTTCAGAACATTGTACTTGTTGTTCTCAGAATCGAATGTAGGCTCATACGGAGTAGCAGCAATTGAATTGTCAGAATCGAACTCACCACGAGTGTAGACAGGAGCATCATTCTCGAAGAATGAAAGTGTTGCACCCTCGATGTTTGAAGTAGAAGGATTGATGTGATAATAAGCGCTCACGCTACGTGAGATGTCAATCTTCTTGGCAACAGCCTTAGAATTGTAAGCCTTGACAGCCTTATCAACATCCTCAATAGTCAGAGACTTCTCGCCAGCCGTCGGCCAGACAGAGACGATAGCTGCCTTACCATTATCAATGGTCTCAGCACCATCACTACCTTCGAGAACCACGAAAGACTTACCATTGACATCCTTTGTCAGTTCACTGCTCATAACCTCCTTAACGGTAACGTGAATCTGGTCGGTACCGAGAGTAGAATTGGTAACCTTGTAAACGAACTTATAGTCCTTCTGAACAGGAACGAAAACAGGAGTCTGAGAAATATAACCAGCCTCAATAGCCTCAATACCCTCCCAGTAGAATGTGGGACGCAGGACTATCGAAGTGAGCCTCTTGTTAACGAGAACGTTCAACACGTTAATCTCAGCATTCAACTTGTTGATGGTTTCGCTAAGAGTGTTCATGTTGTTCTTCAGTTCTGTAACATCCGAAGCCTTGGCATATTCGCTCAATGCGCTCTGCAGATTTGCGATATCGCCCTGAATGGTGCTGATGTCTGTCTTAATCGTTGCAATCTCAGCCTTCAGTGCAGTATCATCATAAGCCTCAACGCTGGCAAGTCTGGTCTCCAGTTCATCCAAACCTTTCTCGAGATTCTCCAGGGCAGCGGTTTGAATATCCAAGTTAGCCTGCACACCTGCTACAGCAGCCTGTACATCAACGTTTCCGGCATTTTTGATAGCCTCATCAACGTAAGCCTTGTCTGCCTTGTCAGCAAGTGCAGCCTGCAATGATGCGACATCTCCTGTCAAAGCAGCAAGAGTGGCAGCCATCTGCTTAACGTCATTACCACCAAGAACAGCGTCAATAGCAGCAATCCGAGCCTCCAAAGAAGCTACTTGTGAAACAAGGTTTGTTAAATCAGCGGCATTAGCCTTCGTCTGCAGCTCTGCTGCATCAGCTTTAGCTGCAATTGCCGTGTTCAGAGAGGCAACAGCAGAACTGAGCTCACTTGAAAGGGAAGAACGAAGAGACTCCAAGTCAGTCTTCAGAGCCGTTGCATTAATCTGGGTCTGAAGATTGTTGATGTCATCATCGTAATCCTTACAAGATACAAACATGCTTGTGGCGGACACCATGAATGCCCCCAGAAGCAATGCACCAATTAATCTTTTTTTCATACGATAAAAAATTTAAATTAATAAAAAATAGAATATGT
>Ga0310786_10012481_pt1 | contig 10516 bp, 7 predicted proteins | sample AusTroGonzalo_MG_FD_203881 | JGI IMG/M metagenome (GOLD analysis project Ga0310786, IMG submission 203881) | Bovine rumen microbial communities from tropical cattle in Woodstock, Queensland, Australia - Gonzalo_03 (v2) (version 2) | ecosystem: Host-associated > Mammals > Digestive system >... | reverse complement strand
TTGTATGTTATCGACCCAGAGGGTGTTACCTTCGCGTCCGACATAAGCCTCTTGTGATCCTGCGGAGAAGTTAATGAACATGTGCGTGGGCGCTTTTGTGTCATCCCAACCTTCCTCAATGACATTCACCATCTTGCCTTTGGAGTTCATGGCGTACATGTCTTTTTTGAGCGCCATGTACGGTTTGTAGAACGGCTGTTTGGTTATATCACCGTAATGCACCTCAATGCGGTGGGCATTCTGCCAGGTGCTGACTGTTTTCTCGAAGCGCTGCATGGCAGTACCGACACGCACGGCGTGGATGTTTCCGTCGGCATCTTCCCAGCGGTGGATAAGGATCATGAACGCTTGTGCGCAGTCATGTCCGGCGATGGTCTTGGGTTTGCCACCGCCCTTGGTGCTGGTCATCGTCTGTTCGGGCGATATGCGGCACTTATAGTCAAACACGAGCGCTTTGGGGCGTTTGGTGAACGGGACGCCGCAGTCGATGTTCTTGTTCGGATTGTCGGTGGACTTGATCGGTTCGATGGTGCGACCGGTGAAGAGTGTACCACCCGCCACGACGGAGACATTGACTATGCCAAGTGCCTTGACTGATTGGAGTTCCACATCCAGACGGCAGCAGTGTCCGCCGTCCTCGCGTTTCTCGGGGCGCATGGTACAAGCGCCCTTCTCCACTCCGGAGACCTTGGCGTAGGCATTACTACTCGACCAAGGGCTACCCGAACGGAGGTAGTCGTACGCTTGATTGACGCGGATCGTATCGGACTTGCCGAGGCAATAGATGGCACGCGTCTGTCCACCGATGATACGGCTCTCCTTGATGAGACGAACCACCCAACTCTCCATATCGCCGTAGGGCAGCGGTTCGAGTTGCTGGGCGTAGGTAGCGGTTGCGCCGAGCAGCAGGGCTGCGATGATAATTATTCGGCTCTTCATTATGATTCTACTTTTCATTACTACTTTGCTCTTCGATACGCAAGCGTTTGAACAATATATTCTTTTTGTCGGCACGTATAGCGTCGCCGATGAGTTGTGCGACCTTCTGTGCACCGGCTTCGTTGAGGAGCACGCCTTCGCGCGCTACTTTGTGGGCAGCAGCAGGTATAGCGGGTTGCACGGGGACGAAGAACGTAGCTGTGCTGTCCAATCCGGCTCCGGTGAGCCAATCGAAAGTGAGTTGCTCAAGGTCGATGAGCTGCTGGGCGTCACGTTTGCAGAGACGGCGAACCACATCGGGGTAGATACCCTGACGGTGCACTTGGGTACTGTCAGCAGTGAAGTAACGGACACATGCCGGTGTGAGCCAGACGAGCTTGATGCCTTTCTTTTTGGCGAGCGGAATGATAGGGAGCAGCTGGTCAAGATAGACATCCGACTGGAGTTTGCCCTCAACTTCCATTTCCACGGGAAGTTTGCAGAGCAAGACGACGTCACCCTTCTGTGCGGGTTGGAGCAACGCAGCCGGATCGTTCGGGAGCAGCGCAGCCGAGGCTTGTACGTCCACGGTTACTGCAGCGTCAAACAACGGCTGGAGCAATGTAGCATAACCGACAGCACCGGAAGCGTCGTCACTGACCATCATAGGGTCATCGCCCAGAACAAGCACACGCAGAGGCTTGGGCTCTGCCATAACAAGCACACTCACCATGAGCAGCGAAAGGAGAAGAAACTGTTTGGTTTTCATATCGATTGTTCGATTAAGTTTACTTTATTGTGTCCGTGCACACGCACCTCATTTTTGCATACACACGCAACGGATTGCGCGAGCGCACACAAATGAGAGCACAAAGGTACAAAAAATTTTGCAAATATGCAAATATTTCCCGAACTTTTTTTATTTTGTAACAGATTTCGTCAATTTGCGCTCCATGAGGACATGGTTTATTCCGGCTTCGATAAAGGGTTCGCCGATCATGCGGAAGCGGAAGTGGCGATAGAAGGGGACGGCTGTAAGTTGGGCGTGGATGCGGAGGATCCCGGCGCCTTGGCGTCTTGCCTCGGCAACGAGATGCTGCATGAGGATGCGTCCGTAGCCTTGACCGCGATCGGTGGTGAGCATGCGTCCGGCACGTAGGATGCGCGGTTGGGGCCCGAGCACGCCAATGGTATTGAATACGGGGACATTGTCTTCAGGGAGTTCGTAGAGGCGCGCGTAGGCAACGACCTGCCCTTTGTTGCGCAGAGAGAGGTGCGTGGCAGCGAGATCGAGGCCGTCTTCGTCGAGGTAACGGATGCCCTGTTCGAGCACAAAGACCGAGAAACGCGACTTGAGGATCTCGTAGAGTTCAGGGGCAGCGAGTTCGGCAAACGGCTTGATTTGCAGGGTTATGCCACGCGGGAGAGGTGTGCGAGCGGTAGGCTTCTGCTGTTTTTGGGGAGTTTGCTGCAAGAGCTGCTGTCTGATCTTGTTGTAGGCATATTTGCGAACGGTGGGGAACTTATCGAACATGTGCTCGCGGTTGTAGTTCTCCATCTCTTGGGTAAGTAGGCGCACTTGCTCGGGATTGGTCATTAGCGGATTGAGGATGGCGCTGATCTTGCCATGCAGGGCGCGGTGGGCTTTCTGCGCCGGGGTGGCAGGGCCTTTGTAGGGATTCATGTGGTACTGATGCTCCGCGCCATTGCGTGTACGGTGCACTAAGTCGCTCTTTTTGTTGGTTTTTCCGCGGACTTTTGAGCCGTCTGGTCTGCTTACTTTTGCCATGATTTTTTATCTTAAAGTATATATATACTAGTATATATATAGTATCTGTTAACAAATTGAAATTTAGGTGTTTTATCCTATGGTTATCTTATGGTTATGTTGTGGGTATCCTATGGTGAGGGGTGCTTCCGGTCTCGTTTTTGGTCGGTAACAGTTCTGTAAGTGCGCTGTGTGAGTGCAGCGTGGGCGCTGTGTGAGTGCTGCGTGGGCGTTGTGTGGGCGTTGTGTGAGGGACATGGGCGGCAAGAACGGAAACTGACAACAAAGGTACAAAAAATAAATGAAAGATGCAAATAAAAAAGCAAAAAAATGCATAAAAATGCGAAAAAAAGCGGGAATTATTTGCATTTATGCAAAATTTTTCGTAACTTTGTCGCGGAAATAAGAAATACGCTCGGCGACTTAACGCCGAGAGCTGAACCGAGGAGCAACGGGAATGGGATCGAAAATGTAAAACTAAGATCTAAACACCACGAATATGAAACGGATTTGTACGATGCTGATTGCCGGAGTGGCAAGTGTAATCTGTGTTATGACGCAGGTGCAGAGTGTAATGGCGCAACAGGCGCCGAGTATTACGATTGACGGGAGATTCTCGGATTGGGAGAGAGTACCGTCAGCCTATCTGGTGGAGGATACAGTGGACGAGCGTTCCAATTATGAGTACTTGTACCGTGTGCGGTTCTGCACGGATGCGGACTACATCTATTTCTATGCGGAGTTCAACAACGATATAGCTCAGAATCCGACAGGTCAGGCTGAAGGGGATACGACCACTCACTATAATGTCAAAGTCGTTGATCTGTTTATGGACACCGACAACAGTGCGAGAACAGGTTATCAGATGTGGACATGGGAAAATTGCGGCGCGGACTACATCTTAGAAGGCATGCCACGTGAAGACTATGGCGAGCTATCCAGCTTCGCAGGTGGAGAAAAACAAGAAGCATGGGAATGGGAGCAAATAGAAAGTTCGGGAATGATAGGAGCGTCGGGCATAACGGTGCTTGCCAACGGCCACGCAGCTATTGAGGGGTTTGTAGCCAGAGGTATACTTTCAATCCCGGATGGCGCAGAGAGTATAAAGGTTGGTGTGCTGACGCAAAGTTCTGACTGGCAAGAGACCGGTGTATTGCCGGAAGTACGCATTGATGACAAGGAGGGAACGACCGTTAAAAGCAACATGCTTGATGTGCCGCTTTATGTTTGCGAGGGGATGACGTGGGGATTGAATAATATGATAACGGCTCACTTGGAATGTGACGGGAATCTGTTCCTGTGGGGCGAGGGCGAGATGCCGGACTATGAGTTCGGGAAATACGCTCCGTGGCATGATAAGGACTATGTGGAGCAGGTACTGCATCTGTATCTGGACAGTGCGATCACCACGGTGGGCAGTTATGCGTTCTATGACTGCAGTTACATGCAGAGTGCAGAACTGAGCAATCATCTGACCACGATCAGTTGGAATGCATTCTACGGTTGCACGAGTCTGAAGAGCATAACGATCCCTGCGAGTGTGACGATGATAGACAACAATGCGTTCGGTAATTGCAGCGGTTTGAAAGAGATGATCTGCATGGCTGTGACACCTCCGGATCTGGGTAACATGGTGTTCCTCGGTATGAGCAGCAACGCGCCGCTGTACGTGCCAGCCGAGTCGGTGGATGCGTACAAGCGAAACGGCGAGTGGGAGCAGTATCCGGGACAGATATTGTCGATCGAGGAAAGAAAAGAGCCATCGATAGTGGTGATTGGCGGCGATACGATACAGGTTGACCCGACGACGAGTGTTGTGGATGTCAACGGCGACGGAACGCTGGTGTATGACGTGGAAGAGAACACGCTGACGCTGACGGGTCTGGAGATCAGCGGCATGGTCGATGGAACGGCGATTAACTATTCGGGTAGCGAGCCGCTGACGATCGTGCTGAACGACGAATCGAGCATCACGGCGGATGTGGTTATTGCTTCAACGGGCGATGTGATCATCACCGGTGAGGGCACGCTGACTGCGGAAGGTATTGCGCCTATCGTGGGTGTGGAGTCGGCGACGATCACGTTTGATGCCGTGCGGATGGTTGTGCGATCGATGTCTGCGAGCGCAGGGGCAATACGGAGACTGCGGGGGTTGAAGTTCGGTAAGTATGTTGACGAGAACGGTGGTCCGGCATTGTCTGGCTTCGGCAGCGCGGACTTCGGCAAGGTGGACATCACTCCTTCGGATGCAGCGTACGGCCCGGTGAGCGACGGTGAGGGAGGAAGCATAAATGCGTTGTACACGGAGAACAACGGCGAGAGAGAGATCGTGACGGAGTTTGAGACTACGCCGAAAGAGACTGCCGTGGAGAATGTGCAGACGGAAAAGATGCTCGATGTGACGAAGCCGATGTACAATGTATTGGGTGTGCAGGTGGATGCGTCGTACGAGGGGATCGTGATACAGCAAGGGCAGAAGTTTGTGAGATAAGCGATCAGCAGTCAGTAATCAGTTATCAGTATATGAATACCATTAGAAAACAGCTATTTGCGGCGGTTGCCGCAGGGTTGATGCTCGCCATGAGCGGAGAGGTACAGGCGAAAGTCTATGTGATCGACGTGCCGGATGCTACTACGTGGTCGAACAAAGCCATCCGTGAGCGGAACGAAGGCGACACGATACAGTTCAACGTGCCGGTGATTGTGAACAGGAACTACGGTTACAGCGGATTCACGGGGCTGACGATGAGTGTGCGGAGGATCTATTCGCCGACGAACCAGGCTCTACCACTCAGCGAGGCGTACTCGGAGCAGATCCGACTGAACAGCATAGCGCCGTTCACGTTGACGGGTAATTATGCGAGTGGGAGGAAGGATCCTATACGCAACGGCGAGCGGTTGCACAACCTGAAAGCCGTGAAAACGGATGACCTGACATTAAAATACGTATCGGGCACATGGGAGGGCAATAACACACGTGAGAAATTGAAAAACAATCCGCCATCGGTGGATATGAACGGCGAGAATAATGAGCATAACGTGTTGGTGTGCGGTGCGAACCTCGAGTATTACCTTGTGCAGAGTTTGGGTACGGGATACGGTCCGGACAGCTATGCTGAGCATCAGAAGCAACGTACGAAGGTAAAGAATGCGCTGGCAACGATCCACGCGGATGTATATGGGTTGGTGGAGATCGAGCAGGGGCAGGCAGCCTTGGCGGAGATTGCCGCTGATCTGACGGCACTCACGGGTGACCATTATGACTATATACGGGATAAAGGCGCGTTGGACGGTTCGTACACGAAGGCGGGATTCGTATATAACAGCGACAGGATACAACCGGTGGGCATCCTGTCAGAGAACAACTCGATAGTACGTCACAGGAAGATGGTGCAAGGCTTTATCCTGATAGAGAACAACGAACGGTTCATATACAGCATCAACCACTTCAAGGCGAAGTCCGGTTCAGCCTCAGGCAGAAACGCCGACCAAGGTGACGGACAAGGATCGTACAACTACAACCGCGTACAGGAGTCGATGAGTGTGCTGCAGAACGTTGAGGCCTATGTGAACTACTACGAGGATAACGACCTGCTGATCATGGGCGACTTGAATGCCTACGCGAAGGAAGACCCGATACAGAAGTTCGTTGAGGCGGGGATGTACGATCTGCACCGTTATTTCCACGCGGATAGCAGTTATTCGTACGTGTTCGGTGAGCAAGCGGGATACCTTGACCACGCTATTGCGAACAAATCGCTGCTGCGGCAGGTGACAGGAATGGGTGTATGGCACGTGAACTCCGACGAGTCGGACGAGTATACGTACGACAAGTCGAGTGATCTGAGCATCTTCCGCTACAGCGATCATGATCCGGTGCTGGTGGGACTGAGGCTGGATAGTACGCTGTCTATCCCGCTGCATGAGGAGGAGCTGATCGAACACGTGAAAGTGGTATATAGCGACGGCGATATTATGCTGACGAACGTGGGCGAGCTGGGCGAGCAGAATGGGTACTACGAGATTTACGATATCACCGGCAAACAGGCACAGGCATTGACGCGCATCGAGGAGTCGCCATGTCCGGTGGGCAACGGGCTGGCTTCGGGTGTGTATGTGCTACGCGTGTATTACGCGGGGCGAACGAAGGCGTTGAAGGTAATGAAGTAAGGGATGGATCTATTTGACAGTTTACCTATAGAGGAAGCAGGGCTCAGCGCGGGACAAGAGATCAAGGCGCTGCGGGAAGAGTTGGCGGAACAGAACTACAAGTATTATGTTCTATCTGCTCCGACTATGTCCGACCGAGAGTTTGACGAGAAGATGCACCGGTTGCAAGAGCTGGAGGCTAAACATCCGGAGTTGTATGATGCAAACTCGCCGACGCAGCGGGTAGGATCAGATATCGGTAAGATTGACAGTTTTCCGAGGATACGGCACAGGTATCCGATGTTATCGCTGGCGAATACGTACTCGCGGGAGGAAGTGGAAGACTGGGTGAGAAAGTTACCGCAGGGCGTGGAGATCGTGGCGGAGCTGAAGTACGACGGACTGAGTATATCGCTGTGGTACGAGAAAGGTAAACTCGTGCACGCCGTGACACGAGGCGACGGGACGGAAGGAGATGATGTGTTGCCGAATATTCGCACGATTGCCGCTATCCCGCAAGAGGTAAGCGGTGCGCCTGAGAGGCTTGAATTGAGGGGAGAGGTGCTGCTGCCGTGGGAGCGGTTTGAAGCGTTGAACAGGCAACGGGAAGAAGACGAAGAGCCGCTGTTTGCGAACCCGAGGAACGCAGCGTCGGGGACGTTGAAGTTACAGGATAGCAAAGAGGTGGCACGACGGGGATTGACGTGTTACCTGTACTATATGTTAGGCGAGCAGTTGCCGGGGAAGACACATTACGAGAGACTGGAGTTGGCACGACAATGGGGATTCCCCGTGAGCGAGGCGATTAAGGTCTGCAAGGATGTGGACGAGGTGATGGCGTTCATTGCGTATTGGGACACGGAGCGGAAGAATCTGCCGGTGGCAACGGACGGTATAGTGCTGAAAGTGAACAACCTCGCCGAACAGGAAGAGTTAGGCTACACCGCCAAGTCGCCACGGTGGGCGATAGCGTATAAGTTTGCGGCAGAGAGGCAACTGACGCTACTGAAACAGATCACGTATCAGGTGGGACGAACGGGAGTGGTGACACCGGTAGCGAATCTGGAGCCGGTGCAGTTGTCGGGAACGATGGTGCAACGAGCGACGTTGCATAATGAGGATTTTATACGGCAGTTGGGGATAGCGGAAGGCGACAGGGTGTATGTGGAGAAAGGGGGAGAGATAATTCCGAAAATTGTAGGGAAGGAAGAGAATAGTTCAGAGTACGGAACAGACGGAACTCACGGAAATTATAGTTTTCCGACGGTGTGTCCGGAGTGCGGGACGGAGTTGGTACGGGTGGAAGGCGAGGCAGCGTGGCGGTGCCCGAACGAGGTGAGTTGTCCGCCACAGTTGAAGGGGAAGTTGGAGCATTTTGTGAGCCGGAAGGCGATGAACATAGAGGGCTTAGGAAGTGAGACAATTGCGCTGCTGTATGACAAAGGGTTGCTGCACTCGATAGCGGATATCTATTCGTTGCGTCAGGAAGATCTGGCGGCACAAGAACGGCTGGGCGAGAAGTCGGCGCAGAACATCCTTGCTTCGGTTGAACAGTCGAAACAAGTGCCGTGGGCACGGGTGCTGTTTGCATTGGGGATACGGATGGTCGGCGAGACGACGGCAAAGAAGATTGCCAAACGGTTTAAGTCGATTGACGCGCTGCAGTGGGCGAGCAAGGAGGAGCTGATGGGGATAGAGGATGTCGGCGAGCAGATTGCAGAGAATATTGTGGGGTACTTTGCGGACATACGGAACCTGGAGATTATCACCCGGCTGCAAGCTGCGGGAGTGCAGATGGCGGTTAACGAGTTAACGGGTGAACGTTTAGCGGTTCCGCAGGTGCTGGAAGGGAAGACGATTGTGATATCGGGAACGTTCAGCAAGCACTCGAGGGAGGAGTATAAGCAGATGATTGAGGACTACGGCGGCAAGAACAGCGGGTCGGTGAGCAAGAAGACGGACTTTATACTGGCAGGGGAGAATATGGGACCGAGTAAGCTGGAGAAGGCGAGAGAGCTGGGAGTACGGGTGGTCAATGAACAAGAATTCTTGGAGATGATTAAACAGGATATACAATGATAGACAATTGGTTATTCAGGTATAAGAAAAAGAACATGCCACAACGAGAGGTGGTTTTTCCGAACTATAGCAAGGTCCGGTCGGTGGCTGTGGTGTACGAGCAGGGCGTGGATGACAAGGGGATAGCACTGCTGGTCAAACAACTGGAACGGGACGGGATAATGGTGGAGGTTGTGGGGTATGAGCCCAAGAAAGATTTCAACCGACTGGGGAAGGTGCGTGAGGAAGCGATGAGTGCCCTACCCTCGCAACGGTTTGATCTGCTGATGGATCTAAGTACGCAGTACTATCTGGGGACGCAGTATATCGTGATGGCTGTGGATGCGACGTTCAAGGCGGGGCTGAGGTTTGAGCAGGTCGAGGAGAAAGATCAACAGGGGATATTGGATCTAATGATAAGCCTAAAAGATGAGCCAGAGCCGGAACAAATATTCGAACAGATAATTTATTACCTAAAAATGATAAATGCATGAGGATAACGGGATTAGGAACAGCGTTGGTGACACCGTTTACGGAGACGGGAAAGGTGGATGAGGCGGCACTGAGGCGGATACTGGACAGGCAGATAGAGGCGAAGGTGGATTTTCTGGTTGTGTTAGGCACGACCGGTGAGGCGGCGACGATGACACCACGGGAACAGGCGTTCGTCAGGAAGACGGTTGTGGAGCATGTAGCGGGGAGGGTGCCGTTGGTGCTGGGCGTAGGCGGCAACTGCACACAGGAAGTTGTGGAGCGGTTGGGACTGCTGAGAGAGGAGTTGAAGCGGGATTATGCGGCGATACTGAGTGTGTGTCCGTACTACAACAAACCGCAGCAAGAGGGATTATACCGTCACTTTGCAGCTATTGCCGAGGCGTCGGCAGTGCCGGTGATACTGTATAATGTGCCCGGACGAACGGGCGTGAACATGTTGCCGGAGACGGTGCTGAGGTTGGCGGCGGCTTATCCGCACCAGATCATCGGCGTGAAGGAAGCGTCGGGCAAACAAGAACAGATAGAGACGATCATCCGCGGGGCACGAGGCAGCGAGTTTGTGGTTCTGTCGGGCGATGACGGGCTGGCAGCGCCGTTGATGATGGCCGGTGCGCACGGATTGATCTCTGTGCTGTCGAACGCGCTGCCGGAAGCAACGATGCGACTGGTGCATCAGCCGACGATGGCCGGGCAGGAAGCGTTGGACGGGCTGATTCGGGCATTGTTTGCCGAAGGCAACCCAACAGGCATCAAGGCGCTGCTGGAGATACAGGGCGTGGCGAGTGGGAATGTGCGGCTGCCGTTGGTAGAGGCGAGTGAGGAATTGAAGAGTGATTTACGAAAACTATTAGAGGCTTATGAAAATTGCGATTTTCGGTAACGCAATGAAACACAACACCGTGGATGAGGTGTCGCACCTGTTGGAATTCATGGCATTGCGCGATGTGGAGGTTTATCTGTCGCAAGAGTTGCGTCAGGAGTTGAACCTGAGAGAGTACCCCGCTTTCCCCGCGGAAGACGAGGCGTGGCGAGCGTTCACGGAGGAAGGGAACATGATCGATTTCGCGCTGTCTATCGGCGGCGACGGGACGTTCCTGACGACTGCGTCGATCATCGGGAACAAGAATA
>Ga0310786_10012480_pt1 | contig 10516 bp, 12 predicted proteins | sample AusTroGonzalo_MG_FD_203881 | JGI IMG/M metagenome (GOLD analysis project Ga0310786, IMG submission 203881) | Bovine rumen microbial communities from tropical cattle in Woodstock, Queensland, Australia - Gonzalo_03 (v2) (version 2) | ecosystem: Host-associated > Mammals > Digestive system >... | reverse complement strand
AACATGCCGCACGTAGACGGCGGCGACAAGTACTATATTCGCAAAGAGTATACAGAGGTTACTAAGCTGGATAACGGCGCAAGCGACGACAACACGCCAGTAGACGACGAGCCGCAGGACGAGCCAGCAGAGGACACCACAACACCTACAGACGAGGGGGTACAGGAATAATGCCAGTAGTAAAAGAGAGAGAGTATAGAGAACTAGCACAGCCGCTAGCAGTCAGAGCAAAGCAGGAAAACGACGAGCCTAGCTACATTGTAGAGGGCTACGCTACTACTTTCGATAAGCCTTACGTGCTTTTCGAGGACTACGACGGCACAAAGTACTACGAACAGATAGACAGACACGCGTTAGACAACGCGGACATGTCAGACGTTATTATGCAGTACGACCATAACGGCAGGGTATTTGCTAGAAATTCTAACGGCACACTGCAGTTAGACTTAGACGACACAGGCTTTAAGGTTACAGCAGACCTTAGCCGCACAGAACTTGCAAAAGGACTGTACGAGGATATTGCAGCAGGCATGATTACTAAAATGTCGTGGGCTTTCGTCGTAACAAAAGACGCTTACGACCAGAAAACACGCACACGTACAGTACTAGAGGTTAAGAAAGTATACGACGTTAGCGCGGTATCTATCCCAGCTAACGACGATACAACTATAGCAGCGCGCAACTATGTTAACGGGAGACGGGAACTAGAACAGCGGGAGCAGCTGGCAAAGCGTGTAGCAAAACTTAAGGTAGACACATTAGGACTTTAAAAACCAGATCACAAGAAAAAAAGAAAAAGAGAGGTAAAGACATGAACTTAAAGGAAATTGAGGCACGCATTGCCGAAATTAAGAACGAACTCGAAACAAGAGGCGCAGAGCTTTCCGTAGAAGAGAGCAACAAGCTCGTAGACGAGGCAGAGCAGCTTAACGAACAGCGCAAGGCACTCGTAGACGCAGCAGAAAAGAGAAACGCTGCACTTTCAAACATTGCAGCAGGCGAGGGCAGGACTGTAAGAACTTTCGCAGCACCTAACGGCGCAGAGGCAGCAGCAGACGACGACAAGTACGCTACAATGGCTTACCGTAAGGCATTTATGCAGTACGTAACCAGAGGAACTGCTATTCCTGCAGAGTACAGAGGCGACGCTAACACTAAGACTACAGACGTAGGAAACGTAATTCCTACAACCGTAGTAGACCAGATCATTAGCAAGCTCGAAAACGTAGGCGGCATTTTGGCACTTGTTACCAAGACAGCTTACAAGGGCGGCGTTGCTATCCCTAAGAACACTGTTAAGCCAGTAGCTACATGGGTAGCAGAGGGCGCAGGCAGCGACAAGCAGAAACTTGCAGCAGGCAGCGTTACTTTTGCATACCATAAGTTACGTTGTGCAGTTTCCGTATCTCTTGAAGTAGACACTATGTCTATTGCAGCTTTCGAGGCATACCTTGTAAGAGTTATCGTAGAGGCTATGACTAAGAAACTCGAAGAGAGCATTATTAAGGGCAGCGGCAGCGGCGAGCCTTTGGGTATCATCAACACAGTAGCAGACGAGGGCGACTCTATCGCAAACGTAAACGTAGCTGCACTTTCATACAATACCCTTATCGACGCTGAGGCAGAACTTCCAGAAGAGTACGAGGGTAACGCTAAGTGGTGTATGTCTAAAAAGACCTTTATGGGCTTTATCGGACTTACAGACGAGCAGGGGCAGCCTATTGCACGCGTTAACCACGGCTTAGACGGCAAGGTAGAGCGTTACTTGCTCGGTAGAGAGGTAGTATGCACACAGCACTTACCTAGCTTTGCAGCAGCAGACGTAAACGCTAAGTTTGGTTTCCTCTTTGACTTCACTAACTACGACCTTAACACTAACTATGCTATGGGCGTTAAGAAGTACGAGGACAACGACACCGACGACCAGATCACTAAGGCTATCATGCTTGCAGACGGTAAGGTAGTAGACTACTACGGACTTGTAACCCTTAAGAAGATTGCAAGCGTGTAATACCAGAAAGCGAGGGCTAAGTTATGGCAGCAACTAAGAAAGCAACGAGCGCGGCAAAGAAACCCGCAGCAGCACCCGTAGAAGAGAAAGAGCAGCCAAAGGCAGCAGCTAAGAAAGCAGCTGCAGCTATCGAGGTAAGAGCACTTACGCTTTACTTTGACGTAGCGCTTAACCGTATCGTAGCAGAGGGCGAGACTTTCGAGACTAACGAGGAACGCTTAGAACTGCTTAGCGGCTTAGGACTGGTAGAGAAAGTATAAGAGCAACGGGCGGGCGGCTTACATGGGCTACCCGCCTATAATGCTAGAAAAGAGGGCGCAGACATGGAAATAACAGTTACAACTACACTAACAGAAAAGGTTAGAAATGCGCTGCGTATCTCTAATACCAGCGAGGCAATAACCGCAGAAATTAACGACACTATAGAGGCGTGCTTACAAGACCTTAGCGCACAGGGCGTAGTAAAACTAGACCAAGACGACGCGCTTATTATTAGAGCCGTAAAGCTCTATGCCCGTAGTGAGTTTAACTACAACGGCAAAGCAGAGCAGTTTAGGAACAGCTACGACATGCAGAAAATGAGCTTAGCGCTAGACATTGACTACAACACCGCGCCAGAAAGCGAGGGCTAAGTTATGGCAATGTGGGCGCATGAGGTTACGCTACTTAAAGAGGCAGAGGCTACGCCGCGTACTAATAGTAACGGCTTTCCAATAGCCACAGAGCCTACAGAGCGTACAGTTTTTTGCAACAAAAAAAGCGTAGGCTATGCAGAGTACTTTAGCAGCCAGCAGGCAGGGCATACAGCCAGCCTTAAAGTGGAGCTATACAAGGTAGATTACGAGGGCGAGTTATTAGTAGTGTTAGAGGGCAAGCGCTACAGCGTGCTTAAGACCTACGAAATTAACGACGACCTTATAGAGCTTACCTTAAGCGACTTAAAGCAGCAGGCAACGAACGTAGAGCCACAGCCACAGCCAGACGAGCCGCAGCCTAGTACCAGCTCTTAGCCTAGAAAGCGAGGGCTATTATGGCAGAGATTAACACCACAGGGCTAGAGGAATTAAGCAGCGCATTTATGCGGCACGAGCAGGCAGCAGACAAGGCAGTAGAGGACATGCTACAAGCTGAGGCAGACGAGTACGTAAAAGCCTTAAAGCATGCAGCAGCAGGCTACAATATCCGCAAGACTGGCGGCTTTATCGAAAGCATAAAGGCAGGCAAGATTAAGGACGAGGGCACAGCTAAAAGTATCGAAATTGTACCAGAGGGGCGCGCAGATCATGGCGCGGACTATGGCGGCGGCTATTCCAACATGAGTAACAAGAGAAAAGGAAAAGCGCAAAAAGGCAATGTACGCTACGCCACTATCGGCTATATTTTCGAGTATGGCACGAGCAGCCTAGCAGCTAGACCGTGGCACACGCAAGGGCTATTACAGGGCGAGCAGCCAGCGTATAGCAAAGCGCAGGAAATATGGGAAAAGTACGTTAGCAGTACCATTAGCTAGAGAGGGGCGCAGTATGAGCAACATTAACGAGATATTAGCCGCTATATTACCTACAGAGCGGGTAATATACACGGGAAAAGACAAGCCACGCACCTACTGCACTTTCCAGAGAGTGTTAGAAAATGCGGCGCTTAGTGCGGACGATACGGAAAAGCAGGCGCAAATTACCTACAGGGTAACGCTTTTTAGCAAGACCGATTACGAAAGCACATTAGAGACTATAAAAGCAGCTCTTGTGGCAGCAGGCTTTTATATAAACGCCGTAGAGGGCGAGGACTACGAGACAGACACAGGGTATTACAAAATACCTATTACAGTACAAACTATCAAAAGTTAAGAGAGGTAAAAGACCATGACTACAGGATTAAAAGACCTTTACTTTGCACCTATCACAATGACAGACGGGCAGGAAGTATGGGGCGAGCCGCAGAAACTTGCAGAGGCAATTACTGCAGACCTTAGCGTAAACGTGGCAGAGGCTACACTTTACGCAGACGACGCGCTTAACCAGTCTGTAAAAGAGTTTACCAACGGTACTATTAAGTTGGGCGTTGCAGACCTTGCAGCAGACGTACTGGCAAGCGTATTAGGACAGGCTACAGACGCAGCAGGCATTACATGGGCAAGCGGCGAGGACGTAGCGCCTTACGTTGCAGTAGGTTTCAGAGCTGCAAAGATTAACGGCATTTACCGTTATATCTGGCTGCAGAAAGTGCAGTTTAAAATTCCTAGTGAAAGCTTTGAGACTAAGGGCGAAAGCATTAGTTTTAAGACACCAGAAATTGAGGGCACTTTTATGAAAGCCATTAAAAACGGTATGTGGAAAGCAGACTATACAGGACTGCCTACAAGCGCCGTAGCGTCTAGCTGGTTTACATCAGTTAAGACAGAAAAGGTAACAAGCGCCTAACAGTTAACCAGATCATAAGAAAGGTAAAGAGGGCGCAGTAAAAATAAGCTGCGCCCTTTATAGGTAAAAGAAAATGAGTGCAATTAAAGACGGTAGATACGAAATTGAACTTAACGGCAAAAAGTACCACATGCTTTTTAGCCTTAATGCCCTTGACGAAATTCAAGACAAGTTTGGGGGCTACGACAAGTTAGACGTTGCAATGTCTGAGGGTAAAGACATGATTAAAAATATTCGCTGGTTATTTACCCTGCTACTTAACGAGGGTAGAGCAGACGAAGAGCCAGAGCTTACAGAGCAGCAAGTAGGTAAGCTAATTCACGTAGGCAACCTTAACCAGATTAAGGGCAGCATTATTAACGCTTTTGCTTACGGGGCAACTGGCGGCGAGGAAACAACAGACGAGGCAGGCGCTAGCGAGGGCAACGAGGGAAACATGACGAGCGCGCAGGAAAATTAGACACTGCGCGCCTTATTTACATAGCAATAGTAATGCTAAGGCTACCAGAGCACGAGGCATGGAAAAAAACGCCGTACCAGATCATGCGACTATTTAGGCTGCATAAGGAATATAACGGCATGAACGAGCAGACAGCCACCAAAGGCGAGCAGCTAGCGCCAATAGACATAGCACTAGGGGGCTTTTAAATGGCAGATACAGTAGAAAAACAGATAAAAACTAAAATAAGTTTCGACGGCGAGGCAGATTACAAGAAAGCCGTAGCGGATATTAACAGCAACCTTAAAACGCTTAATAGCGAAATGAAGTTAGTAACCGCAGAGTACAAGGCTAACGGCGCTAGCGTTGAAACTTTGAAAGCGAAACAAGAGACGCTGCAGAAAGTCTACGACCAGCAAAAAGCTAAAGTAGAGGCTACAGAGAAAGCGCTAGAGAAAGTACGCAAAGAGACTGGCGAGAACAGCGACGCGAGCAAGAAGTTAGAGCAGCAGCTTAACTACCAGAAAGCGGCTTTAGTTGGCACTGAGGGCGAGCTAAGAAAGACTGCAGAAGAGCTAGACAAGGTAGAGAACGAGGCAGACGGCGCAGGCAAAGAGCTTAAGAAGAGCGGCGACGACGCCAAGGACAGCGCTAGCAAATTCGAGGCAGCAGGCAACGCGCTTAAGGCTACAGGCGCAGCCATTGCAGCAGCTACAGCAGCTATAGCGGCAGCAGCCGTGGCAGCTGGTAAAGCTATTTGGGATATGGCAAACGACGTAGCGGCAGCAGGCGACGAGATAGACAAGGAAAGCCAAAAACTGCAGATAAGCAGCGACCTTTACCAAGAGCTAAGCTACGCATGCGAGCGCAGCGGGGCAAGTATTGACGACCTTAAAAAAGGCGTTAAGAACATTACCGACGAGCTGGGCAAGGCACAGAACGGCGTAGAGGGCGCGGGCGCTAAGTTTGAGGCGCTGGGCGTTTCGTTGAATAATGCAGACGGCAGCTTAAAGAGCACAGAGCAAGTGCTTATGGAAAGCATAGACGCACTGGCAGCTATGGACGACGAGACAGCCAGAAACGCTGCAGCTAATGAGATTTTCGGAAAGAGCGCAGCAGAGCTTTTACCACTGCTTAACAGTGGCAGCGAGGGTATTAAAGAGCTTATGGCCGAGGCAGACGAGTACGGCATGGTAATGAGCAGCGACGCGGTAGCAGCTAGCGCAGCTTTCGAGGACAGCTTAACGAGACTGCAGGGCACATTTACTGGGCTTAAAAACAGTATCGTAAGCGAGCTATTACCTAGCTTAACTACTCTTATGGACGGCTTTAGCGACATGCTAGCAGGCAAAGACGGCGCAGCAGAAAAGGTAAAAGAGGGCGTTAAGGGCGTTATTGATAACGTAACAGCCATGATACCGCAGCTAACCAGCATGCTTAGTACATTAGTGCAGGCTATTGCAGACGTAGCACCAGACATTTTAGCAGCACTGGCAGACGGAATTATTAAAGAGCTGCCAGCACTTGCAGAGAGTGCGCTACAGATCATAGAGAAACTTACAGCAGCTTTGCTTAAGTTATTGCCGCAGCTTTTGCAGGCTGGCATAGAGATTATTGCTAACCTTGCTAAAGGCATTGCGCAGGCATTACCGCAGCTTATACCCCAAATTGTAGAGGTAGTGCTAGAAATGGTAGACACGCTTATAGATAATATACCGTTACTTATTGACGCAGCATTACAGCTCGTTATGGGCTTAGCTGAGGGCATTATACAGGCAATACCCGTTATTATCGCAAAGTTACCAGAGCTTATTACTAGCATTATTAACGCGCTTATCGAGGGCATACCTATGCTTATCGAGGGAGCTATACAGCTCTTTATGGCACTTGTGCAGGCAATACCAGTAATTATAGAGGCGCTTACAGCAGCTTTGCCGCAGATCATAGAGGCAATAGTTAACGGACTTATTAACGGCTTACCTATGATTATTGAGGGCAGCATACAGTTATTTATGGCACTTTTAGAGGCTATACCAGTAATTGTAGAGGCACTTATTAACGCTTTGCCGCAGATAGTGCAGGCTATTGCTACAGGGCTTGCAGCAGTATTGCCAGAGCTGGCAGCGTGGGGCGCTAATATGCTTAACGGCTTTGTAACTATCTTTAGTAACGTGCTTAATAGCGTTATTCAGTGGGGCAGTAACATGCTTTCGCAGGCTATTGCCAGCGTAACAGCCTTTGTAAATGGCATTATTAACACAGCTAAAGAGATACCTACAAAGCTCTATAACGCTATCATAGGCGCAGTAAAGCAAGTGCAGAACTGGGGGCAGAGAGTTTTAGAGACTGCTAAAAACGGTATGCAAATGGTACTTAATGGCATTGTTAATGTGTTTAGCAATATCGGCGAGAAGTTTAAGACCATAGGCAGCAACATTGTAAGCGGTATTTGGAACGGTATTTCCGAGGGCTGGGACTGGCTTAAAGAGAAAGTAAGCAACATTGCCAGCAGCTTATTAGACGCAGCAAAGGACGCGTTAGGAATTGCCAGCCCGTCTAAGAAATTTAGAGACGAGGTAGGCGTATTTATGGCGCAGGGTATCGGCGTAGGCTTTGAAAAGGAAATGCAGAGCGTTTCTAAGCAGATAGAGCAGGCTATACCTACAGACTTTGACGTAACGCCACATGTAAGCACAGGCTTAAGCGCTGCAGAGGTTGTAACAGACAACGGACAGCAGACAAGCATTATGAGCAGAGGCATTACCGTTATACAGAATATTTACGCTAATACGACAGATTACGCTAAGCAGCAGAGAGAGGCAGAGAAAAACTTTAGAATGATCGCAAGGACGGTATAAGCATGGCAAAGTTTATTAACTATGAGCGGCTTATATATGAGAACGAAAACGGCGGCGCTATAGAGTTTAGCGTAGGCAGCGACTTTTACGTTAACGTCTCTAAGGACGTAAACGGAATTGCAGACGTAAGAAACACGCTGTATACGTCTAGCTCTATGGGGCAGCATGGCGAAACCTTTATAAGCCAGAAAATTAACAGCCGAGACATTGACATAGTAGGCGTGATTAACAGGAAAGACAAAGACAACATGCTTACACTGCGCCGAGCTATGCAAAAGATACTTAACCCAGAGCTTAAGGCTACGCTTACATACATTTACGGCGACTTTGTAAAGGTTATAGACGTAAAGGTAGACAATGCGCCAGTGTTTAAGCGTGGGGCAGTATTAGAGCAGTTTACAGTACAGTTTAGCTGCCCGTCTCCATTTTGGCGCGACCAGCAGGAAACTAAGAAAGATATTGCGAGCTGGATAGGCAGCTTTTACTTTCCGTTAGAGATACCTATAGACGAGGGCATACAGTTTGGCTACAGAGAGCCTAGCGTTATTGTAGACGTTTACAACGAGGGCGACGTAGACACGGGCATGCGCGTAGCGTTTAAGGCTATCGGAACTGTAGAAAACCCGCTTTTATTGAACATCAACACGGGCGAGTTTATACAGGTAAACGCAACACTGGTAGCAGGCGACACGGTAGTAGTAAACACCGATTACGGCAGCAAGGGGGCAACGCTTACAAGAGGCGGCGTAGAAAGCGACTACTTTAGATACATTGACGTAGACAGCACATTTATGCAGCTTAAAATAGGCGACAACGTATTTAGATACAACGCCAGCAGCGGGCTAGACCAGCTAGAAGTATCTATTTATTACAGCCCTAAGTATTTAGGAGTGTAACGCATGGAGCTAAGAGTATTTACAAGAGACTTAGAGCCGCTAGGAATTGTAGACGAGCTTATAAGCACAATATGGCAGCCTACATACTGGCAGCAGGGCAACTACGACGACTGCAAGCTACTTGCACCCGTAACAAGGAATAATAACGCCTTGCTGGTTAAGGGCAACATTGTAGTACTACACGGCGAGGCAGCAGAGTTTACGGACGAGCAGGGCGAGTGGCGCAGGGCTATGCAAATAACCTATAGACACATCACTAAGGACGAAAACAACACCGAGCAAATAGAGTTACAGGGCTGCTTTTTAAAGAAATGGTTTAGTAAACGTGTACTGCTTTCTAACCAGATCATAACGGGAACTAACCAAGAGATTATTAACCAGCTGATTACTAACAATGTGGGCGACGAGGCAATAAGCGCCCGCCAGTTTGAAAACTTTATTATGCTGGCGCAGGACGACTTAGGCGGCGAGAGCGTAGACTATACGACCAAGTACGGCGACGGACTAGCAGACGCGATTTACGAGAGAGCTTTAAGCGGTAAGCTGGGCTACGACATACTCGTAAACGAAAGAAACCAGCTTTACGGCTTTTGGCTTTACAAAGGTACGGACATGTCGAGCGGCAACAGCGCAGGCAATACGCCTTGTATCTTTAGCCGCGACTTTGATAACGTCACAGAGCAGGACTACACAGAAAGCATAGAGAACATGAAAAACGTATGCTACTGCACAAGTGCTGCAGACGAGGACGGCACAATATATGCGCAAGAGGTAGAGAACGAAACCGAAACGGGCATAGATCGCGACGAGTTTTACGTAGACATGACTAATATAAGCTGGACTGTTAAGGACGAACACGGCGAGGAAACAAGACTAACGCCAGAGCAGTACTTAGAGCTTATGAGCACTGAGGCATACGCGCAGCTGGACGACTACGGCGAGCTTATGACGTTTGAAAGTACCATTAACACAAGTAAAAACTTGCAGTACAAGGAAGATTTTAACGTAGGCGACGTAGTAACCACGATAGAAAAGAACTGGGGCATAAGGATAGACGCGCGTATAACCAAAATAAGCGAGACATGGCAGAGCGGCAAGCACACGTTAGAGGTAACTTTTGGCGAGAGCATGCCAACGCTGCTAGATAAGATAAAGAAAGTGAGGTAAAAACATGGCGCAAAAATGTTTTCCATTTAACAGCGACAGCGGCGACAGAGTGTATAAAGCAGAGGACTTTAGGGCATACTTTGCGCAGTTTATCGGTAACGGCGTATTTTATGCTAACGCTAATGCACTTAAGGTAGTAGAAAACAGCGGCATGCACGTTAACGTAAATGCAGGCGCAGGCTGGATAGCTGGCGCAGGATATATTAACGACAGTGTGCTACAGCTTACGCTTGCAAATGCAGACGGCGCGCTTAACCGTATCGACAGAGTAGTATTACGCTGCAGCTATACAGAGCGTGACGTATACGTAGCAGTTAAGCAGGGTAGCTTATCTGCACAGCCTACAGCACCAGCGCTTACACGTAACGCAGACTGTTACGAGCTGGCACTTGCAGACGTTTACGTAGCAGCTGGCGCAACATCAATTACGCAGGCAGCTATTACAGACCAGAGGCTTAATACAACTCTTTGCGGTATCGTAACGGGGCTTATAGAGCAGGCAGACACGACAGACATTTTTAACCAGTTTGAAAGCTATTTGCAGCAGTTTGAGGCGCAGTACATTGCGGATATTACCGAGTGGACTAACGACCAAGAGAGCGCTTTTACATCATGGAGCGCAGCACAGCAGCAGGAGTTTACAGACTGGGTAGACACTATAAGAGACATTTTAGACGAGGCGACAGCTGGGCACTTGCAGCTAGAAATAGAGGCAAACGCTAAAG
>Ga0310786_10012479_pt1 | contig 10517 bp, 7 predicted proteins | sample AusTroGonzalo_MG_FD_203881 | JGI IMG/M metagenome (GOLD analysis project Ga0310786, IMG submission 203881) | Bovine rumen microbial communities from tropical cattle in Woodstock, Queensland, Australia - Gonzalo_03 (v2) (version 2) | ecosystem: Host-associated > Mammals > Digestive system >... | reverse complement strand
GTTGTCGGTTCTGTGAGCGTTCGATGGCCTCATTGTCAAAGTATCGGTATGACTTCTTTCCCTTGGGGCTTTCTACGGCAATCTTCCATTGGCCGTCCTTCACCTTCGTGGCTGTGATGACCTCTGCCGTCTGCTTGTCCGTCACTTCAAGACTGCCGTCATCCCGCAGCTCAAGGTCGAAGCGCGAGGGCTTGCCTTGCAGACCGTTGGCTACGAGTTCGAACCCGTTCTCCTCATCAGAGGCGAGATTTCTGTTTTCCTTGCTCTGGTAGGCTCCGTCCACGATGACCTTGTCAATGCTGTTGTCTGTGACCTTCCTGGTGTCCTCTACGGCATCTTTCAGGAAACCGTTGTCGGCTGCATTGGCGGGCTTCACCTGTACGTCGGTGATAAGGCTCGGCTTGTCCTCCTCATCGCAGGTCTCGGTGATGTTCGTGGAGTAGCCCTTCACCTTCTTGCCGCCCTTGCTGCGGTAGGCGGCGTCGGGGTCGTTCGGGTTCTGCACGCTGGTAGCGCTGACGAGTTTCTTGTCACGCACGGTGATGTTGCCGTCCTTGTCCACGTCATACTGCTCGTGGAACACGCGGTGAAGCAGTGAAACCTCACCCTCGCCACGCATGGCAAGGATGTGGCTGATGACGATGCCAAGGTCGAGCAGGTGCTGCCCCAGCGTCTCGTCGTCCGAGCGGTACACCGTCTTCGAGGCATCCTCGGCAAGGAAGTCGAGCGCCTTCTGGCGGTAAAGCTGGTCGGAGATGCGCATCGCCTCCTGCTCGGAAACCTGCTTGCGGAAGGTCTCATGGATAATCTCATAGCGCGAGAACCAGGCGATGTTGCTGCCGATAAGCTTGGAGTCCATGCGGATGGTGCGACCGGCTATCTTGTACTTCTTGATCTGCTTGGCAGTCAAGTCCTGATAGATCTTCTTGTAGAGGTTGACATGCTCAGGATTGTTCTGCTCGTACTCAGCGATGCGGCGGAACAACATGTAGTAGGAGTCTATTGACGGGCACTCGTCGTTGATATTGAAAAGGCCGACGGCCTGACGCCAGACAAGGTTGAAGCGGACGTTCTCGTAAAGCTGTTCATCGCTGCAGCCGCGGCCTTCCTTCAGCATGCGCATCGCAATAAGGATGCGGAGTTGCTTTGTGGGAGCACCCATGTTACCGTCTACAAAGAGAGGACGAAGAATCTCCTCGTCAATGTTTAGCAGTACGTTGCGATAGAACTCGTTGTGCCACGACAGCTCGTCTTCCATGTACCTGCGCTCACGCTCCGGCAAAGAGAACGATGCCGTGGCGAACAGGTCGGGCTGGGATTTCTGTTTACTCTTCTTGAATGCCATGTGATACCTCGTATTTATAGTACAAAGGTACACATTTTTTTCCAGATTGCAAAATGTCAAAGAGCGATATAGTGTTAAACTAACGTAATATATTAATCGGTCGGACTATCCGATTTTTTAAAGTGGATTCATAAATAAAAGAGAAAATGAACGAGATACAATTCATTTTGTACCAATTGCCTGATGAGGAAGGCAGGTACAGGTGGTGATTAAGGATGAAACGATATGGGCCACGCAGAAGGCGATGGCACAGTTGTTAGTTGTGGGTGTACCTGCTATCAGCAAACATTTGGCACATATCTTTGAAGGGAGTCTTCCGAAGTTGACGGGGCTTTTTATGTTTTCTTAACGCTGCGACGGAGAGAAGTGGGGCGGGGCTTTGGCGGTTTCCGTAAAAAGCAGTAACTTTGCAGCAGAAAACAAATCAAGGAACTATTGACTATGCTAAAACGAACGACTAAACTACTGACAATGGTGGCTGTGATGCTGTTGCTGACGGCTGCCAGCAATGAGAAACGGACAACCATCTTCATCATCGGCGACTCCACGGCGGCTAACAAGGACCTGTCGAAAGGCAAACAGGAGCGAGGGTGGGGGATGGCCCTGCAGAACTACTTCGATGACAACATCGTGGTGGACAACCACGCCCAGAACGGACGCTCATCGCTGAGTTTCATCAACGAGGGACGATGGGACAAGGTGCTGGAGAAGATAAAGCCAGGCGACTACGTTATCATCCAGTTCGGACATAACGACGAGAAGCCTCAGGAGAAACTTCATACTGACCCAGGAACGACCTTCGACCATAATCTGGCAAAGTTTGTGAGTGAGACGCGTGAACACGGCGGCATCCCAGTACTGATGAACAGCGTGGTGAGAAGGAACTTTGTGGGCGACTCGCTGGTTGACACCCACGGCCTGTACCGCGAGGCTCCGCGCAACGTGGCTGCACGTATGAACGTCCATTTTATCGATGCCAACCGCATCACCCATGAACTGGAGCAGGGACTGGGCGTGGAAGGTTCAAAGCGCTTGCACATGTGGTTCAAGCCCGGTGAGGAACCGAGTGAACCGCAGGGGAAGCAGGATAATACGCACTATAACGGCTATGGTGCAAGACTGGTAGCTCGATTGTTGGCAGATGCCTTGTGTGAGGAGATTCCCTTGTTGGGGAAGTGTCGCTTGGCTCCCCAGGACGGGGAGTAGCTAATCAGTTGTAGAGATAGCGCTTGATGCTGCGCTTAGGCGTCTTCTCAAACTCTTCTTCACGGATTTCCATCTCAGTAATCTTCTCGTAGGCGGGCAACATCTGGTTCAGTCCGTTGCGGTTCTGCTCCATGATGTTCTTGAGATCGTCGGCCGTGAGTCCCAGGCTCTTGGCTTCCTCCATGTCGGGATAGACAAGGGCTACGAGACGGTTATCGCGCTGCACGACAATGCTCTCGACGACCATCGTCATGGAGTTGAGCTTGTCTTCGATTTCCTCTGGATAGATGTTCTGTCCGCTGGGGCCGAGGAGCATATTCTTCGAACGTCCGTTGATGTAGACGTTGCCGTAGGCATCCATGGTGCCGAGGTCGCCTGTGTGGTACCAGCCGTCGCGGTCGATGGTCTCGGCAGTAGCCTCGGGGTTCTTGTAGTAGCCCAGCATGACGTTGGGACCCTTGGCAAGAATCTCGCCAGGAACGTTCTCGGGATCGTGGGAGTCGATGCGTACCTGCATGTGACGGGCGGCACGGCCACAGGAACCTGGGGCGAATGACTGCCAGTCGGCATAGCAGATGATGGGGGCGCACTCGGTGGCACCGTAGCCCACAGTATAGGGGAAATCAATGCGCTTGAGGAAGTGCTCGACCTCCTGGTTGAGGGCAGCACCGCCAATGATGACCTCGTACATCTGACCGCCGAAGGCCTTGAGCACCTCCTGACAGATCATCTGGCGCACCTTCTTCGAGATGACGGGCATCTGCAGCAGCAGGCGCATGCGGTTGTTCTGTATCTTGGGGAACACCTTCTTGCGGATAATCTTCTCTATGATGAGGGGCACGGCAATGACGATGACTGGCTTGATCTCGCTGAGTGCCTGGGCAATAATAGCCGGCGAGGGCACACGGTTGAGGTAGTAGACGTGGCAACCGTGCAGGAACTCGAAGATGAACTCGAAGGACATACCGTACATGTGGGCCATCGGCAGCATGGAGATGACGCGGTCGCCTGACTTGATGGTCTTACCTAACACGTGCTCGGCAAAGTCGTAGTTCGACCACAGGGCACGGTAGGGCAGCATGACACCTTTGGAGAAACCCGTGGTGCCGCTGGTGTAGTTGATGAGTGCCAACTCGTCGGGCGACTCTTCTTTATAATAATGTACGTGTTCCTTACGGAAGTATTTGGGGAATTTCTTGCCGTAGAGCTCGTTGAGGTGTTCGCGGGCGTAGGTCAGTTTGTCGGTTCGGCTGACCATGAGCGAGTAGTCGGGGTTGTTGATGATACCCTCAAGTGCCGGCATCTGCTGCGGGTCGATGATGGTGGCCACATGGTCGCCCACGAAGAGCAGCTTGGCTTCTGAGTGGTTGACGATGTTGTGTATCTGCTCGGCATTGAACTCATGAAGGATGGGAACGGCCACGGCACCATAGGTCAGCGTGGCGATGAAGGCCACGGCCCATTGGCTGGAGTTGCGTCCGCAGAGGGCTATCTTGTCACCTTTGACAACACCGGAGTTCTCAAACAGAATGTGCAACTTCTCTATCTTACGAGCTACATCATGATACTGCAGCGTCTGACCTTTGAAGTCAGTCAGCGCATCGAGGTTCCAGTTGTTGATAATGGACTTCTCAAGCAGTTCGTTGAAACTTGGTATATTTTCCATATTATTGATATAGGTATCGTTTAATACTCTTTTTGGGCGTCTTTGCAAATTCCTCTTCCTGCAGCTGTATCTCTGCGAGGCGGCTGTATTGTGGCAGACGCTGGTTCAGCTCAATACGGTTCTGCTCCATGACGGCCTTCAGCTCCTCGGGACTGAAGTCAATGACTTCGTCCTTGTCGGGGTGGACGAGTGCCACGAGGCGGTTGTCGCGCTGCACGACAAGGCTCTCGCTAATCATGGGCATGGAGTTCAGTTGATCTTCGATTTCCTCCGGATAGATGTTCTGTCCGCTGGGACCGAGGAGCATGTTCTTGATTCGTCCCAGAATGAAGATGTGACCGTCGGCACTCATGGTTCCCAAGTCGCCGGTGTGGTACCAGCCTTCTGCATCGAGAGCCTGCTCGGTAGCCTCGGCATTCTTGTAATAGCCCAGCATGACGTTAGTGCCTCGGGCCAGTATCTCGCCAGGAATGTTGGCGGGGTCGGCAGAGGCGATGCGGGCCTCCATGTGGTCGACTGGCGTTCCGCAGGAAGCAGGGACGAAGTCCTTGAAGTCGCTATAGCTGATGAGCGGGGCACACTCGGTGGCTCCGTAGCCTACGGTAATGGGGAAGCCGATACTGATGAGGAACTGCTCTACCTCACGGCTCAGGGCTGCACCGCCGACGATAACCTCGTAGGCTTTGCCGCCAAAGGCCTGGTAGACCTGTTCGCAAATCTTCTCCTTGATCTTCTTCGACACTACGGGCATCTGCAGCAACAGACGCATACGGTTGTTCTGTATCTTGGGGAATACCCGCTTGCGGATAATCTTCTCAACAATCAGGGGGACGGCGATGACAATGGCCGGTTTGATGGTGGCAAAGGCATCGGCAATGATGGCAGGCGACGGCAGACGGGTAAGGAAGAACAGGTGACAGCCGCGACAGAAACCGTAGATAAACTCTATCGACATGCCATACATGTGGGCCATGGGCAGGATGGAGAGCATATTGTCCTGAGGCTTGACGGGAAGCCGTCGCATACAGAAGTCAAGATTGCCCCATAATGCCCTGTAGGGCAGCATGACGCCTTTGGAGAATCCTGTGGTGCCGCTGGTGTAGTTGATGAGTGCCAGCTCTTCCGCGTCGTCCTTGTGATAGTTGACATGCTCGGCCCTGAAGGCTTTGGGATACTTGCTGCCGAACATCATGTTGAGATGTTCGCGGGCATAGGTCAACTTCTCGGACCGTGAGAGGAAAAGCGAGAAGTCGGGCAGATTGATGATACCTTCCAAAGCGGGCATCTGCTCAGCATCGATAGTCTTGACGATGAAGTCGCCTACAAAGAGTAACTTGGACTCGGAGTGGTTGACAATATTGTGTATCTGCTCGGCATTGAACTCATGGAGGATGGGCACGGCAACGGCTCCGTAGGTCAGCGTTGCCAGGAAGGTCACGGCCCAGTGAGCCGAGTTTCGTCCGCAGATAGCTATCTTGTCGCCTTGCTGCACGTGACTGTTCTCGAACAGGATGTGCAGCTTTTCGATTTTCCGGGCTACGTCGTGGAATTGTAACGTGACGCCCTGATAGTCAGTCAAGGCATCATAATCCCAGTTCTCGATGATGGCTTTCTGAATATATTCGTTAAAGCTTGGTGCTGTATCCATTGCACATTTTTTGAAATTTTGTGCAAAGGTACATTGTTTTTTGCACATTCGCAAATTTTTTGTGCAATTTTTTACTCGTAACGCATGGATTTTGCGGGATGGATGTGCGAAATGAAGAAACTGGGGATAATCAGAACAGATATGCTGACAATTAGAGTAGCAATGTTCAGGATGATAATAAGGGGTATGTTCAACTCCATGGGAGCCTCGCTGACGTAGTAGGTTTGCGGGTCGAGAGTGATAATGCCCGTGTACTTCTGTAGCAACACCAGTCCGATGCCGAGCAGGTCGCCAAGGAGGATGCCGCGGCTGATAATGAAAGCCGAGAACCAGAGGAAGGTATGGCGGATGGTGCGGTTGCGCGATCCGAGTGCCTTGAGAATGCCAATCATCGAAGTGCGTTCCAGAATGATGATGAGCAGTCCGCTAATCATGGTGATACCCGCTAAGCAAATCATCAACCCGAGGATAATCCAGACATTGATGTCGAGCAGTTCGAGCCACGTGAAGATTTGCGGATAGGCCTCGTAGATGGTTTGGGAGGTGTAGATGCCCGAGTAACGGTCCATTGAGCGGTTCACCTTTTCTATAATACGCGTATAGACATCGTCCAGGTGGTCGAAATCGTCGACGGTGAGTTCGGCTCCCGAACATTGTCCCTCGAACCAACCGTTCAGTTTTGTGGCGGTGCAGAGGTCTGTGTAGCAGATGAGCTCGTCGAAACGGGTCATGTTGGTCTGGTAGATGCCTTCGATGGTGAAGCGGCGGGTGAGGACGGAACTCTCGTCAATGAAGTAGGCGTAGATGCGGTCGCCGGCCTTGACGTTCAGCTTGTCGGCCATGATGCGCGACAGCAATAGCTTGTTGGTGCTCTTGGTGTCGCTGAAGGGTGTTATCTTGCCTTCTGTCAGATTGGCTTGCAGGTAGTTGAGGTCGTATTCAGGCCCGATGCCCTTGAAGGCCACGCCCAGAAAGTCGTCGTCGGTCTTCAGGATGCCCCGCGTCATGGCGTAGCGCTGTACGTGCCTGACCCCCTCTATACTGTCAATCACGCTCATCATGCTATCGTCGATGCAGATGGGGTAGCTCTCGGAACTGTTCAGCGAGCCCATGTTCATCACCTGGATATGGCTTCCAAAGCCCACCACCTTGTCGCGGATGGTATGCTTGAAGCCCAGCACCACGCTGACGGTGATAATCATGACGGCCAGTCCGATGGCCACGCCGATGGTGGCAATATGGATAGCCGGGCGGCTCACCTTACGGCGGTCTCCTTGGTCATTGTAGATGCGTCGGGCAATGAATAACGGCAGGTTCATCCGAATGTTGAATTAAGAGTGCTGAGTTTTAGTCGTCAACACGTCCGGGGTAGGCTTCGAGTGCTTTCTTGAGTACCACCAGAGCCCGCTCCAGGTCTTTCTTCTTCAGCACGTAGGCTATACGTACCTGGTTGATGCCGGCACCAGGGGTGGTGTAGAAACCTGCAGCAGGAGCCATCATGACGGTCTCGCCTTCGTAATTGAACTCTGCCAGACACCAGCGGCAGAACTTCTCGGCATCGTCCACCGGCAACTTGGCCACCGTATAGAAAGCACCCATGGGAATGGGGGAGTAGACACCTGGAATGCGGTTCAACCCGTCGATAAGACACTTACGGCGCTCTACGTACTCGTCGTATACATCACGCAGGTAGTCTTCGGGGGTGTCTAACGATGCCTCGGCCACAATCTGTCCGATGAGGGGAGGCGAGAGACGGGCCTGGCAGAACTTCATGACGGCCTTGCGCACTTCCTCGTTCTTGGTGATGAGAGCACCGATGCGGATGCCGCACTCCGAGTAGCGCTTCGAAACGGAGTCGATGAGGATAACATTTTGCTCAATGCCTTCCAGATGGCAGGCGGAGATATAGGGAGACCCCGTGTAGATATATTCGCGGTAGACCTCGTCGGAGAACAGATAGAGGTCGTACTTCTTGACGAGGTCGCGTATCTGGTTCATCTCGCGGCGGGTGTAGAGATAGCCCGTCGGGTTGTTGGGGTTGCAGATCATGATGGCGCGGGTGCGCTCATTGATGAGCTCCTCGAACTTCTCGACCTTGGGCAAAGAGAAGCCTTCCTCGATAGTAGTGGCAATGGTACGTATCTTGGCACCTGCCGAGATGGCAAAAGCCATGTAGTTGGCGTAGGCCGGTTCGGGCACGATAATCTCATCGCCCGGATTCAGGCACGACAGGAACGCGAAGAGTACCGCCTCAGAACCGCCTGACGTGATGATAATGTCGTCAGCCTTTACGTTGATGTTGTACTTGGCGTAGTAGTCCACCAGCTTTTCGCGGTAGCTGAGGTATCCCTGCGACGGGGAGTATTCGAGGATCGTGCGGTCAATACGTTTGAGCGCATCCAAGGCAACCTGCGGCGTGGGCAGGTCGGGCTGTCCGATATTCAGGTGGTAAACCTTCGTGCCGCGACTCTTGGCGGCAGCGGCAAGTGGAGCCAATTTTCGGATAGGCGACTCCGGCATTTCAAGACCGCGAATGGATATTTCAGGCATCTTTCTCTGTTAATTGATCAATTTCAAGGCGCAAAGTTACTGAAAATTTAAGAATTAAGAATTAAGAATTGAGAAATATTTCTCTTTAGGGGGCTAAAAATTTGCGTTTTTCAGAAATAATGTGTACTTTTGCCCGTCAAAATCAATAAAACGAGGCAATGAACTACGAAGAATTACTCGAATCAAGGAATGGTGGGGCTATGGCTAAGGAGTCCACTCCGTTTGGACTGCTCTACAAGAAAATGATGGCCAACAAGTATGCCAATGTCCTCGACCTTCGCGATGAGTTGAAGGATAGTCTGGTGTTCTGTGACGCTATAGCTATGGAATGTGAGCAGAACAAGGAACTCACCCATAAGAATCAGCTGCATTTCACGCTGTCAAGAGACAGTGCCGGACTCTATGGCGTCACCATCGAGCAGGGCACGTACCACACCTTTGCCCGACTGCTGGAGGACAATCCCGCTATCGTTGCAGGCAAGGATTTCGTTGAGCACACCATGAAGGATTTGTTGGATTTAGCCTCTTATCTGCATGGGAAGGGAATCTTCCATGTGTGCTACTCTCCTAACAATGTACTGGCACGTAAGGGCGATCATACGGTTATGCTCTTGTTTCATGGTTCAGCCTATCAGGCTTTCCGCGATCAGGAATTGCTCTACGGCGATAGTGTCTCGTACATAGCCCCTGAGGTGCTGGAAGAGGGAACGGTTGATGCCCGCTCCGATGTCTATTCACTCGGAAAGTTCATGGAACGGCTGTATGAGCAGTCGGATATTCCCATGGAACTGAAGGGAGTCGTCAAGAAGGCTACCGACCCCAATCCCGACCGTCGCTACCAGACGCCGGATGAAATGCAGAGTGCCATCGCCTCGCGTCAGAATACCCGTCGTTCGGTTATCTCGCTGGTGGCAGCATTGGTGATTGCTGCCCTTTGCTTCGGTGTCTACTTCTCATTGGTTCCTGAGCGCGAGGACATAGAGTTTGTGAAACCGGCTCCGAAGCAGGCAGAAGAAGACTTGCTCGACGACGGTTTCGACCCTTCCGGCTTGGGAATAGCTGAAGACACCATTGACACCCGTGCCGATGCCAAGAAGATGAAGGAATATCAGGCCAAGGCCGAGCAGATCTTCCGTAAGCAGTTTTCCCGCGAGGCTGACCGTATCCTGTCAAAGATCTATACCAACGACAAGATGGGTGCCTCAGAGAAGAGTTTCAAGGCTGGCAGTCAGTCGACGATGGAAGAACTGGTCAGGGCGCAGGTCAAGTTAGGCAATGAAGCCGGACTGCCCGACTCCCGCAGCCGTGTGGTGGCAGGTCAGATTATTGACCAGGTGACCAACAAGTTGAAGTCGCAGATGAACCAGCGCGAGAAAGAAAAGGAGAAGGAAAACAACAAAGAACAAGAATAAATATTAAGGTAACAGAGAAATGAGATCAAGAACAGCAATTTGGTTCGAATGTAAGATTCAGTATGAGAAGACCATGGAGGATGGTCTGCAGAAGAAAGTGACCGAAACCTATACCATCGACGCCCTCAGCTTCACCGAGGCCGAGCAGCGCATCATGGAGGAAATGTCGTCCTATATTAGTGGAGAGTTCGACATCAAGGACATCAAGATAGCTCCTTACAAGGAAATCTTCTTTGCCGACCAGGACTCGGCCGACAAGTGGTACAAGACGAAACTCCAGTTCATTACCATCGACGAGAAGACGGCCAAGGAGAAGAAGTCGGCCGTCAACTATCTGGTGAACGCCGGCACATTGAACGGAGCCGTGAAGAACATTGACGAGGTAATGAGCGGCACGATGATTGACTATGTCATTGCCAGCGTCGCCGAGACAGCGCTGATGGATGTCTTTGAATACGGCAAGGACAAGCAGTCGGACGACAAACCAGAATATGAACAGTAATGTACGACGTAAAGGGAAATCTGCATCGGGTGATTGACACATTGCCACAGGGCGTCCGCCTTGTGGCAATCAGTAAATACCACCCTAACGAATACATTGAGGCCGCCTACGAGGAGGGTCAGCGCGTCTTCGGCGAGAGCCATGAGCAGGAACTCAAGTTGAAGCATGAGTCGCTGCCCAAGGACATC
>Ga0310786_10012478_pt1 | contig 10517 bp, 10 predicted proteins | sample AusTroGonzalo_MG_FD_203881 | JGI IMG/M metagenome (GOLD analysis project Ga0310786, IMG submission 203881) | Bovine rumen microbial communities from tropical cattle in Woodstock, Queensland, Australia - Gonzalo_03 (v2) (version 2) | ecosystem: Host-associated > Mammals > Digestive system >... | reverse complement strand
AACGACAATATTGAAAGATCAATCAAAAAAGCATCAGGAGAACTTGGTGGTGTAAATTACGAGGCTCAAACCTATGAAGGATATGGTGTTGGCGGTTCTGCTGTGATTGTTGAATGTTTGACAGACAACAAAAACAGAACAGCAGGAGATGTTAGACACTCATTTGACAAACATGGCGGGGCTCTTGGAAACAACGGCTGTGTTTCATACCTTTTCAATCGCAAGGGAATTGTTGTTGTGATTGATGCACAGGATGCTGAAACTCTTATGTTGGATGCAATTGAAGCTGGCGCTGTTGATGTTGAAGAAGATGAAGAGTCAATTGAAATCATCACCGAGCCAAACAAGCATGGAGAAATGAGAGAAGCTCTTGAAAAGAAAGGCTACAACGTGATTTCTGCTGACACAGAACTTGTCCCAGATCTTTATGTTGACCTCAATGAAGAACAACTTGGGAAATTCCAAAGAATGATTGATGCTTTGGAAGATTTGGATGATGTTCAAGAAGTATATCACAATGTGAATTTACCAGAAGAAGACGAATAGTCTTCTTTTTCTTTTTGTAACGTGTTTTGTTTGACAATAAACGGCTTTTTCATTAAAATGAAAATATGAGAATTTTGGGTATTGATCCGGGGTATGGAATTGTTGGCTTTGGCATTATTGACACACACAGAGACAATGCTGTTGTGGACTATGGTGTGATTGAAACACCAAAGGATATGTCATTTCCAGAAAGGTTGCAAAGAATTGAACAAGGATTTAAACAAATCTTTGAAACTTACAAACCAGATGAAGTTGCCATTGAAGAGCTGTTCTATTTCCATAATCAAACAACGGTTATTCCTGTTGCAGAAGCAAGAGGAGTCATCATTCTCACAGCAAAAAAATATTGTGACAGGCTGTTTGAATACACACCTATGCAAATCAAACAAGCACTCACTGGAAACGGCCGTGCAGAAAAAAAACAGATGCAGTTTATGGTTAAAAATGTTTTAGGCTTGGAGAAAATCCCAAAACCAGATGATGCCGCAGATGCATTGGCAGTTGCACTCTGTCACGGACAGATAAATTCCGTTTTGAACGATAATATGATTTAGGAGAAGACAATGATAGCTTTCTTGGTTGGAACAATAGAAAAAAAATGTGAAGGAACACTTCTTTTGGATGTTAATGGTGTGGGATATGAACTTTCAATCTCAAACACAACTCTTGCTTCTTTGCCTATGGAAGGGGAGACCATCAAAGTTTTGACATATTTGCAAGTAAAAGAAGATGGGGTTGCTCTTTATGGTTTTGCCACAGAAGAGGAAAAAGACATGTTTCTCAAACTTATCACGGTTTCGGGCATTGGTCCAAAAATGGCAATATCTATTTTGTCAGGCATGAGATTGAGTGATTTGCTTGTTGCAATCATTAATGATGACAGCAATCTTCTCTCAAAAATAAAAGGTCTTGGCAAAAAGAGTGCAGAAAGAATTTGTCTGGAACTCAAAGACAAGGTTGTTGCCACCGGCACACTTTTGGCAGACTCACAAATGAGTGGAGAATATAATGAATCTGCTCTCAATGATGCAGTTGAAACTCTGGTTTCTCTTGGAATAAACAAAAACGAAGCATACAGGCTTGCAAGAAGCAAAGCCACTGCCGACATAACGGCAGAGGAAATCATCTTGAAAGTTTTGAAAGAGATGGGAAGATAAAATAGCGGAGTGTTTATGGAAGATAGAATTATAACAAGCACAAAAAATTGGACTGATGCAGAGATTGAAAATTCTCTTCGTCCAACATCACTTGAAGAATATGTGGGGCAAACCAAAGTCAAAGAAAGCCTTGAAGTCTATATCAAAGCCGCAAAGACAAGAAAAGATGCTTTGGACCACGTTTTGCTTTATGGTCCTCCTGGACTTGGAAAAACGACACTGGCCCACATCATTGCAAACGAACTTGGTTCCCAATTTAAAGTCACATCTGGACCAGCAATTGAACATGCTGCTGACCTTGCTGCAATTTTGACAAATCTTGGCAGAAATGATGTTCTTTTCATTGATGAAATCCACAGATTAAACAAAAATGTTGAAGAAATTTTGTATCCAGCAATGGAAGATTTTGCTCTTGACTTTGTTGTTGGAAAGGGGCCTTCTGCAAAAAGTATGAGACTCAAAATTCAACCATTCACATTGATTGGAGCAACAACAAGAGCCGGAATGTTGACAGGGCCTTTGCGTGACAGATTTGGTGTCATTTGCAGATTGGAACTTTACAACGAACAAGAACTCAACCAAATTGTTACTCGTTCGGCAAAAGTTCTCAAAATTGACATTGACCAGCAGGCAAGTTTGGACATTGCAAAACGTTCCAGGGGCACTCCACGTATTGCCAACAGACTTCTCAAACGTGTGAGAGATTATGCCGAAGTTTTGGGCTCTGGTAAAATTACAAAGGCCATCACAGATCAGGCTTTGGCAAAAATGGAAATTGACGAACTTGGCCTTGACTTTATTGACAGAAAAATTTTGGAAAGCATTATCAAAAAGTTTGATGGTGGGCCTGTTGGACTTGACACTCTTTCTGCAACAATCAGCGAAGACACAACAACAATTGAAGATGTGTATGAGCCATATTTGATGCAACTTGGTTTTATTGCAAGAACTCCAAGAGGACGTGTGGCTATGGAGCCTGCTTACAAACATCTTGGAATTCCATATCCAGACAAGGAATAGACATGAAAAGAGAATTATTAAGAAGCACATACAACTATGAACTGCCACAAGAATTGATTGCTCAAACACCACTTGCAAAAAGAGACTCTTCCAGACTCTTGTGTTACAACAGAAAAACGAATAAACTATCTCACAAACACTTCTTTGATATTGTTGACATGCTCAATCCGGGCGATATTTTGGTTTTAAACAACACAAAAGTTCTTCCTGCAAGACTTTATGGCTACAAGGCAGAAACGGGCGCTAAAATTGAAATTTTGCTGCATAAACGCATTGATTTGCACAACTGGGAGGTTATCACAAAACCTGCGAAGAGACTTTCCGTTGGCACAGAGGTTGTTTTCAATGAAAACATCAAATGTATCGTAACAGAAAAAGGTGATTTTGGTGCATGTCATGTAAGATTTGAGTATGCAGACACAAAAACCTTTGAAGAACATTTGATGGAAATTGGAACAATGCCGTTGCCACCATACATCAAAGAAAAGCTAAAAGATCAAAGCAGATATCAAACGATATATGCAAAATATGATGGTTCAAGTGCTGCACCAACAGCTGGGCTACACTTCACACCAGAGTTGCTTGAAAAAATCAAGGCAAAGGGTGTTGAAATTGTCAACGTTTTGCTGCATGTTGGTCTTGGCACTTTTAGACCTGTGAGTGAAGACAACATTTTAAATCATGAAATGCACAGCGAATGGTTTGAAGTGACACAAGAAGCAGCAGATGCTATCAACAGGGCAAAGCAAGATGGAAGAAGAGTCGTTGTTGTTGGAACAACATCAGTCAGAACATTGGAAAGTGCAGCAGATGAAAATGGAGTAATAATCCCTCAAAAAAGAGAGACGGAAATTTTTATCTATCCACCATACAGATTTAAAGTGGTGGATGCTCTAATAACCAACTTCCACTTGCCAGAAAGCACACTGATTATGCTTGTTTCAGCATTTGTGGGAGATATTGACAAAACACTTGATATATACAAAACTGCTGTGCAAGAAAAATATCGTTTTTTCAGTTTTGGCGATGCAATGTTTATTGAATAGGGGAGTTATGAAAGACAAATATTTTAGTTTTGAACTTATCAAAGAAGATTCAAAAACTGGCGCACGTGCCGGTGTTTTTCACACACCACATGGAGACATCAAAACTCCTGTTTTCATGCCAGTTGGGACCCAAGCAACCGTCAAAGGATTGCGACCAGAAGATTTGCATGATATGAATGCACAAATCATCTTGTCAAACACATACCACTTGTTTTTGAGACCAGGTCATGATATTGTGGAAAAAGCTGGAGGTCTTCATCAATTTATGAATTGGGACAGACCAATTTTGACTGACAGCGGCGGTTTTCAAGTTTTTTCCCTTTCTGATTTGAGAAAAGTTTCAAACAAAGGAGTGGAATTTAGGTCACATTTGAGTGGAGAAAAGTTTATGTTCACACCAAAACTCTGTATGGACATTCAACATTCTCTTGGAAGTGATATCAACATGGCTTTGGATCAATGCACAGAAGGACATGCAAGCTATGCAGAAGCAGAAAGTGCCATGAAATTGACAAAATTGTGGCTTGAAGAATGTCATAAAGAACACAAGGGAGGAAAACAAATCCTTTTCCCTATCGTTCAGGGCAATATGTATAAAGATTTGAGAACCAAGTGTGTGGAATATTGCAAAGATCATGCAAGATGTGGCATTGCCATTGGTGGACTTTCTGTTGGAGAGGCAAAACCTGTTATGTATGATATGCTTGACTTTCTCAATCCAATCTTGCCAAAAGATATGCCACGTTATCTGATGGGGGTTGGAAGCCCAGATTGTCTGCTTGAAGGTTTTGCAAGGGGAGTTGACATGATGGATTGTGTTTTGCCAACCAGAATTGCAAGAAATGGCACAGCTTTTGCCAAAACAGGCAAACTTATCATCAAAAACTCAACATACAAAGACGATTTCAGACCAATTGAAGATGATTGTGACTGCTATGCTTGCCAACATTACACAAGAGCATACATCAGACATCTTATCAACGCTGGTGAAATGTTGGGGGCAGAACTTTTGTCAATCCACAATTTAAGATTCCTCATAAGGCTGGCAGAACAAACAAGAGAGGCCATCTTGGGAGATTATTTTGCAGAATTCAAAGAAGAGTTTATGTCAAAATTCAAATATTAGGACACAAACCCTTGTTGGGAGAGTCAAAATTTTGTAAAATAAGATATTCATATCTATTCGCAAAAGACAGCTTTTGCGAATAGATAAAGCATATTTGGTATATTACGCAATAATTATGCAACAAAATGTTGTATTATGCAATAAAAAAGCATTTATCAAAAAATGCTTCTTTTTTATGTTTTTATTTGCATACTACATAAAAAAACGAGATCTTTTCTATCTCGCTTTTTTCAAAGATTTCTTCGTTTCTTTTTCAACTCTGTCATAATAATCTTGGATTGCTGCTCTGATTGCTTCTTCTGCAAGCACCAGACATTGCATTTTGTGATCAGGAACATCACACAAAACCTTCAAAATGTCTTTGTTTGTCACTTTCAAAGCATTTTCAATATCTTTTCCAACAATCAAATCACAAGCAACATCCATGGCTGCAATTGAAACACAACAACCAAATACTTTGAATTTTGCAATTTCAATTTTGCCTGAATCATTGATTTTTAAATACAATTTCATCAAATCGCTGCCAGCAATTCCACCAACTTGTCCGATTGCATTTGCTCCATGCATTGCTCCGGCATTTTTTGGATTTTGAAATCTTTCAATAACCATTTTGCTATACATAATTACAACCTCCCTGCTTGAATTGGTGAAATCGCACGGAGTTTTGCAATTGTTTTTTGAATTTCATCAACAACATAGTCAACATCAGATCTTGAAATGTTTGTTCCAAATGAAATTCTGATTGAACTTTGTGCGATATCTTCACTTATTCCCATTGCCTTCAAAACATGAGATGGAAGCATTGATTTTGATGTACATGCTGACGAAGTTGAAACACAAATGCCGGCCAAATCAAGAAGCATCAGCACGGATTCCCCTTCAACTCCAAAAAATGAAATGTTTAAAATTGCATTTGTTTTTTGATGTGGGTGTCCGTTAATCTTGAAGAAATCAACTTTTTCTGTCAATCTTTCAACGAAATAATCCCTGATATTTTTCAATTTTCTGTTGTTTATAATATAGTTTTGTGTTGCGAGTTCCACAGCCTTTCCAAAGCCCGCGATTCCTGGCACATTTTCAGTCCCAGCACGTTTGCCTCTTTCTTGATTTTCTCCACCAAACATGATTGGATCAATCGTTACACCACTTTTAACATACAAAGCTCCAACACCCTTTGGTCCATGAATTTTGTGTGCCGACATTGACATCAAATCAATTTCCATATCTTGCACATCCATTTTCAAATGACCAATTGCTTGCACAGCATCTGTGTGAAACAAAATGCCGTAATCATGAGCAATTTTTGCAATTGTTTTGATGTTTTGAATCGTGCCAACTTCATTGTTTACTGACATAATAGAAATCAAAATTGTGTCTTTTCTGATGGCATGCAACAAATCTGCAAGTTTGACAAGACCATGTTCGTCAACTGGCAAATATGTAACTTCAAACCCCTCTTTTTCAAGATAAGCACAAGCGTTGAGCACAGAATGATGTTCAATTTGGCTTGTTATGATGTGTTTACCTTTCTTCGCATTTGCTCTCGCAACACCCATAATTGCCCAGTTATTTGCCTCTGTTCCACCACTTGTAAAGTAAATTTCGTTTGCTTTCTTTGCATTTATTGCTGTCTTAATTCTATCTCTTGCCTTGTCAACAATGGCCATTGCATCACGACCAAAACTATGCAAAGAGCCAGCATTTCCATAGACAACATTGAAACATGGTGTCATTTCATTTAAAACTTCGCTTGAAACATAAGTTGTTGAAGCATTGTCAAGATAAATCTTTCTATCCATATTTTTTCCTTTTACGTTTTCAATTTTAACACCAAAAAGCCATGTTGTCAATACTCAATATATTTAAAAAAGACAATATAATATATATTGCCTTTTGTTTCTATAAATATTTTTTGAGGAGTGTCACCGCTCTGTTTTTGTCAATAAGTCCCACGGAGTGTTCTTTTTCTTCTCCGTTAACAAAGACAAACAACGACGGAATGCTCATGATTCCATATTGACGAGCCAAATCTTCGCTTTCATCGACATCAACTTTATAAATCTCAACAGCATCTCCAAGCTCTTGTTTTACACTTTCAAGCACCGGTGCCATCATTCTGCATGGACCACACCATGTTGCAAAAAAATCTACAAGCACAACACCTTTTGCAATTTTTTCCTTGAAATTGGCCTCATTTATAATTTCCATAACTCCCCCTATCATTTTAGAATTTCATTTATAACATAGGCACTCAAAGTGCAACCGCAAGCTGCTGGATAATACGAAATACTCCCAACAGCAGAGGTTTTTTTGTCAGTTTTTATCGGCAATTCCTCTGCAATTGCAACAGCAAGATGTTTGACGTTTCTTTCTTTCAATTTTTTTCTCAAAACCTTTGCCAAACCATCATTTGCAGTTTTATATATGTCAACAATTTTGAAATTTGGAACACCAATTCTGTTTCCAGCTCCCATTGCTGAAACAATCTTTATATCATGCTCTTTGCAATAGCATATCAGTTCGATTTTGTCTTGCACGCTATCGATTGCATCAACAACATAATCATATCGAGTTTGAAAGAATTTATGCACAAATTCACCACAAAATCTTTCATTATAAGTTTTCACATTGCATTTTGGGTTGATTTGTTCAATTTGCTCTTTCATCACATCAACTTTGATTCTGCCAATCGTGTTAATGTCTGCAACCACTTGCCTGTTTATGTTTGTTTCATCAACAACATCAAAATCAACCAAAGATAGTTGTCCTACACCAGCTCTGGCAAGCAAATGACACACATAGCCACCAACTCCGCCAATGCCAATCACAGCAACACGAGCTTTTTCAAGTGCTTTGGCACCATTTTTACCTATCAAAATTTCTGTTCTATCTTTCCACATAACAAACACCTAAACACAATATATTGTGGTGTTATTCAATTTTATTCTTGCATAACACACAAATTAAACTGAAAACCCAAATTTTGGTTTTTTGTTTTCAATTTGTTTTGCCTTGTCTTTAAACACACTTACAACATAGTTTCTGTCAATCACAACATCAAGGAGTGGATGATCACCACTTGCATTGAAAGAAACATCTTCCAAAAGAGCTTCCATGATTGTATGGAGTCTTCTTGCCCCCAAATCTTCATCATCTCTGTTTTGAATCTCTGCCATTTCTGCAATTTCATCCAAAGCATCGTCTTTGAACACCAAATTGATGTTGTCAACTCTCAAAAGATTTGTATATTGCAACGTTACAGCATTCTTTGGAGTGCTCAAAATTTGTTTAAACTCTTTCTTCGTCAAGCTGTCAAGTTGAACTCTGATTGGAAATCTTCCTTGAAGTTCTGGAATCATATCTTCCATGTTTGCAACATGAAATGCCCCTGCTGCAACAAACAAAATAAAATCTGTTTTCACATTGCCATATTTGGTTGGCACAGTGCTCCCTTCAACAATTGGCAAAATATCCCTTTGCACACCCTCTCTGGAAACATCTGCACTGCCTGTTGCCTTGCTTTTTCCAATGATTTTGTCAATTTCGTCAATAAAGATGATGCCTTGTTCTTCTGCCAGAGTGATTGCTTCCTCATTAACATTGTCCATGTCAATAATCTTGTCAACTTCTTCTTGCAACAAATCTTCTCTCGCATGTTTTACAGAGAGCTTTTTCTTCTTGTGCTTTGGAGGTGTGAGACCTTCAAACATTGATCCAAGATTGATTTCTCCATTGCCAAGTGCCATAAGTGGTTTTGGACTTTCCAAAACAATCACTTCAATTGTCTCATCTTCGCACTTTCCGTCGCGCAAATCTTGCAAAACTTTGTCTCTGTTTACATCAACTTCAACAACTCTTCTATTCTGCACGAGAGCATCAACAAGTTTGTTTTCCACAATTGGCATAACCTTGCTTTCAACTTCTCTCTTTTTCTTGTCTTTCACCATTCTGATTGCAACTTCAACAAGATCTCTCACCATGCTCTCAACATCACGACCAACATAACCAACTTCTGTGTATTTGGTTGCTTCAACCTTGACAAATGGCGCACCAACAAGCTTTGCAAGTCTCCTTGCAATTTCTGTCTTACCAACACCAGTTGGTCCACTCATGATGATGTTTTTTGGTGTGATTTCTTCTCTTACATCAGCAGAAAGCTTGCTTCTTCTATATCTGTTTCTCAATGCAACAGCAACAGCTCTTTTTGCATTTGCTTGTCCAACAATATATTTGTCAAGCTCGCTAACAATCTGTTTTGGTGTGAAATTCATACTATTTCTCCTTTTGCTATTCTGCCCTAAAATCACAAGCAGAACACTTTATAATTTTTCCTTTTTTGATAAGATACTTCCCACAATTTGGACATTTATCACCAGTTGGAATATCCCAACTCATAAAGTTGCAATGTTCTCTATCCTCACAAGCATAGAAGGTCTTTCCTTTCTTTGTTTTGTGGGCATAGACATCTTTTCCGCAATCTGGACACTTTCCAGCTGCCTTCTTTTCTTCTGTTTCAAAAGACTTGATATTCTTGCATTTTGGATAGTTTGAACATCCCAAAAACTTTCCATATCTCCCTTCTCTCAAAAGCATTTTATGTCCGCACTTTTCGCAAACAACGTCTGTCTCAACTGGTTGAGCTTTCATGGTCAAACTGCTTGCATCTGCATTGCCCAAAAGCCCTTTAAATCCGTTCCAAAAGTTGTCAACAACAGCATGCCATTCATCTTTGTCTTCTGCAATGTCGTCAAGACGTTTTTCCATGTATGCGGTAAATTTTACATTGATCACTCCATGGAAGAATTTGTCAAGATATTCAGTGATATGTCTGCCAAGTTCGGTTGGAACAAGGAATCTTCCATCTTTCTTGCAATAGTCTCTTGCAGTCAAAATTGTGATTGTTGCTGCATAAGTTGCAGGACGTCCAATACCCTTCTCTTCCATTGCTTTGACAAGACTTGTTTCTGTGTATCGTGCTGGTGGCTTTGTGAATCTTTGTTCAGTTTTCACATCAAGCACTTTGAGAACTTCATTTTCTGCAAGTTTTGGCAGTTTCTCTTCTTTGTCTTTGTCGTCTTCTGTATATTCCTTATACACAGCAGTAAATCCAGCAAATTCCAAAGTCCTGCCTGTGGATTTGAAAGTATAATCGCCAACATTGATTGAAACTTCCACTTTTGAATATTCTGCTTCAATCATTTGGCTCGCCATGAATCTTTCATAGATGAGTTTATACAACTTGTAGTTGCTTGGTTTCAAAGAATCTTTCACCATCTCTGGTGTCACATTCATTGAAATTGGTCGGATTGCCTCGTGAGCATCCTGTGCATTTTCTTTTGTGTGATATATGTTTGGTTTTGTTGGCACAAATTCTTTGCCATATTTTTCCGCAACAAATGCTCGGCAAGCATTTTGAGCATCAACTGAAACTCTTGTGGAGTCTGTTCTGATATACGTGATAAGAGCAATCTTTCCTTCGCCCTTCACTTCAACACCCTCATAAAGCTCTTGCGCACATGAGGTGATTTCTTTCAAACTCATTTTCAACTTGTTTCCAGCATCTTGTTGCATTGTGCTTGTTGTAAATGGTGCAGGTGCATGAGATTTTGACATTGACTTCTT
>Ga0310786_10012476_pt1 | contig 10518 bp, 7 predicted proteins | sample AusTroGonzalo_MG_FD_203881 | JGI IMG/M metagenome (GOLD analysis project Ga0310786, IMG submission 203881) | Bovine rumen microbial communities from tropical cattle in Woodstock, Queensland, Australia - Gonzalo_03 (v2) (version 2) | ecosystem: Host-associated > Mammals > Digestive system >... | reverse complement strand
GGAAAGCTGGGCCAAGCAGTTCGCGAAGATCATCGGTGGCGAGTATAAGGTGACCGTCACGTCGACAGGGTTTGGTGAGGCGGTGTTTAAGCTTGACTCCTTGCTGGCCAACCCCGTTGACTCGCTGTTGAGAGACTCGTTGCTGAAAGATTCAACACTGACAGTGAGGAACGATTCGTTGAAACTGACCTATATGGAGGGTGACTCAGTTATAGTGAGCTTCCTGTCAGACAAAGGTTATCAGATCATGGGTGTGACGGTAAATGAGCAGTTGATTACGGACAGTCTGTTTGCAGACATCTATGCTGCCGACACCCTCAGTACAGAGAAACCCAGATTCGGTGAATATACTATCGCCTATCTCGACCAAGACTATACGGTAGCCGTTGCGTATGAGAAGATCCACTATTGGCTGACTGTGACAGCCATCGGTAAGGGTACTGTCAGCTATTTGGACGAATCAATCGAAGATACGACAGCCGTATTCAGGATCGAAGACGGTCTGGATGCCTTCGTCACGTTCAGTCCTGGGGAGAAATGGCGAATCAAGAGCGTTATGCTTGATAGTCTGGACATCACGTCGGAAGTACCAAAGTATCAGTATTCCATCAAGAATATCAAGAAACATACGACACTAGTGGCCGAATATGAGGAGATACCTATCAACAAGTATATCCTAACAGTCTATGTGTCTGGCATGGGTGAGGTGGCCGTTGATGACAATACAATCATCCGTGATAACTCATGGTCGGCCTATTTCAATGAAGATACGACAGCCGTCCTGACTTTCAGACCCGATGAAGGTTATATGACGAAGTACCTAAGAGTAAACGGTGACGATATCACGACGAAAATCACTAATAACCAGTACACGATTACGAGTATCCGTGCAGACATCAATGTGAATGTTTCGTTCGCAGCCGTGGAGCTTTCGTTTGCCCAAAATGGTATCAACTATCAAGTTACATCGTTTGCTGACAAAAAGGTTTTTGTGACATCAGCTGATAATGTACAGACATTAGAGATCCCGGCTTCAGTGACCTATTCAGACGAGCAGTGGGAGGTGACGGGCATCAAGGATAACGCCTTATCTGAGTGTACTAACCTGACAGCCGTTATCTGGAATCCAGAGGCACCATTCAAGGCCATACTCAGCAATCCGAATGCACTGGTATATTTAAAGAACGAGAAGTACGTGGCCTGGGCTGACCAGAATGCCATTGTGGACGGTATAGCCAAGAGCATCACATTGACTGATGGTACCAAGGGCAACGACTTTTATTGCCCGAAAGCTTTTAAGGCCCAACAGATCTCATATACCCATAACTATTCGATGGAGACAGGTATCACTGAGTCGAAGGGGTGGGAGACCATCGCCTTGCCATTCGACGTGCAGACGATCAGTCACGCCAATGTCGGTATCATCCAGCCGTTTAAGACGTGGAGTAGTGAGAGTGAGACTAAGCCGTTCTGGTTGTACGAGCTGACCGCAAGCGGCTATCAGGAAGCTGAAGCCATCAAGGCCAATACACCTTATTTAATAAGTATGCCAAATAACAGTCTGTATATGAAGGATTATAGAATCGTTGGCAAACTGACGTTTGGAGCTAAGGATGTGGAGGTGAAGGCCACTAATGATCTGAATACTCCACGTTATAGCGACAGAACATTCGTACCTAATTTCACTAACAAAGAAGACGAGTCAATCCTCGCCCTAAACGTGAATAATGATCTGGTGAGATATACATCATCAGACATGGGTGGCCGTTTCGTCAAGGGACTCAGAGCGGTGTATCCGTTCGAGGCTTATATGACCACAACCTCGAACACCCGATCCATAGGTGTGCTAGACGATATGACTACAGCCATCAAGACGGTACATAGCATGGTCGACGAGAAGTCTCAAGGTATCCGAATCTATGATCTGCGTGGTGTACTCGTCAAGAGCGGCACATCGATGGAGGATGTCAAGAGCGGACTGAAGGCAGGTGTCTATATGGTTCAGGGAAAGAAAATGATCATTAAGTAAGAAAGGAAAGGAGACCCATATGTATCGTATGATGAAAAAAACAACACTATATCTGTTTATGATGGTTGCCCTCATTGCCTGTGGCGGTGACGACGATGATGCTGACAGCGGCAAGAAGCCCGACTACATCGCCGCTGTTGAGGAGGTGGATATGCCAGAGAGTAATGAGACTACGCTGTCGATTAAGGCCAATTGCAAGTGGGTGCTTGTGACGGATGTCGACTGGCTTTTCTTCGACCCAGCCTCTGGTGAGAACAATGTAAAGATCACGATTACGGCCAGTCCGAATAAGACAGGTGCAACAAGAACGGCCACCATCTTTATGAGGAACGAGACAAACACACTAGAGAATAAGGTGACAGTTTATCAGAAGAAAGCACCAGAAGACAGTTTCGTGCCGGAGCCAGGGGAGAATCCTTTACCAGAGTGATTAATTATTTTACAACCGAGAGTTTATAGTTTATATATAATGAAACAGACAATATTAGTTACAGGTGGTACGGGCTTTATCGGAAGCCATACGACCGTAGAACTGCAGGAAGCAGGTTATGAGGTAGTCATCATCGACAACCTCTCGAACTCGAACGAGAAGGTGCTGGACGGCATCGAGAAGATTACAGGCGTCAAGCCAGCCTTTGAAAAGGTAGACTGCTGTGATTTCCAAGCGCTGGAAGGTGTGTTTAAAAAGTATCCGAAGATTGAGGGCATCATCCACTTTGCTGCCTCAAAGGCTGTGGGTGAGAGCGTGGAGAAGCCATTGCTCTATTATCGTAACAATCTGATGAGCCTCATCAACCTGTTGGAGCTGATGCCGAAGTACGATGTAAAAGGAATCATCTTCTCTTCGAGCTGTACGGTCTATGGCCAGCCCTCACAGGAGAACCTGCCTGTGACGGAGAATGCTCCCATTCAGAAGGCCATGAGTCCTTATGGTAACACTAAACAAATCAACGAAGAGATTATTCAGGATTATATTCACTCTGGTGCTCCCATTAAGAGTATCATCCTGAGATACTTTAATCCTATAGGTGCCCATCCGACGGCATTCATCGGTGAGTTGCCTAACGGTGTGCCCATGAACCTGATTCCATTTGTAACGCAGACGGCTATGGGTGTTCGTGAGCAGCTGAGGATCTTCGGCCATGACTATAATACTCCCGACAAGACATGTATCCGCGACTATATTTATGTGGTAGATCTTGCCAAGGCTCATGTGAAGGCCATGGAGCGTGTACTCGACCAGCCGGAGACGGATGCTGTGGAGGTGTTCAATATCGGTACAGGCAAAGGGCTCTCAACCTTAGAGGTAGTAGAGGGCTTTGAGAAGGCTACAGGTGTGAAGGTAAACTGGACTTATGCTCCTCGTCGTGAGGGTGATATCGAGCAGGTCTGGGGTAACGTAGATAAGGCTAACAAGGTCTTGGGCTGGAAGGCCGACACCCCGACGGAGGAAGTGTTGAAGAGCGCCTGGAAGTGGCAGAAGAAACTACGTGAAGATGGTATTCAATAAACAATCATCCCGCTCATATGAGCGGGATGATTGTTTTAAACATGCCTTCGGCATTGAATTCATCGAGGGATATGGGTTTCTGGAAGAGTCCGAAGAGCGAGGAACCGGAGCCAGACATGGCTGCATAGACAGCCCCCATGTCATAGAGACGATTCTTGATGGCACCAATCTCTGGATGGAGGGCATAGACACTCTTCTCAAAATCGTTGGTGAGACGGTCACGCCAAGTTTCTACGGGCTGCATCACGATATCACGACAATTAAGTGCAGGATGTTGCGGAGTGATGAGTGAGAAAGCCTCCTTCGTAGAGACAGGAATGGCTGGACGCACCACAGCAAGATACCAACCACTTAGGTCAAGAGCGATGGGCTCGAGCCGTTCGCCGATGCCCTCAGCATAACAGGGCTTATTCAGAATGAAGAAAGCACAGTCGGCACCTAGTCGAGCGGCATAACTAATCATCTGCTCATCGGAGAGTCCTAACTGGAACATCTCGTTTAGTAGGGTGATCATAAAGCCACAGTCGCTACTACCACCACCCATACCGGCCTGCGTAGGAATACCTTTATATAAATGGGCATGAACACGGGGCAGGGCAGGAAAGTCCTGTTTCAACAGATTGTAGGCGCGTACCACGAGGTTCCGCTGTTCGTCGCCATCAATATGGATGTTTGTCACCTTCAGGTCGCAGTCGACAACTGAGGGAAACTGTTCGTCCATCTGGAACACCTCAAGGGCATCGCAGATGGGTACAGGATAGAAAACGGTTTCGAGGTTGTGGTAACCATCTGGACGCCGTTCTACAACATTAAGCCCCAGATTGATTTTTGCGATCGGTCTTGTGAGCATGATTCTTCTTCTTTTGATTGTTTTTACTGCCGTTGCCTTTCGAATGCCAACGACCATGACGACGGGTGTTGGAACGCTTCTTTTCACGTTTGATATAGATGGGAGCCTCACCAAGTCCATCGGGCAAGGGTGTCTTCTCTACCTCCTTTCCAAGAAAATGTTCTATCTGCTGGAAACGGTAAATGTCTGCCTCGCTGATGAAGGTGATGGCCTCGCCGTCACGATCGGCACGGGCTGTACGACCAATACGGTGTACATAATCCTCTGCATCGTGGGGCACGTCGTAGTTGATGACAATACGGATATCATCTATATCTATGCCTCGGGCCACGATATCTGTAGCCACGAGCACGTCAGTTTGTCCAGACTTAAAACGATACATCACCTCGTCGCGCTCTTGTTGTGAGAGGTCGGAATGCATCTGGTCACAGTTGATATGCATCTGTTTCAGACTACGCGTGATCTCCTTCACTTTTTCTTTCTTGCCTGAGAAGATGATAACACGCTGAAGGTCGCCAGCTTTGAAGATATAGTTGATAATCTTCAGTTTTTGCGGGTCGTAGCACACATAGGCACTCTGACGTATTTTCTCTGCAGGCCTGGATACGGCTATCTTCACCTCCACGGGGTCGTGGAGCAAGGTGACGGCCAACTCACGGATCTTAGGTGGCATTGTAGCGGAGAACATGATGCGTTGGCACGACTGTGGCAGTTGCTGCACAATCTTCATGATATCGTCGATAAAACCCATGTCAAGCATACGGTCGGCCTCATCAAGGACAAAGAAAGAACAACGGGATAGATCGAGGTTGCCTACCTTCAGATGACTGAGCAATCGGCCTGGTGTAGCGATAAGCACATCGGCACCAAGGCGCATCCCTCGAAGTTCTTGTTCGTATCGACCACCATCATTGCCACCATAGACAGCCACCGACGATACACCGTCGAGATAATAGCCGAAACCCTGCATGGCTTGATCTATTTGCTGGGCTAATTCTCGGGTGGGAGACATCACGATACAATTGATGGCATCCTTGGGATAATCGCCGTCATCGAGCTGTGAGAGGATAGGTAACAGATAGGCGGCCGTTTTGCCTGTACCCGTCTGTGCCACTCCAAGCACGTCATAGCCATCGAGGATCTCTGGGATGCAACGTTCTTGGATAGGGGTCATCTCGTCGAAGCGCATGTCATAGAGCGCATCGAGGATATTATCGTTGAGATATGTTTCTTCAAATTTCACTTCTGTAAACTATAAACTGTAAACTAATTCGGCGCCTGCCTATAACAATAATAGGCGATGAACGCATAGAGTATATTGGGTATCCACGCAGCCAATATGGGTGGCGTATCGGCATTGATGGCAAAGGTAGCACTAATGGTCTGCAGCAGGATATAGGAGAACGACAGGCCTAGTCCGATACCAAGATAGACGCCCATGCCACCTTTGCGTTTACGACTAGAGAGACTGACACCAATGACAGTCAGGATGAACGAGGCAAAGGAGGTGGCAATGCGTTTATGAAATTCCACTTCGTATTGCACCACATTACTTGATCCTCGTTCCGTCTGTTTGGAGATATATTGTCGTAGTTCGTCGGATGTCAGCGTTTCTTGCTGTCCCTTCGAATAGACCAGATCCATTGGTTCCATCTGGATGAGGGTGTCCATGACCGTGCCCGACTTAATCTCTTCGCGAAGCCCTTTCAACGTACGGATCTTATAGTTCTGTGCCTTCCAGTGGAAACGGTCTTCACTGATAGAGTCGTAGCGAATCGTGGAGGCTGTCATGTGACTGACGAGTTTCTTCTTCTCGAATTTGTCGAGTGAAAAGCCATAGCCGGTCTTAGTATTATTGTCATATTGTTGGATATATGCAATGATACCTGGTCCTACCATCAGCTGCACATTACTGGCAGAGGTGATTATTTCGTTGTTTTTGTATTTCGCCTCGAATTCCTGTCTAACGATATTTCCATGCGGGATGATATAGGCACCAACATAGTAGTTCACCAAAGCGATCAGGGCTGCTGAGAGGAAATAAGGTCGCATCAGTCGCTTGAAACTCACACCGGCAGCGAGCATGGCGATGATCTCTGAGTTGCCAGCCAACTTCGAGGTGAAAAAGATGACAGCAATGAAAACAAATAACGGCGAGAAGAGGTTAGAGAAATAGGGTACGAAGTTAGCGTAATAGTCGAAGACGATGGCCTTCAACGGAGCGCCATAGGTCGAGAACTTGGACAGGTTCTCGTTGACATCGAACACGATGGCAATGGAGATAATGAGAATAATGGAGTAGATGTAAGTACCGATGAACTTGGTAATAATATACCTGTCAAGTCTCGTCAGCAATCGCCAGGGATTCAAGTGTCGCATCCAACGGAAATACTTCCGCAGGAGGCGACCCGTCTTACGGAGCCATACTCTGAGATACTTACTCTTCTTCATCTATCTGCGCTGTCCGAGTTGTTCTATCACCGATCGCTTCCACTGTACGAAGTCGCCTGCAACAATATGCTGACGGGCATCGGTCACCAGCCTTAGGTAGAAGGCAAGGTTATGGATTGATGCAATCTGCAGAGCTAACAGTTCCTGTGCCTTGAAGAGGTGATGGAGATAGGCCTTTGTATGGAGACGGTCTAACTCACAACCATCAGGATCAATGGGGGAGAAGTCGTCTTCCCACTTTTTGTTACGCATGTTCATTGTACCTTCGTATGTGAACAGCATGGCGTTACGACCGTTACGGGTAGGCATCACACAGTCGAACATATCCACACCCCGTTCGATGGCTTCAAGGATGTTCTGTGGGGTACCAACGCCCATCAGATAGCGGGGTTTGTCCTTGGGTAGGATGTCGTTTACCACCTCAATCATCTCGTACATCACTTCCGTCGGTTCTCCCACAGCCAGGCCACCGATGGCATTGCCGTCTGCTCCGAAATCGGCCACATGCTTGGCAGCCTCCTGACGGAGGTCCTTGTAGGTACAGCCTTGTACGATAGGGAAAAGACTCTGCTCATAGCCATAGAGCGGCTCCGTCTCATTAAACCTTTTCACACAGCGCTCCAGCCAACGCTGTGTCAGTCGCAGACTCTTCTCAGCATACTGGTAGTCACTCTGTCCAGGGGGACACTCGTCGAAGGCCATCATGATATCGGCTCCGATGATGCGCTCTGTATCCATCACGTTCTCTGGGGTAAAGATGTGTTTTGAGCCGTCGATGTGACTGCGAAACTCACATCCTTCTTCACGGAGTTTACGGATACCAGTCAGAGAGAACACCTGAAAGCCACCGCTGTCGGTCAGTATCGGACGGTCCCAGGTATTAAACTGATGTAGTCCGCCTGCCTTACGGAGGATGTCGAGACCAGGACGCAGATAGAGATGATAGGTGTTACCAAGGATGATCTGCGCCTTGACCTGTTCCCGCAGTTCGGAGAAATGGACACCCTTGACACTGCCTGCTGTACCGACAGGCATGAAAATAGGTGTCTGAATAGGACCATGTGCGGTCTGTATCAGACCAGCTCTTGCGTCACTGGCGGGATCTGTATGTTGTACTTGAAAAGTCATTCCTTTCTTTTTATACTTTTCAGTTTCTCACTTTTTCACCTTTTCATCGTTTTCCTCAGGGATGGTGAAGTCGAGCGGATGGTTCACAATCTCATTGGTGAGGGCGAAATCCCATACGTCCTGTACATTCTCCACATAGTGGAAGGTGACACCTTTCAGATAAACATCAGGAATCTCGTTGATGTCCTTCTCATTCTCACGACACATCACGATATCTGTGATGCCAGCCCGCTTGGCTGCGAGAATCTTCTCTTTGATACCACCAACGGGGAGCACCTTACCACGCAGAGTGATCTCACCCGTCATAGCCGTGTTCTTACGAACCTTGCGCTGGGTGAGGGCAGAGGCAATAGAGGTAGCAATGGTGATACCTGCCGATGGTCCGTCCTTAGGTGTCGCTCCCTCTGGCACATGGATATGGATGTTCCAGTGGTCGAAGATGCGATAGTCGATATTAAGTTTATCGGCATGGGCCTTCACATACTCTAAGGCGAGGATGGCCGACTCTTTCATCACATCACCGAGGTTACCAGTGAGCGTAAGTTTCGAACCCTTACCTTTCGACAACGATGTCTCAATGAAGAGAATCTCACCACCAACACTCGTCCAAGCCAGACCAGTGACAACACCCGCATAGTCATTACCTTGATAGATATCCCGATAGAATGGGGGCTTTCCTAAGAGGTCTTCAATTTCTGTGGGCGTGATCTTCTGATAGCCGAAGTTGTCCTCCAACTGACGTTTGTAGGCAATCTTGCGAAGGGCCTTATCAATCTGCTTCTCCAACTGACGGACACCACTCTCACGGGTGTAGCGTTCGATAATCATCTCGATAGCTGCCTTGTTGAAGGTTGGCTTCAGACTACGCGTCTTCAGTCCTGTATTCTCCAATTCACGGGGTATCAAGTGTCGCTTCGCTATTTCATACTTTTCCTCTGTAATATAGCCACTTACCTCGATTACCTCCATACGGTCGAGTAGGGGACGAGGGATGGTAGAGAGGTTATTGGCCGTTGCGATGAAAAGCACCTTTGAAAGGTCGTAATCCACGTCGAGATAGTTGTCGTGGAAGGCGTTGTTCTGCTCAGGGTCGAGCACTTCGAGTAGGGCAGAGGCAGGGTCTCCGTTGTGGGTCATCTGTGTAATCTTGTCGATTTCATCGAGGATGAACACAGGATTGCTGGAGCCAGCCTTCTGGATAGATTTGATGATACGTCCAGGCATTGCTCCAATATAAGTACGACGGTGGCCACGGATCTCAGCCTCGTCGTGAAGACCACCCAACGACATACGGACATACTTACGTTTCATGGCCGATGCGATGCTCTTACCCAACGAGGTCTTTCCGACACCTGGAGGGCCGTAGAGACAGATGATTGGAGACTTCAGATCACCACGTAGGGCCAAGACGGCCATATATTCGAGGATACGCTCCTTGACCTTCTCCATGCCATAGTGATCCTGATCGAGAATCTTCTGGGCACGCTTCAGGTTCAAGTCATCCTGCGTATATTCACCCCAAGGCAAACTGACGAAGGTCTGCAAGTAGTTCAGCTGAACGTTGAACTCCGGACTCTGGGGATTCAGGTTGTCGAGCTTATCAGCCTCCTTGTAGAATACCTTGCTCACCTCGTATGGCCATTGTTTGTCTTCTGCTTTCCGAAGGAGTTCTCGCTTCTCAGGTGTCGACTCACCATTGCCCATCTCAGCCTGCAGATTCTTGATCTGCTGCTGCAGGAAATAGTTACGCTGCTGTTCGTCGATATCCTCACGGGTTTTGTTTCGGATATCGGCCTTGAGGTTCTGGAGGTTGATCTCACGATTCAGGATCTTCATTACACTGAACAGGCGCTCCTTCACATGCTCCATCTCCAACAGGGCCATCTTCTCTTTAACAGAGAACGGCATGTTGGAGCAAACGAAATTCAGGGCCATCACATTGTTGGAGATATTCTTAATGGCGAACGTCGCCTCGTCGGGAATCTCTTCGCTGACGTTGATATACTGGTTCACCATATTACGGAGATCCTCGACAGCCGTCTTGAACTCACGGTCTTTCTTTTCGGGTTCGATGTCTTCTATCGGCTCAACGATACCCTCGAGATAAGGATCAGTTTTGATGATCCTATCTAGACGGAAACGGCCTAAAGCCTGTACGATGGTGGTGAGATTACCATTGGGCAGCGTCAGCTGCTTCATCACCTTACCATAGACGCCGATTTCGTAGAGATCCTCCTGCTGAGGATAGTCAACCTCAGGATCACGCTGACATATAATGCCGATGACATGGCCTGTTTTCTCTGCTTTCTGTACAAGTTTCTTGCTGGAGTCACGGCCTATGAGAATAGGCGAAACGACTCCAGGGAACAGCACGAGATTACGTACTGCAAGAATCGGTACAGACTGCGGGACACTTACATTGAGAAGGTCTTTCAGGTCTCCGTCAACGTCTGCAATCATTTGAAATGCTGTGTTATTATTCTGGTCACTCATAATTTCTTTTTTCCTTATTATCTTAACAAATTGGCTGCAAAGGTACAAAAAAAGCCA
>Ga0310786_10012474_pt1 | contig 10519 bp, 6 predicted proteins | sample AusTroGonzalo_MG_FD_203881 | JGI IMG/M metagenome (GOLD analysis project Ga0310786, IMG submission 203881) | Bovine rumen microbial communities from tropical cattle in Woodstock, Queensland, Australia - Gonzalo_03 (v2) (version 2) | ecosystem: Host-associated > Mammals > Digestive system >... | reverse complement strand
CAACGAGAGCTCCCTGGTAGGTCGTGTCCTCAAGGTACTGCTCAAGGGTGTCGTATCCGAGAACAACGTCACCCATGTTGCCGTAGCGGTCGGGCACTATGGCCCTTACGAGCCTGCCGCCGTATTCGGTGACGTCCAGCTCGCTGCCCTTGGCGTTGACCAGCTTCCAGAGACGAACCTTCTTCCCGCCGACCGTGCCGAAGGGAACCGCAGTAATAGATCGTGCCATGCAAATGCTCCTTTTGTTTCGTATGACTGTATTATACTACTACAACATCCCCTTGGCAACTGCGAATGCAAGGTCGCGCGACAAAGACGGACGCCGCAGGCGCAAGCCCTCCTAGTGCTTGAGGCGCTTGGACAGGGCCTCGTGGTACTCGGAGAAGCTTCCCTCGAACCAGGTGGTCTTTCCGCCGTCCTCGAAAGCGAGAATGTGAGTGGCGATGCGGTCGAGGAACCAGCGGTCGTGCGACACGACCATCACGCAGCCGCCGAAGTCCTGAAGACCTTCTTCGAGCGAACGGAGAGTCGCTACGTCGAGGTCGTTCGTCGGTTCGTCGAGGAGAAGGAGGTTTCCGCCCGACGTGAGCAGCTTCGCAAGATGCACGCGGTTGCGCTCTCCGCCGGAAAGCACGCCCACCTTCTTCTGCTGTTCCGGTCCGCGGAAGTTGAACCTGCTGCAGTATGCGCGGCCGTTCATCATCGTCTTGCCGGCGAGGTTCACGAACTCGCCGCCGCCGGTAATCGCCTCGTACACGGTCTCGTCGGGCTTCAGCTCGCTGCGCGACTGGTCCACGTAGCTCATCTTCACCGTCTCGCCGATCTTTAGCTCGCCCGCAAGCGGCTTAAGCTGCCCGGTGAGAAGCTTGAATAGAGTGGTCTTGCCCGCGCCGTTCGGGCCGATCACGCCCACGATTCCACCGCGCGGGAGGTCGAAGCATAGGTCGTCGTAGAGAATGTGGTCGTCAAATCCCATCTTCACGTGCTCCGCCTTCACCACGAGGTTTCCGAGCCTCGGGCCAGCCGGGATGCGGATTGTGAGATCGTCTTCGCGCGTGTTCGTCTCCTGCGCGGCGAGTTCCTCGTAGCGTTTCACGCGGGCCTGCGCCTTTGCGTGACGTCCAGAGGGATTCGTCTGAATCCACTTGAGCTCGTTTTCGAGAAGCTTCTGACGGCTCTTCTCCACCTTCGCCTCGCGGGCGAGCATCGCCTGCTTCTGCTTTAGCCACTCCTCGTAGTTGCCCTTGTAGGGATAGGAGATGCCGTGGTCGAGCTCGAGGATCCACTCGGTGACGTCCGAGAGGAAGTAGCGGTCGTGCGTCACTACGATGAGTGTGCCCTTGAAGTCCTTGAGGTACTCTTCGAGCCACTGAACAGTCTCGGCGTCGAGGTGGTTCGTGGGCTCGTCGAGAAGAAGCACATCCGGGTTCGACAAAAGCAGGCGGCAAATGGCGACGCGGCGACGCTCTCCGCCAGAAAGCACGGACACCTTCCTGTCTCCGGGCGGGCAGTGCATCGCTGCCATCGCGCGCTCAAGCGCGTTTTCGATGTTCCAGTAGTCGTTCGCGTCGATGATCTCCTGGAGCTTCTCCATTTCGGCCGCGGCCTTCGGGTCGTCGAGGTTGCAGCAGAGGTCTTCGTATCGCTCGACCATCGCCTTCGCCTCGGCAACGCCTTCCTCTACGACCTCCATCACGGTCTTGGAGTCGTCCAGCTCGGGCTCCTGCGGAAGGTAGCCCACCTTCGTGCCCTTCGCAACCTGGCATGTTCCGAGGATGTCGGTGTCGATGCCGGCGAGGATCTTGAGTAGAGTGGACTTGCCCGCGCCGTTCGCTCCGATCACGCCGATATGCGCGCCGTAGAAGAACGAGAGGTTGACGTCCTTGAGTATGGTTTTGACGCCCTGCTGCTTTGTGACGTCTATGAGTGAGAACTGGTATTCGCCTGCCATGGTTAGTTGGGTGGTTTGGTGGTTAAGTGGTTATGTGGTTAAGTGGTTGGGTGGTTGGGTGGCTAGATGTACGTTAGTATGGCGGTTGCGGTGCAGTCCGTGTCGCTGCGGAAGCGCACCCAGTAGGCGCGGATGCCGCTCAAGTCCTTCTCCACAGTCGTGCCCGCCTTGACCTCGACGGACATGAGCGTGCTCCAGATGCCGCTTCCGGTAAGGTCGATCTCAACCTTGATCTTCGCATCCTTGTCGGCTTCAACCGCGAGGAGCTTCTTGTCGTACCCGGTCATCAGGTAAGGATCGGAAACCTCGCCCGCCTTGACCGCCTGCTTGAGCCACGGCCCGCCAACGCCGCGCGGCTTGCCGAACTTCCACAGTTCGTCGACAACACCGAGCCACACGGCCGCAGTGCCTTCCTTGACGATGCGCGGATTGTCGACCTGCGGCTGCGGGAAGCGCTGGATGCCCGTGATCGCGAGAAGTCCGCGCCACGTGCAGAAGTCCTTGATGTCGGAATTGTTGTGCGTCGCGATAGGGCGCATCTTCGCGTATCCGCCGGCGTTCTCCGCGGGGAGCTCGAAGAACGTACCGCCAACGTTCAGCATGTCGCGCTCGGTGCAGATCTCGCGGCAGACGCGTCCGCCCTGGACTGGTCCTTCCGAATACCATCCGCCGCTCCACGGGAGACGCCACCTGTGGCCGTCATCGTCCACGATTAGGATCGACGACTCCTCGGCCGTGACGCCTTCTGCGCCGGTTATGACGCCGTTCGGCGCCACGCAACAATCCTTGCGCATCCTCTCGGCCTTCGCCGAATCTGCGCCGTCGACCTTCTTGAGCTTGAGGTCCGCGTCCATCTCGTAGTAGGCGTGGTCGCCGTTGCCTGTCGTGTCGAGAAGCTTGAGCTTGATGTTTTCGTCGCCCTTGCCGCACATGACGACGGCCTTGAGGTCGCCCATCTGCGTCGTCGTCCCGCCGATGCCGGCGAAGATCGGATCGGCCGCTTCCGTGCGCTTGTCATCGTTCGCGTAGTTGAAGAACGCCGTGACGTCCTTCGCGTCGTTCTGCGCCACGAGGCGCACCCACTCGCCCTTTTCGAGCTCGAGCGGAACTATCACCACCTGGTGCCCGGCTGCGGACGACGCGCCACCCCAGTCAACGCGACGCCAGTTCCCGTCACCCTTGTCGTCCACTTCGATGTCGAAAGCGAACCGCGTCTTGCTGGAGACATAGAGGGTGCGCTTGTCGAATCCGGCGAGCATGTACGGATCGGAGACAGCGCCCTTCTTCACGTCCTCTCCCTGCCACACGGCGCCGCGTCCGATCGCCGGGCCGAACGAGTCGAGGTCCTTCGGGTCGACGAACCAGAGGTTGGAATTCGACTGGCCCGGCCCTGCTAGGGAGCCCTTCGCCCTGCGCTTGTTGAGGAACTCGTTCTTCGCCGTGTCGTCGCAGCCGAGGACCACCTTGTCGCCCCAGCGGCAGAAGTCGCCGACGATCTTGAGGTAGTTGGAGCGCGGACGGATCCCGGCCGAGTTATTCGCAGACATCGTCGCGGGGAAATGCCAGAACGTGCCGTGCATCGTCATGAGGAAGTCGTCGCCCTCGCCGATCTCGCGGATGCGCGGCCACTCGGTGTTCCAGCCGTGCGCGCCGTCGTAGCTGTGCGAGCCCTTCGGCAGGCGGTACTTGTGCCACTCGCCGCCGTCGAGCACCATGAGGATAACGCTCTTGTAGTCCCAGCCGACCGCCCACAGGGGGTCCTTCTCGGGATTCGCCGCGCCGTAGATGCCCCCCCTCGACGTGATGTCGGTGAACTGGTTCCTGAGGACGACCTGCCAGTTCTCCTTGCCGGGCTTGCCGTTCCACTGCGCGAGGACGCCGCTCGTCGTCGTCGGGTCCTTCATCGCGGCGGAGCTGTACTCTCCGTTGTTGGCGTAGACGAGCCGGCCCTGTCCGGAATAGCCGCCCTTCCCGTGGTATCCGGGGAGAAGGTCTCCGTCGTGGCGTCCGTATCCCTGGATGTTGCCGTCGCGGAAGATCTCGGTGACCTTGAGGGTTTCGACGTCTATCTCGTACAAGCCCTCTTCCATCGTCATCGTGTAGATCTTGCGCTCGGGATCCGTAAGATGCCGCGCGCTAGCCGTGAGACGGCCGTAGAGGTTCGTGGAGCCGTCGTCGTTGATTGGCTTCATCACGCGGACGTTGCCCTTCGCGTCGATCGCGTACGGCCCGATGAACAGCTGGTTGGACTCCCTGTGGACGAAGCGGTTCGCGTGTGTGCCGCCAATCGACTCGCTGCGGATTACGCGCGTCAGGTCAGGCTTGATCTCGTACAGCTTGTCTGTAGAGCCGTTCGGCGCATGCGGCGCGTAGGATATCGCCCAGAGGCTCCCAGCCCATGGAACTACCGCGCCCGTGCCGCACTCGCCCTCGCGGTTGAACGTTGCGAGGTGCGGATATACGCCATGTACACACGGAAAGTCCCCCATCACGGCGGCCACATAAAACGCAAGCGCTAAAAACAGTGGTACTTTCATCGTATGTTGGCCGGTGTGCTACATTGCCGCAATGCGCAGCAATGCCAGGTCAGTCGCGGTTGCCGAGGAAATAGCGGTAGGCGAGGTTCTTCGTCTCGTCGACGTACTGGTATCCGAGGCGCGAGAGCACCTGCCAGAACTCCGTGCGCTCCTTGGCAGGCACCTGCATTCCGGCGAGAACCTTGCCGTGGTCGCTGCCGTGGTTGCGGTAGTGGAACATCGTGATGTTCCAGCGCACGCACACGGCGTTCAGGAAGTCCATCAGCGCGCCGGGACGCTCAGGGAACTCGAAGGTGCACACCACCTCGTCGTGGATGTCGCGCGTGTGTCCGCCGACCATGTAGCGGATGTGCTCCTTTGCGAGCCTGTCCTCCGACAAGTCCACGGTTTCGACGCCCGCAGACTCGAGCGACTTCACAAGCTTGCGCGTCTCGTCGGGGCTCTTCACCGCAACGCCAACGAACACATGCGCATGCTCGGGGTCGGAATAGCGGTAGTTGAACTCCGTGACGTTCCTCTTGCCGATCTTCGAGATGAACTGCTTGAACGCGCCGCGCTTCTCGGGTATCTTGCACTCGAGGATCGCCTCGCGCCTCTCGCCGACTTCCGTCTGCTCCGAGACGAAGCGGATGCGGTCGAAGTTCATGTTGGCGCCCGACACTATGCACGCGAACGTCTTGCCCTTCCAGCCCTTTTCGGCGGAGAGCTTCTTAGCCGCAGCGAGCGCAAGCGCACCGGCGGGCTCGCAGATGGCGCGCGTCGCCTCGAAGATGTCCTTGATGGCGGCGCACGTCTCGTCCGTCGTCACGCGCACGATTCCGTCGAGGTACTTGCGGCACAGCTCGAACGTTATCTTGCCCGGGGTCTTGACCGCCACGCCGTCCGCGAAAAGCCCGACCTGCTGCATCTCCACGCGCTTGCCGGCGCGTATAGAGCGGTACATGCAGTCAGAGTCGACCGGCTCCACGCCGTATACCTTGACCTCGGGACGCACGGCCTTCACGTAGACCGCCACGCCGGAGGCGAAACCGCCGCCGCCTATCGGCACGAACACCGCGTCAAGCGGACCGGGGTTCTGGCGAAGTATCTCCATCGCCACAGTACCCTGGCCCGCGATCACGTCCGGGTCGTCGTAAGGGGCAACGTAGGTGTAGCCGTGCTCCTTTATCTGGCGCTCGAGCTCCTCGTAGGTGTCGGAATACGAATCGCCGTGGAGCACTATGTTGGCGCCGTAGGACTTCACGCTGGAAGTCTTGATCTCGGGAGTGGTCACGGGCATCACGATCGTGGCCTTGCAACCTAGCCGCTTAGCGGAAAGGGCCACGCCCTGGGCGTGGTTTCCAGCCGAGGCGCAGATCACGCCGCGGTCGAGCTCCTCGCGCGTGAGCTTGCTCATCTTGTTGTAGGCGCCGCGTATCTTGAACGAGAAGACCTTCTGCAGGTCCTCGCGCTTGAGGAGGAACTTGTTGCCGAGCCTCTTGGACAGGGCCGCCGCCTCGTCGAGCGGACTTTCTATCGCGACATCGTATACTCTGGTGTTCAGGATGCGCCGGAGGTATTCCGACGCCTCGCTTCCGTGGCTGTCTTTGCTCATCTTCACAGATCCTCGTCCGAATCGGCTTCCGCCGCGGCGGCGCTGAGGTCGATTTCGGGGAATATGCCCTGTGCCTTCTTCATGCAGTCGGGGTACACCTTCACGATGGTCGCGACAAGCGAGTCAGCGCGCTTGACGGCGCCTTCGTTGTCTCCGTAGAGCGTCTTCAGCACGAGCGCAGAGCCCATCATGTGCTGCGACCAATCAAGCAGCGAGAGCTTCTGCTTCTCGCGGCGCTCCACAAGCTCCTTGATGATGGAGTTGAAGCCCTTGGCGTCCTTGTTGAAGTACGCATACCAGTCGAGCGTGGTCTTCTTCTTGGCGCCCTTCGGCAGGATGTCGACCTTGCCGTTCTTCGCGGCGTTGAGGACGGTGCCGTTGGGGAGCTGGAAGTTCTTCACGGAGCGGTCGAGGTACTCCAGCAGGCCCTTCATGTACTTGAGCCCGTTGACGTAGCTTTCGATCTTCTCCTTGGCCTCGTGCGTCGTGACCCCGCCTACGCCTGTGCGCATGCCTTCGAGCTGGGTGATGGCCGGCTGGCAGCTGAGCGAGCGGAGAAGCGAGCCCTTGAGCGTGGCGTACTTCTCGTCCACCATTGCGATTTCCTTCTCGACGAGGGCCTTGTGCTCCTCCGCCTCGCGCGCCTCGCGCTCCTTGCGCTCCTCCTCGATCTTGGCAAGACGAGCCTCCTCGTCCTTCCTCTTCTGGACCGTGTTGAGCTCCTTGCGCGTCTGCTCGACGATGTTCTGCGACTTGGTCCTGATTACGCCCTTCTTGCGCTGCGCGTTGTTGACCACCGGCTGGCTCTTGAGGTCGGAGTACGCGTCCTTGACCTCCTGCGACAGCTTGCCCAGCTGCTCGGTCGTAGGCTTGTCCTGCGCCGTAAGCGCGTCGGCCTTGGCCTTGAAGCGGTCCATCTCGGACAGCTTTGCGCGAACCGTCACCACTGCGGCGGAGCATGCGTATGCGTCCACCCAGAGCTCCCTGACGCGCGCAATCGCCGTCTTGGCCGCAGGAGGCAGGTCCGACTCGGGCTCCGCCTGGGCTTCAGGTGCGGGAGCCGGGGCGGCAGCCTCGTCCTTCTTCTCTTCGGACTTATTGTCCTCGGACTTCTTCTCCTCGGACTTATCGGCAGCCTCGCCCTCGGGCTTGGATTCAGCCGCTTTGGCGGCGCTGATTGCGTCGAGCAGTTCCTTCGAAGGCCCCGGCACGAGCATCTCGCGCGTCACCCCGCGTTCCGAAAGCATGCTGCAGACCTGCGTAGTGGTGTCACCCACCATGGTGACGGCCTCGCCGCAGAACGACTCCAGGTCCACCACGAAGTCGCGCGCCTTCTGCAGGTGTTCGTCTATCGACTTCCTCGCCGCCTCCTGCTTTTCGACTACGTCGCGCTGCAGCGCCTCGGCCTCCCTCACATGCGTGCTGTGCACGAACCATACGAGCAACAGCGCAACTACGAGTATGAGAAGTATGACGCCTCCGACAACCGCTCCTACGATCGCGCCGATGTTCTTCGGCGGAGGCGGTGGCGGAAGCGGCGGACGCGGAAAGCCAGCCTGCGAGTCGGTCGGGGAGATGGTTCCGTTTGGAGCGATCATGGCGTGCCCGCCGCGCCCCTTTATCACGATCTTGCGGGATGGGCCCGGCAGGTTCCCCGTCTTCTTCATGCCCGACTTCTCGAGGAAGCGCGATATGTCGCCCTTGAGGGACTCGTACGTCGGGTAGCGCATGGAAGGCTCTGTCTCGAGCATGCGGAGGATGATCTCGTCGATCTTCGCAGGGATGCCGGGACGAATTTCCGACGGCTTCGGAGGCGGTCCGTTGAAGCGCGCCCTTACGACTTCGGTGGCGTCGTTACCCTCGTATGGGGCCACGCCGGTGAGCGCGTGGTAGAGGGTGCCGCCGAGCGAATAGATGTCGGCGCGGAAGTCGACCTTCTGGCGGCGGACCTTCTCGGGGCTGATGTAGTACGGCGTTCCCCAGATCTCGCCCGTGTCGCCCTGCATCGCAGCAAGGCCGAAGTCCACGAGCTTGGCGGTGCCGTCCGGCGAGAAGAGGATGTTCTCGGGCTTTACGTCGCCATGCACAAGCCCGCGCTCCGCGGCGGCGCCGAGTCCGTCCGCAATCTGGAGTCCCACCCGCATGATGAACCCCGGGTCGAGCTGGCCAGGGTTCTTCTCCATCATCTTGTCGAGCGAACCGCCGCTGACCAGCTCCATCGCGATGTAGGGCTGGCCTTCGAACAGGTCGAACTCGTAGACCTGCGCGATGTTCGGGTGGCTCAGCTTCGCAGCTGCCTGCGCTTCCTTCTTGAAGCGCTCGACGAACGTCGGGTCGTCGCCGTAGCTCTTGAGCATCACCTTGATGGCGACCTTGCGGTCGAGCATGTTGTCGTGCCCGAGATACACGCCGCCCATTCCTCCGTGGCCGAGTTCCTTCTCAAGCGTATATTTGGCAAACTCGGAAGGTGTTGGTATCAGTTGTTCGCTCATTTCTTTTCCCTCGCTCTAGGTAAGTCACCTTATCACGCCCCACCTTGGGGAGCCAAACGGCCAGAACACGGCTCCGGCGCGGCCCCGCAGCAGCTTCCCCGGAACCGGACCCCACCAGCGGCTGTCGAAGCTCGCAGGCGAATTGTCGCCGCAGGCGTAGTACTCGTCGGCCCCTAGCTTGACCACGTCGCCCGCCTTCGCGAGCGTCCTGCCTGGCACGTTGAAGCGCGGGTCCGCGGCTCCTGAGAAGTTGAATCCGGCGTACGGGAACGCCTCCGGGGAGAATTTCTCCTGGCGCGATATCTGGCCGATCCTGCCCTCTTCGGGAACGGCCTTGCCGTTCACCACGAGGCGCGGCGGATCCATCGTTATTTCCTCGCCCGGAAGTCCGACCATGCGCTTGATGTAGTGCGTTCCCTGCTGGACGCCGTTGAGTCCCGCCGTGGCGAATATCATCACGTCGCCACGCTTCGGATGCCTGAAGTTCCATATCCAGCGGTTGACGAAGAGGAAGTCGCCGCTCTTAACCGTACCGCACCAGATCAGCTCGCCCGCACGTACGTGGGAACCGTGAGTGAGGCCGTTGGGGAGGTACGGCAGGCCGTTCGCCGCCTGGCGAAACGCGTCAGTGGGCACTTCGTACCCCTTGTTGGGCATCGTAGAGACCGAAAGCCTTATGCAGCCGTTGTTGGTCTGCTTCATGACGAGCGAGCCGGACGCAGGAGACTCGACGACCTTGAACCAGTCGCCAGTCCACGCCCACTTGAGGAACTTCATCGGCCCCTTGTCCCAGAACGTAGCGTCCGACGGCTTCGCGGCGACCGAGTGGTTGCCGTAGAGCGTAGGCATCATGGAGCCGGTTGGGATGTTGAACGGCTCGTAGAAATATGCACGAAACGCCATCGCCACGCTTATCGCGACGACGAAAGTATCGAGCCATTCCTTGCAGACATCAATGCAACTTTTGCTCATTTGGGACGAGTATACCAAAAATCCGCGTGCCTTGCACCTAGAAACGTAAGCGGCTAGACAAGCTCGGCAAGGACGGGATCCTTCTCGCGGATCTCGTCGGGCGTAAGACCTTCCATCTCGTGCGGAAACACGATCCAGCTGTCGTCCAGCTTCTTCGCGCAGTAGTCGGGCGAAAGGTCCGACGTGTTCTTGCCCGGCTTCCAGTAGACGCACGCGAGGCGCATCTCCACGCCGAGCGCTTCCATCTTGGCCTTGATCGCGACGGCCGTCTTGCCCGTGTCGAAAACGTCGTCGACCACAAGCACCTTCGTGCCTGGCGCGAGCCGCGAGAAAGTCTCATCGGCGCAGGAGAACTCCACCTTCCCCTCGTTCTCCTCGATTCCGGTGTAGGAAGAGCACTTCACCGGCATGTGGCGGAGCCTGATGCCGTGGTACGCGTAGAACTCGTGGACTGCGACTCCCGGAGCCGCCCCGCCGCGCCAAAGCGCGATCAGGACGTCTGGCTGCCAGCCGCTGTCCATGACCATGCGGGCAAGCCGCCACGTGTCGCGCAGGTATTCGCGCGGGTCAAGGTACGATTTCATCTCAGATGAGCCCCTTCGAGGAAGGCAGGCCCTTTTCACGGGCGTCGCGCGAAGCCGCCGCCCTGAGGGCGCGGGCGAAGCTCTTGAAGATTCCTTCGCAGACATGGTGTGCTTCGTCGCCGTAAATCTCGCGAAGGTGGATGTTCGCGCGCGCCTCGACCGAGACGGCGCGGAAGAACTCCTCGAGGAGCTTAACCTCGAAGTCGCGGACCATGGCGTGCTTCATCGCGCACTGGAACACCACGAAGGGACGCCCGCCGAGGTCGATCGACGTCTCGCACAGCGCCTCGTCCATCGGGATCGACGCGAACCCGTAGCGCGCAATGCCAACGCGGTCGCCGAGCGCCTCGTTGAGCGCCTTGCCGAACACAAGCCCAACGTCCTCGACC
>Ga0310786_10012473_pt1 | contig 10520 bp, 10 predicted proteins | sample AusTroGonzalo_MG_FD_203881 | JGI IMG/M metagenome (GOLD analysis project Ga0310786, IMG submission 203881) | Bovine rumen microbial communities from tropical cattle in Woodstock, Queensland, Australia - Gonzalo_03 (v2) (version 2) | ecosystem: Host-associated > Mammals > Digestive system >... | reverse complement strand
CGCACATGAACCAAATCAATTCCCTTTTCCTGAATCAATTTTGCCAACCGGTTGACATTTTTCCAAATCACAAACGGATTTTTGCTCTGCACCGGTAGTGTAATATGCTCAACCCCCAATTCTTTCAGCTGTTGCACCATCGGTCCGCCGGCCGATACGACATAATTTCGGATGCCTTGTTTTTTTAAGGCTGTTGCAATTTCAATTGTGCCACGTTCAACGCCACCCATTTCCAGGGTCGGCAAGACCTGTAAGATAACCGGTTCCATAATTTCACCTTTTATTGATAGAATAATTGACGATTCTGAGTTGCCGGTTTACGTTGGACATAATCACGAGCTTCCATGCACTCTTCATATTCGTCATAAGACATGGACCAATCTCCGACTGCCGAGTTCACATACACCGGCTGAGCCCCCGGCATCGGTCGGAATTGTGCCCAAATACCACTATCCGCTTCATTATCAAAGCGCAAATCTAAATCGGGTTCACGTCCCCACTGCCAAGGCATACCAGGCCACCGGAACGGCCAATAATCCGCCTGATTTAAACAATAATTATGGTCACGTACAAACCAGATAGCCCCCGTATTCGGCCGTTCCCAATAAAAGACCTTTTGCCCACCGCTATCACAAGCTGCCAAGAACAGTAGTCCGATACCAAGTCCCAATAATTTAAAAGTGTGTTTCATGTTGCGCTCCTTTAAAAATCCAAATTTGCATAATTCTCTGACGGCATTATACCAGCAATTTTATCCCGAAGTAAAGAATTAAATGAAGGTCGGGACTTAATTATTGCATACCACAGTTTCATTTCGGGATAATTTTCCCATAAAATTTCACCCAAATAGTCCAAAACAGACAGATGCGCTGCGACGCATAAATCAGCCATAGACAGCCATCTCCCTCCCAGATAAGGCCGCCTTGCCGTCAGCCAATCCAGATACTTCAAATAATTTTTTAAATTATCCCGCCCTGCCCGTATCATCAGCGAGTTCGGTGTAGAACCGGTTTTCATGGCTTTAACCACCCGTTCCCCGACTAAAGGCTTAAACACATCCATATAAAAAGCCGAATCGAACCAACCGGTAATCCGGCGGATTTCGGCACGCCCCTTTGCCGTTTCTCCCATCAGGTTAAGCTCCGGCACTAATTCGTTTAAATATTCACAAATCGCATTATGTTGTGTCAGGACAGATCCATCCGGTTCCACCAACACCGGCAAATCTCCCACAGGGTTTAAGGCTAGTAATCCTTCCCGACGCGCCCATGGCAACTCCGGCACCAACCCGAACGGAATTCCCTTTTCATACAAGAACAACCGCACCTTCCGCGAAAACGGACAGAGCTGAAAATGATAAAGTGTTCTACGTTCCAATGTCATTTTTTCTCCGCTATTTTTTGCAATTCCGTTGCCAGTTTATCCGATGGTGACTGTCGGGCCCCTAACCCCAGTTTTTTCAAACCTTCTTTTGTCATTTGTCGGGGATTATCCAGCAACTCTTTCAAAGTATCCACAATTTTATCTACATTACATTTATCTTGCAACAGTTCCGGCACAATTTCCTTGTCTGCCAAGATATTTAACAAATTCACAAACCTGATTTTCAAAAGCCTTTTGACGATTATTGCCGTCAACGGACTAACTTTATAGGCAATCAAGTGCGGCACTCCTGCCATCGCCAGTTCCAAGCTGACCGTTCCCGAAGCCGCCAACGCTACATCCGCCGCCGCAAAAGCATCATATCGTTCTTTTTCACCCAAAACGACTTGATGGGGGACTGACCAATCCCGCAGCTGCTCTTTCACCTTTTCGGCCACCGTTTGAACGGTCGGTAATACCACAAATAAATTCGGAATTTCTTGCATCATTTTCTCGGCCGATTCCCGAAACACCGGCAACAAGTACTTGATTTCATTTTTGCGACTACCCGGCAAGACACACAGAACAGTTGCTTTGGGATCAATCCCATACTTCTTACGGAATTTGGCACCATCTCCTTTATCGGCACCGCCTTCAACCACCGGATGACCGATAAAAGTTGTCTTCATTCCATGCGGTTCAAAATAAGGGGCTTCATTCGGGAGCAAACAAAACAAGTGATCCACAAATCCGCCTATTTTCTTCGCCCGCCCTTTTTTCCAAGCCCATACCTGTGGCGCCACACAATGCACATGCGGTTTTTCATACCCTGCTTCTTTTAATTTTTTGTGCACACGGGCCGCAAAACTATAACTGTCAATCGTCATCACAATATCGGGTTTCTTTTCCCGAATATCCGCCACAATTTCGTTCATGTGTTTTAAGATTTTTGGAATACTCGGTATTACCTCCATCAAACCCATCACAGCCAAATCTTTAATATCAAAAAGGCTCTTTAAACCCTCAGCCTGCATGGTCTCACCGCCGACACCGTAGAAACGCACTTGCCCTTTTGTTTGCTTTTTTACGGCCCGCATCAAACGCGATCCCAATAAATCTCCCGAAGGTTCCCCGGCTATCAAATAGATTTTCAGCATGTGACCCCCACCACAAAGATACCCAATTTGTTCGCCAACTCTATCATTTTATCGGCTTCTGCAATTAGGGCCGAACCGCTTTCCACAGCAATCCCTTTCAAACCGGCATCAAAAACAGCTTGCACGGTTCCTGGACCGATGGTTGGCAGATCCACGCGCCGATCTTGCTGGGGTTTAGCGACTTTTACAACAACGCCGCCACCGCCTTTGCGCTTCAGGGCACCTGTCCGTTTAATCAAGGCCGCCGTTCCCTCAATTCCTTCCACAGATAGAACCAAACCATGTTGCACAATGACAGCCTGACCGACATCAGCCTGCCCCAGTAATTTTGCCACTTTGAAACCCTGTTGAATATCTTTTTCATCTGCCGAATCCGGTTTTATTTTACCATAAACGCCTTTACTGGCCAGCAATTCCGGCAATACCGTGTCTACACCAACAACCCGAAAGCCTTGTTTTTCTGCCTCACCCAAAATAATCTTCAACAGATTATCATCACCCATCAGGCGAAAGCCAACCTTTACCAGCATCGTTAAAGTTTTCAAATCCGGTCTGATTTCCGCCACAGACGGCCGACGCACCCAACCGATAAAAACCACATCACGTACACCGGCTTTTCTAAATAATCGGATTGCTTTTCCTATCTGAGCCAACCCCAGCCACTCCCCGGCTACATTCGTTAAAATATCAGGATCGGCTTGCCCCTTTAAGGCCAACACATACACGGGTCTGTTATGACGTTGAGCTGCCCGAATCACTTCCTTCGGAAGGACCCCACCACCAGCAATAATACCCAATGTATTTTGTGTTTGTTTCATATTACTCCGGTTGCAAAATATTGTTCTTGGACGGATTTTTTACAAACTCAACAACTTGTTGTACCAAAGCGTTTTTTTGAAATTCCGGTTGTTGTTCCAACTCGCTTAACCGTTCTGCAAACAGACGCGTATCTTCATGGTTGAACAAGGTTTTATAGGCCTTTTGCAGCGTCATAATATCTTCCTTTGGCACACCGGCGCGTTGCAGGCCAATCAAGTTCAATCCGGACAAATTTGACCGACCGCCCCCCATTACCAATCCATAAGGAATTACATCACGTGTAATACCGGCCATACCGCCGATCATCGCCCCTTCACCAATTCTGGTAAATTGCAACACCGCAGCCAAGCCCCCGATAACGGCTTTATTCCCCACACGAACATGACCGGCCAGCGTTGCATTATTGCTCATCACAATATCATCACCCAATACACAGTCATGGGCGATATGGCTGGCAACTAAAAACAGATTTCTGTTACCGATTGTGGTAATTTTATGATCTACATCCGATCCGACATGCGCTGTCACATGTTCCCGAAAAGTATTATCATCCCCGATAATCAGGACGGCATCCGGGGCATTACTGCGTTTATGTTGAGCCAACAACCCCAAAGTAGCAAACGGATAGACTAAATTGCGCTCACCCATAGTGGTATAACCATCCACAACCACATGCGACATCAATCGCGTGTTAGCACCGATTTTTACATTCGGGCCTACCACGCAGTAGGGGCCGATGACAACATCATCACCCAATTCAGCTTTGGGATCAACAATGGCAGAAGGATGAATATCAATCATATTTTTATTCCTTTACTTTTTCTTAAGAATCATAGCACTGAACACGGCTTGAGCCACCAATTTTCCGGCCACAAAAGCTTCCCCTTTAAATTTAAACACATTTCGGACATTTTGTGCCTTTCGAACATGCAATTCCAAGACATCCCCCGGCAAAACCGGTTTTCTGAATTTGACATCATCAACCGTCATAAAATAGACACCACAACCAATCCGTTCTTCCGGCGGGAAAGAGGCCATTACAATGACACCTGCGGTTTGGGCCATAGCCTCTACTTGCAACACACCCGGCATAATGGGATTATCCGGAAAATGTCCCTGAAAGAAAGGTTCGTCCGCCGTTACATTTTTGATACCAATTCCGGATTCCCCCGGCACCACTTTTTTCATCCGATCAATCAACAGAAAAGGAGACCGATGCGGCAACATTGTCATAATTTCCTGGATATGGATTTCCGGAATTTCTTGCGCTATTATTTTTTCTTCCATTTATCCCTCATTTCCTTCAACCACAGTTTTAATGAAAACTTTGGTTTTCCCTCTTTGGTTTGGGTTAACTTTTTAACCGCTAACACTTGTCGCAGAAAATCCTTGTGCGGCATCGCCGGCGTTCCCAACAAGATACTGCCGGCAGGCACATCACTCATCACACCGGACTGAGCCCCGATCTGCGCCCCTGTCCCAATTTTCAAGTGTCCGGCAAAACCGGCTTGACCACCGGCCACAACAAAATCGCCAAATTCACAACTGCCTGCAATACCGACTTGTGATACCAATACGCAGCACCGTCCCAGTTTGACATTATGAGCCACTTGTACCAGGTTGTCAATGCGGGTACCACTTCCGATAACGGTATCCCCCATAGCCCCCCGATCCACACACGTAGAAGACCCGATTTCCACATCATCTCCAATAATGACGCGCCCTAGTTGAGGTACTTTTTGCGGCCCTTTTTCTGGCGACATTGCAAAACCGAAACCATCTTGCCCGATATGGCACCCCGGATAAACATACACCTTATTACCGGCCACACAATGCGATACGGTAGCATTTGCCCCTACCGTACAGAGAGCCCCCATCTGGACTCCTTCTTCAATCACAGCATTTGGCCCGATTAAGCAGCCGTCACCCAATTTAACATGCGGCCCTATAAAAGCCCCGGCTTCTATCCGGCATCCCTGCCCGATTTCGGCAGTTTCATCAACGAAAGCCCTATCCGAAATCATCGATTCAAAAGTACGGGGATAAAAAGCGCTAGCCACCAATCCGTAAGACCGATGGGCATCCTTTGCCACCAAAGGGATACAGCCCGCCGGTACATATTCCAGAAATTTTTCTGGCACAATGACGGCCCCCGCTTTTGTATTCTTTAAATCTTCTCTGGCTTTAGGGATGAAAGCCCACGAAACATCATCGGCAGCGGCCTCCGCCAGCCCTGCCACATTCGTGAATACTCTATTTTTATCCGCTGAGGCGGGCAAAGTCACCTCGCCCACCTGTTCAATTTGCGCCAAAGTCAAAGATTCAATTTTATGAAAAAAGCGGGGATCGGCCATTCTTATTGCCCTTTCACCTGCTGCGCAGCAGCTTCCCTCAGCTGTTGACCAACAGTATCCGGATTAGGATATTCCACCGGTTTAACTTGCTCGTTCAAAGCTTTAATAAAAGCTTCCGTCAAATCATTTTTCTTGCCGGCAACTTTCTTACCCGGCCATACCGTAACATCTTTATTCAAGACAATACTGGCACCGGCTTTATGGGAAACCTGTTCCAAGACTTCTTCCACTTCAGCCTGAACCTTGCTTGCCGCAATTTGGGAAGCAGCCAAAACTTGTTGAATTTGTCCCTGGAATTTTTGTTCCATTTGCATGGCTTTTTTCTGTAAAGCAACAGCCTTTTTCTTAAACTCCGTCTCACTGAGTTTTCCTTTTTCAGCAACCAAATCTTTTTCTTCCTGTTTAATCTGACCGGCTTCCAGCCCTATCTGTGCTTGAATTTTTTCTTCATAGCTGCGCTGACTGTCAATAATCGTCTTATAGACAACGGCTTCTTTTTGCACACGATCAAAATCAATAATCATTGTTTTGTTACCGCAGCAACACCACTTGCATGCCCCAAAAGCTATCAAAGCCGCCACAACAGCCGTTCCCCCCAGCATCAGAGCCTTTTTCTTACAGCTGCAACCACATTGACATTTTTCTTCGTTATTCATGTTAAAATCCTTTCCCAAAATTTAAACGAAATATTCTTTTTTTATCATATTTGTCTTTTAAAATCGGGTACGAGAAATCCAAGTTAATCATACCCATCGGCGACTGCCACAGAATACCTGTACCAACAGCCAATCTTGTCTTATCCGAATACACCATAGTATCCGGATCAAATCCGTTCGGTTTGCCGATCCAACCGGCATCCGAGAAAACTTTTCCCTTTATCCCCAATTCTTTCGGCAATCCCACTGGGAAGACCAATTCTGTCGTTGCCGTTGCATACCACAGACCACCCAAGGCGTCATCCGTTGCCTTATCTCTGGCACCGACGCCACCGTATTCAAACCCGCGTAAGGAAATATCACCTAAGAAATACCTGTCATTGATTCGAACTTCTTTACCCGACAATCCCCAAATCCGACCGGCATCACCCCGGATAGATAGCACAACTTCCTCCGCCACAGGGAAATAATGGATTCCCGTTACATTTACACGAAAGAATTTTGAATCACCGCCCAGGCCGGCAATATCCGTTCCCAAAGAGGTATAATACCCTGTTGTCGGGTTAATCCGGCTATCCCGTCTGTCATAGATAAGTTCCTGTCCCACCATAGAAACAACATTTTTTCCTTTTTGTTCTTTAATGTAAATGGAAGCATCTCTGTCAATATCGTTGATATCATCTTGCCGCAATGTATACTTGGCTGTTTGCCGGAAATGATCCGTATAGTCCCAACCAAAACGAATCGCACCGCCCGTTGAATCATAGCTATATGAACTGGAATCGCTGTTATCCCGTGTGGTGTGGAATAAATCGATGCCGGCCGTCAAATTTTTATCTAGGAAGTACGGATTCGTCAGCCCCATCGTGTATTGTGTTTCTTTTTGTGACAACATGGCATTAACACCAAAGATATTTCCCGTTCCCAAAACATTTCGTTCCTGAATACCGGTTTCAAACATCATACCGTCATAGGACGACCAACCGATACCGACACTAAATGCCCCGGTTGATTTTTCGGCCACATCCAGTACAGCATTGACCTTTGACGGATCACGCGTCGGTTCGGTTTTCATTTCCACCCGACCAAAATAATCCAAATCTTCTACCCGTTGTTTTGATCGCCGAAGCTTAGCCGCATTAAAGGCGTCACCTTCTTTGATCCGGAATTCACGCCGAATGACCTTATCCAAAGTTCTGGAATTCCCGTTAATTTTGATTTTATCAATATAAACTTTCTGACCTTCTGCGATTTTAAAGGTGACATTAACCACTTTGTTTTTATCATCTTTTTGGAATTGCGGCTCTACTTCCGCAAAGGCATAGCCTTGATTTTCAACCGCTTGAGTCAGCTCATCAACAGCCGTATCCACTTTGGAAATATCAAAAACTTCATTTTCCTTAAATTCAATCAACTCAGGCAATTTTTCTTTATCCGGATATTCCGGCAAAGTCACCTTAACATCTGATTTTCCAAAACGGTATCTTTCCCCTTCCGTCACATCAATCGTAATCACAAAGCCTGATTTGTCCGGCAACAATTCTGCCACAGCACTGTTAACCTTAAAGTCTACATACCCGTTTTGCATATAGAAGCGACGTAACAGTTCCTGATCGTAGTTCAAACGATCCGGATCATAAGTATCTGTTGACGTCATGAACCGATACCAGGCAGCTTCCTTAGTCATCATTTTATCCTGTAAAACGGATTCTGAAAAAGCTGTATTCCCGACAATATTAATTTTCCGAACTTCGGTCCGGTTACCTTCATCAATTTCAAAAACGATATCTACCCGATTTTGGTCTTGCTGAATAATCTTCGGTGTCACCGTAGCCGCAAACCGCCCGTTGCGTTTATATACATCTACCAAACGAGCCGCATCACTCTGCAGTTTCCGCTGCGTATAAACCGAACGTGGTTTCAAAACAACTTCCGTTTTTAAAACGTCATCATCCAACTTATTGTTTCCTTCAAAGAACACCTGATGAACAATCGGGTTTTCCTCTACTTTGATTTTGGCGATGCCTTTGTTCAACTTAATATCCACATCGGAAAAAAGACCCGTCGCAAATAAGGTTTTCGTCGCGGCATCCACATCAGCTTCCGTCACATTTTGTCCTTTTTTCAGACGCAGGTAATTCATTACAGTTGCATCTTCAATCCGGCGTGTCCCTTCAATAGAGATATCCTTTAGAACCTCCGCCATGGCAGGAGATACCAAACACGAACACATCAATAAGCAGGCAATTTGTTTTTTCATTCCAACATCCTTTGTATAATACGGGGAATATCCAAAATAAAGGTATATCCCACCAACCCCATTAAGATACTAAAACCAATCCACATAGCAGCATTTTGAACTTTTTCCGTCAGAGGTTTTCTGCGAACAGCCTCCAACAGATACAAAGCCAAATGCCCACCATCCAATAACGGAATCGGCAACAGGTTCATAAAGCCGACCGCGATAGAAATCTGTGCAATAAACACCAATAAAGACAAAATACCGTTTTGGAAAGCATCCCCGGACGCTTCGGCAATACCCAAAGGTCCCCGCATTTCACGAGGCGCCCGATGCTGCACCAAAATCTGTCCCAGATAAATCAATGTATCCCGTGTCATGGTCCAGGCTTGTTCGGCCGACAAAGCAAAGGCTTCAAAGAAACCGACATCCTTTGTTTTGATTTGATCCTTAATTGCAAAGCCCGAAGTCCGCACACCAATCCGAGGATGATCTGATCCCTCCATATAGCGGGGTGTTCCCTTTAATTCCAATGTTTCCCCGTTACGGTCAATTTGCATAGTCAACTCTTTACCAAACTCGGTAACCCGAACAACACGTTGAAAATCAGAAAAATCTTCAATCTCTCGACCATTCACACGGACAACCCTATCACCTGGCAACATACCGATTTCTTCGGCAACAGATCCTTCTTCCACTTCCGTGATAATAGCCGGCATAAGCGAAACACCGGAGAAATAAATAATAAAGCCCAACAACAGAATTGAAAAGACATAATTCGTCGCTGGTCCCGCAAAGATAATGGCAGCTCGTTTCCATAGTTTTTGCGCCATAAACGTATAGGGTCTTAATTTTTTAGGAACTTTATCCATGGATGACTTGGCGCTGGCCGCATCCATATCCCCCAACATTTTCACATAACCGCCCAAGGGAATCAGGCATACCTTCCATCGCGTTCCTTTTTTATCGGTTCGTCCCCACAGTTCTTTCCCAAAGCCCAGCGAAAATTCTTCCACACGTACACCACACCATCTGGCGACCATAAAGTGCCCGCCCTCATGCACAATTACCACAAACGACAGCACCAGCACAAATGCAAAAATATAAAAGCACCCCAACATAAATGTTTCCATTTTAATTCACCCATCCATTATTTGTTAAAGCCAACACCAATGCCGTCACAACCGAAGCAAACAGGAGCCCGTCTACCCGGTCAAAAAGCCCACCGTGACCCGGTATCAGATTACTTGAATCCTTCAGGTTCAACTTACGTTTGATGGCCGATTCGAAAAAATCGCCTACTTGCGCTATAATTGCCAAAAGCCCTGCCGACACCACCAATTTCCACAGATAGTCTTCCTTCGGCAGCAGCTGATAAGCTTTTAAATACAGACCAAACACATAAGCCACCGCCATAGCGAATAAGATTGCTCCCACTAAACCGGACCATGTTTTTTTAGCACTGATTTTCGGAGCCAACTTGGGCCCGCCAACAGTCTTGCCAACCACATAACCACCGATATCGGTCGCCCACACCACAAAAATCAGCCACAGCACGATTTCCCGGCTAACGCTTTCATTGATATAGTAAATATATCCCAGCGATAAAATAGGCAAACAAATATACGGCACACCCAAAGAAAATTTGAAATGATTTGATACCCAAAAGACAAACATCATTCCCAACAAAATCAACCACACACAAAAGAGCGGATTTCCCTCGGTTATAAAAGCGGTAGAAACGGCCGTTAAAGCCATTATTAACTGCGCTGCCGATCCCTTTTTCTGGAACATTTTTCCCCATTCCCAGGATAGCCCTGTTCCCAAGAGTGCCAACAGCAAAGGATAGAGTGGAATGTTATAATCTTCATAGACAGATTTACCGAACCAAATCGGGCATAAAACCACAGGCGCCAAAATAGCGGCCGACAAA
>Ga0310786_10012472_pt1 | contig 10520 bp, 8 predicted proteins | sample AusTroGonzalo_MG_FD_203881 | JGI IMG/M metagenome (GOLD analysis project Ga0310786, IMG submission 203881) | Bovine rumen microbial communities from tropical cattle in Woodstock, Queensland, Australia - Gonzalo_03 (v2) (version 2) | ecosystem: Host-associated > Mammals > Digestive system >... | reverse complement strand
AAACCGAATCTTACAACGGTCTCCGTACTTTAGGACAACGTTTATTACCAGTTCTTTTCCTCGTTTAACACCGAACAAAGAACGAAACGCGGCGCCCACATTTCTGTGGTTGAGAATTAGGGTTGCGGACAATCATTTGTCAATTGTCCCGTTACCTCCACCACTCTTTCATTTTTATTATGCGAAAGAGATAACATAGTTGCAACTATATGCAACAATTTGACATCTGACTGAGACTTAGTTAAGAGCTAAGCATCTCGGAACATCCCAAGACTTTTCAACATATCCCATTTATCATTCATCCTTTCGGGTAGATTTTATTTCAGGTATGCATATGTCTTTTAAACTTCCAGCATACTGAGTTTAACTCCTCATCTGCCAAATCTGGTAGCGGGTGGCCGAGTTGCACGGCTGCTTTCGCTCTTGGTTATGAGCCAAGTAAGGGCGCTCTCCCTAATACACCCGCAAATTCTTAACTTGGAGCCTCCACTCCGATTTGCACGGAGACGAGCTGATTACAAATCAGCCATTCTACTGTTACAATTATAGAGGCAATTACTCGACACGTTTTTAGCTTCGAATGATTAAATGTCATTTGCTGTTTTAGTTTGCTGTATGTGTCGATGGCTCGGCAGACAGGACTCGAACCTGTACTGTGTTTCCACTGGCCGGTTATGGAGGCGTCGTCCGGATTCGAACCGGAATCGTCTAGCGTGGGGCCGTCGCACTTCCATTGTGCTACAACGCCACAGCCGGCTGCTTTACCATTAAGCGTACATCCGAATAAAGTTGGTGGACCGGCGGGGAGTCGGACCCCGACTGAAACGATGCGAACGTCCCGTGCTACCGCTATCACTATCGGCCCTTTGTCTATAGCTAAATCAAAATGGTCGGAGCGGAGGGATTCGAACCCCCGACATTCTGCTCCCAAAGCAGACGCACTACCAGGCTGTGCAACGCTCCGAAAATATACGTCTAAGGCATTAAGTATTTTCAATATGCCATAAATCCAGATATATATCCTGGCAGCCCTGCTGGTAGTCGAAACCAGCTTCTCTGGATGAAAACCAGATGTACTAACCGCTATACGACAGGGCCATTCTGATCTTGTCTTCTGTAAAATGGTGGACGCGTGGGGATTCGAACCCCGAACTTCTCGGTGCAAACGAGATGTGATACCAGATTTCACCACCGGCCCATTTGAAATTTCGGAGCAGAGCGATTCGCACGCTCGACCTCCTGTACCCGAAACAGGCGCTCTGGCTAGGCTGAGCTATGCTCCGTAAAACTGGTCGCGAACCGACATATGCCTCATTCCAAGCAAAACGATTAAATCATACCGTATTCCTCAAAAATCCGCTATTAAACGGAATAACCAGGAAACCGAAGACGGAATAAATCCGTCCGGTTTTTCTATTAAAGCTCTTTATCGAGCCGGTCTGGAACATACCAGAACCATGCCGGCGGGCAATACTATTTCGCTTCGCCGCCGCGAAGGGCGGAGGCCTTCTGTACCGTCTCCGCCGCGGGAATCCTATCCCGCCTTAGCCGCTCTTTCGCGGCCGTTTAATAATTCATCTGTCAAAGATCTGCGTCTCGCGACTTCCAGGTCTGGCTTTCCGCCGCGGCGTCTGCCGTAAAAAACAGACATTCAATATTTTACCGCGGCTTTTTTGCCATATTCTTTCGTCGCTTGACGTCTACGGCTTGCATTATACAATAGCGTATTTAAAGTTTTCGCCTGTCGGACGGCATTTCTGCCTAATAAAAAACTCCGGGTTTTGTCCCGGAGTCCGATCTGCCTTCATAATATGCTATTAACTTATGCTCAGCCGTTGGACTCCTTCGATTTCAAATCAGAATTAAGCGCGATATAACCGCATTCCGCGTAAAAACTGACTTTACGCGCTTGCGGCTTCTGCACTGTATTTGATATGGAATTCGTTTTCATCTAAAATATATATTACTCTTTTCATACTGAAAAATACAGGCATTATGCAAAAAAATCAATAATATTTTTTATAGTTCCAATATTTATAGATGAAATCGGACATGAACGCCTTCGACTCGAAGTACTCCGGTGGGCGCTTCGCCGCGGCCGGAATGAGCCACGCGAGCCTGTGCGCCCGCCTGCCCGTCAACCTGTGCCGTACGAACATCCAGCTCATGGTCCACATGTCCGGGAACTTCGCGAATATGTGCGCGAGCAGGCACAGCAGCCCGCCGCATCCGGAGACTGGCGACTCCGGCGTCACGTCGTACAGGCTTACGATCTCTATGATCGACTTGACGACCACCTTGCTGGTCATGACCGCGTCGAGCTCCTTCCCGTCGTCCAGCGTGTCGAGGATGTCGTCCAGCATCGCGCTGCCCTCCTGGTCCGGACCGCCCGCCGCGAACGCGGAGGTTTCCGCCCGCCTTATCCGCTTCCACAGGAAATAGACGAACACGGCCCAGCTCCACCTGTTCCAGTTCTTGCCGCGCACCGCAAGCTTGACCATCAGCTCGGCGACAGAACCGCATTTGACAAGTTCGACGAAAACGGCCTCGTTCGCCTTGACATATGCCTATAGCGATTTCTAGTTCATTTTCCGCATAATCTTGTTATTTCAAGCCATGATTTGAAATGCTTTACATGTTCAAGCCTGCCTTCGAAAAGAATATCCACTTTGTCCGCGCATGCGTTCATCATTGAAATAAACGGCAGGCTTTCAGATTTATGTATAAAATGCCTATACGAAGACAATTCGCATTTATCGAAAATCTTTATGCGGCCGAATTTCATCGGATCCGGCTGGTTTTCGCGAGTCATCGCCATGTAATAGTCGATGTAGAATATAAGTTTCCGCAGCTGTTCGTCGAAAATCGCCGTATCCGCTATGACGCCGCGCATGACATCGCAGAATTCAAGGTTATGCGCGGCGTAGTTTATAAGGTATTCTAGATCGTCGTCTTCGATCTTTATGCCGAGAACGTCGATTTTTAAAAGAAATTCCGGCGCTGACCTACAGCCTGTCATGCCGGAATTCTTCCATTTACGCTCTAACGCGCTGTCGTTTAACGACATATGCGTCATTCTCCTTTGGCTATCGCCGTAATCCTCGCATAACGTTCGGCGTCGAGCGTATCCTTGAGAATGTCCCACGGCGAGTTCTTCTCCGACAGAAGCATCTTGATCGTGTTCTGGCTGAAACCCGATACCAAGCCGACGCCGGTCGGCGACTGCTTCAGCGGAATGCCGTTGGTACGCGACGCGAGGTTCCAGAAGAACACGCGCGGCAGCTCATACCCGGCCGCGTTGTACTTGGCGCGGATCGCGCCGAACAGCGTAAACGATGCGTCGCACTCCACGCACGCGTCGAACTCCATGTCGGAAAGAATGCATACGTTCGGAATGTCTTCCTGTTTTGCGCCGTTTTTGACAGCCGTATTAAGAATAAGATTCATAACAGCTTCGATGTTCGTGCTGCCGCCGAAACCTGTCGATTGGTAGAGGCGAATCTTGTTCCCGAGCGTTCCGCAGTTGGAGAAGTCGACATAATGCGGCCTTGACTCGAACGTAATGCACTTGTCCTTGAATGGCTCCGGCATATGCTCGGAGCAGTAAATGGCGAGCGAACACGCCACGTCGTATGGACGCACGCCGGACTTCGGATCGCATGTAACCCATGTCATGGAACCAGACGTATCGGCGACGCAGATGCACGGCTTCTTGAAATCGGCTGACGGAAGCGCCTTCCACATATTCTCGTATACCGACGCGTTCGCATTGTCTCCCATGTAGCGGTAGACGATATCGGACGGGAAGCACGCCGCCGCGTTGATCTTGGCTTCGCCCTTGTTAAGCTTGCTAAGGTATTCGCGCCGCCGATCCTCGTCGTTGCGGAGAAACGCCTTGGCGTAACGGAGATTCGCGGAAGACGGCACCTTCTGGTAATCGATGCCGGTCCAGTCCTTCGCGGACATGCGCGTCTCAACGACGTCGATATGCTTGCGCAGCGCGGAAAGAAGCTTACGGTACGCCTTCTCGGTGATACCGAACGCGGTATAGATTTTCTTGGCGATCGCGCGGGATTCAGACGAAGACGTATTCGGCGACTTAAGCCATTTCGCAAGCAGGCTGCACGGCTTGTCCGCAAGCATCGCTTCGCGGTCGGCCGTCAGCGTCCTGTCGAAATAATCTATAACCGCGCCTTCGCACGGCGTGCCGAGCAGGCAGTACAGATCGTCGAAACGGCCGTACTCGGTCACGGCCGGCACAAGGTTCTCCACAGATTTCGCGTCAAGCTCGGCAAGCTTCTTAAGACAAACGCGGAAAGACCTGCGCTCACCCTGGCCTGCGCCGCGGACGTCGCGGAGGTAGAACAGCCAGCGGACGACGTACTCCGGATTCTCGCAGTACGCCCGGGTGAACATGTCTTCGATTTCCTTGACGGACTTCTGCCTAAGCGAAGCCGTCGCGAAATTGAGATCGACAAGCTCGCTGCCTGCCGTGGCGTATACCGTCGCGCCGTTCTCCGTCAGCGTCTTGGCGTCGTCTAGTTCGTCCTTGATTGCGTCCGCGAATGTCTTATCCATTGTACTTTCTCCTACTTGTTTGAATTCATTAAAAATTATACCGCCGGCGGTTCCGATTCAGAAATCACGCGTTTATCTTTGAAATTTCCGATAAACTTGTCGATCATGACATCAATGTCCGGGGCTTCGCCTGTTTCATGATATGAAAACACCGTCAGTGTCTGCGCCTTTCCGACGAGAAATACCTTTTTCATCCATTGCTTGAACTCGTCGGCTTTTTCCTTCGTGTCAAACAAATAATAATACCTCATACGGGATGAATCTTGGATTGTGACGCGATTTTTATCCTTGTCCACTTTGACGTCTACGACGAAACAGCTGTGGAACTGCTCGATGTTCTTATCTGCCATTTTTACCTTCTTCCTGTTTGTTTTCTTCTCTGAAAAACATCAGCTTGCCGTCTACCGTACGGCATCTGTACAGCATGTTCGGCCGATGCGCCAGCACTTTGGTAATATACTGAATCAGCTCGTCTTCCGAAATTATCTGAAACTTCCACGCCATGCATCCGACGTTTACGTTCAATACAGAATGGTCGAGATCTAGACAGTATTTCCATTTGCTGTGCACATGGCCGCAAATATGGACGTCGCCGTCGAAATATTGGCCTTTCGCGCGCTTGTCATACGACGGAAAATGCGAAATCGATACATTCGGATACCGTTTACCGAAATTCGTGCGCATTGAATCGCAAACGGATTTAACATTGTTATTGGCGTCATGGTTGCCTCTGACATTAACGAAAGTAGCCTCTATATCTTTAAGCATATCGGACGGCTTGACAGACAGTCCCCTGCTGTTAAGACCTCCATGCCGGTCTGTTCCGACAGACGCCAAATCGCCGACATGGATAATCGTATCTTCTGGCTTGGCGCGCTCTCGACATGACCGTATCAAAGCCTGATCGTGTTTCTCGATAGACTTGAACGGCCATTTTTCGATTTCCAGCAAAGCCGAAAATCCGAGATGAAAATCCGATGTATAAAAACGTCTCGCCATATGGAGATTATACCGCCGGTTTTCTAAAAACCGGTACTCATGAATAAAACTCCTTTACGAGCTTATTCGTCACGGATATCATCTTATAATCTTCCGGCTTATCCAGCTTTACGATCTTTTCCCAGGCCTTTTTCTGTTCAGACGTCATTTTTGCCGGCAATTCTGGAATGACAGTTATTATCATATTCCCAGAACCTGACTGAGTCTTCACGCCATAGTCCGCGACCCTAAGCTTGGCTCCGGCCTGTGTTCCAGGCTCCAGCTTTATATCCCTGTATCCATAAAGAGTCGGCACTTTGACCTTGCCGCCAAGCGCCATTACGGCGGCCGGCACATATGCTGTGAAGTATATGTCGATGCCTTCTCTTTCGAATATCGGAGACGATCCCGCCGCTATGTCGACATATGCGTCTCCGGCATGGCCTCCCCTTACGCCGCATTGCCCGCATCCAGGCAGACGAAGCCTAACTCCATTGTCGACGCCGGCCGGAATGGTCACCGTCACTTTACGGTTTTTAGAAATACGGCCAGATCCGCCGCATCTGCCGCATGGATCGAACGTCGTTCCCATACCATGGCATTTAGGGCATGTCGACACTACCCGGTGAATCATCATGCCGGTATGCATTACCCTTGACATCGTGCCCGTGCCGTTGCAGTCCGGGCATTTAACCGGCGACGTTCCTTTCTTGCATCCCGTTCCGTGACATTCTGGACATTCTTCCCCGACGTTCAGGACGATTTCCTTCTTACAGCCGAATACGGACTCCTTGAACGTTATGCTTATTCCCGTTTCATAGTTCGCTCCGTCGTTCGAACTGTCCTCGCGCGCCTGCGCAGCCATACCGCTATGAGAATGCCCGCCTCTGCGGCCGAAGTTAAAATTCTCAAAAAAGTCGAACCCGCCCATGCCGCCATGCATTTGACGAAAAAATTCCATCGGATCGAACCCGGCGCCTCCGAAATCGAATTCCCCGTTAAAGCCGCCGTTTCCGAACTGGTCGTATTTCTTCCGTTTCTCGTCGTCCGACAAAACGGCATAGGCTTCTGATATCTCCTTGAATTTCTCTTCGGCGGCTTTCTTCTCGGCGTCGCTTTTTCCGGCCTGGCGGTCTGGATGAAATTGAAGGCTCAGCTTATGGTACTGTTTTTTCAATTCATCCGGCGACGCGTCTTTCTTTACACCTAAAATGTCATAATAGTCTTTTTTCATCATAGACCTCGTTTAAATATTTTACCGCGTCTTTTAAAACAAGTAAACAATGCGCGCTTTTAAACTAGGCCGGCAGATCTATTGCCTCACGGATACCAGACGTCGAAAACCAACAGAAAGCTTATGAATTCGCCAAAAAGCTTTCTGCAGGCAAAAACATGACAAATGAAAAAAGCGAAGGCGTTTAACGCGGAAATGCTCAAACGGGTAAGACTATCGCCGAATCCGCCGTCAAAGGCGAAAAGTACAAGGGTTGAACCATTTCTTTACATAGCCTGACGGGGCGGTATCCAGTAGTTCTATATTCATGGCGGCGCAATAGACTCTAGCCTCTTCTACGGATGAAAACAATCTACCGGACGGCATTCCGTCTGAACCGACAAGCATTATAGGTTTTTTTATGCCATCGCATTCTATTTTATAGAGATAAGCGGAAGAAAGCGCGGCAGTATTGCCGCGCTTTTGCTCTATTCCGAATTCTTTATAAGAATCAGGATGGACAATCATATTTAGATTTTACCGCAAGCGTCAGGTTATTTCGACGAACCAATTGTCTTCGTCTTTATAATCGCACGCCTTATGTTCGTCGTCTTTGAAGAACATCAGCAGCGTCTGAGCAGGATTCGTCGGAATTTCGCCATTGGCCGATTCATATGTTCTGGTCATCTGCTTTGGCGTAGACTTATCAAATATGTCTGTTATACCAAACCCGTATCTGTTGATAGTATCGGCTATGCGCAGAAAAAAATCACCGTGAACATCGTAGAAACCTTCTAACTGGTCCATTGTGAATTTTCTATTGGCTGGAACAGTACACGGCAACAGCTCGCCGGTCTGCGGATCTTTGACCGGCCTGATCTCTATTCCCGGCATTTGATACTGCCTGGGCCGTCTGTCCTGCGACGGATTTTTTATCTTCTGCAGTATTTCGGTCGGAAGTTGTTCCACAGTTTTAAAACCCGATGCGGCGGCATTGCCTACATTGCAGATCTGAAATTCGTTATCGCTTCTCGGAGTCATTGCCTCACCCGTTTCTGGATTTATAAACGGATAATTAAAATTGTATGACGCGACGGCTCCGAACTTTTTCAACTGCTCTCCCATTGGTCCATAATGAAAATCAAACATATGGATCATCTCGTGTATAAGAGAGCATATCGTTATATAAAAACTCATAGGGTACGGCTGCTTTACTATTACCAGTTCGCGAGGCTGCCCGCGCACTATTCCCGCGGCAAATCCGGCCAGGGCCGATTTCATACCCCTGTACTTAAGCGGACCTGTCGGACATGATTCGGCCCTAAGTACGACTTTCTTTATATTCCTGTCAAGCTTATTGCCAAACAGCCCGTCGTTTATGACGTCAAACATCAAATGCATATTGTCGTCAGTAATAGCAAAAGGCCTGCTATTGTCATAAAGCCAGCCTGGAAACGCAGTTTCGATATTGGAAATTATTTTTGGTTTCTGGTCTTCGTTGACTTTACGAAAACATTTCTACCGGATGTTCTAAGTGTTTTTCATACTATTATTTACTATATGATAATAAAAAACAGCAGGGCGCAATAAACGTCCTGCTGTTTGTTTGAATTTTATTTTAAAATCATTCAAACTTGGCATCGACCGACCCGTCGGGGTTGGTTCCGCCCGGCGCCGTCCCGCTGTTCGCGGCATCGAAGGTGCTGGCGAACTTCGCCGGATCGAAACCGCCGTTCCCAAACGCCTCCTTGAACCTCGGGTCGTTCATCATCTGCTCGAACTGCTCTTTGGAGAACTGCTGCCCGCAGACAGCGCCTCCGTCGGGATAGAGCTTCTTGACAACAGGCTCATACGCCTTGTTCATCTCGGCTACCGCCGTGTCGATCTTCGCGACGTCCCCGGACTTGATAGCCTCGTGCACGGCCGCGATCTTCTCTTCGACCGGCTTTTTGTCGTCGACCGTCAACTTGTCGCCGGCGTCCTTGAACGCCTTTTCAATAGAGGCGCATAGTGACTCGGCCTGGTTCTTCTTATTGGCAAGCTCGAACTTTCTGGCATCTTCCGCTTCATGCATCTTCGCCTCGGCCATCGCCTTCTCGATCTCCTCCTTAGAAAGGCCGCTCGACGAGGTAATGGTGATGTTCGCCTTCTTGTTCAGAGCCTTGTCGAAGGCCTCGACCTTGAGGATGCCGTTCGCGTCAATGTCATACGTAATCTCAATCTGGTTGGAACCGGGTGTCGGCATAGGCGTAATCTCGACATTGAACCGGCCAAGCAGCTTGTTGTCCGAAAACATCTTACGCTCGCCCTGCCCGACGAGGATCGTCGCCATGGACTGCATCGGCGCGGCGTTCGAGAACGTCTGCGTGCGCTTGGTCGGGATGGTCGTGTTGCGCTCGATCATCGGCGTCGCGACTTCGCCGTTCGTGCAGATGGACAGCGTAAGCGGCGTCACGTCGAGGAGCAGTACGTCCTTGACGTCGCCCGCGATGATTGCGCCCTGAATCGCCGCTCCCTCCGCGACGACCTCATCCGGATTGACGCCCTTGCTGGGTTCAATGCCGAACGCGTCTTTTATTTTTACCTGCACCGACGGAATGCGTGTAGTACCGCCGACAAGAATGACCTTGTCGACCTTTACGCCGGCGTCGGACATGCAGTTGCGGCACGGCTGGACAAGTCTTTCGTTAAGCCCGTCTACGAGCGACTCGAACTTGGCGCGCGTCAGCGTCCTGACGAGGTGCTTCGGGCCCGCCGCGTCGGCCGAAATGAACGGCAGGTTGATCTCGGTAGTCTCTGACGTCGAAAGCGCGATCTTCGCCTTCTCCGACTCGTCCTTGAGGCGCTGCAGCGCCATCTGGTCCTTGGAGAGGTCGATGCCGGTCTCGGATTTGAACTCGTCGACAAGCCAGTTCATGACGGCCTGATCGTAATCCTTGCCGCCGAGGCGGGTATCGCCGTTCGTCGCCTTAACTTCGAAAACGCCGGAACCAAGTTCGAGAATCGTCGTATCGTACGTACCCGCGCCGGCGTCGGCTACCGCTATCACGGCGTCGCCCTGCTTGTCGAGCCCGTACGAAAGCGCGGCCGCCGTCGGCTCGTTCACGACGCGGATAACCTCGAGGCCTGCTATCTGGCCGGCTACCTTGGTCGCGGCGCGCTGCGAGTCGTTGAAGTACGCGGGGACCGTGATGACGGCCTTCTCCACCTTCTCGCCGAGGTACGCCTCGGCGTCCTTCTTGAGCTTGGCGAGGACGAAGCTCGAGATCTCCTCGGGGGAGTACTCCTTGTCGCCTATCTTGACGCGGCAGTCGCCGTTGGGCGCCTTCACCACGTCGTACGACACCATCTTGATGTCGTCGAGCACTTCGTCGTACTTGCGGCCGATGAAGCGCTTTATCTCGTAGACTGTGTTCTTGGGGTTGGTGATCGCCTGCCGCTTGGCGGCCTGGCCGACCAGCCTGTCGCCGTTCTTGGCCCAGGCGACGATCGAAGGGGTCGTGCGGCCGCCTTCGGAGTTGGGGATTATCTTTGGCGACCCGCCTTCCATGACGGCCATCGCCGAGAACCCGGTTCCCAGGTCTATGCCCAGAATCTTGCTCATGGTTGATGCTTTCCTTTCTTTTACTGAAACGTCTGGCGAGTTATCTTTAATCCCGCCTCGCGTTCAATATATTATACAGCGCCGGAGTCCCCGGTCGCTTTTGCCATATTTACTTCCAAGGCAGCGGAATTCTGCCCTGTCGAATAC
>Ga0310786_10012470_pt1 | contig 10521 bp, 6 predicted proteins | sample AusTroGonzalo_MG_FD_203881 | JGI IMG/M metagenome (GOLD analysis project Ga0310786, IMG submission 203881) | Bovine rumen microbial communities from tropical cattle in Woodstock, Queensland, Australia - Gonzalo_03 (v2) (version 2) | ecosystem: Host-associated > Mammals > Digestive system >... | reverse complement strand
AAGACAGAAAAAACTTCTCCTTCTGAACAGTTGCAAAGGTGGTTTGAATGGCAAGTGGACAGAACGCAAATACGACTCGCATCGTGGTAATCGGGAGTTGTATTGTCATTGTGCTCCTGGTTTTCGGCACGATCTGGGTCCAGCGGAGTGCGCGCAAGGACACGTCAGAGGCTGTGGGTTCCGTGAGCCTTTTGTATCTGAATGAGTTGGCCGGACGCCGCGAACAGGTTGTGGAGGACAACCTGAAGAACAGTATCAGGGCGATGGGAATTGCCTTGGGCATGATTGACGAAGACGACCTCGACAGCCTTGAACACATGCGGGCCTATCAGCGTAACATGAAGAAGTTGTTCAATCTGGAGCGCTTTGCATTTGTTGACAAGGATGGTTTAACTTACACGGCAGATGAAGGAATCCTTCAGGAAATGGAGCATTACGCCTTTGACTACAAGACCATTTCCAAGGTGGATATTTCCATCAGAAACATGAAGGAATCCACAAAAAATGTCGTCATCGCCATGCCGATCCGCGACAGGAATCTATCGATTGAAGGAAAGCAACTGGTGGTCTGCTTCATGGAGATTAGCATGGATGTCATGCTCGCCGGTGTCTCCATAAAATCCCAGCGTTCCGACGTCACGTTCTGCAACATTTTCACCCGTGACGGCTATCCCCTCAGCAATCTGGTCCTGGGGGGAATGGCGGAGGAGGATAATCTGCTGGAGGCATTGGAACATGCCCGGATGGATAAAGGCTACTCCATGGAAACAGTCCGAAGGGACTTTAAAATGGGAAAACGAGGCATTGTCGCCTTTACCTACAACGATGCTTATGAGACGTTGAGTTATGTGCCGATCACCGGCACGAAATGGATGCTGACTTATCTTATCAGGGAAAGCGCAATCGAGGAGAAGATCGGTTCCGTGTCAAGCGGAATTATCCGCAGATGCCTTATGCAGTCCATCCTGACAGCCCTGCTGCTGGGCGTGATGTTTGCATTCGTCATTCAGCAGATGCGGAAGAACGCCACACTGGTGCTGGAGAAAGAGACCTCGGAAACGGAAAACCGCATCAAGCACCAGGAGATGGAGCAGCGGCTTGCCTTGCAGCAGCAGCTTCTGGAACGGCAGGCTCAGCAGGAACAGCAGGACAGGATGATTACCGCGCTGGCCTCCGATTACCGCAGCGTGTACTATGTGGATCTGGACAAGGATTTGGCCGTCTGCTACCGCGACGACGCACGGTTCAGCGAGGCGCCAAGGCAGGGAACGGCATTTCCCTATTTGCATAGCTTTGAAGAATTTGCCGGCAATCATGTGGTGGAGCAGTATCGGGAAGGATATCTTGCCTTTATTCAGCCGGAGCACATACGCGAGGCGTTGAAGAGTCAGCAGATTATTTCCTATCGGTTCCTGGAAAACAATGACGGGAAGGAAACGTATGCCATGTTAAGAATGGCAGGTGTACGTCATCCGGAAGACCGCGATGACCATATTGTACACGTTGTCGGAGTTGGTTTCTCCGATATCGACGAAGAGATGCGCAATTCCATGGCGCAGCAGCAGGCGCTCAGCGACGCGCTGGACACTGCCGAGCAGGCCAGCCGTGCCAAGACGGCGTTCCTTTCCAACATGAGCCATGAGATTCGCACGCCCATGAACGCCATCATTGGCCTGAACAACATAGCCATGAACGACCCCACCGCGTCCGACAAGTTGAAGGAATACCTGAAAAAGATTGACGAGTCGGCACATCATCTGCTGGGCATCATCAACGACATCCTGGACATGAGCCGAATTGAATCGGGGCGCCTGATGATCAAGAAGGAGGAGTTCTCCTTCTCCAAGAGCCTGGAGCAGGTCAACAACATGGTCAGTGGCCAGTGCAATGACAAGGGACTGAATTATGAATGCAGGACTATTGGAAAAATCGACGACTATTATATCGGCGACGCCATGAAGCTCAAGCAGGTCATGATCAACATTCTGGGCAACGCCGTGAAGTTCACGCCTAAAGGCGGCACGGTCACCTTCCTGGTGGAGGAAGGCCCCAGATTCAATGGTAAGGCGACCATCAAATTTACCATCAAGGATTCCGGCATCGGCATGAGCAAAGAATACATCCCTCATATATTTGAAGCGTTCAGCCAGGAGGACTCCTCATCCACGAACAGGTACGGCAGCACCGGCCTGGGCATGCCAATCACCAAGAGCATCGTGGAATTGATGAACGGCCATATTGATGTTGAAAGCGAAAAAGGCGTCGGCACTACCTTCATCGTCACTGTCACGCTTGACGAGTCCAGTCGAAAAAGAATCGCCCTGGATGACAGTGCCCTGAATCCCCATGAAATGAATGTGCTGGTGATTGACGACGACGAGACCGCTCTGGAGCACGCCAAGATCATTCTTGGCCATATCGGCATGCGTTGTGAAACGGCGGAATCCGGAAAGGATGCATTGGAAAAGGTTAGGATTAGTCACGGACGAAGGGAGGATTATGACCTGATCCTGGTTGACTGGAGGATGCCGGAAATGGACGGCGTGGAGACCACGCGACAAATCCGCTCTATCGTGGGCCATGATACGCCCATCATCATCCTGACCTCCTTTAACTGGGACGACATTGCGGACGAGGCGAAGGCCGCCGGGGTGGATACCTTTGTGGCCAAGCCGCTGTTCGCGGGCAGCGTCATGGACGAATTCAGAGAGGCCTTCATCCGTAAGAATGAAGCTTTGGTGAAGAAAACCGCGGATCTCAAGGGAAGGCATGTCCTGCTGGCGGAAGACGTGGACGTGAACGCGGAGATCATGGTGATGGTGTTGAGCATGCGGGAAATCGACGTGGACATTGCGGAGAACGGGCAAATCGCCGTGGAAAAGTTCAGCGAGCATGAGCCGGGATACTACGATGCCATCCTGATGGATATGCGGATGCCGGTGATGGATGGATTGGAAGCCACAAGGCACATCCGTGCCATGGATCGCCCAGACGCCAAGAAGATTCCGATTATCGCCCTTACTGCCAATGCCTTTGACGAGGATGTTCAGCGAAGCCTCCAGGCAGGTTTGAATGCGCACCTCTCAAAGCCGGTCGAGCCAGAAGCTCTGTTTGAGACCCTGGAAACACTGATCAAACCGTGAAATTTGTCAGTTGTCTGTTGTCTGTTGTTAGTTGTCTGTTGTTGAATTTCAGACCACCTCCTAGCCACTGACAACTGACGACTAACAACTGGCAACTTTTTTTTTGATGGGGGGTTGAAAAAAGTTTTTCAGGGTTTAGATTAATGTCGTGCTTTTTTGTTTAATGCACCGAAATTGGTGTGTGTTGTGCTTGGTTCATTGGGTTAAGGAGTAAAGGATGAAAAACATCATACCATTGATTGTGGCAGTGGTTTTGGGATTGGTTGCGGTTTTTGCGGTGAGCAGAACCCTTGCTGGCAAGGACGACAGCAAGGAACAGATGGTGGAGGTGGTGGCCGCCTCCCGTATGTTGGAAGAGGGTGAAAACCTGTCCGAGGGGTTCATTTACTCCCGTTCCGTGGCGGTTTCCTCTCTGCCCAAACAGCATGTGAAATGGAACAACCGCAATATGGTTGTCGGCCAGAAACTAATCCATTCCGTGGCCAAAGGCGACTACGTGCTGCTTTCCGATGTCGGCGGCGTGACATTGAGCAAAGGCAATATCATTGGCGAGGGCGAGTGGGGTGTGCCCGTGACTTTTGCGGACAATACCCTGGTCAAGATGCTCCAGCCCGGGGATGAGATCGCCATCGTGGGCACCTACAATCTGCAGCAGACCGTCAAGAAGGGCAAGGATGTGGACGCGGGGGCGGAGGTTGTTGAGCGCACGGTCACCACGGTCATCTTCCCCAGAGTCCGTATTCTGGAACTGACCGGCAGCGGCGTGCTGCTCTCGTTGCCTCCGCAGCAGGCCATGGCCTTGACGGCCATCCAGCAGCAGGCGGAACTTTACCCGCTGCTTCGCAAGACCAACGACACCAAGGCGATGAACCGCAAGGACGGCGGCATCTACGAAAGCCGTACCCTTACGGAGCTTGCTGACGGCTTGAACCACATTGAATTACCAGCAGTCCCGTCTGAAATCAAAGAATAAGGAGTGACTCATGAAAATCCGTAGTGTTTTTGTCTGTTTGTTGCTGAGCATGCTGGCGGTGCTGGCTGCTGAACAGGAGAAATTCAGCCTGACGGTGGGCGGTATCAAGATGATTGACTTGCCGTTTGCCCTGGAGTCGTACCGACTCAGTTCGAAGGGCAAGGTGACGGTGGAAGAGGTCAACAAGCAGAAACTGCGTGTCATTGGCGTGGCGATCGGCGAGTGCAACCTGACCGTTTCCGGCGCCGGTGTCAGCGTTGACTACAGCATTTCCGTCAAGGGCAACATCAACAACATCATGAAGCGCCTGCGCACGGATTTGGAGAACCTGCCGGAGCTGGACATCTCCGTCAACCAGGACTACATCGTGGTGAAGGGCACGGTAAGCAACCCAAGCAACTGGAACCATCTGAAGAAAGTCCTGGCGCTGTACGGCGAGAGTGTCCACAGCTTTGCCAAATTCCGCCCCACTCCCGAGACCATGCTGAACCTCAAGAAGATGCTGATGGAGGCCGGTTTCGAGTTTGTGGCCGAAGGGCAGGCTGCGGAACTTGGCCAACTGGATATGAAGATCACGCCGGACGCCATTGTCTTCAGCGGCGAGCTGTGCAGCGGTGAGGCCATCGCCAAAGTCCGTCAGATCCTGAGCACGCAGACCTGGCTGGACATCAGCGGCGAGAATCCCAAGCCCGAAAGCGGCAAGATCCGCGGCATCGTCAACCTGGGCGTGGTACCGACCCAGTTGGATGTCGAGATTGTCTATGTCGCGGTGAACGAGTCCGATGGCGACCGTGTGGGAACGAATGCGCCGGCTGCGAACTTTGGCATCAACTGGTTGTATGACGCAATCGCGGGCCGCAAGACTTCGGGTTCCAGCATCACCTTCGGAGCCAACATGCAGCGCACGGTCTCCTTCCTGGCCAGCAACGGCATCAGCCGTACCTACAGCGCGGGTCACATCAGCTTCACCAACCATGATGACAAGGGCGGCGAGCTCCACACCGGCGGTACGGTCTCCGTCAAGGTTTCCGGAACGGACAACGGCAGCCTCCAGGATATCGACTATGGCTTGACCATCAAGGTGAAGGGTGGACTGATCACCCCGACCCGCGTGAAATTGGATTTGGACTTGATCAACACCTCCGCCGTCACCTCCACGGGGGATGCCTACACCCGCAGCACCGACTCCACCAAGCAGGTTGTCTATTGCGACCTGGACAAGACCCTGGTGCTGGCCGGCAGCAAGAAGATTGCCCAGGACGTGCAGCGTTCCGGTCTGCCCGGACTGCGCAATACCCCCGTGCTGAAGTGGTTTGTCGCCACCGATGCTGGAAACAAGGATGACACCCGTCTGGTCATCCTGGTCTGCCCGCGCATTGCCGGACAGAACACGGATGTGGAGATCAACGTTCCGATGGAGGCCGAGAGCGCTGAAATCCTGGGAACCGGCACCTCCGACCTTCAGGAGAAGGTGGAAAAGGAACGCGCCGCCAAACCCTGGTACAAGCGCTGGTTCGGTAAATAATCTGCACTGCCAATGGCCTGGTTCGCACCTGAGGATGCGAACTGGGCATGGCCGTGTCTCGGTGTTCAACAGGAGCCTGGATACTCCCGATGCTGAAGATTGTCATAGAAGATGAAAATGGGGGAATGGTTGGGGTGAAGGACATTCCCGATGGGGATGTCTCTTTGTCCATTGGACGGCACTCCGAGAGCGATGTCATTTTGACGGGCGCGGGTATCTCGCGCCATCATGCGCGGCTCCATGTGCTTGGGGGGACGGTTTTCATTGAGAACGAGAGTTCGCTGGGCACATTGCTGAACGACGCCCCCGTCGCGGAGATGACCGAAGTGCCCAGTGGCTCAATCATCACCATCGGTCCTTTCCGACTGCATGTGACGGACGAGGGGGCGGAGGCCGCGTATGCTGCCCCGGCATCTGCGGCGGCTCCAGAGCCAGTTGCTGCTCCGCCGCCCGTGCAGGCAGCTCCTGCCCCTGCACCACAGCCGGAAGTCAACAATTTCCTGGATGAGTTCAGGAATGCCTCGGTGCTGTGCGCACCTGACATCATGGCATTGAAGCGTTCCATCCACGAGGATGTCCTGGAAAAGCTCAATCTTTCCGAGGATGCCTTGAAGGATACCAAAAACGACGAGATGCTGGACAAGGTGGGGCGCAGCCTGGATCAGGTGCTGCGCGAACGCCGTCACGAAACTCCGCACCATATCCCGCTCGACCTGTTCCGACAAGCCTTGATGGACGAATTGATCGGCTACGGCCCCATTTCGCCTCTGCTGCGTTCCCCACGCATCTCCGAAATCATGATCAATGGCCCCGACATGGTGTTTGTCGAAAGCAAGGGCAAGCTGTTTGAGAGCGGTGTGCGCTTCTTCAACGAACAGCATCTGATGTCCATCATCCAGCGTATTGTGGAGCCGTTGGGCCGGCACGTGGACGATGCGTCCCCCATGGTGGACGCGCGATTGCCTGACGGTTCCCGCGTGAACGCCATCATTCCGCCCCTGGCTCTGCGCGGTGCCTCCGTGACCATCCGTAAGTTCGCGGACAAAAAGCTGACGACGGACGACCTCATCAAGTTTGGCAGCATGACCAAGGACATGGCGATGTTCCTGGAGGAGGCGGTGAAATCGCGCCAGAACATTCTGGTGTCGGGCGGTACCGGCTCTGGTAAGACGACGCTGTTGAACGTGCTATCGCAGTTTATCCCCCAGGGAGAACGCGTGATCACGGTGGAGGACTCGGCGGAACTCAAGCTCTCCCACCGCAACCTGGTGGCGCTGGAGGCACGGCCTGCCAACATTGAAGGCAAGGGACGGATTTCCATTCGCGATCTGGTGGTGAACACCTTGCGTATGCGCCCTGACCGCATCATCGTCGGCGAATGTCGTGGAGCCGAGGCGCTGGACATGCTTCAGGCGATGAACACGGGGCATGATGGCTCCCTGACCACCGCCCACGCCAACAATCCCCGCGATGCATTGACTCGCTTGGAGAACATGGTCATGATGGCAGGGTTTGAACTGCCCTCCAAGGCAATCCGTGAGCAGATCGCCTCGGCTTTGGACTTGATTGTGCAGCAGACCCGCTTGCCGGACGGGTCGCGCAAGATTGTCCAAATCTCCGAGGTCACCGGACGCGAGGGCGATGTCATCCTCCTGCAGGATATCTTCACCTTCGAGCAGGAAGGACTGGACAGGGACGGAAAGGTGGTCGGACATCATACCGCCACCGGCAATATACCCTACTTTGTGGACGAATTGCGCAAGACTGGCCGGCTGAAGCTGGACATGTCGGTGTTTGTCCCCAAGACTTAAGTGGCAGAGAGGTGAGTTGGATGGATAAGATTCTGGAGGCCAAAGGCTACCTGGCTTTTGCCATCGTGTTTGCGGCGGTGGCGTTAAGCGTCTATCTGCTGGTTTCAACTTTGTACAAGCTTTCGTTGGAGCACCTGGAGAACCAGAAGGGTGAGAACGAGGACCTGAAATACTTTGTGACGTTGCCCAATCTCCTGTCGATGCGCTTTTCCGGCGCCTTCGGGTTGGGGACGATTCTGGTGGTCATCCTGCTGCTGTGCGGTGTGGTCAATCCGTTCATCTACATGCCGCTGGGCATTGCCGCAGCCGTGCTGGGCTGGATGGCTCCGCTGTTCTATTTCCGTTGGAAGGTCACTCAACGCAAAGAGCTTTTCGAGGCCAAGCTTCTGGATTTCACGATGGGGCTGGCCAGCGGTATGCGTTCGGGGCTGGGATTGCCGCAGGCGCTGGAGGCGACGGCCAAGCGGGTGGGCGACCCGATGCAGGAGGAACTCCAGACCGTGCTGCGTGAATATCGCTTCGGCATGGAACTGCCGGAGGCTTTGCAGCGGCTCAACAACCGCATGCCCAGCGAGGATTTGAGTCTTCTGGTCACCACCATCAAACTGACCACCAAGACCGGCGGCAGTCTGGTTGAGGTGATGGACAAAATGGTCGAAATGATTCGCGGACGCCGTGAATTCCAGGAACGGCTCAAGAACATGACCGCCCAGGGTAAGTTCGAGGCCATCGCGATGTCCCTGGCCCCGCTGGCGGCTTTTATCCTGCTCTATGTCATCGACCCTGACCTGATGCGCCCGATGGTGACGACGGGGATGGGCTGGTGCGGCATTGGACTGGTCGCTGTGATGATTACCTGCGGCTATCTGGTCATCAAGAAGATTGTTACGATTGAGGTTTGACCATGGGAAATTCCAATTTGCTGATTTACATTGTGGTGTTTCTGGTGGTGTTTGTCCCCTACCTGTTTTTGCAGTTCTGCCTGGACAACCCCACGCGCAAGAACAAGGATCTGAACATGGAGAGCATTCCACCGGCATTCCGCTGGTGCTTTGGTCTTCTGGAGATGCTTTCCGAGACGGGGGGCAAACGGATGGCCTCCCTTCAGGAGAACCGTGCCAAGGAAATCGCCAACAAACTCATCATCGCCAACATCCCCATGAAGGTGGAGCACGTGCTGGCGGCGGAGGCCCTTTTCGGAATTGTCGGCTCGATTGTCCCGATGCTTTTCTTCCTGATTGTCACCAAACGGTGGGACTATGGAATCGGGGCCGGCCTGCTCTTTGGCCTGATTGGTTTCATCTACCCATCGATGACCATTTCCAAACTGGCCGAGGCTCGCCAGGAGCTCATTATGAAAAGCCTGCCCTTCGCCATTGACCTGGTTGGCTCGGCGATGCGCGCCGGCCTGGATTTCTCCGCCGCCATCCGATACTATGTCAGCAATGAAAAGAAAACCAATCCCCTCGCCGTGGAATTCGGAGTCATGCTGCGGCAGATGGAACTGGGAAAAACCCGCGTCGAGGCCCTGACCGATGTCGCCAATAGAGTCCAGACGGACGATTTCCGCTCGTTCGCAGGCGCCGTCGCCCACGGCACGGAGATCGGCGCCTCCATCGTCGAGACCATGCGCGTTCAGGGAGAGGAGATGCGCAGAGCGCGTTTCAACCGTGCCGAACGCAAAGCGGCCCGCGCCCCTTCCATCATGATCCTGCCGATTGCCGTTTTCATTATGCCCGCCATATTTGTTGTGATTGGCACGCCTGTCCTGCTTAAAATTCAGTCCAGTGGGCTGGGAGCGATGATGCAATGAAATACCAGATTCGTTTCACAGAAGGGGAGTTGGTCGGACAGTGTTTTCCACTGGACGAGAATGTCCTGTCCATTGGCCGTTCGCACTCCAATGTCATTCGGCTGTCCACGCCGGATGTCTCCTCGAAGCACGTCAATCTTACGTTGGGCAGCACTGGCGTGATACTGGAGAACATGAGCTCCCGAGTGACCAGCATTGATGACGCGAACCTCTCCCTGGGGGAGCGCAAGACCCTGCTGGCTGGCCAGGTCGTCTCCATGGGCGGACGGGTGAAGTTCACGTTGGAGTGCCTGGCGGACACGCCGTACGCAACGTCATCGGATGATGACGAGGCGACCACGCCGCCGCCCGCAACTCCCAGACCTTCGCATGCCGCCCCACCGCAGACGGATCTGGATGTGACGGTGCCGCCTTCGGCAGCCTCCCACCCGCAGACGGATCTGGATGTGACGGTTCCGCCTTTGGCATCTTCCGCCAAGCAGGAGGATGCGGACATGACCGTACCGCCCCAGCCTGCCAAACCGAAGCTTGTGCCTCGCCCTGCGCCTGCACCAGCACCAGCGCCAAAGCCTGTGCCGAAGCCCGCACCACGACCGACGCCACCGCCTGCGCCGAAGCCAGTGCCGCGTCCTGCGCCTGCCCCCGCGCCACGTCCTGCGCCAGCGCCGATGCCGGTTCCAAGTACGCCAGCGCCGGCGGAAGAGGAGGATGCCGGGGCCAATGAGACCATTGCGATGCAGACTCGCATGGCCTCTGCGGAGGAACTGGAATATCTGAAGAGCAGTCACGAGAAGAAGAAGATTCGCAAGACTGGCTGGTGGGTGACCTGTTTGATTCTGGTGGTGGCTGGTCTGATAGGCAGCTACTATGCGTTCCTGTATAAACCGCCGGAGAAATATGTCTCCTGGCCGAAGGACGAGGCAGGGCGTGAACTCTCCGACATTGTGAAGATGGAGAACTGCCCGTATCAGGAAGAACTGGATTTGAAGTATCCGAAACTCCCCAATGCGAAAGTCAGTCAGGAGGCCGGCAAAATCGTGGTTCAGTCAGCGCTAGGCAAATACCGCGATGTCCCGTTGCGCTTGATTCTGGAGTATTTCCAGGACAAGGGGACGCTGACCGTCGAGCGGACTGTCACCCTGGAGAAGTGGATGGCCTCCAAGACCACTGGCAGCGAGAACTGGAACTTCGATCTGATCCAGCCAATTGCCTTTTACCAGAAGAACCACGGCATCCCCTATCTCTGCGTCTCGTAC
>Ga0310786_10012469_pt1 | contig 10521 bp, 1 predicted proteins | sample AusTroGonzalo_MG_FD_203881 | JGI IMG/M metagenome (GOLD analysis project Ga0310786, IMG submission 203881) | Bovine rumen microbial communities from tropical cattle in Woodstock, Queensland, Australia - Gonzalo_03 (v2) (version 2) | ecosystem: Host-associated > Mammals > Digestive system >... | reverse complement strand
AGACCTGAAGGAGTCGCTCACCGACGCGCTTTCGTCCTTCGACCTCTCGCGCATCACCCTGGAGAACACGGAATGGGTGGTGCCGGATCCGGTGAAGGGGCTCTACTACGCGCTGGAGCGCACGGAAGACCTGACGAGGGGCTTTGACATCCACCAGTACAGCGACGCGACGTCGGTGTCGGTGACGTTCACCGTGAACGAGGTCGGCAAGACGCGCGCGTTCTTCCGTCTCGTCGTTTCCGCCTGCCCCCCAGAGTGATAGGAAATGTCACAAATGTTCACAATTGTCACAAGTGTTCACAAATTGCAAATGCAAATTTTTGTGGGCTGGCATCATTTGTATTGTTGGCATTTGTGACATTTGTGAACAATTGAGATTTGTGAACAATGAATAAAATCCTATTTTCTTTTCTTTGTGCGTTCTTGGGCCTTGCGGCGGTGGCGGAGTCCACCGTCGTGCGGATCGGGCGCAAGACCGAGGTCGTCTCTGCGCCGAAGTATGGCGTCAATCTCGGGACGATCGACCAGCACAGGGTCGTCGACTGCTCCTTCGCGATCACGAACAACAACTGGCGCGAGCGCGCCGTGCTGGATGCGTTCGGCAACTGCGCGTGCCTGTCGGTCGGCGTGGAGCGCAAGGTGCTGAAGCGCGGCGAGGCGTGCCGGGTGAAGGTGCTGTTCAATCCGGCGGGGTTCGAGGGGCCGGTAGAGAAGCTCGTTACGGTGCTGCTGGACGGCAAGAAGGTGGAATATCCGATCAAGGCCAATGTCCGGCTGCGGCTCGGTTTCCGTCCGCTGGACGCGAACTTCGGCGTTGTCGCGGCGGGGAAGTCGCCGGTCGCGCCGGTCGTCTGCAGGGTTGCGGGGACGGTCGCGGGGGAGACGGAGCTGGAGCTCGTGCAGCCGCAGAGGCCGCATTTCGACGTGAGGCTGGAGAAGGGGACGCTCACGGCGGCGTTTCGGGATGAGCCGCGCTTTCCGGGGCTTTACGCCGAGGTCTGGACGGTGAAGACGACGGATTCCGAGATCCCGGAGCTGCGCGTCAAGGTGGCTGCGCGCGTCTCGGGCGGGCTTTCGGTCTCGCCGCAGGCGATCGAGCTGCCGCGCGAGGGCAAGCCGGCGATACGGCAGGTGCTGATACGCCCGGATGACATCAAGTGTCCGTTGAAGGTCCTTTCGGCGGAGACAAAGCCGTGCAAGTGGGGCGAGGTGAAGATCGTGGAGCGTCCGCTCAACGGCTGGCAGATCAGGATCGAGGGCATCGATCCGGAGCATGTGCGCCAGTTCTCCAAGCGTCCGTTTCTGGAGGTGACTACCGACTTTCCCGGCATGGAGACCTTCGCGATTCCGCTTGTTCTTCGCCAGCAGTAGCCGTCTCCTGCCGCAACTAATGTTGCCAGTATCCAATGTTGCCAATGTCCAATTCCCAATTGGTAACTGGCAACATTGGCAACTGGCAACACTTCCACATTGGCAACATTTTCCATTTTGCCCATTTTGCCAAAAATAGGCAAAACTTGGTGCTATCCCCCGCGCCGCTGGGATGGTATAATTCACGACACAGCAACAAAAAGGAACATAAACAATGACGCGAAAAATCCTCGGCCGCATCATGTCGGCACGTTTGTTCGTATTTGCGATGGCCTCGCTCGCCGCGCTGGCGCTCTCTGCGTTCGACACGCCGTACCTGACGTTCCGAAGCTCCGGGTCGTTCTCGCTCAGCGGCACCAGCAGTCGGTGGACTGGCGACGGCGGCTATTTGGAGTATGCGACCTCCAATCCGACAGATGCCGGATCGTGGGCGACATGGACGGGTTCATATACTTCCGCCGTACAGACCGATGGGCAATACTACATCTACCTGCGCGGCAAGGGGATTTCGTCTTTCAACCAAAGTGGATCGTCGTCTTCAACGTTTAGCCTCTCCGCGACGAAGGATGTGTATTGCGAAGGTGATATCGAGACATTGCGCGGATACGATGGCGACGTGCCTGCGATGGGGGCGAAATGCTACATGTACATGTTCTACAACTGGACGAAGTTGAAATCCGCCCCCGTGCTTTCCGCCACGACGATTGCCAATAACTGCTATGATTCCATGTTCTATTTTGCGGGCATAACCAATGCTCCTGCCCTCCCTGCGGAAACTCTTGCGGACAACTGCTACAAGGCGATGTTCTCGTATTGCTCGTCCATGACATCCGTGCCGACTCTGCCGGCGACGACGATGACAGCGCACTGCTATGAATCAATGTTCAGCGGCTGCAGCCAGTTGATTTCCCCTCCTACGCTCCCGGCGACGACTCTTGCGAACCAGTGCTATCAGAACATGTTCCAGAACTGTACGGGTCTCAAGTCGTTGCCGGCGCTTCCCGCGACGACGACGGAAAGCAGTTGCTATTACCAGATGTTTCAAGGTTGTTCGGGCATCGAGCTCAATACTTCCGGCCCCGGCGTTGATTGGTCGATCCCTTCGGAGGTTGGAGCCGGCGCAAGCCTCTACAACAACAGCATGTTTGCGAATACGAGCGGCTCATTCACAGGTGCCCCTGTGGCCGGCACGACCTACAAGGTGGCGAGCGCGCTACCGGCGGGCGTAATATATCAGGTTGCCGGCGGCGGTACGCTTACGCCGGCATTCTCCGGTGCACTCCGCAACTGGAATCTTTCGGCGACCGTCAAGAACGGTACGGCACCGTACACATTCGAACATGTGGGCGGAATACTCCCTCCTGGCCTTGAAGTTTCAGGATCGACGCTTTCGGGCATCCCCACGGAGCCCGGCACGTACAACTTCACGCTGAAAGTGACCGACAACGAGAGTCATGTCTGGAACGATGCGCCGTATTCGCTTAATATTCTGCAGAAGACGATTGTCCCTGTTACTTTTGTCGATGCCGCTGGCGCGTCCATCACGACAAACTGCATTGAGCTGAACACGGGGATTATCAATTGGGATGAAGAGTGGTATGTCGCCACGGGAACACTCAACTACGGAACGGGCGGCATCACCGTATCCGGCGATGCAAACCTCGTCCTCGCCAATGGAGCATCCTTGACGGTCGTTGGCGCATCCAAGAAAGCCGGCATCAATGTCGCGAGCGGTAATTCGCTCGCTATCTTTGGGCAGGCCGAGGGAACAGGCTCTTTGACGGCTTCCGGAAATTCCTCCGACGGCTACAGTGCCGGTGGTGCTGGCATTGGCGGCAACGACCACGAGAACTGCGGTTCTGTCACGATTAATGGCGGCAATATTACTGCCAATGGCGGAAATTATGTAGGCGCCGGCATTGGAGGGGGCTATTACGGCAACGGCGGCACTGTTACTATCAACGGCGGCACGGTTACGGCAATCGGCGGCTCATGGTACGGTGCCGGCATTGGCGGCGGCAATAACGGCAATGGTGGCGATGTAACAATCAACGGCGGTACTGTTACGGCCACAGCTGGCTCGTCCTCTGCTGGTTCGTCCAGTGGCGCAACCGGCATTGGTAAAGGGGGTGGGTACTCTAACACAAAAGGCACTCTGACAGTCGGTTCGGCCGTGTCCGTCAAGGCGGGTTCGACCGCGAATCCCACGACGGAAATCGGCAGGGGTGGCTCTATTACAATAGGCTATCAGCGCTATTTCTACGTCGAGACGCTGAGCATGACGCAGATCGAGAATTCGCTTGCTTCGTATGCCGGCGAATCCAAGGTGTGGAATCTTGCCGGGACGATTGTCGGAGGTGTGCCGCCCTACACCTTCTCGGGAACGGTGCCTACCGGCCTTAATCTCAATTCAAGCGGGTCGCTTTCCGGCACGGTGGCATCGGCTGGTTCCTATCCGTTCACGTTGACGGTAACGGATGCCAATGAAAACAAGAACTTCACCTACACGCTGACGGTCACGGATCCAGATCCGATTGCTGCGGCGACAAATCTCAACGCCACGGTTGGCAAGTTGAAGGCTTTCAACATTGTGGAAACCGTTTCCGGCGGCGTTCCGCCTTATTCGCTGGTGTTCTCCGGCACGGAGCCGACGGGCTTTTCGTACAAAGATGGAGTCCTTTCCGGCACGGCGACTGAGGCGAACACCTACAACTTTACGATCACGGTGACGGACTCTCTCGGCACGGTGAAGGTTCTGAACTACACGCTTGCGACTGTCGAAGCGTCCGGCTTCACCGATGACGACCCCGAAGAGCCAGAGAGCGGCGACTCCGTCGATTGCCGGACGGCGGATGGTGTGGTGAGGAACCGTACCTGCAACCTTCTGACGTCTTCTTCAACGGTGTGGAACAACAGTTGGTACTATGTCGCGCCCAACACGACACTCTCCATCGCGGGCGTGGTGGTCAGCAACAAGGTCAGTCTTGTTCTCGGCGACGGCGCGACGCTGACGGTACAGGGAGCATCCAACAAGGCCGGCATTCGCGTGGCGGTCGAAGGGTCGGTTACGAACTCGCTGACAATCTACTGCCAGGGAGCTGGAACAGGCAAGCTCGTCGCAAAGGGTGGTTCGGCCGGCGCAGGCATCGGTGGCGACAACAGAGGTGGTTCCACCAGCACAGGCCTTGCCGATTGCGGCAAGGTGACAATTTACGGCGGTGTGATCGAGGCCACCGGTAGCGGGGACGCGGCCGGAATCGGCGGCGGAGACTGGTATGGCAAGGGTGGTGAGATTGCCGTTTATGGCGGCACAGTAACGGCCTCCGCCGGTTCTGGTTCGGCTGCCGGTGTTGGCCGTGGTTATGGTGGCAGTACCGACAACGGCACTCTAACTGTAGGCGAAAGAATACTCGTAAAGGCCGGGACGAGCGCGAATCCCACAACTGTGCTTGATCATGGCGCGAATGGCGCAATCACATTGAGCAGTCAAAGGTACTTTACGTTTGAGACGACCGGCCCGAAGCCGCTGTCGCAGACGACGGATGCTTTTGCGGCATATGTCGGCCAGACGTTTAATCAGGCGCTTTCGGCGACGGTGAGCGGCGGCACGCCGTCCTACACTTTCGTGCAGAAGTCGGGGACGCTTCCCACCGGCCTCGCGTTCAACGACGGCGTCATTGCCGGCACGCCCACGGCGACGGCAACCGAAACCGTCGTATTCACGGTGACGGATTCCGGCATCGGCGCGGAATCGCAGACCGAGGACTTCACCTACACGATCACGGTAACGCAACCACCTAAGTCGATTACGTACATCGACAGTCGCGACGGTGAGACGCAGCTGCCGGGGCTTGAGCCTGCCCAGTACACGCCCGGTACAGCAACCCCGCTTCCGGCGACGGCAACGGCGCCCACGGGCTACACGTTCGCTGGATGGTATGCCACTGCGGAATGTACCGGCGATGCGGTGACTGCGGTTCCCGCGTCCGAGACGGAGAACAAGACGTACTATGCGAAGTGGACGCCGATCGTCTATACCGTCACCTACATGATGGACTCCACGACGCCGATCACAGACCAGGGTCTCATGCCGACGAACTACACGATCGAGTCGACAACGCAGACACTCCCGGCCACGGCGACAAGGGCCGGCTACGGATTCTACGGCTGGTATGACAATTCCTCCTGCACCGGCGATGCCATTTCGACAATCCCCCACGGCTCCACCGGGAACAAGACCTTCTACGCGCAATGGGGCGTCATTAAGACCAACGAGACGTACATTGACGGTTCCGGCACTCCGCAGAACGCCGAATGTGCCACCATTACATCTAGCTCGACCGCTCTTTCCTCCGGCTGGTACATCGTTAAGGACAATGTCACGATTAACCAGAAAGTCACGGTCTCCGGTGCTGTGAACATTATTCTCGCCGATGGTGCGACGCTGACGGTTTCCTGTACCAGTTACGATCCGGCAATTGAGGTGAAGGGCGACAATTCTCTTTCGATCTACGTGCAGACGTTTGGTACCGGCGCACTGGTGGCCACGTCTTCGCAAAGTGTTGGCATCGGGTCTAACGATTCGTCGAATCCATGCGGGACGATAACCATTTATGGCGGCAACATTACCGCGACCGGTGGCCACGCCGGCATCGGCGGAGGTTGGAACAAACCTGGAGGCACGGTATATGTTTACAGTGGAAGCGTTATTGCAAATGGTGGAGGAAGTTGTGCAGGCATTGGAGGTTCGGGTACTGGATACAAGGACACAGGATCGCTCAAAGTCGGCGAAAATCTGATTGTCAAGGCGAAGGCAAGCGACTCGTCTGGACAGGTGTTTGTGCTTAAACCGAGAGCCGGCGATGGCACGATCACCCTTGGCGGCGAACAGTTCTACAAGATTATTACGCCAGATACGGCAAACGTCCCGTATCGTGACACAGATGGCACGACGAAGTATCAGGTTTGTACATTGCTGTCGGCGGAAATAAACGCACTCGAAGACGGCTGGTATGCCGTTACCAACAGTTTGAACCTCGGCACGCTTGGCATGGCGGTTTCCGGCTCTGCGAATCTCATCATTGCGGACGGTGCGTCGCTTGTCGTGACTGGCGCAACGGAGAAGGCTGGTATTAACGTCCCGGTTGGTAGTTCGCTTACAATATTCGGGCAGTCTGGAAACTCTGGCGTGATTTCCGCTGTCGGCGGCGGCAATAACTATGCTGCCGGTATCGGCGGCAACAAGATGGAGGCTTGCGGAACAGTCATCATCAATGGCGGAACTGTTGTTGCGACCGGCAAGCCTTATGGCGCCGGTATTGGCGGTGGTTACTGCAACGACGGCGATCCGTCTGTCGGCGCAGGCGGAACCGTGACCATCAACGGCGGAACCGTAACCGCGCAGGGAGGCAGCTATGCAGCCGGCATCGGCGGTGGTCAATACGGCAATGGCGGAACAGTGACTGTGAACGGCGGTACGGTTACGGCCATCAGCGGCAATTCTTCCGCATCCGGTATCGGCAAGGGCGCATGGGGAACCGGGGCTGTCGAAGGCTCCTTGACCGTCTCCTCCAGCATGTCCGTCATGGCGGGCGCGAATTCCGGTTCCGCGACGACGCAGGATCGCAATGAAACGACCGGCGCAATCGTCTTGAGCGGACAGCAGTACTTCTTTATCGAAAGGATCGGACCTGCGGGTCTCGTCCAGACGGTGAATGCTTTTGCGGCTTATGTCGGCCAGGCGTTTGAACAGGCGCTTTCGGCGACGGTGAGCGGCGGCACCCCCTCCTACACGTTCGTGAAGAAGTCGGGGACGCTTCCTGCCGGCCTCGAGTTCAACGACGGCGTCATTTCCGGCACACCCACGGCGCCGGCCTCCGAAACCGTCGTCTTCACGGTGACGGATTCCGGCATTGGCGAAGATAACCTGAGTGATGATTTCACCTATACCGTGACGGTGACGTATCCGCCCAAGTCGATCACATACATCGACAGCCGCGACGGCTCGACGGAGCTGACGGGCCTTGAGCCGGCGCAGTACCTGCCCGGAACGGCGACCCCGCTTCCGGCTACGGCAAGCGCGCCCAACGGCTACGCGTTCGCCGGCTGGTACGCTACCGAGGAATGCACTGGCGAATCGGTGGCTGCGGTTCCTGCTTCCGAGACGGAGAACAAGACGTACTATGCGAAGTGGACGCCAATTGTCTATACCGTCACTTACATGAAGGACTCCACGACGCCGATTACAGACCAGGGGCTCATGCCGACGAACTACACGATCGAATCGGCAACACTGGATCTTCCGGCGACTGCGACAAATGCAGGAAAGGGTTTCTACGGCTGGTACGACAATTCCGCCTGCACCGGCGACGCCATTTCGACAATCCCGCACGGCTCCACAGGCAATAAGACCTTCTACGCAAAGTGGGGCGCGGTAAAGAGCAACGAGGGTTATGTCGATGCCGGCGGCAACGCAATGCCAGAACAGCTGTGCACAGAAATCGCTTCTGACACTACGACGCTTGAGACCGGCTGGTATGTCGTGAAGGGGGATGTGACGATCAATGCGGCAGTCACCGTTTCCGGCAGCGTAAACCTCATACTTGCAGATGGAGCCCATCTTACCGTCGATGCGACAGGATCGTTTTATGCGGCAATCAATGTCACGGGCGAGAATTCGCTGACTATTTACAGCCAAACCCTTGGAACAGGTGTTCTTGAGGCGACTGGTGGCTCCATCAGCGCGGCAATTGGCGGCGGATTCTATACGCCAGCATGCGGCACGATCACGATCAACGGCGGCACTGTGACCGCGACTGCGCCCAGCGGCGGCGCCGGAATCGGTGGTGGATACAATGGCGGTAGCGAGGGTATTGTTACTGGCGGAACGGTCACAATCAACGGCGGAACTGTCACCGCCACCGCTTCAGGCGCTGCCGGCATTGGCGGCGGTGGCGGTAGCACAGTTGCCGGCGCGGGCGGAACCGTCACCATCAACGGTGGCATGGTGACAGCTACTGGCGGAACCTACAAGCCTGGCATCGGCGGCGGCTCGTCCACCGTTGCCCAGGGCACTTTGACGGTTGGCGCCAACGTCATCGTAAAGGCCGGTTCAAGCTCGGAGCTGACGGATTCCGACATCCAGAATTCCGGCGGCGAGACCTTGATTCCGCTGACTACGATATACCAGTATTATCACGTTGAGAAGCAGGGCCCCGCGCCGCTGGCGCAGACGGTGAATGCTTTTGCGGCGGTCGTCGGCCAGGCGTTTGAACAGGCGCTTGCCGACACGGTGCGCGGCGGCACTCCGTCCTACACGTTTGCGCAGAAGTCGGGAACGCTTCCCGCCGGTCTCGAGTTCAATGACGGCGTCATTTCCGGCACGCCCACGGGTCCGGCTTCCGAGACTGTCGTGTTCACGGTGACGGATTCCGGCACTGGTGCGGAATCGCAGAACGAGGACTTCACCTATACCGTGACGGTTGCCTATCCGCCCAAGTCGATTACGTACATCGACAGCCGCGATGGCGAGACGGAGCTGACGGAACTTGTGCCTACGCAGTACACGCCCGGCACGGCGACACCGCTTCCGGTTACGGCAAGCGCGCCCACCGGATACGCGTTCGCTGGGTGGTATGCCACCGAGGAATGCACCGGCGATGCGGTGACTGCGGTTCCCGCCTCCGAGACGGAGAACAAGACGTACTACGCGAAGTGGACGCCAATCGTCTATACCGTCACCTACATGACGGACTCCACGACGCCGATTACGGATCAGGGGCTTATGCCGACGAACTACACGATCGAATCGGCGACGCTGGATCTTCCGGCGACTGCGACTAAGGCAGGAAAGGGCTTCTACGGATGGCACGACAATTCCGCCTGCACCGGCGACGCCATCTCGACAATCCCGCACGGCTCTACCGGCGACAAGACATTCTACGCGAAGTGGGGCGCCGTAAGGAGCAACGAGGGCTATGTCGATGCCAACGGCAATGCCATGCCCGAACAATTGTGCACCGTGATCGCTTCCGATACCACGACGCTCGAGACCGGTTGGTATGTAGCGAAGGGTGAAGTGACGATCACCGAGGCTGTTACGGTTTCTGGCAACGTAAACCTCATTCTCGCCGACGGCGCAATGCTGACAGTCACGCAAAGCGTCAATTCCACGGCTGGCATAAATGTAAGCGGTGCAAACTCGCTGACGATCTATGCACAGTCCCATGGAGTTGGTGCAGGCCGGTTGATTGCGACCGGTGCAGACCAGGGTGCCGGTATTGGCGGTGGCAAAAAACAGAGTGCGGGCCTTGTAACCGTTTATGGCGGCAATATAACTGCAAACGGTGGTTTTGCCTCCGCCGGCATCGGTGGCGGCGACGAAGGCAGCGGCGGAACATTGATAGTGTATGCCGGCGATGTAACTGCTACAGGAAAGGCGACAGGCATTGGCGGCGGCAATCAGGGTAATGGTGCAACGGTTGTCATATACGGAGGAACCGTGACCGCAACGAGCGGAGGCGTGCTTTCGCCCGGCATTGGAGGTGGATATGGCAGCAGCGATTCGGGCAAGTTGAGGGTTGGTGCCAATGTGGTAGTCAAAGCTGGCACGAGAACGCCTCCAACAACAGAATTGCCGCATGGCGCAAGTGATGAATTGGGGTATGCCATAGAGCTCGAATCCAGCAGGTACTACGTCATTACGACGAAGGAACCAGATCCGCTGACGCAGACGACGAGCACGCTTGTCGCATTTGTAAATGAAGCGACGGCTATCAACCTGTCCGAGACGGTGGCCGGCGGGACCCCGGACTACACCTTCGCGCTCAAGACGGGGACGATTCCTTCGGGACTGGAGCTTGTTGGCATGACCATTACGGGGTCGCCGACGACAAAGGGACCGTCCACGCTGGTGTTCACGGTGTCCGATTCCGCCGACAAGAACGAGGAATTCACCTATACGCTGCTGGTGGCGGATCCACCGCAGCCGATCACCTATATCGACGGACACGACGGCACGACGGAGCTGACGGGTCTTACGCCTACCAATTATGTCGAGGGCGTAGGGGCGGCATTGCCGGCATCGAAGGTCAAGTTGGGCTACAATCTTGACGGCTGGTACGACAACGACGGCCTTGCGGGCGATCCCGT